>ENA-UOOA01000104-UOOA01000104.1-human-gut-metagenome-genome-assembly--contig:-P61old-NODE-104-length-176997-cov-9.635689_pt1 | contig 176997 bp, 138 predicted proteins | sample MGYA00242467_ERZ724014 | MGnify/ENA metagenome assembly ERZ724014 | reverse complement strand
TCCTCTTCAGAATCGCTAAGCTGTATGGCTATCCCCACTAAATTTCTACTGCCCCCGCTTCCTCCTTACTTTTGAATGGTATTCGAATTCTGATTGTACGCCTTCGCCACGCACCGCCACTCGCCGTCCATCTTCATCAGCAGCAGGTAGTCGGTGAAGTCGATACGGCCTCCCCATTTCTCTTCCAGCACGCGCACCACGGCGAGGGTCTCTTCTACGTCCACCACGTCGATGCGTGCCTTGAAGTCATCGCCTGCGCCTACGGTGTCCACATTGTGGTAGAACTGCTCGATGCTGCCGTGCTCCAGCTTCCCGTCCAAGTAGCCGAATAAGACGGCTTCGTCAATAAACAATTCGCGGGCATACTTGCTGTTGCCTTCTGCCACACTTTTCACAAACTTCATGGCAGCTTCTTCCACTGCCTTGTACTCTTCGATATTTGCTCTCATGATGCTAATGTTTAATTGATTATCTTGTTTTGATGCTGCAAAGGTAGGTGATTCCTCCAGTTTGCACAAGTACCGAAAAATTATTCATATACTGAAAAATTATTCGGTATATCCCCGTTACGATATATTATCCTTACCTTTGCAGGCGTAACATTCAATAAAGATAAAACCATGTACGAAAGAAAGATACCCGTAGATTTGGACTGTCCCTTGCGGCTGACCATGAGCCTGATTGATTCCAAGTGGAAGTCATGCATCTTGGACGAACTGCGCCACCGTGCCCTGCGTCCCAGTGAATTGCACAAGATATTTCCCGAAGCCACGCCTCGTGTGCTCGACTTGCAACTGAAGGAACTGGTAGAGGACGGGCTCGTATCGAAGACCATCTACCCTGAACTGCCTCCTCGTTCGGAGTATGCTATCACTCCGTTGGGGATGACGCTTATTCCCATCATCGATGCTATGATTGCATGGGGAGAGAAGAATACAGAATTATTTGAAAAGAAATATGGGAAACGGTAATAGAATTTGGTTGCTTTTCCATATCTTTGCGCTAAGACAAGAGTTGTTTGACAGAAATTTACCGCATATTGCAGAATTTGTGACTGTTTCCAAGTCATTACCTCGTTCTTTGAGAAATGCTTATAAGTAGCTTATTTTTAATATATTCCTATTTCAATATCGTTTTTTGTATAAAAACCGGAAGCACAATTAATCAACTATTTCAAAACGAACAAGCATGGAATAACTCTTTTTTATAGTAGGATAAGCCTCAAACGAGCCGGCATTGGAGGACATCACGTTACTTTGGGCCACAGGGTACACATCGCCCGAGCCTTTCTCCTCTATACTAATTACATCTCCCAATTTCTTGCCTAATGCTTCTACTAGATAAGTGGCTTTTTGCTGTGCTGCCTTTAAGGCTTCAATCTTTCCTTTTTTGTGATACGACAGTATGTCATTGTTCTCCAATTCTCCTATCCTCATCAGGTTAACGCCTTTTGTATCTATCGATTTCACAATCTTATCCATTTGATTGAAATCTGTAAGAGTAATGTCGAAGGTTTTCGATATTAGAAAGTCTTGACCTTGTTTCCGTCTGAAATCACCTACTTCTTGTGTACGTATAGCTTCTTGACCTATGCCTATACGTGAAAGTGCTTTACGCAACTGTGTTTCGATTTGTTCAAGCGGTACTTTGGTACGATATTCTTCGGGCTTGGACTTTCCGTCGAATTCCTCCACAAAATACTCCCGTATCTCAACGATAAAATGAATCTTATCAGGAACTATCTCTATTTCCGAATTTCCTGTAACCTCCACATATCGCCCTTTGTCCTGTGCATGCAACGAAACAGCAGTCAACAGGCTTATAAACAATAAAAATAACCTGACTTTCATATATTAAACATTTAAATTGTTTTACTTTCCTATGTTTGCAAAGGTATAAATTTATTCAACTCTGTAAAAGAATTTATTTGTAACTTTGCGAGAAACAAGACTCATATGTCGAAACCAAGAAGAAACCAAAACTATAAAGGCCCGAAAGTCACCGACACAAAACAAAAGGAAAAAGAGAAAAGTAACAAACGGGTATGGAAAATTCCGTATTTTCCCCTGCTGTTCATCGCATTATGGATATTTAGCTCCATAATTTACGGGGACGTATTTTACATGTCGCAGCAAACAAGTTTTTTTGCGTGGGACAGCACCATAATGTTCAGCGTACTTAACCAAAACTTTGGATGGATAGACGCTATAGGACGTTTCCTGTTGCTCGCGTTCCATTACCCGTTATTAGGCGGAGCTGTACTTGCTTTAATGCTGACATTTTCTGCATGGCTGCTGGATTATTTGTTAGGAAACAAAGGAAAGTTGCATTGGATACCCATGCTTTTACCCTTTGCGTTCTTAGGATACTTCATTTATCTCGACTACAGCATTAATTACATGCGCGAGACCTCTTTGGTAATGAGCGTGCCGTTCTGTTCGCTTGTTATATTGGCTTTGCTGACACTGGCCAAACGTATTATAACTCGCAAGCATATCCCTGTCATTTATAAAATGCAAAAGGAAGATGCAAACAGAACCGCCCTGCTTACGTGCGCAGTTGTTATCGTATTATTTACAGGATTTACGCTTTACTGTACCGAAAAGCGCGAGAACATCATCATGACAAGCAAAATGCAACGAATGATGGAAGACTCAAACTGGGATTCCATGATTGACGAAGCCCTATCAAATAAACAACCCGCACGAAGCGTAGCTGCCTATTATGCACTTGCATTGGCTGAAACCGGACAATTGGAAAACCGTTTGTTTGAAATTCCTTATAATTTCCCGGAAACTACTGTTGTAGCTCCCGACGAAAAAGAAAACGACGGCGTTTCTATTTATTCGATTGACGGAGATTTCTATGCCGGGCTGGTTAACTCTTCCTACCACACTGCAATGGAGACTTTGGTAAGGCGCGGTCCGCAAGTATTTACACTAAAACGTCTGGCGCGGGCAGCAGCAATGAACGGTGAAAGCGAACTATGCCATAAATATCTTGAAATATTAAGCCGTTGCTTAGTAGAAAATGAATTCGTAAAACGTTACTCAGAATACGCTGATAATACGGTTCGAATGCATGCAGAGCCGGAATTTGCACACGTAGCTGCAAAAATGCCGCTTGATGATTCATTCGAACAAAACTACAGAACTCCATTTTTTATCGGATATAATGTAGCGCTTAGAGGAGGACGTAGCAGCGAAGCATTAAGAACTTCCATAATGGCCTGTTTGTATGCAAAGGAAACAGATTTCCTGAACCGCGTAATTTTATTACGCGACAGTGTGCTATCTCCATACATGGAGCAAGCCATTACACTGCAGTCAATGCGAAGACCGCAAATTATGAACGGCTACCATTTTGACAAAAACATGAATGTCGCACGCCTTCAGAACTTTGTAAACGACGCAAGGCCGTGGCTTAAAAACAAAGAAACGGAAAAAGGATTTGAAGCATTAAAAGGCGCATGGCTAAACTTCTATCCTTTCTATTTATATTTCCAGAACTTTCCGAAAACTAAAAAAATACAGCAAAAAGCAAAAGGAGGAGAAGGAGTAAACTGATATGATACGAATATATAAATATATAAATATAATTGCTTTTATTGCACTAACTGCCATTTATTCGTGCAGTAATCCTAAAATACCGACGGACTTTGATACAAGTACCAAAGAGGTCGTAATATACCCGGACTATAAGGATGTAGTTATTCCTCCTAACATTGCACCTTTGAATTTCATAATAAAGGAAAACGGAAAAGAGTTTATAATCGTCTATAGAGACGCTGACAAAAAAGTACTACTTACCGAACAAGCCAATAAAGACGCGAAAGTACAGATTGAAGAAAGCAAATGGAAAGAACTCTTGAAATCCAATAAAGGCAAAGATATATATGTTGAAATATTTGCAAAGTCTGGAAACCGCTGGATTAAATATCCCGAATATAAGCTGACAATAGCAAACGAGCCTATAGATAGTTATATAAGCTACAGGCTTATTGAACCCGGGTATGAAATGTATCGCCAACTCGGACTATACCAAAGAAATTTAACCAATTTCGATGTATATACAATTTATGAAAACAACCGCACCTACGAGGACGAGAACAATCATTGCATAAACTGCCATAATTACCAAAACTATTCTACCAAGTCAATGTTGTTCCATGTACGCGGTTCGCATGGAGGCACCATTGTGGCAAACAACGGAAGCATTAGAAAAATAAACATGAAAAACGATTCTGTTTTATCTTCAACGGTATACCCTTCGTGGCACTCAAGGCTTCCATATGTAGTATTCTCCTCAAATAAAACAGGGCAAGTTTTTCATATGCTGGATACAGAAAAAATAGAAGTTCTTGATTGGGCTTCCGACCTCGTTTTCTATGATGTAAAAAGAAACGTTATACGGAACATACTGCAGACCCAAAGCGATTTCGAAACATTTCCATGCTGGTCTCCCGATGGAAAAAAAGTTTATTACACTTGTGCAACGGTAAAAGAATTTGAAAGCCTTCCCGACTCTCTCAAAATCGGGTTTGTAAAGATGAATTACCGCAATTTGCATTACAATGTGATGAGTATTGATTTTGACGAGAAAACACAAACCTTCGGGACTCCTGTTGTTGAAGTTGACTGCGCCTCGCAAAACAAAAGCGCAAGCGTTCCGCGCGTAAGCCCCGACGGGCGTTACCTGTTGTTTACACTTGGCGATTTCGGCCAATTTCATATTTGGCACCGTTCGGCCGATTTATACATTAAAGATTTAAAAAGTGGCAAAGTTTTTCCATTAACCCAAGCCAATAGTAACGACACCGAGAGTTTTCACTGCTGGAGTTCTAACGGGCGTTGGATTGCTTTCACTTCACGCCGCGACGACGGTTCATTTACTCGATTGTATTTATCATACTTCGACAAAGAAGGGAAAGAGCATAAGGCTTTTATTATGCCGCAACAAGACCCAATGCAAAACGTTTTATTACTCAAAAGTTATAATGTGCCCGAAATGACACGAGACGCAGTAACGTATTCGGCCGAAGACTTCAAGAAAGTGATCTACGGAAAAGAAGAACACGCTGTAAAATACGAGCAAAACAATAATCAATAAAAACAAATTAGGAAACATGAAAAAGATATTATTTACAATACTCATTGCTTTAAGCGCGTCTGTTGCATACGGCGGGAATGAAGTAATTTTCGATGATTGGTTTGAAAACAGGACATTGAGAATAAATTATAATTTCGTTGGCAACAACAAGACACAAGAACTTTCTGTCGACGAATTAATTTCATTCAAAGTATGGGCCGGGCGCAGGCACAATCTCGACAGTCTATACCTTGCCGGAAATGGACAAATCACAATGAGCGACGACGCTACAGGCAAAGTCATTTATCGCACATCATTCTCTTCGCTGTTTCAAGAATGGCAAAACACAGAAGAAGCCACACGAGTGCGCAAATCGTTTGAAAATGTTTTTTTGCTCCCGTTCCCGAAGAAACCGGTGAAAATAGAACTTACCCTTTGCAATAGCCGTCGTGATGTAACCTCAAAACTCATCCACCGTGTAGACCCCAAAGACATACTTATCCGAAATATCGACAATGCTTCGAAATACGATTACAAATATATTGTAAAAAGCGGCACGCCCGAAGAATGTATCGATGTTGCCATAGTGGCAGAAGGATACACTCCGTCCGAAATGAACAAGTTCTACCAAAGAGCCGAAGAAACTGCGGACGCTTTATTTGCGCATGCGCCTTTTAAACAATATAAAAACCGCTTCAACATAGTGGCTGTTGCAGTTCCTTCAAAAAACAGCGGAGTAAGCATCCCCAAACAGAATCTTTGGATAGAAACAGCTCTTGATTCGCATTTCGATACGTTTTACTCCGACCGTTATCTTACGACTTTGCATTTAAAACGCCTGCACGATTATTTGGCTTTCATACCATACGAGCATATCATAATACTTGCAAACACCGACAACTACGGCGGAGGAGGCATATACAATTCATACACGCTTACAGCGGCAGACCATTCCATGTTCAAGCCCGTTGTTGTACATGAATTCGGACACAGTTTCGGCGGACTTGCCGACGAATATTATTACGACGACCAATACGAAGAAATGTATCCTACAGACGTTGAACCTTGGGAGAAAAACATTACCACACTTGTAGATTTTTCTTCAAAATGGAAGAACCTCCTGCCCGAAAATATCAAGATACCCACCCCACCGTCCAATAACGAAAAAGATATTTACAACAAAATTGGCGTATACGAAGGCGGCGGCTACCAAAGCAAAGGCGTTTACCGGGCATTTCAGGAATGCCGCATGAAAATAAACGAGGCCCCGGCATTCTGTAAAGTGTGCCAGAACGTAATAAGCAACTTAATAACATATTATACAGAGTAAAACAGTCATACAATAAAAGTTACAACTATGAGAGTCATAATCCAACCTAATTATGAAAAGTTGTCGGAATGGGCTGCGGCCTATGTAGTAGACAAAATCAATAAATTCAATCCCACAGCCGAACACCCGTTTGTATTAGGGTTGCCTACAGGTTCTTCACCGATAGGAATGTATCAGAACCTCGTAAAAGCCTATAAGGAAGGATTGGTAAGTTTCAAAAACGTCATTACGTTCAACATGGACGAATACGTAGGCCTGAAAGAAAGCCACCCCGAAAGTTACCACTCCTTTATGGCGAAAAACCTGTTCAACCACATTGATTGTCCAAAAGAGAACATACACATTCTGAACGGCAATGCGGAGGATTTGGCAGCAGAATGCGCAAATTACGAAGACATGATTGTAAAAGCCGGAGGCATAGACCTGTTCATCGGCGGTATAGGTCCAGACGGCCACATCGCGTTTAACGAACCGGGCTCTTCCTTAACGTCAAGGACACGCATAAAAACGTTAACAACAGATACACGTATTGCAAACTCACGCTTTTTCGGCGGAGATGTGAACAACGTACCCAGCCACGCGCTAACCGTAGGCGTCGGTACTGTTATGGCCGCACGCGAAGTGCTTATCCTCTGCAACGGACACAATAAATCGAAAGCGCTGCAAGCCGCTATCGAGGGACCCGTAACGCAAATGTGGACAATAAGCGCATTGCAAATGCACCAACACGGAATCATCGTATGCGACGACGCTGCAACCGAAGAACTCAAGGTTGGAACATACCGGTACTTTAAGGACATAGAAAAAGAGTCACTTTGATTTGCCCGTTTTTGGTGAATTACGAAGTAAAAATATAAGTACACCCAAAAATTATCTCTGAGATAATTTAAAATACAAGGCACATATTTTAAAATATGTGCCTTGTATTTTTTCTTTTCTCCGAAGCGTTTATAACTTACTGAAAATGAAGCACTATTTTCAAGGCCTTATTTGTCTGCATTCAAGCCACGTTTTTCGCTGCTGCCTGTGTCTGTTTTCCGGGTCGCTAAGCCGGGTTCGGAATGTTTTACAGGATGTCGTTTCTTTGTTTATGCGTCATGGAAGTGTATGTACCATAAAATTTTTATATTTGCAGCCGAAATAATGTTTTTATATGAGTTCTATTATTATGTGGTGCCTGGGGCACCTAAACTATTGGACAATAATTTTGTTCATGACCATTGAAAGTTCGTTCATTCCATTTCCTTCGGAAGTTGTTGTTCCACCTGCAGCATGGCTGGCGGCCAACGGCGAAAACGGGCTGAACGTCGTAGGAGTAATCATTGCGGCAACGATAGGAGCTGACTTGGGTGCACTTATAAACTATTTTTTGGCAAAAGGATTGGGGCGTCCTGTTGTATATGCCTTCGCCCGTTCCCGTTTCGGCCACCTGTGCCTTATAAATGAAGAAAAAGTACGCCACGCCGAAAAATACTTCGACGACCATGGAGCAACCTCCACCTTCTTCGGCAGGCTTATTCCGGCTGTACGCCAACTGATTTCCATACCCGCAGGCCTTGCCCGCATGAAGCTCCCCAAATTCCTGCTGTTTACCACATTAGGTGCCGGTTTATGGAACATAATTCTTGCTATCATAGGATACTCGTTATCCAAAGTGCCCGGAATACAGACACCGGAGCAGATTGCTGAAATGTCCACAAAATACAGCCATATCATAGGATACTCTATTTTGGGTATCGTCGTAATAGTTTTGGCTGTGATAGTATTAAAGAAGATGAACAAGAAGAAATAACACGATTCATCGAAACTTGCAATCAAAACAAAAGGGCTTTCATATTATTGAAAGCCCTTTTTGTTAAACATATCTGTCATCTGTTTTGCTGTAAGACCAATGTAAGCCGGTCTCGCCAATCTTCATTTGTCTTGACATATAGCGTTTGTAAGCCCAGGCGCTGTGCCGCTACAATATTTTTCATGCTGTCGTCTAAAAACAGTGTTTCGTCGGCAATCATTTTATCCGTGTCGAGAGCCTTTATGAATATTTCACTGTCAGGTTTGTAAGCCTTCATCTCATAGCTGCAAAACAACGTATCGAAATAAAAAGAAATAGGCTTGCCGTCTGAACTGAATTTACTACTGCGTGTGAACGACATCATAAATGGATTCGTGTTGCTCAAAAGACATACGTGGTAATGTTTCTTCAACTCCAATAAGTAATGCAGGCGCTCAACGGGCACATCTTTCAAGAAACCCAACCAACAATGCTGTGCTTCCTCCCAAGATACATGCTCACGCCCTGAAGCTTCTGCCATTTTCCGGCAAAAAGTATCCGCGTCTATTTTACCGTTCTCTACGTCAAGAAAAAACTCTTTCTGCCCGAATGCGCCCATATACTTTTCAGGGTCTAATCCTACTTCGCGGAAACGCCTGAAAGCCTCTTCGGAATCCTGGCGGAAAATCACACCGCCCATGTCGAATAAAATGTTTTTTATCACAGCCTATACTCATTTTGTTTAGCGACAAAAATATAGATAATTTCCAATAAGTACAAGCACATTGGCCCTGTTGTGTTATAATCTGTAAACACGAGCTATGACAAAACTAAAAAAGCATAAATTCACAAGCGACATCATTGCTATATCAGTGGATTTTCATAAAATTGTATTGTCACAAAAGTTCATATCAATATTGCGCGGAGTAAATGTCTGTTCATTCTGTTTAGCTATATCTACACCAGCTCAACAGAAACGAATTCGATAATCATCAAAAACTCTAATACATTCAAACATGAAAAAGAAAAAAGTCTTATTTGCGGCTTGCATATTGTTGGCCGGTTGCAACAGCTCACCTAACGAAGAGAGCACAAAAGGAATCGTAACTGACGCGTCCATGAATACCGTTACAATAGTTACGGAAAAGAGCGATACACTATCCTTCAGCACCATGAATGCCGACAAAACAAACCTAAAAGGACTTTTGTTAGGCGATACAGTGGAAATATACTACGGCGGAAACTACAAACCCGGAATGGAAGCCGACAGCATAAAGACCGTAGCAAAAGTTGCAGAAGACGATTATTCCCGCTTTTTCAAGAATGGCTTTAGAGTTGAAGCGGTTGACGGAAAAGAACCGGGCATATACGTTGTTTTCAGTGATGATTCAATGAAGGCAGAACTGTTTTCGCCAGAAAACGAAAATAAGGAAATATTGGAGCAGCGTTCGCTTCCGTCAGGAGAACATGTATGGAACATCGAAGACGATGATACTAAAAACCTGCGATTTGCTGAAGGTTGCTGGACTATCAGCCAAAGGGGAAAACTTGTTTACAAACAGGCGCAAAGCGACAACGACACGAGTCTTGGAGAATGGCAAGAATCATATTTCGAAGGGACGCTTCCGGCAGCAGACTGTCCGGGTATAAAATACCAGTTGTCCATACGTAACCGCGAACACAGCGGCGACGGATATTTCATGCTGCGGCTTACTTACATTGAAGGCGAAGACGGAAAAGACATTACCTTTAGCTCCTTGGGCAAAAGATACACAATGCGGGGAACGGCTACTGACAATAACGCTACTGTGTGGCAATTAAAGACTAACAACAATAAGGAAACGTACAACTTCCTTTACAACGACACTAAAAAGACGCTTACCTTGCTCACGCAGGACCTTAAGACAATAGACAGTGGCCTGAACTATACCTTGAACAAAAAATAAACTGATATTATACAAAAGCAAAGCATACAAACAAGCGGGTCGAGGCTTTATCATGTTGCCTCGACCCGCATTCTTTTTGTTACCTTCAGAAAAGCAGGTTTTATTATTTTATCCCGATATAGTTTTGGGTTTGCAATGAAAGCCTCCAGCGGGGATCTTTCATGCACGCCTTCACTGTTTTCAACGTTATCTCTCCGTCGCGGCTTACATCGCCGCACGAGCAAGGCTGCAAGAAGTAATGCCTTGCTTTGATTTTAAAATATTGTTCGAGCGGCTGCTCCTGGTAAATAACCTTCAGTTCGTCGCACGACGTCAAAGCCAGCTTATCCGTCTTGGGCGAAAGCGTAACCCAGTCCACGCCTTCCGGAAGCGGGTTTGTACCGTTCGTTTCTATCTGCACGAAGCAACCTTCTTCATGAAGCATGTCTATCAAATCCTTGTCGGCTTGCAATGTCGGTTCTCCGCCTGTCAGCACGATATGTTTGGCCTTATATTGCCCTATAGTCTCCGATATATCGTCGAGCCCCATTTCCATGCTGCTGCTGAATTCAGTATCGCAGAACGAGCAGTTCAAGTTACAATCGGCAAGCCGTATGAACACGGAAGCCACGCCGGTGAAAAATCCCTCTCCCTGAATGGTATAAAAAATATCGTTTACTCTGTAAGTCTTATTCTGATTCATTGTCGATGTCCTGTTTTGTTTTCCTGTCAAATCAAAAGTCTACATCCGGCTCTCCGTCCTTTACGTAACATGCCACGTTGCCTTCGGTCTCCTGAAAGGAAACCTTATAACAGTTCTCTATGCTTTCACAAATATGCCTTGCCAGATTTTCGGCCGTAGGGTTGAAATCTACCACGTCGTTAACATAACGGTGGTCGAGCATGTCGCAAACGATATTCTTCAGTTGTTTGAAGTCCACAACCATCCCGTCCTTGTTCAACTCCCTGGCGCGGCAATAAACCGTTACTATGGCATTGTGTCCGTGCATTTGGCAGCACTTGCTTTCATACGAAAGCGACAGTTTGTGTGCGAGCGACACCTCGATTCTTTTCTTTACGTAATACATCTCTTTACTGTTCTGATAATTAAAACAACGTACACGCCCGGCCGGGCCGTGCTACGGAGTGCAAAATTACAAAAGAAGTGACAAAGAACTCCTGCCCGGGCGGATAAATAAGCCCCGATATTTTCGCGGCGTACAAACACAGACACGTGCAAACGTGTCTTTCCACGCATTTAAAAGCGGCTTCTCCGCTGAATTTAAAAAGAATATCCTAATTTTGCATTACACGAAAGTATTAACCATAAACATTTCATAATGATATTATCCATGACCGGTTTCGGCAAAGCCGAGACCTTGTTTAACGGCAAGAAAATCCATGTAGAAATAAAATCCCTCAACTCCAAGACCCTGGATTTAAACACACGCATAGCCGCACTGTATCGCGAGCACGAGCTTGAAATACGTGCGCTCATAGCCGAAAAGCTGCTGAGGGGAAAGGTGGACTTTACCATAACCACCGAGGCAGCGCACGAAGCGGCCGCCACGCCCATAAACGGGAACGCGGTGAAAAGCTACGTGGCGCAGATACGCGAAATCTCGGAAAACAGCGGTATCGACGCGCCGGCAGACTGGTGGCCCGTACTGCTGCGCTTCCCCGACGTCACAACCCCGGCCGAGCAGGAACAACTTTGCGACGAAGAATGGAATGCGGTAAAACAGGCCATACACGAAGCCATCGACATGCTGCTGCAATTCCGCGAGCAGGAAGGCCGCGCGCTGCAGGACAAGTTCAGCGAGAAAATCAACAACATCGGGCGGCTGCTTGAAGAAGTTGAACCTTACGAAAAGAGCCGCGTCGAAAAAATCAAGGCACGCATTATCGACGGTCTGGCCGAAATAAAGGACGTTGAAATAAACGAGAACCGCCTGGAGCAGGAAATGATTTACTACATCGAGAAGCTCGACGTAAGCGAGGAGAAGCAACGCCTCGCCAACCACCTGAAGTACTTCCGCGAAACAATGGACGGGCCGTTCGGCCAAGGCAAGAAACTCGGCTTCATCTCGCAGGAAATAGGGCGCGAAGTAAACACGCTCGGCAGCAAAAGCAACCTGGCCGAAATGCAAAACATCGTGGTCAAGATGAAAGACGAGCTCGAACAAATAAAGGAACAGGTTCTTAACGCGTTGTAAAAAACACCTGTAACGCCTGCAAAACAAAACGCAAACCTAACACTACCACCATGCAGAAACCGGGAAAACTTCTTATATTCTCCGCGCCCAGCGGCAGCGGAAAGTCAACCATCATAAACTCGCTTTTCAGCCACGGGCTCAACCTGGCGTTTTCCATTAGCGCCACTTCGCGCCCGCCCCGCGGCGAAGAGAAAAACGGCGTTGAATACTTCTTTCTCTCGGCCGACGAGTTCCGCCGCAAGATAGCCGCCGGCGAGTTCCTCGAATACGCCGAAGTGTACCACAACCGCTTTTACGGCACGCTCAAGTCGCAGGTCGAAAAACAGCTTGCCGAAGGCACGAACGTCGTTCTCGACGTCGACGTCATCGGCGGCTGCAACATCAAGAAGATATACGGCCCGCGCGCGCTGAGCATATTCATCCAGCCCCCCTCGGTCGAAGAACTGCGCCGCCGCCTCGAAAAACGCGCCACCGACAGCCCCGAGGTTATCGACGAGCGCATACGCCGCGCCGAGTACGAGCTTGGTTTCGCACCAAGGTACGACCGCACAGTTATAAACGACGACCTCGCCAAGGCCGAACAGGAAACGCTGCAAATAGTAAGCGACTTTATCAACTCATGACCCCGCGCAAAAGCTGCACAGGCCTGTTCGGCGGCTCGTTCAACCCCATTCACAACGGCCACCTCGCCATTGCGCGCGCAATGCTGGCACAAGGCGTTGTCGACGAGGTTATGATTATGGTGTCGCCCCAAAACCCTCTGAAAAGCAGCGGTACATTGCTCGACGAGCGTACTCGATACAGCCTTGCCGCCCTGGCCTGCGAGGAAGAGGAAGGCATACACGCTTCCGACTTCGAGTTCTCCCTGCCCCGCCCCTCTTATACGTGGCACACGCTCGAAGCGTTGAAAAACAGCTTTCCCGAAAAAACATTCAAGCTCCTTATCGGCGCCGACAACTGGCAGCTCTTTCCGCGCTGGTATCGCGCAGGCGACATTCTCGACAACTACGCCGTGGCCGTTTATCCCCGCCCCGGCTACGACATCGACGCAAGTTCGTTGCCCGCTAACGCGGAATATGTCGACATGCCCCTGCTCCACGTATCCTCCACCGAAATACGGCAGCGTATCAAGGAAGGCAAAGACGTATCCGCGCTGCTTCCCCCAAAAGTTTACGACCAAATAAAGTCGCTCGGCCTTTACGCGTGATTCCGCGCCCGGCCGCGCCGGAAACATACGCCGCAAACCTGTGCCCGAATACGCAATCAAAACGCTGCACCGAAATGCAGCGTTTTTTGTCCGTTTTAAGAAAACCCCGCTCAGACACCCTGAAAAATTAGTGCCTTGTATTTTAAAATATGTCTGACCTATTTTAAAATATGTGCCTTGCTTTTTTTCTTTGCTCCAAACCCCGCTGAAAACCGCTTGCCATGCGGGTTTCGGGAAGCCACGCAAAACGCCGCCTTTTTTGTCCGTATCCATAACATTATTACACAACCTTTCTTATTCCGTTATCCCACCCGGAAAAACCCGGCGAAAGCAGAAAGTTTTAACCCAAATCGGTCTTTAGACTTCGGGCAGATTGCCTGTTTATGCCAGACAGGTTACTTTACGCTTGGCCGAAAGCGTGGCGGGCCACGTTGAGGGCAAGCGGGGAGAAAGATGCCGGCAGAAACGGGTAAGATGCCCGGAGAGCCTGCTCGTGCCGGCTTATAATTGGCGATTCATTATTTATTTGCGTTCTAATGACGATTTGGGTTTAAACCGCAACGGTTTTTATTGCAAAATATGTTAACTTTGCAACTGCCCCGACCACGCCGACGCTGCCGGGCAGCGGGCGGGAAAGGGCACATATATGTGAAAGGCGTTTACATGGCGCTTTGTTCTTGACACTCTGAAACTTCGCAACTTTCAATTACCGTCGGGAACATGGCAACGGTAGATGTCCGTGGGTATGTATTAAGTACCGGCATGTATGCTCCGCACTGCGGCGGCATACTTTGCCGGCATACATATCGGCGTGGGCTTCTGCGTTGCTCGTTCAGACGGTAATGGGCAATGCGAAGGCCTCAGAGTGTCGGGACGGGCAACAGGTACAGACTCCCGCGCTTTTTCTGTATGTAACAATCCCATTATTTTTAAACCCCACCGGCTCCGGGAGCCTGCCGGTAAAACAAAAAATGCAATGAGAAAAATGTACTTAAAGAACCTGTTCGCGGCCATTTGCTGTACCGTGATACCAATCGGCATGTCGGCACAGTTCAGCGGTTCGGGCAGTGGTACGAAGGATGACCCCTACCGCATTTTTAATGCCGACCAGTTGAACCAGGTAAGAAACTTCGCAGGAAAAACGGATGTGTACTTCTCCCTCGAAGCCGACATCGACATGACCGACTGGATAGCCGAGAACAACCCCTCGCAAGGCTGGTTGCCAATAGATGCATCATACTCAATGAAAGTAATGGATTTTAACGGCAACGGACACACAATAAAGAACTTATATATAAACAGGCCAAATACCGACAACGTGGGACTATTCGGATATGCCCGAACTAATGGAAATATTTATGACTTAAATTTGGAAAACGTCAACATTGTAGGCAAAGACCACGTAGGAGGTATTTTGGGATTCACTAACTCATCTTCGTATTTTTTGTCGTTATATGGATGTACCGTCAAGGGAGAAATAAAAGGCAATGACTATGTTGGAGGTGTTGTAGGGTTATCCTACGGAAATACGGAATCATTATCAAAAAATTCCTTCTACGGTAAAATCGTAGGACATGATTATATTGGTGGCATCATAAGTTATTGCCCTTCTATCACTATATCCGATTGCACCACATTTTGCCAAATAACCGGCAACGACCATATCGGTGGTATTGCAGGTTATAGCTCGTCAAATAGTTTAACCATAACCAACTGTTACTCATATAACAATATCAACGGGAACGATGAAATTGGCGGCATTATCGGGCATGTTGAAGCATGGGAAAACGACAAAATCGAAATAAGCAAATGCTATACCCACAGTTATATAACTGGAAATGACAATTTGAGCGGTGTCCTCGGGTATTTTTACGACCACACTTACGATATGAATGGCTCATACGCGAATCCTCCGTTCGGAATTACTTTGCAAGATTGCTATACAAACAGCAACATAAAAGGAAATTCAAATATAGGGTCGCTCATAGGAAGTGGCTACAAAAATATGGACAGTGATTTTGTGGTTGAACACTCATACGCCAACAACTATGCATTAGAAGGCAAGAGCTACGTAGGAGGTATAATTGGAAATTCATCCGGCTATTCCAATAGTTACTTCGCTACCATAAAGAACAACGTTTCCATAAACAAAAAGTTGTCGGCAAACAGCAATCTTTACAGGATAGGCAATATCGTTGTTTGTCCTGCCTCCGACAGGAATTTGGCATGGACGCTTACTCCGATGTTCCTTAACGATGTGGAGCAGCCGTTACCCGATGACAGCGAAGAGAACGGTATGAGCATAGGACTTTCATCATTGAAGCTGCAAGCCACATACGCGGGCTTGGGCTGGGACTTTGCCGACACATGGCAGATTGAAGAGACCGAGGGATTCCCGTACTTCAAGAACCAAACGGCCCCCGCTTCATTTACGCAAACATTGAAAACGGGAAACACTTCCCTTTCGGGACAATGCACTAGTGGTGCGACCGTAATTGTTTTCATCGGCGATAAGGTCTACACCACGCAAGCTGCCGGAAATATCTGGAACCTCATGCTTGACGAACCCTTGCAGGCCGGCAACGTGGTAAATATAATCGTGCAGGCCGAAGGCAAAATGCCTTCATACATAATAAGCCAGACCGTGAGCCTTGCCGGCAGCGGTACAGAAAGCGACCCGTTCGTAATCTCCACGCCGGAAGACATGCAGGCTATTTCATCTGACAATACCGAAAACGCTTGCTACAAACTCGCTAACGACATAGACCTCACCGAATGGATAGAAACCAACAGCTCCACCGACGGGTGGATTCCCGTAACGCTGCGCGGCACATTAGACGGCGACGGGCACACGATAAGCGGCCTTTGGTGTAACGCCGAGAACGGAGGTTTGTTCGACAAGCTCGTACCGGGTGCAGCGGTTAAAAACGTCAAGGTAAGTATAGCCGACGGCAAAGCCGTTAAAGGCACTGCCATTGTGGGCGGAATAGTAGCAATCAACAAAGGAACGGTCGAAGGCTGTATGGTTACGGGAACAATAGAAGGCGGTGCTTACACAGGCGGTATTGCCGGACAGAATAACGGCATCGTTTCAAAGTGCTACATATCCGGCAAAGTAACATCGGCTAACGTCAGTGTAAAAGCAGGTGGTATTGTTGGCGAGAACCAGAGCGGAAGCAGCGTAAGCGACTGCTACAGCTCTGCCGACATTACAACAACGGGCGACGATTCGTATGCCGCAGGGATTGCCGGATACAACTATGGCACTATTGAACGCTGCTATTCCGAAGGCGCAATCTCTGGCTATGCCATAGCAGGTGTTTGCGCTTACAACAACGGCGCGGACGCAAAAGTCGTTTCATGCGTAGCTGTGAACAGTTCGCTCGAAGCAACAAAATCGGCTCTGCGCGTGCTTGGAGGATTCTCCAACGGGGCTTCCGCACCTGCCACAACCGACAACTACGCATACGAAGGAATGCCCGTTACTGTTAACAACGTACCGCAAAAGATTTACGACGACCCGCTAAACGGAACGACAAAGACCATTGACGAACTTTACAGGAAAGCCACTTACGAAGCGTTGGGTTGGGACATGGAAAACATTTGGGACATAGACGAAGGCTCATCGCTGCCCTACTTTGAAGAATTCTCAATTCAGGTTTCCGAAATTTCTTTGAATAATACAGAAGCAACTATCGAAAGACAATCTACATTGCGACTTACCGCAACCGTACTGCCCGAGAATTGCAGGAACAACACCCTAAAATGGAGCAGCGACAACGAAGAGGTTGCAACCGTTGACGAGAACGGGCAGGTTACAGCCGTCGGTGTTGGCGAAGCGAATATAACGGCTACCGCTGCCGACGGTTCGGGCGTGACAGCCACTTGCAAGGTTACAGTTTCGCCGAAACTTGTGACTTCCGTAACACTCAACAAAAACGAACTTACGATTGAAAAGAGCTTTACTGCACAACTCGCAGCAACCGTAGCGCCGGACGACGCAGACGACCTCGGCTTGATATGGACGAGCGACAACGAGGAAGTAGCAACCGTTGACGAGAACGGATTGGTTACGGCTGTAAGCGTAGGCGAAGCGAACATAACGGCTACCGCTGTAGACGGTTCGGGCGTAACTGCTACATGCAAAGTTACCGTTACGCCGAAACTTGTGACTTCCGTAATACTCGACGAAAGCGAACTTACGATTGAAAAGAACTTCACCGAACAACTCACTGCAACCGTTGCACCGGACGACGCAGATAACCTCAGCTTGACATGGACGAGCGACAACGAAGAAGTAGCAACCGTTGACGAGAACGGATTGGTTACGGCTGTAGGTGAAGGGACGGCAACGATTACGGCCACGGCTAACGACGGCAGCGGCGTATCGGCCTCGTGCGTGGTGACGGTTACTTTCATCGACGGCATTGCCGACATTGAAACGAGCAAGGTAACAGTGCTTGCCGCTAACGGCAGGATAACCGTCTCGGGTAAAGAGCAGGACGAAACCGTTTTGGTTTACGACATGGGCGGCCGATTGCTGTACCAAGGCGAGAGCGACGTTATTGACGCGCCGCGTAAAGCCATGTACATAGTAACGGTAAGCGGAAAGAGCTACAAGGTTATCGTGCCGTAAAGGTACAAGATTAGCTTGCCCATAAAAGGCTGGAGAAACGACCGGCGGAGTCTTAAAGGCTCCGCCAGTCTTGTTTGTTGTAAAATTCTTTTGCCCGGATACAAACCCGAAAGATTGCGGGCCGGACATCATGAAGAATTATCTGCTACCTTACGATGATTTCTTTATCTTTTACCGTAAGGGAATGCAGATACCATTTATATAAGAGTACGACACCTTGGTCGATTTCGACTTTGTGGTGCCAGCCTAAGTTGTGCAATTTGGTTACGTCGGTAAGTTTGCGCATTGTGCCGTCGGGATGAACGCCGTCGAAGTTTATACAGCCCATATAGCCCACTGCGTTTTTTACCAGTTCGGTAAGGGCGGCTATGGTGAGTTCCTTGCCTGTACCGATGTTTATGTGGCAGTTGCGAATGTCCTTTGCGCCGGCTTGGTAAGTGTCCTTGAAGTCCACGTTTTCCATGACAAAGACGCTGGCGTCTGCCATATCCTCACTCCAAAGGAATTCGCGCAGCGGTGTTCCCGTTCCCCACAGGTTGAGTTCCTTGGCGGTAATGCCGTATTTGCCCAGAACATTTATAATGTCGCACAAAGGTGCCGTTCCGTCAACGCCCTCGACGGGACGTACATTCAAGTCGAGGCGCAAATCGTCTTCTCGCCCTTCGTTCAAACAATTTGCAAGGTGTATCTTCCTGACTATGGAAGGCAGCACGTGCCCGTTTTCCAAATGGAAATTGTCGTTAGGGCCATACAAGTTCGTGGGCATTACCGCTATGTAGTTCGTGCCGTACTCGAGGTTGAAACTCTCGCACATCTTAAGCCCCGCAATTTTGGCTATCGCATAGGGTTCGTTTGTGTACTCAAGCGGAGAAGTCAACAGCACGTCCTCTTTCATAGGCTGAGGCGCGTTGCGGGGATATATGCACGTTGAGCCCAGGAACAGCAGCTTCTTCACATCGTGGCGGAAGCTCTCGCCTATAACGTTTTGCTGTATCTGCAAATTGCGGTAAATGAAATCCGCGCGGTATTTGCTGTTCGCCATTATGCCTCCCACGAAAGCCGCTGCCAAAACAACGTATTCAGGGCGCTCCGCGTCGAAGAAATCGCGTACTGCCGCGCCGTCGAGCAAATCGAGCTCAGAGTGCGTGCGGCCTACCAGATTTGTGTAGCCTTTTGACCTGAGATTGTTCCATATTGCAGAACCGACAAGGCCGCAATGCCCTGCAACATATATTTTGGAGTCCTTATTCATGCTTCCGGTTTTTTACATTCTTCATATCATGCTCAACCATGATACGCACGAGTTTGTCGAACGATGTTGTAGTGGGGTTCCAGCCCAGCAACGTTTTGGCTTTCGTTGGGTCGCCGAGCAACTGTTCCACTTCAGACGGACGGAAAAAGCGTGGGTCGACCTCGACAAGCACTTTTCCGGTGGCTTTGTCGATACCTTTCTCGTCAATGCCTTCGCCCCGCCATTCTAGCTCGATACCTGCGTAATGGAACGCAAGCGTGGCAAACTCACGCACCGAATGGTGCTCGCCCGTAGCTATAACGAAGTCCTCGGGGCGCTCATGCTGCAACATAAGCCACATGCACTCCACGTAATCGCGGGCATATCCCCAATCACGCTTAGCGTTCAAGTTTCCGAGGTAAAGTTTTTCCTGCAATCCGTTAGCTATGTTCGCAGCGGCAAGCGTTATCTTGCGCGTTACAAAATTTTCGCCGCGACGCTCGCTTTCGTGATTGAACAATATTCCGTTTACGGCAAACATGCCGTAGCTTTCACGGTAGTTCTTAACAATCCAAAAGCCATATTGCTTGGCCACACCATAAGGCGAACGAGGATAAAACGGCGTCGTTTCGCGCTGCGGAACTTCCTGTACCTTTCCGAACAGCTCAGAGGTAGAAGCCTGGTATATCTTTGTTTTTCTTTCGAGCCCGAGTATCCTTACAGCTTCAAGCATTCGCAATGTTCCTATGGCGTCAGTTTCGGCCGTATATTCGGGAACGTCGAAGCTAACCTTGACATGGCTTTGCGCGGCGAGGTTATAAATCTCGTCGGGCTGAAGTTTCTGTATTATGCGAATCAAGGATGATGAATCCGTCATATCCCCGTAATGCAGGTTCACTTGGCGCGGATTCTTCATATCCTTTACCCATTCCTCAAGATACAAATGCTCTATCCTTCCCGTATTGAAAGATGAGGAACGCCTCATTATCCCGTGAACTTCATATCCCTTGCTTAATAGAAATTCTGCCAAAAAAGAGCCGTCCTGGCCTGTTATACCTGAAATTAAAGCTACTTTTTTCATAACCTTATAATCGATTTATATTATTGTCTAATAAAAACTATTCGCTTGCTACATCGCACACAACCTCGCATAACGTAGGATGGGCATGTATCGTTTGGTAAATATCGGCACACGTTCTACCTTGTTGCATAACGACTGCCACTTCTTCTATCAAATCGGAAGCATGAGGTCCTAATATGTGACATCCTAAAATCTTGCCGGAAGGAGACAGAATCATCTTTGCCAAACCTTCCGTGCTGCCTAATGCGAGTGCTTTACCGTTAGCACGGAAAAGAACCTTGCGCGTTATGTATTCTATACCGTCGGCAATACAAGCGTCTTCGGTTTTTCCTACCATGGAGAATTCCGGCTGCGTGAATACAGCTGCAGGAATAACATCAAAATTAAAAGAATCCGGTTTGCCCAATATATTGTTCAAAGCTCGTTTTCCCTGATATTTTGCCGCATGCGCCAGCTGACAAATGCCATTGACATCGCCAATGGCATATATGCCGTCAACGTTTGTTCGGAAATTCTCATCTACTACAATGCCGCGCTTATCAGTAGCAATACCTATATCATCTAAATTAATGGATTCCATATTAGCACTCCGGCCGACTGCCATAAGAACCAAGTCTGCTTCCGTTGTACTTTCCACCCCTTTGGCTGTATATCCGACGGAAAGCCGTTGAACATCCGGTTTGGAAATGTTCGTTACTGAAGAATTCGTGTAAAAAACTACTCCTTTACGTTTTAAAATCAAGCGTAGTCTTTTAGATAATTCGCTGTCGAAATTAGGAAGTATCTCCTTACGATATTCTATAACTGTGACTTTTGAGCCGAAAGATGAAAATATTGAAGCGAACTCAACACCAATAACCCCTCCACCTATTATACAAATTGAGTCGGGTATGGTTTCAATAGACAGAAGGTCTTTAGAAGTTACGATACCTGGCAAATTATATCCGGGGACAAGTAAACAACTTGTTTTTGCACCTGTGGCTATTATTATATGCTTTGCAGTATATTCTTCAGACAAAGTACCTTCGGAAGAATCTCTGATTACCCGGATTTCATTTTTACAAACAAACTCTGCCCTACCATATACTATCCGGACTTTTGCCAGCTCCAAGAGTTTACTAATGCCAGAGTGCAACTCTTCAATGACCTTGTTTTTCCGTTCCTGCGCCTTTTGTATATTAAAAGTCACATTCCGGCATTCAATGCCGTATTGCGCTGAGTCATTAAGCAAGTCTATAATTTCAGCTGTCCGGCAAAGACATTTCGTAGGTATGCACCCTTCATTCAAACATGCGCCTCCTAACCTTTCAGCTTCCACCAAAACAGTATTCAGCCCGGCATTCGCCGCACTTACGGCTGTTTCATACCCTCCGGGCCCGCCGCCTATTATAATTAGATCTGCCTGAGTCATCTATTTTTCAGTCTAAGGGACATTCCAATAAATCAAAATATGTAAGACGCGGTTCTCGTGCGGCTTTCACCTCATCCAACCTGCTGACTGGAGCGTTATGCGGTGCTGTCTTAACTAATTCGGGGTCGCAGACTGCTTCGTCTGCAATACGCAGCATAGCGTCCACAAAATCATCCAGCGTTTCCTTGCTTTCGCACTCTGTAGGCTCTATCATTATTGCTTCGTGGAATAACAAAGGGAAATATATTGTAGGAGCGTGGAAGCCATAATCGAGCAACCGCTTAGCTATGTCAAGCGTCGTTACCCCTGTTGACTTATCTTTCAACCCATTGAAAACAAATTCATGTTTACAAAGCGACGTTATGGGAAGTTCGTATTTTTCTTTCAACCGTTCGCGAACATAAATTGCATTTAAGACGGACAGCGGGCCAACTTGCTTAAGGTGTTCTTTTCCCATTGTCAAGATGTATGCGTATGCCTTTAACAGGACGGAAAAATTACCAAGGAACTCAGAAATACTTCCAATAGCCTTTTCGCCATAAACTACTTTAAACACATTATCTTCTGTCCTCACTACTTTAGGATTTGGAAGAAAATCTTCCAATCCTTCTCGTACTCCCACAGGTCCTGCCCCCGGGCCTCCGCCACCGTGAGGCGTAGAAAAAGTTTTATGTAAATTCAAGTGCATTACGTCGAATCCCATATCTCCCGGACGACCAACACCTAACATGGGATTGAAATTAGCTCCATCATAGTACATCAAACCGCCACATTGATGTATTAGGTCGGATATTACTGGAATATCATACTCAAAAAGTCCCAAGGTGTTTGGATTTGTCATCATCATACCTGCGACATCGTCTCCCAAAAGTTTTTTCAATTCTTCAACATCAATACGCCCGTCTTCTTTACTTTTTACTTCTACAACTTCCAAGCCGCAACATGCAGCAGAAGCGGGGTTTGTTCCATGGGCGGAATCGGGAATTATTATCTTTTTTCGTTTTAAATCGTTCCTGCTAAAGTGATAGTCTCTTATTATCATAAGACCTGTAAGCTCTCCATGTGCACCGGCAAAAGGATTCAAGGTAAACTCTTTCATGCCACATATCTCCGAAAGAGCTTGCTGCAGGTTATAATATATTTCCAAAACTCCTTGTACCGTATCGGCAGATTGCAAAGGATGTAACTTGGAAAAGTTTTCTGTATGAATAATTTCTTCGTTTATTTTAGGATTGTATTTCATTGTACAACTACCCAATGGATAGAATCCGGAATCTACGCCGAAATTATTATTACTCATGTTTGTATAGTGCCTGACTACCGATAACTCATCTACCTCGGGCAATGTCAAATCTTCCTTACGAATTAATTTATCATCCAGCTCGTTTTTTGCGTAATCCGCTAATCCATTATCGGGTAAAGAATAACCTATGCGGCCAGGACTGGATAACTCGAAAATCAATTTTCCGTAATACTTATTGTTCATTTCACGGTACTTTTATATAAGATTAGACAATGAAATAAGTTTGTCTATTTCCTCTTTTGTTCGAATTTCAGTTACTGCAAAAAGAAGGCGGTTGGAATCTCCTACTCTTATACCTCCCATAATATCATTTTGAACGCATATTCTGTTCCATTTGTCCAAATCAAATTTTGCTTCTACACAAAACTCGTTAAAAAAAGGTAAGCCGGGAAAAGCAGCTACAAACTTACCTGTTCTAAGAAGTGAATCATATAAATAATGTGCGCCTATATACGATTTTTTCGCAGCTTCTTGCGAGCCTTTCTTTCCCATTAAAGAAAGATATATTGCTACGTAAAGGGTCATTATGCCTTGGTTGGAACAAATATTTGAAGTAGCTTTTTCGCGACGTATATGCTGCTCTCTCGTTTGCATAGTAAGGCAGAACGCCCTCTTACCTTTTGAGTCTATGGTAGCACCAACTATTCTTCCGGGTATTTTTCTTAAGTATTCTTTCTTACTGCAGAAGAAGCCCAAGTACGGGCCACCGTAAGACATTGGCAATCCCAACGATTGTGCGCTCCCTACAGCTATATCTGCTCCCCATTCTCCCGGAGTTTTAAGATAAGCTAAATCTGCTGGTATGCAATTAACTATCATAACAGCCTTTGCAGAATGTATATCATCTGCCACTCCGGAAAAATCTTCTACTATTCCATAATAATTAGGTTCCGGTAATATTACGCCGGCAACATCTCCTTTAGATAATTCATCTCTCATCGCATTAAGATTAGTTACCCCGTTTATTTCAGGAAGTAGAGTTAATCTTATACCGCGAAACTTAGCATAAGTTTCTACAACTCGTATAACTCTTGGATTTAAGGTAGAAGAAAGCAAAATACGAGATTTTTTCTTTGTTACAGCCAATGCGGTCATCATTGCTTCCGCCGTGGCTGTAGCTCCGTCATACAAACTGGCGTTAGAAATGTCCATTCCTGTAAGCGAAGCCATCATAGTTTGGTACTCGAATATGTATTGCAAAGTGCCTTGCGAAAATTCGGCTTGGTAAGGAGTATAACTCGTCAAAAACTCAGAACGCGACGTTATATAATCGGAAACCGCAGGTACGTAATGATCATAAACGCCACCACCCGCAAAACAAGTCAGCACTTTGTTTTTCTTTAAAAGCAAAGCAAACGTTTTGCGTACTTCATGTTCCGACATAGCTGACGGCAAATCGTAATCCTTATTTAATTTCAAAGCTTCAGGAACATCCGCATATAAATCCTGCAATGTTCCTACACCTGCCGCTGAAAGCATTTCGGCTATATCACTGTCCGTCTGAGGCAAATATTTATGACCCATCTTTTTTTCTATTTACAAATATTCTGATACTGCTCAGGTGTCAACAAATTATCAAGTTCTGACTTGTCCGACAGCTTTACTTTTATAATCCAGTTTTTAAAAGCATCCTCGTTTATCAGTTCCGGATTATCCTCTAAATCTTCGTTTATTTCTTCAACAGTACCGCTTACTGGAGAAATCAAATCACTCGCAGCCTTTACGCTTTCAACCGCGCCGAATTCTTCCTCTGCTGTTACCTCATCGCCCACTTCAGGCATGTCTACATATACTACATTTCCCAATTGTTGCTGGGCGTAATCGGTTATGCCTACATAAGCGTATAACCCTTCTATTCTAACATATTCGTGCGACTTAGTATATAAACAGTCGTTCATTACATTTGCCATAGTTCTTTATTTTTTATATTTCTTATCATAAAACTTTTTCTTCACTACCGTAGCCTTGTGCAATTTACGATGAATCCGCACATCAAGGCGAGTTCCTATTTTAGCACTGGACGTTTCTATTAAAGCCATTGCTACACTTTTTCCCGTTGATATGGAATTATACCCTGTCGTAACATGTCCAACTACTTTTCCCATATTTTCAACTTCGTAACCATGACGGGGTATCGCCTTGTCATCAAGTTCCAAACCTATTAATTTACAGGTTGTCCCTTCTGCTTTTTGTTTTACTATTGCTTGTTTCCCTATAAAATCGCTTTTTTCTGTTTTTACGAACATTCCTAAGCCTGCTTCAACAGGAGAGATTTCTTTACTCAACTCTTGTCCATACAAAGGAAGCCCAACCTCGAAACGCAGTGTATCACGCGCACCCAAGCCACAAGGCACAACCTTTTTGCTTTCTATCAGTTTATCCCACATTTCTATTATGTATTCGTGGCTTGCGTAAATTTCAAAGCCGTCTTCGCCTGTATAACCTGTACGACTTATTATAACGTCTTGTTCACAAATGTGAACTATCTTAAATGTATAGAAGGATAATTCCTTTACATCCAGTCCCAGAATATGCTCTATAACATTTTCCGATTCCGGCCCTTGAACGGCTATCTGGCCATATTTATCGCTATCATTATTCACTTCTATTTCATAACCCGCTTTATTCTGACAAATCCAATCGAAGTCCTTATCTATGTTTGCTGCATTTACAACAAGAAAGAACTTTTGTTCATCCATTTTATAAACCAGCAAATCATCTACTACACCACCATCCGGATAAAGCATCATTCCGTAATATATCTTCCCTATTGGTGCATTTTCAATATCGTTCGTAAATATATATTGCACATAACGTTCTGCGTCCGGACCGCTTATGGTAATCTCCCCCATGTGAGACACATCGAACACGCCGCAATTGTTACGTACAGCCTTATGCTCGCTTATTATATCACTATATTGTATGGGCATGTCAAACCCTCCAAAAGGGCTTATCATTGCACCCAAGGAAACATGCCGGTCGTAAAGGCAAGTCCTTTTATTTGACATTTCTGTTTCTGGTTTCATGGTAATTTCTTGCAACTTAATCAAACAAAATTTCTATCATATCTTTTCCCTTCAAACCGCGAATATAATTTTCAGGGGGATATTTCAAAAAAACGGATTTCAAAGATTCTATCGTAAATTGTGCGCCACGCATGTAATCTGTCAAATCTCCTACGGAATCTTTCAACTGGAAATAATCCCCGGACAATTCCACACGTTCTATATTACCGTGCTTAACTTGCATATAAACCTCTAAATTGCCACATCCGTTAACTCTGCCTTTACGAACCACGTTCCATTTACTTGTTTGCTTGCTTACAAAGTTTTCTGTAATGTAGTTTTTTTCTATCTCTCTAACCTTCCTCAAGTCTTCATCACTCAGGTTTATAGTTTTATTACACAACAAAGTACGAAATTTATCTTTTATTTCTTCTATCGTAAGATTCGTATAATCTTTTAACAGGCCTATTCTACTTCTAACGCTTTTTACACCTTTTGAAACAAGCTTCTCTTTTGCTGGGGTGATACTGTTCATCATATTTTGCATATCAGTATCATAAAGTAAAGTACCATGCACAATATTACGTTCCGGTAAATGATAAAAAGCCGTTCCGCTCACTTTACATCCATCCACTACTATATCGTTACGACCCGTAGAACACGCTTGGATACTCATCCTTTTTAGTGTGCTTAATACCAAGTTTACATAGTTTGAATACGCCAGCATAACATTGCCTTTTCCTGTTATATATGCCAGCATGACATTGCCTTTGTCGGCATAGACACATCCCCCGCCGCTTTTCCTTCGGTATATTCCTATACCGTGTTCATGGCAATAATCCACGTTCACTTCACTACATAAATCCTGGTTGCGTCCTATTATTACGCTCGGCTCCACTTGCCAGAAAAAAAATATTGGATCTTCCTTTAAAAAACGCGCGGCATATTCTTCTACTGCCAAGTAGAAAGAGACACGCTGCGTTTCTATGTCAGGAATGTTCAAATAATACATTTTTACCTGTTTTTGTGTGCTTAGCTTGTGTTCAAAAATACTAAGTATTTTACGAAGTAACAAATGTAGTATCGAATTTTAAATCTGACACCGTTTTTCTGAACTCAAAACAGTATATGAAAAGGTTATAGAAGCGACATTAAGAAAATGTCATTTTAGAGTTCACTATTATCTCGGCAATATCTTCTCTCGAGGCATAGCCCTTCTTCGGGGAGCTGTTCTGAAATGGTCTCCTTGCCTATCGCCGTTTGCCGTATTCTGTATGGAATCTATGAACTCTTGCTTTTCTTTTTCGGTCATAACCTTTGAACTGTCACCTTTAACGGCCGTACTGTCGGTATTTGATATTATGATACTGTCGCGTTTTTCGGTATTATGAAACCGCACAAGTACGAATTTCGACAAGAACAACAGCTTTGCCTTTGAATCCAAAGGCTCTTCAAGGTATATAAATCCTTCTATCTGTTTTATTGGTAAATTGGCAGCAGACAACACTAAGGTATTGTCCATGTTTCCGTACAATTGTTGCTGTACCGACGTAACCGAGTCGTTCTCATACCTGACTGCCATAACTGCAACGGCATTTTTTCTGCCCGACTGGTAGATGAATTGTGTGTTGAAATTCCACTCGAATTTATCTTTGGGCTTACATATACTGTCGTTTACGATACGGAAAGAAAATATATTATGCCCGGCTTTGGGAATAAGAAGGCCTTCGGTAGCGCTTCTCCATATATTAGCGGTATCGCCCGTGGTTGCTACATTTGTATATTTCCCTGAAGCCCGCAAATTTGGAGAAGCTCCATACACTTGCGCTTCATTGTCAAGGCGCTGGTTTACCTTCTCATAAACTTTATACAATTTGTCGGCATGCCGTGAGTACCATTTCATTATGCTGTCGAAATCATCGTGCGACAAATCATATTTGGCCAACACGGCATCAGTGTATAAGCGCAATTTATAATCCGCGCTGTCTTTCGAGTCCGCCATCGACTGTGCCCGGTGGTAATCATAAAGCAAATTTTCCATCTTGCTTTCTGAAGGGATTCCCTTCGGTGTCCGTACCTTGCACGAAAAGCACAAAGCGCAAACAACAGAAAGCAATATGATAAAACTCGTCCTCATTATATTCTCACGGTAACACTGGGTTATGTTATAGAATCTCGCTTTCTCTTAATACCTAAATCCGGAACATTTAGACAGCTGCCCTGTTCAACTGTCTTTCTTGATTTTATTTTCTGAATTATCCGACTTTTTATTTATGCTTTCTTTTGAAAGCACCTTTGCGCTTGACAAGTATTTCCTGTAAAAAATCAATATTGCTATTGCTCCACAGGTAATAGAAGAATCCGCAAAATTAAACACAGGACTGAAAAAGATAAAATGGTTTCCACCCCAAAAAGGAATCCACGCAGGAATGTCGGTCTCAATAATCGGGAAATAAAACATGTCGACCACCTTTCCAGACATGAAACTTCCGTATCCCTCACCGAAAGGCACTAACTCTGCGACATCGAACACTGTGCTTTCGCTGTATATAAGGCCGTAAAAGGCATTGTCGATAATATTTCCCAATGCTCCGGCCAAAACCATCGAGACGCATATAATATATCCTCGCGGAAAGCGGTTGACTACTATCTGCCGCAAATACAGCGTCAAAAGAACTACAAGGGCAATCCTGACTATTGTAAGGAACATGGTTCCTATGAAACTCATGCCGAAAGCCATACCGCTGTTTTCTACAAATAGAAGATACATCCAGGATGTAATTTCTACCGACTCATGCAGGCAAAAATTCGTCTTTACCGCAAATTTTATCAGTTGGTCGATAAAAACAATGGCAATAACGGCTATTACAGGTATCGCCCCTTTTTTCTTTATGTCAGTGATTTGCACTTTTATATCAATTCTTTCTGTTCATTTGCGTTTTAGCCTCAATCGACAATGTAGCATGCGGAACAGCGCGCAAACGTTCTTTCGGAATAAGTTTGCCCGTTACGCGGCAAATACCGTAAGTCTTGTTTTCTATGCGTACCAATGCCTGTTGAAGTCCTACAATAAACTTTTGTTGGCGTGCGCACATGGCCGTCAGCTCTTCTTTCTCCTGAGTAGCCGAACCTTCTTCAAGAGCCTTGAACGTAGGTGATGTGTCATTTACATCATTACCGGCACGGTTTGTCAACACTGCCATCATCTGGTCGTATTCCTGCTTGGCCTTTTCAAGCTTTTTAAGTATAAGTTCTTTGAATTCAGCAAGCTCCTCGTCGCTGTAACGTATTCTGTCTGCCATATTCCTGATATTTTTATTTCGTTACTGTAAGTTGTGTTTCTTGGGTTATTTATTATTTCTGCGATTTTCGTATTTCTACCTTTGCCTTGAAATTACCGAAATCCCATAGTTCTCCTTCATTTGCGGAAACAATCGACAATGAAGTGGCAAGCACTTGGGCGGAGATATATTCGGAATAGTTTTTTATCACGTCTTTCAATTCTTCCGAATTTTCTATCGTAATGTCAATACGGTCGGTTATCTCGAAACCGCTGCCTTTGCGGTAGTTCTGTATGTGTTTTACAAGTTCGCGTGCCAATCCTTCCTGACGCAAATCTTCGGATATTGTCAAATCAAGGGCTACTGTTATGTTGCCTTCATTGGCTACGGTCCAGCCCGGAATATCTTCACTTACCACCTCTACCTCGTCAAGGTTTATCTCCACGTCCTTTCCGGTGAGGGCAAAAGTGAATGTTCCGTTTTCTTCAAACTTTTTAATGTCATCTTGCGACATTCCGTTTATGGCAGCTGCTATGTCTTTCATCAAAGCGCCGTATTTCTTGCCCATTACGCGGAAATTTGGATGTACGCGTTTTTTCAGCATGTTATCCTGGTCTACGAAATCTATTTCCTTCACATTGACTTCATCCAGAATAAGCTGTCTCACCGCCATGATTTGACGCTTCAGCGTTTCATCGCTTGCCGGTATGGAAATTTTCTGCAGCGGCTGACGCACGATAATATGTTCTTTCTTACGCAGCGAAAGCACCATTGATGTAATCTTCTGTGCAAGTTCCATTCGCTGTTCGAGTTCCTTGTCTATTATCTTATCATCGGCTACGGGAAAATCTGTAAGGTGTACGCTGTCCTTTCCTTTATCCGTTACGGCCACAAGGTCTTTGTATAAACGGTCGGCAAAGAACGGAGCCAACGGTGCTATCAGTTTTGAAATCGTAACGAGACAGGTATACAGCGTCTGATAAGCGCTCAACTTGTCCTTGCTCATCGAACTTCCCCAGAAACGTTTGCGCGAAAGACGCACAAACCAGTTCGAAAGGTTGTCGATTGTAAATGTTTCTATGTAACGTCCGGCCTTAGTAGGTTCAAAATTATCGAAAGCCTCATCTACGTTCTTTACGAGCGTATTCAGTTCCGACAATATCCAACGGTCCAGCTCAGGTCTTTCCTTGTTCGGTACATCAGGCTCTGAATATGTAAACCCGTCCACATTGGCATACATCGAAAGGAACGAATACGTCTGGAACAGCTTTCCGAAGAAAGAGCGTGCAGTTTCCTCCACTCCAGCCTCGTCGAATTTCAGGTTGTCCCAGGGCGATGAGTTCGTCATCATGTACCATCTCACGGGGTCAATGCCATATTTCTCTATCACGCCGAACGGATCGACTGCGTTGCCGAGGTGCTTTGACATCTTGTTTCCGTTCTTGTCAAGCACGAGTCCGTTGCTGACAACGGCTTTATAAGCAACGCTGTCACGAATCATAGTGGCTATTGCGTGAAGCGTGAAGAACCATCCGCGTGTCTGGTCTACACCTTCGGCTATGAAATCTGCCGGGAACGACAGGTTCTTGTCTATCTGGTCACGGTTCTCGAACGGATAATGTATCTGCGCAAAAGGCATTGAACCCGAATCGAACCACACATCCATCAGGTCGAGCTCGCGTTTCATCGGTTTTCCCGTCTCCGATGTCAGTATGATGTTGTCCACATAAGGACGGTGCAAATCAATCTTATGATAGTTCTCGTCGGAATAATCACCCGGCACGAAACCTTTCTCCTTCAATGGATTCGAAGACATATTACCTGCTTTCACGCTCAGCTCTATCTCGTCGTAAAGCTGCTGAATGCTCTCAATGCATTTTTCTTCGCCTGTTTCACTGCGCCATATAGGAAGCGGCGTGCCCCAGAAACGTGAGCGCGACAGGTTCCAGTCGTTCAGGTTCTCGAGCCATTTTCCGAAACGGCCCGTTCCGGTCGACTGCGGCTTCCACCTTATTGTCGTGTTCAGTTCCGACATGCGTTCTTTCTTCTCCGTAGAGCGGATGAACCAGCTGTCGAGGGGATAGTAAAGTATAGGTTTGTCCGTGCGCCAGCAATGCGGGTACGAGTGCACATGTTTTTCGATTTTGAATGCCTTGTCGTTCTGCTTCAAATCCATGCAAATGCTTACGTCGAGTGTCTCGTCCTTGTCGGTGAGCGTGTCGTCGTATGCGTTTTTCACGTAACGGCCGGCATACACGGAATACAGTTCGGTGTTCATTCGTTCACGCCTGAACGCCTCATCTATGTCCTCCAGGCGGTAGAAACGTCCCTGCAAATCTACGAGCGGGCGCTCCAAACCGTTCTTGTCCACTATCATCAAGGGCGGCACACCTGCGGCTTTGGCCACGAATGCGTCGTCCGCACCGAACGTCGGAGCAATGTGTACGATACCAGTACCGTCCTCCGTGGTAACATAGTCTCCCAAGATGACGCGGAAAGCGCCCTCGCCCGGATTGACGTATGGCATTAGCTGTTCGTAATGCATACCTTCGAGTTCCATGCCTTTGCATTTCGCAACAACACTGTAGGGTATCACCTTGTCGCCTTTCTTGTAATCCTCGAGCGGTATGTCGGCACCTTTAGGGTCGAGATATGCTGCAAGCCTTTCCTCTGCCATGATGACAGTAACCGGCTTGCCCGTATACGGATTATATGTCCTCACGGTAACATAGTCGATGTTCGGGCCAACACACAGTGCCGTATTCGAGGCCAGCGTCCAGGGCGTTGTGGTCCAAGCCAGGAAATATGCCGTACCCCATTGCGACAATTCGCCTGAGGGGTTTACTATCTTGAATTGTGCCGTCACAGTGGTATCCTTCACGTCGCGATAACAGCCCGGCAGGCTCAGTTCGTGCGAACTAAGCCCTGTTCCTGCGGCAGGAGAATACGGCTGTATGGTGTAGCCTTTATATACAAGTCCTTTCTTGTACATCTGCGCGAGCAACCACCACACCGATTCTATATAATAGTTCTCGTATGTTATATACGGATGTGCCATATCCACCCAATAACCCATTTTACGGCTCAAGTCTTCCCACTCGGCCGTGTACTTCATAACGTTCTTGCGGCAGTGGTCGTTGTATTCTTCAATGGATATGGTCTTACCTATGTCTTCTTTCGTTATACCCAGTTCCTTTTCCACCCCGAGTTCAACGGGCAGTCCGTGTGTGTCCCAGCCGGCCTTGCGGGGCACGCAGAAGCCTTTCATCGTCTTGTAGCGGCACACGGTGTCTTTTATCGTGCGAGCCAGAACGTGGTGTATTCCCGGATGTCCGTTCGCCGATGGAGGACCTTCGTAGAAAGTATATTGCGGATGGCCTTCGCGCTCCGTTATGCTTCGTTTCTCGATGTTGTTGCTGTCCCACTCTGCAAGGACTTCCTTGTTTATCTTGGCTAAATCGAACCCGGTTCTTTCTTTAAATTTTTTGTTCATAGGTATTTTCGAATTGCGCGTGCAAAGTTAGTGCAACGCAAACGAAATTCAAAATATCGCAATAAATATTTAAGGCCGCCATGTCACCTAAACGTAATACGGACATAAGAAGACTCAAAAAAAGAGACTGAAAACGGGCTTTTTTTGGCCCGAAAAATGACATCTCATTTTCAGCGAGTTACACCTTGCTGGGAGAAAAGAAAAAATATGTGCCTTGAATTTTAAAATATGTCCGACCTTTTTCGAAATTTGTCCGACATATTTTCAGCCCTTTGAAAACAGGGTAAAAAACACACAGACAAAAAAGACATAAAATCGTATCACTATTTTCGCAACTGTGTACAACGCGCAATTAAACCCAAATCGGTCGTTAGGCTTCGTCAAATTGCGTGCTTATGCCCGGCAGATAGCTTTACGCCCGGCTGAAGGCATAGCAGGCTACGGCAAAGCCGGACGCAAAGACAGATGACGGCAGAAGTGCGTAAGTTGGCGAAGGAACCGCACTCGACGTTACTACTTAATTCCCTGATGACCGTTTTGGGTTAAACCTTTCTTTGAAATTTTCTGCATACACATCTGCCGGAAATAACAAATGACAACATAAAATGTGTAATAGTACGTCACAACACTATTTAACGTTTGCGAAAATACATTGCACAGCCGTAAATAAAGTTTAATTCAATGCGTTCGTTTTAATACCGCAAACGCAAAATAAACTTAAATAAAGTTAACGGGGGGGGGGGGGGGGGTATTTTTTGTCACTTGTAAAAAATTTCGGACTTTTGCATACCACATTATAAAACAGACCGATATGAAGCGGGTTTTTATTTGTATTTTTCTTTGCGGGTTAACATATATTGCAGCTCGCTCTCAGAACATTGCGTTAAAAACAAACCTCCTATATTGGGCCACGACCTCGTTCAACGCGGGCGCAGAGGTTAAAATCGCAAAAAAGTGGACTCTCGACCTGTCTGCGTCCTACAATCCATTCACTTATTCCGACAACAAGAAGATTAAGCACATTGCCGTTGTGCCTGAAGCGCGCTACTGGCTATGCGCTCCTTTCTCGGGACATTTCATAGGTGCGAACCTCATGTATTCGCACTATAATGCCGGCGGAATAAAACTCCCGTTAGGCATTTATCCCGACTTGGGCGACTATCGCTTCCAGGGCGACCTCGGAGCCGTGGGACTCGTTTACGGCTACAGCTGGATGTTGCCCGGCAAACGCTGGAGCTTTGAAGGAGCCATAGGATTAGGATACGGACTGACGCACTACGAACAATATGCATGCGCCATATGCGGCAGCAAGGTGGGCGAAAAGACCCGCGGCGTTTTCATGCCCACAAAACTATCCCTTTCTATCATATATTATATCAAGTAATATATACGCACACGGTATTTAAACCTTGGTTTTTCCCTAATTTTTCAAAATCAACCCTTACCACGTTAAAAATATGGAAAAAGCAAAATATCTCACCCCGCTGGCACTCTCTTTTCTGCCGTTGGCAGCACTTGCACAGCAGGACGTAAGGACGGAATGGCTCGACTCGACCAAAGTACGCGTAGCCTTTTCGCTTGCCGAAACCGACCGCAACGTCGGCAGCAACTATGCCGTTCTGGCTTCGCCTTACCTGGCCGGAACAAAAGGCGACACCTTGTGGCTCAACCCCTCGGTGTTCCGCGGAAAAAAGAACAAGCGCTACTCCGAACGCGCCGCATATTATAACAAGGAAACCGCCGACCCCAACACGGGCAACTACATGCTCAACGAAACGGCGCAATACGACGTTGTGCTCAACCGGAGCGAAACGCCGTGGCTATGGAGCGACAAGGTAAGCCTCGGCGTTGAACGCGAGAAGCAGGGCTGCTGCGACCAGGAAGCGCTGCCACACATCAGCAAAGGCTCGTTCGTTTACATCCCGGAATTCCATCCTGCACTGCCGCACGTGGAAAAGAGCACAGGCAAGGCCGGGGAGCTCAAAGAGAAGAACCCCGTTCTGCGCCACATATCCGAATACCGCCCTTACGACCGCACGCGCATACTGCAAAAGGAAAAAGGCGCGCTTATCGTGCACTTCCCCGTCGACAAAGCCGTTATCGACCGCTCTTTCCGCAACAACGCCGCCACGCTCGACCGTATCGTTGAAATAACGCGGCAGGTTGCGGCCGACACCTCGTCGTCGTTAAAGAAAATCCAGATAGTAGGCTCGGCTTCGTTCGAAGGCCCGCAGGGGCACAACGAGCAGCTCGCGGCACAGCGCGCCGAGGCGCTGAAAGAATACATACTTGAAAACGTAGGCATAGGCAGCCCGCTGTTCGAGTGTAACAACGGCGGAGAGGCCTGGGCCGATTTCCGCTACGAGGTGACGCAAAACAGTTTCGACGGCAAGGATGACGTGCTGCGCATTATCGACACCGAAAAAGACCCCGACCGCAGGGAGAAAGCTATAAAACGCCTCAACGGCGGACGCACATACGCATATATAAAGGACAACCTGCTGCACGACCAGCGCAACTCGGGGTACGTTCAGATATATTACGATTACGTCGACGACAAGGCTGCGCCTATCATCAACCGGGCTTCAGAACTTATAAACCAGGGAAAGTACGACGAAGCGCTCACACTGCTTAAAAAAGTAGAAAGCGACAAGCGTGCGTACAACGCCCTTGGCGTGGCCTACTACATGACTGGCAACAAAACACTCGGAATGGAATACATGCGTAAAGCCGCCAACGAAGGCAACGCACAAGCAGCCGGGAACATAAGGCAACTCGAAGCCATTGAGCACGCAAAGCAACTCGAAAACGAATAAAACCATTATAAACCATTAACAAACCTTTTTCTTTAACTAATTAAATTAACTTATTATGAAACAGTACGGAAATTTCAAGTTAGGAGTACTGCTGCTTGCTTCTGCAGGTCTCGCGTCGTGCTCCTCGGATGACACTTTCTCCGGAAGTAAAGGACAGTCGGGCGAACCCGTGAAGACACAGTTTGCCATCAGCGTGCCTGTAGGCAAGTCGGGCCGTCTGTCACAAGACATCGTGCAAGGCCAAAGCCCTGCCCAGTTCCGCGGCATGGACAACATCCAGCTCATTCCTTTCACCACAGCCCCTGCTGCAGGTGGAACCGGCCAGACACCCATCGCCCTCGGCTCCATACTCGACAATGAGCTGGAAGCGGGCACGAACGCCAAAGTCTACTATGAGGTGCAAATACCTGAACGCACGAGCCACTTCCTGTTCTACGGCGAGGCCTACAGCGCGAACGACGACGCCAGGACCAACGGTGCCCTTACCGCCAATGTTGAACAAGCCGTAAACAACATCTCTTTCAGCCTCCTGCCCATCAGCACCGATGCCGAAAGCAATGGCGAAAGGACAACTTTGTTGGCTGCGCTCAACTTAGTTGAACCGTCTTTTAATAATACTGACCCCGGTAATCCACCATTAGCGTTGGACAAATTGAAGCATTTACATGACGCTTTCACCAGTTTGAAGGCCGGCTCCGCAAACTCCATAAGGCTGGCGCTCACCGAACTCAAGGCAGCAGTCGAAGATCTCAGGAATCAAGGTGCTGCGAATTTGGGTAACATCATAGACAACATCGACAATGCCCTCGCGTCCATAACAAACTGCACCTACCCGCAGAACGAAGGCCTTCCCGACGGCGCGGCACAGTTGAAGTTCGAGGGTGGCGCGTTCAGCTACATCGACTCAAAAAACATCGGCAACCTGTCGTACACCAGCATGGACCACTTTGTTTACCCCGCCTCGCTGTACTACATGGCCAACACGGACATCAAGACTGCCGACACACGCCTGTCCGACCGATACTCGACTAACTGGAAAACCTGCTTGGACCTTTACAACGGAGGCGGCACGTCAGTAACCGCAACCACACAGTCGGTGGCGCTTGTACAGCCGGTAAAATACGCCGTAGGCCGTTTCGACGTGGCTGCCAAATTCAGCGCCTCCAGCATAAATGACAACGTAGGCGAAAGTATCGCCGTAACGGCAGGGGACAGCATTACCCTCGACGGCATACTTATCGGCGGGCAAAAGAACGCAGACTGGCAATTCGCCCCCCTCGCCTCAAGCGAAGAATACACCATTTACGACGCTTCGGTAACTTCCACCAAGCTGGGCACGGCCGACATTGCAGACTCAATAATGGCACAGTCGCTGGCATTGTCCACTACGGCAGGAACCAACGTGAACTTCGCCTTAGAGCTTACCAACAATACGGGCAAAGCGTTCACCGGCGTTGACGGCATAGTTCCCGACGGTGCCAAGTTCTACCTCGTCGGCCAGCTGATACCGCAGGCAGGAAAGGCCGGCAACCAGGTGTTCGCAAAGGCCTACAACACAAAGGCCAACGTAACCATAAGTTCGCTGGCCCATGCTTACAACTGCATTCCTGACTTAAAGAACCCGAAACTCGAGCTTGGCCTTTCGGTTAACCTCGAATGGACCGAGGGACTTGTACAGGACATCACCATCGACTAAATCCCAAAAATCCCCGGCAATAGCCGCGGGCACAGGGTGGCAGGCTTTGACCGGCCTGCCACTCACTAACAGAAATTCCGCAGCACGGCGGAATACCCCTCGGATACCTACGCAAGAGGGAAAACGAACCACATAAAGCCAGTAAACATGATTACGGATAAGCCATCAGTTATGACACAAATACAACGATTAGGGAAAGCCATGTTCCTGTTGCTCTTCATGGCTACGAGTTGTATAGACGAAGACCTGTCGAGGTGCGGCCAGAATTATTCCATAAGCTACCAGCTGAAGCTGTCGCTGTCGTTGCAGGAAACGTTCGACAAAGAATTCATCACGGCCGACGAGCAGGCCCTTGCCGCCAAACTGCGTACCGATTTGAGCAGTGTGCTGAGCGATCGGGCCAAGCTGATGGACCTGTCGTTCTTCAAAGCGCAAAGCGGAAAACTGGAAAAGCACAACCGTATCATGCCTAACGCCAACGAGACATCGCTAACCGTTTACATGAAGCGCGGCGAATACTACAACGTGGCACTTGCCGCCACCAACGAAGTGAGCAGCACAGTAAACATACAAGATGCCTCGTCGTACTCGGGAATCCGTCTGCGCCAGGCCGACGCCGACACCATCGACGCCTACAGCTCGGCCATTTACATGGGACTGGAACTTATAACAATGGCACAAAAGGACGACCGCTTCTTCGTTCCTCTTTATATGGTCAACTCAGTGCCGGTGCTCGTTATCAACACAGCAAGCTCATCAGCCAAAGTGCTGTACACTTACGTGCAGGGAACAGCCACAGGCCTGCAATGCTCCGACAGCACTTTCACATACAACAACCCGTCAGTAATGCGCACAAGGTGCACCGAGATAGGAAGCCTGGAGGCTTACCACTGCGTTTGCTTCCCCTCGCCCAACGCTACGACAAAGTTGGACGACGGCCTGTGGAGAATGGACGTGTACACGCAAACGGCCGACAACAAATACGTAAAGAACGTCTTGGACATAAAAGAGCCACTTTTGGCAGGAAACATGCTTGTAATAAAGGCATTCCTCAAGGACGACGGCACTATCACGACCGACTCGCCCGAAGTAGGCGTATCTGTTGAACTCGACTGGAACCCGGGCGGCGATTTCGACATCGAGATGTAGGGAATCGCACAACGGCCAATTTATATACATAAACTACTCTTACCAACGCAACAACCGCAGGATATAAAAAGAACGGCAAAAAAGCTGAAACGAATATGAAAATGTGCTCTACTGACAATAAATCCACAAAGCCGGAGCAGAAAGTTTTCTACGGCTCCGGGAGCAGAAAAAAAATAGGTCAGACATATTTTAAATTATGTCAGACATATTTCAAAATAGGTCAGACATATTTTTCCGCACTCCTTACCGGGGGCACTGCTTCAAAAGCGTCCGGTTTCCTGCGGAGCTATGCGGCATTGAAACACACCCTCGTGTGCTGCGGCTGCATGGCGCTGCTTGTTGGCGCGTCGGCCATGCTTGCACTGGCTTCGTGTTCCGACAGCGAACATACCGAAAGCGCACCGCGTGAAAACGTTAAGCTCCTTGTCAGCATACCCGGTTACACGGCAACTGGAGGAAAAGAGGACAAAAGCACAGGAGACCCGGGCACAGCCGTAGACGAAGGCAGCGACTGGGACCGCCTTACCATAATTCTGGCCTATAACGACAACGGGAACAGGGTTCTGAAACGCACATTGAGCAAGGACGACTTCGACAACCTGCCTGATTATGAATCGCGGCCGGGCATAAAACTGTTCACCATAAACGTGCCGGTGGGTAACACCTATATATATGGCATAACCTATAGCAGCAATGCAGCCAACAACCCCGAAGCCGATATAGACGCCTGCAAAAGCTATACCGATGTGCAGGAACTGACCATATCCAATGACTATGCTTCAAACAATTCAACCATCGATTATGCAAAGTTCGTTAGCGTGGCTACGGGATACTATGCCGGCGATGACGGACTGCCCGCATTATTTACCGTGCAACAGGGCAGCGGCGAGATAGGAAGCATGCCAACAATGACACTCACGCGCCTGGCTTCGAAAATCGACGTACAGTGGGACGCAGCCGATGCCTACACCCAAGGCTACACCGACGTGAAAGTAACCGATTTCAAATACTGCGGCAAAGCCGAAGGCCGCCTGTTCCCGTCAATAAACACGGCAAGCGCGGCAAGCGGAGACCAGGAATGGACTTTCTACAACACCTCCGGCATAAGCCAGCGCAACGGGCGCGTGTATCATTACACCTTTACCGACGGAACATACAAGCCGAGCATAACATTCCACATCGACGCAAAGAACAACGGCGTTGCCATTCCCGACGAAGGCAAGGTCACGCTCAATTTCAAGGATCCGCTGCGGCAGGCCGCATGGTATAAGGTAAACGCAACGATAAAAGGCATTACAGGAAGCGGAAGCATAAACCTGGCCATGTAATAATACATACAGCACCCTCATGCCGCTCAAAGCATAACTTTCATTTCACCGGAAAAAAAGAACAAAATATATCTTAACTTATGATTAGGATGAAAAGCATACCCCGTATTTTAACGCTTGCAACAACAATATTGTTCAGTGTCGTGTCGCAGGCACAGATATATGTAAGTATAGAAGGAGGAGGTGACGGCTCGTCATGGGAACGCACTACTACGCTCTCCGAAGCACTCAACCGCGCCCGGGCCGGCGAACAGATATGGGTAAAAGGATATGAAGACCTCAATGAGGAACGGATATACACGCCTGACAACAGAGAAGAAGGCTTCAGGGTAAAGTCGGGCGTGCGGCTGTACGGAGGCTTTGCCGGAACGGAAACATCCATAGACGAACGGGAGACCCTGGACTTCCCTTACAGGCTGAAATACCGTTCCATCCTCTCGGGCGACATATCCAAGAATGACACCCTCGACGCGGTAAACCTGATATTCCCGGGCAACGGAACGCGCGACGACAACGCCACGCACGTTTTATCAATCGACATGAATCCGTCGTCGTCATCGGGCAACAACAACTCATACCCAACGGTTGTGAACGGCTTTACAGTAACAGGGGGACATGCCGCAGCTGCCGACGGCAAGGGCGGCGGCATATACATATACGGCGACAACAGCAAAGGAGGTATTTTCCGCATAGAACAATGCTTCCTTACATATAACTACGCATCGCAGGGCGGTGCCGTTTATGTGGCCGAAGACGTGAAAGATGTAAACAACAACATATCGCTTATAAGCCAGTGTGTGGCTTACAACAACGCGGCTGGTGAACGCTCGGTTGAAGAAAATGCCGGCGGAGGATTTTACATTGCCGGCGAAGCTACGGCTGCAAACACTTCGGCGTTCAACAACGAAAAGGGAGGTATGCGCATTTCGCCCGAGGCAACGGTTACGAACTGCACCGTTGCCCGCAATACGGGCGCAGGCATAGACCTCACAGAAGATGACCACACCCAAAACGTACAGAACACTATTATATGGGGCAACACTACCCTGTCGCTGCAATATCAACCTACGTTCAGATATTCGGCTTTCCACGAGGTAGAAGACGATGACAGTAACAACAACATATACGTAAGCGACAAGAACCGCGACAAAGAGTATGGTCCGTTCTTCGACGCGCCATCGCTGTCAACGGGTTTCGACCGTGAATACAACGGGGAAAACACCAACTACCCCACCTGGTCGTGGGACATACTTGAAGGTACCGTAATGGTAAACAAGGGCAACTCCGCGGCATACGAACAAAACACATACGGCAGCGAGGACATAAAGGGACGGCCGCGCATAAGCGGCGATAACATCGACATCGGCGCGCAGGAATACCAGTTCCTGCCTACTTCGCGCAGACGTTACGTAAAAGAGGGAGCTACCGGAAGCGGCCTTTCGTGGGATGACGCTTCGGGCGACCTGCAAAGGATGATTGACGAGTTGGCCAACAACAACCCGCAAAACCTGGCGGGCGAAGTGTGGGTGGCAAAAGGAGAATACGAGCCGCAATCGCAGATAATAAGTGCAACCACCTACTCGGCTTCGTTCCGCATGCGCGACGGCATAAGCGTATACGGCGGTTTTGCCGGTACAGAGACAACTAAGCAGGAACGCGCCAAAGGCAGCATGCCTTGGAACTACACCAACGAGACTATCTTAAGAGGTTCGGCCTATACCGACAACATAAGTTGGCAGACCAACCGCTGGACACTGGCAAGCGACTCGCGCCACGTAGTATGGTTCGCACCGCTGGCTTCGGAAAACAAAACAGGCTTCGACCGCACCACCATACTCGACGGCGTTACAATAAAAGGAGGATATGCACAAGGCGGACTGGGTGAAAATGAATTCCAAACCGACAAAGGTGCGGGAATATACATCGCGTTAAATGCTTATGCTCAAAACTGTATAATAAAAGAAAACCATGCAAAAGGCAACGGAGGAGCCGCATACATAAACGGAGGCCGCCTGACCAACTCCCTTGTGTTCAACAATAACTCCGACGCAAACGGCGGTGGCGTTTACATTGAAAACGCAGGTATTATACTCGCCTGCATGATTACGAACAACTCGGCCAACAATGGCGGCGGAGTTTACCTGAACCATAGCGGCGCATGGAGCGACGGACTGAACCATCCCGAATACCTTATACTTTCTACGTCGGTTGTATCCAACAACACCAGCCGCAACAACGGTGCAGTATATTGCAACAAAGGTGGCGTGCTGCTGCAAAATACCATTACAAATAACAACTGCCCTACGGCTACCGACAATACCGACGCAAATGCTTCGCAGACCGGCGGCTTGTATATAGACACATACGCACTCGTTATAAACTCGGTTCTCTGGAACAATACCATACAGAGAATGAACATACCCATGTATGCACGCAACGCCAGCGCGCAGACGGTGCGCTTCATGAACTCGGCACTTTCGGGCACAAACAATGCTATATGGAACAACACGTTGCAAAGCGGGATAATTAACCTGTCGGAAAGCAATGACCTCATGGCCGAAGGAACGCTGACTCCCGATTTCGACCCCACAGGAATGCCCAACGAAACAGGCGTGGACGGTTCGCTGCAAAACGTTACATACATGTGGAAGCCTGTTAGCGGCTCAAACCTTAGGGCGCGAGGCATGACGCTCGGCACATTGCCGGGAGAGGTGCTCCTGGCTCCTGAAATCGACATTGAAGGCTTGCTGTTCGCACAAAAACCGTCAACCGGAGCTTACAGCATAGAACAACCACATATAACTCCTGAAGACGACGGAAACGCTCTTAAAATATACGTAAACGCCGACTGTACCGTACACAACCACAACGGTAGTTCGTGGGATGAGGCCTATCGTTCGCTGAACGAAGCGATAGCTTACCTGGCCGGCCTCGACGCAGCTAAGGTTGGCAACAAAAGATTGGAAATACATGTGCAGGAAGGCGACTTGTGGCCGCGTTATGCCTTTACTAACTTGGACCCGCGCACTGCCACGTTAAGCATTCCGGCCACACAGAGCGGGCAACCGATTTACATATACGGCGGATATGCTGCCGACACGCACGAGCGCACACCACTCACTACCCGTTCAGTTATCAACGGCAACAACGACGGCAACAACCTGAACGAAGGTATCTACCATTGCATTACTGTTGAAGCCGGGGCAAAAGCCATAATCGACGGATTCCATATAATAAACGGATACGCAGCCGGCGAAGCGTCTATGCTTTATGGTGCCGGTATGCTCGTGGGCGACGGTGCTGAAGTGACGGTTAACAACTGCATATTCGAAAACAACACCGCACAGGAAGGCGCAGCTATCGACGCACGCAACGCTAAGCTAACAATGAACAACTGCGTTGTAAACAACAATACCAATACCGACGAAACGCAACCGCTTATTAATAGCAACGCCCTTACAATGAACCACGTCACGGTGGCAAACAACATAGGCGCAGCCCCTGCCAGCATGGGCCCAAGCTCGTTCGCCGTGGGCAACAGCTCCGGCAATACAGTCACCCTCGCCTCGACCGGCGCAGAAGGAGCCGCCAATTTCTCCAACCCCACAAACAGCCTGGGAGCCACCCTCGGCTACAACACCTACTACGGCGGTTACACAGAGTTCCGCCCGCTTACAAGTTCCACCGCAAATTCCATTATCATAAACCAGGCCACAGGCACTCCCGCCGACATCACTACCGACATCGCTTTCAAGGAGCGCGACCTCGGCGGACTGCCCGACCTCGGCGCATATGAAGCAAACCTGCCGGAAAGCGGAAGAATAATCTACGTACGCACCGACGGCAGAGGCGACGGCCTTTCATGGGGCAACGCAATGAATGACATCAATGCCGCAATAAAAGAAGCAATGAAATACAACCAGAACCTTTCTGAGGAAGACTTGCAAAATGCGGACAAACGCGCACAAGTGTGGGTTGCAGCCGGAACATACGAAAACGACCCGGACAACGACTCTCCGGCATGTTTTATAATAGAAGAAGGCATTGACGTTTACGGAGGATTCCCGGCCACAGGTTTCCCGAGCCTTGACGACCGCCGCCCATTGGTATCCACGAGCATATATTCCGCTGACAACGACGGAAACCAGATGAGCACTGCGGACATAATGAAATACGAAACCATAATCCAGCCTGCCACCGAGTTCAATGCAAACAGGGACAGGGGGCAGAACGATATTGTACGGCGTGTGCTTGCCCAAAGGGATGAATACAATCCTCGGGAATTCGGCGGCCCGGAAACTTACAGTAACCCCAACTTCGAAACAAACTACTATTATAACGGACGCTTTGAAATACCGACGACATGGGATGGGTTTACCATTCAAAACGGGTTCCTGAATATCGGGGACGCGCGAGACGACGGCGGGGCTGGTGCACGCATTTACGAAAATGTTACCTTGGCAAACTGCATTATCCAGAACAATGAAAATTATCAAAGAAATACGGGAACAGAAGCCGCGGACAGCCGCGCAGGAGGTGTGTACTCTTTCGGCGGGACATTAGTAAACTGCTACATACAGGGCAACAAGCTGGGAAGAACAGAACTTGCCACTTGGCAATTTGGAGAATCTGCTTGCTACGGAGGCGGTGTCTACCTAAATTACGGAACCTTATACAACTGCGTTATCGCAGATAATAAAATTTGGGCAGGATATGCCGACGGAGGCGGAATAATGATTGAATGCGGCGAATTCTACAATAATACCGTTATCAACAATACGGCAAATTACACTAACAGGGCTTCTGGCGGTTTACGCGTATGGGTAGGCGAAACAATGAAAGATGCCGGCTTTAGCGGAACTGTAAAAATATATAACTCCATTATATATAACAACACCGGACTTCGTGGCGTGACAGGGAATGCAGATTTATCAATGTCAAATTCCCGCGTTGAGGTTTGGGGTACATTAGTCGACCACACCAGCCTTACAGTCCGTAACGAGAACTCTTGGGGGAACGGAGACGGTATTTACCTGGACGCGGCAACATGCCCGAGCGTGAATCAAGCGGGATGGCAAAATATGTTTGTAAACATAAACGGCACTCCCAAAAACTATAGGGCTAATCCGGGCTCTATGGCCATGAACATGGGATTGGACAACATTGATGTCATAAGGATTTTACCGCCCACGCCAAACGGATGGTTAAGATTTACACGTAATTGGTGGACAGGCGAATATAGCCCTGAAACATCCTCGAGTGCGACAAGACCATCGGGCGACGGCTGGAGGCGTGCGGTTATAAGCCTTCAGGAAGGCCAGAATTTCAACGAAGAAGATGTGAATATAGACCTCTCCACCTATACTGACATGGACTTCACCGACCGAATAAAAGACTGCGCCATAGATGCCGGTGCTTACGAGAGCGAGAACGAGACAAATATAGCATACGAAACAAACAGTGAAACGAACAGCCTTGTATATTATGTAACTCAAAACGGTAACGGCATACGAAGCGGCGGTTCGATAGACAATGCCGCCTGCGCAATGAAACTGCAAACCATACTGACCCATGCCGGCGAAACTGCCATTGCACATCCGGCCATGAACGTAGTAGTGAAAGTTGCAGGTTATAACGGCGCTTCGTTCGTTTACCATGCAAACACACTTGAAAATCCGAACGACCCGCAAAGCTATACCTACACCATACCTTACGGCGTAACGCTTATGGGCGGCTACAACGATGAATCAAATGACTGGAGCGACGCAAACCGCAAACCTATGACATATAAGACGGTTCTGTCGGCTATTGCATTAAGCAATTCGTTGGACGAACCGGATATAAACGGTTATCACACCGTAACATTCGGCGAAAAGCCGGAAAGTTGGCAAGGCGAAGACAAAAAAACAATCATCGACGGCATTTACATGACCGACGGAAAAGCCACTGCCATGACAAATACAGGAAACAACATACGTGGCGGCGGTGCAATCGTTCCGTCCTGGGGACATGTACGCAACTGCGTAGTACGTGACTGCCAGGCCATAGAAGGCGGTGGACTTTACCTGCTACCCGGGGCTACCGTGTCGGGAACGGCTATTATTGGTAACACGGCAGAAGAAGGCGGTGGAATTTACGCAAATGCTACAGGCGTAACGTCCTCGAACCGCTCTCACATGGTTTCTTGCACTATTACCGACAACGAAGCCACATCTGTTGGCGGAGGCGTGTACATGGAAGGTGGAGCTTTAATGAGCCTCAACGCAGTTATCTGGAAAAACACTGCCCCGTCGGACAAGAACATAAGCGGCGAAATAACATCTACGTTTGAAGACGAGATATGGAATAAACACCTTGAAAGCGAAATACAGAAATACTATCCTTTCAACTATTCATTCGTAGAAACCTTCGAGTTGCCATCCAACTTCGAGAACACTAAAATGGAAAGCACTGACAGCTATTTCGCAAACGAGGAACGCATTCTAAAGGCTTACTCACTGCTGATAAAAAGCGGTATGAAGGCCGAATACCAAACAGCATTGGTTTCTGCATTGGGTATATCACCGGCCGACATGCAGTATATTGCGCGCGAGCAAAACGGCATAGAACGCGTAGACGCAGGAGCTTATGCGTTTGAAGGTGGAACGCTTCCGACTGACAAGTTAATTACCCGCATTTTCGTATCGCAAGGAACAGAAATTAAGCTTCCCGATAACGTAAACGTGGACGAATATATCGGACGCTCTTTCTACACTCCTTTAACAAAGCTGGAACGCGCATTGGAATATATACGCGTCGTCCGCAATAAAGGAGTGGCAAACGATGATACCAAATTCGAGATTCTTATGGCCGGCGGAACATACAAGCCTGTGCTGCAAAGAACCAGCCCAACACTGCCCGCAGACCAACGTCTCAATTCATTCATAGTGCCACAGGGTGTAAGCATTTACGGTGGATTCAGCGGAGAGGAATTATACTCTTCAAAAGCCGAAGACCAAAGCGACATAAAAAATATTCCGAATGTTTCCGGCACTTTTGTTTGCAAAGGGGAAATTGACAATATTTTGGAAAACCGTGAGTATTCCGACTTTAACCAGAACAATATAAAAGAACCTTGGGAACTGGCATACCAAACCATACTCTCAGGAAACATCAACGTCTCTACCGGTGCAAAAAATGCTTACCACGTTGTTTTCTCGAACGACGGCGCCAATTCAACAACCCAAGTCAATCCTATCGTAATAGACGGAATTACCGTTACCAACGGTGAGACTTCAAACATTCTCAGCAATGTTAAAGACAAGGACGAAATCGGCCGCGGAGGCGGAGTATACTCCAACGGTGTGTCATATCTTGTAAACCGTTGCCGTTTCGTAAACAATCTTGCCGTCAGAGGTGGCGCAATTTACATGCGCGACGCAAGGCTGACCGTAATAAACTCCATATTTGCAGGTAACGGTACTGTAAACGATCCACAACCGGAAGAAGCCACCCAGTTGCCAAGAGGCGGGGCGGTTTACGTAGCCGGTGTTTCAGATTCACCTGCAACTTATGCAGCCCTTTACGCAGTCAACACCCTATGGGTAAACAACGAGACCTCGGGACAAGGCGGTGCTATAGGTACAAACTTTGCCGATGGAGTAATTACAGGTTACGTGCCAACCGTTTCTCTGATGAACAACACTTTTGCCCTCAACAAAGCACATAGCAACGCCGTGATTTATCATCACAACGGTAAAAACTCCATAACAAACACGCTTATGTGGGGCAATGTAGCAACAGGCGAGAACATTCCTCAAACCGATGAATCCAATACACAAATTACCTATAGCGCAAGTGATGTTTTAGACCTATCCGGTTACCACGCTTCCAATATAAAGCTATCTACCAACAATTCCGATGTAAACGGCCCGCGCTTTACAAGGCCAGCTACCGTTGCAGGCATTGCAGGCAACGACGCTTACAACTGCTGGAATCCCATTGCGATTTCAATACTGACCGATGCCGGCGACGGAGTGCAAGCTGCCGATAATTCATCCATTAGCGGTGCATACGATAACTGGTGGGAAGAGCCCGGTCTGACCGATTACAAGGAACAGTACATGGGTGAAGGCTATATGCGCTACGCCGGGCCACGCAACGAAGACGGCACACAAGCAGACAAACCGATAGACATCGGAGTTTACGAATATCAATACAACCCCAAATTCTCAAACATGGATACCATATATGTTGCTACATCCGAAAGCGGACTTGCTGACGGAACAAGTTGGAGCAACGCAACGTCCGACCTGCGCGGTGCCCTCGTAGCTTTGGCAAACCCCGATGGTGGAGAGAGCAAAAACAAAGCCGTACTTGTTAAAGCCGGCAGCTATACTTCATCATTGTTATCTGCACAAGTTGCATTCCCGGTATCATTAAGCAGCACTGATTTTGGAACATCGCTAACCATAAAAGGTTCTTACAACGAATCAGGTTTGCAGGATTTCAGCCAGCCAACCATTATTACTACGCAGGAAAATAAAGTCAATACCACTAATATTTTAATGGACATTGCAACTACAGCCGACAAACCTGTAAGCATCGATGGATTTACATTCATAAACAAGAATCCGAACGGCGGCACAGGTATGCATGCTAACAGTTCCGGTGGTAAAATCACGATAAAGCAACTGGCATTCCGTGGTAACAAAGGCAACGGCCTTCAAGTAGAAAACGGCAACAACGGACCGATACTTATAGCCAACACACTCTTTGCGGACGGAGGAACAGGCCTTGCAGACGCAAACAATAAAGTCACCGTTGTAAACGCCACGTTTGCTAATAACAGCACAGATGTTACAGGCACCGGATACGGAATGTACAACTCCGTTTCGTGGAACAACGACACACAGAACCTGCCCGACGGCAATAATAATAAGAATATCGCTGCAGGAACAGATAATACGGACATAAAACAAGGTCCGAACTTCATCGACCCGGACAACACGGATATTTACAGTCGCGACTACCGCATACGTCCGAGCATGACATTGCTCAATCAAGGCGGCAATGACAACTATACAATACACGTTGCGGCACTCGACAACGAAAAGGACCTTGCAAACAATGCTCGACTGGTAGATGGCACTATCGATGTTGGTGCATACGAATACGAAGCCGCATTGCAACCTATCATATACGTAAAAGCCGACCTTACCGGCGACCTTGACGGCAACAGTTGGGCCACTGCCCTCGACGACCTGCAAGGGGCGGTAGACCTGGCCGGAATTTACGCCCAAAGCCATGAGGGCGAAAACGGTTATGTTTTCGTACACAACAACTACAACGATGAAAAAGAAATACGTATCTCGCTCGGAAACACAAAAGTCTACGGAGGAATGAACGACGAGACAAGCGACGAGACAAGCGACGATACCGAAACCGAAAACATCGTAAACGACATCATAGGCAAGCGCAGGGGCGTGCTCGAATCAAACAGGCGTTCAACCTTAGGCAGCATAAGCATTAACGCCAACAGTGTTGTAGACGGGTTTGAGATAACAGGCACAGCTTCCGTGAACGACGGTATCCTTTCGACCTCAATAGCCGACAACGGCGTAAGCGGGCAAGAAAACGGTACCCTGTACAACACATTCGTAACAGGCGACGTCGCTGACGTAAAAGCCATAAACGTAACCGCCACAGGCAGCACCGCAAACGCAGCAAACGAAAGCACAAACAACATCAGCGGCGCACAGGCCAACAGTTACGTTACCGACCCGCTGTGGAATTACCAGCTGGCGGAGACTTCCGCCGACATAAACGCTGGCAACAACGACCCGACGCTTGAATGCATAAAGATGGTAAGACACAGCCGTGACCTTATTGGCAACGCACGTATCCGCAACGCCGTCGACAATGGATGTTTCGAAACATGGAATATAATATCCAATGACACTATTACCACGACCGACAAACCCATAGGCAAATCGGTGGTTTACGTTCGACGCGGATATGAGTTGAAAATAGAAAAAGCTGACGACGGAACATTGGTTTATAACGACGCAAACGCGTTTAATCCCGGTTTCCTGCTCCTGGAACATCAAGCCGGATTACGCGGCTGCGGCAACCACATCGCGCTTGACAACTTTGCCATAGAACGCGATGTAAAAGCCAATAACGCAAACATGTTCGTAGCACCTTTCAATGTTATCCTAAAGGAAAACGCGGACGGCTTGACGTTCAAGCGTTACAGCGGACGCACCAGAGCCGGCTACGATTACAAGTTCGACGAAACCGACGGAATAGCCTGGACGCAAGACAACCAGATTACTTTCGGGAACACTGAAGGAGTACTCGTAGAGAACACTACCGAAAACGACAAGACATTACGCCTGTACGGCAACAGCTACGAAGAAAACGGAAACGCCAAATCCGTGCAACTGTCCAAGTACAACTTCAACGATCCATGGTCTTCAGAAGAATCGTCTGGCAACAGGTTCACACACAAAGAAAACATGAGCTGGAACCTCTTTGGCTCGCCGTTCCTTTGCGCATTGAACTACAACGACATGGAATACGGGCGCGTTATTTACGGTTACGCCAACGGCTCATACGTTACTGTCAACACCGAAGGCAACAACGGACACATACCGGCTTTCGACGCCGTGTTTACACAGACAGCCACCCTGAAAGACAATGAAACCGTCAACATTACTCCTCTTTCCGACAGAGAAGGCACGGCCTATGCTCCAACGCAGAACCTGGCCATAGCCTTGAAGGCTGTTAACGCGAACAACGAAGGCAGTGACGTCGCTGAAGCCGATGACATACTGGAACTCAACGCCGTTCCGGCCGAAGAATCCCGCTCCGACTTCGATATTTCGGGCGACGGAGTGAAATGGATGAGCACGTCCGGCAAACCGCAGCTATACGCAGTACGCAACAGTGCCCGCTACTCTCTCCTGTCGGCCGTAAGTGAGGAAGAAGTAATTACGATAGGCTTCACTGCTTCGAAAGCTGACAGCTACGAATTCGAAGCGCTTAACAATGAAAATTACCAGACTGTTGAACTAACCGACCACAAAACCGGAAAAACAGTAGACCTCAAAACAACAAACTACATTTTCAACCAAGAGGAGAACACCAATACCGACAACCGCTTTACACTGCGTTTCATCAGCAGCGGAGCCAACTCCGTAGAAGCTACAGGTGTGAAAATTGAACTGCTCGACAATCGCAGGGTACGCATTAGCGGATTAAGAGAGAACGACCGCATACAAATATACGACACGAGCGGAGTGCTCGAGATGAGACACATTGCCAAGAAAGACGAATACGTCTTCAGCCTGCAACCGGGCATACACATTATTGATGTGCGTGCCGGACAGAAAAAGCGGGCAGCCAGCAAAATCATCGTACAGTAAAGTTCTCGTTATTACTTAAAATGAAACACGGTTCTTTTTAATGTCTGTATCGGTAAAGACCTCTTGAAAAAACTCCCTGACGAATTTTAATATATGTCCGACTTGTTTTAAAACAGGCCGGACATATTTTTTCCTTACACCGAACAGGAATACTACCTACTTCATCACCACACGGATAATTGACATTACGGCAAGCAACTTGGTGCAAAATGTTAAAATCCTGCGGTACGAAACGGCAACACCTAAAGGCCTCTCCACAAGCACTTTTCAACAGCCCGAAAAAAGGTCGGACATATTTTAAAATTCAAGGCACATATTTCGAAATATGTCCGACCTTTTTTTTATTTGCTCCTACCCCATACGTAAACTCTCCTTTCGCAACCCCGTAATTCCGTTTACAATAGTTAAAACCCGTTCCGCCCCACGATAACTTAAAAAACGCTATCTTTGTAATTTGAAAACACATAAACCATGAGTAGGAAAAACAAACCTCTGCCTATATTTGAGAACGTTGCCATAACAGGAATAGCCGCCGAAGGGCGGGCTGTTGCCAGAGTTGGCGAAATGGTGGTGTTCGTGCCTTACGTCGTGCCAGGCGATGTGGCCGACATACAGGTTACGCGCAAAAAAAACAAATACTGCGAAGGTATAGCTGTGAAATTTCACGAATACAGCACTGACCGCACCGAACCTTTCTGCAAATACTTCGGTATATGCGGAGGCTGCCGTTGGCAAAACCTCGACTACAGGGAGCAACTAAAATGGAAACAAAAGATTGTTGAAGACGCACTGCAGCGCATAGCCAAAGTGGACTTGCCTCCAATTCTTCCAATCATAGGCAGTAACGCCACAAAAGAATACCGCAACAAACTTGAGTTCGGATTCTCGAACAAACGTTGGCTTACAAAGGAAGAAATAGCTGCCGATGTTACCTATGACAACATGAATGCCGTAGGATTTCACGTCCCTGGAGCTTTCGACAAAATTATAGACATTGACGAATGCCTACTTATGGACAACATCCAAAACGAGCTGCGCAACGACATACGCCGCTACGCGACGGACAACGGGCTTTCTTTCTTCGACATAAGAAAACAAGAAGGACTGCTGCGCAACATCATGGTTAGAAACAGTACCATTGGTGAAACAATGTTGCTCGTACAGTTCCATTACGACTCCCCCTCTGAAGAAGCTAAAGCAATGGGTTTGATGGAACATCTTAAACAATCCTTCCCCAATCTGACATCATTGCTTTATGTAAACAATCTAAAATGCAACGATACGTTCGGCGACCTTGAAGTAAAGACATTCAGCGGACGCGACTGCATATACGAGGAAATGGAAGGCCTTCGCTTCAAAATTGGTCCTAAAAGCTTTTTCCAGACAAACACATTACAAGCGCTGAAACTATACGATGTAGCACGGAATTTTGCCAACCTTACAGGTAAAGAACTGGTTTATGACCTTTACACGGGAACAGGAACGATAGCAAATTTTGTAGCACGCCGCTCCCGCAAGGTAATAGGCATTGAGTATGTGCCTGAGGCTATAGAAGACGCAAAAGTAAATGCCAGTATCAACAACATCGATAACGCTATGTTCCTTGCCGGAGACATGCGTGAAATCCTCACTCCGCAGTTTGTAAAAGAGAACGGCGTGCCTGACGTAATCATTACCGACCCCCCACGCGCAGGCATGCACAAGGATGTGATAACCACAATAATGGAAACTAAAGCCAAGCGCATTGTCTATGTAAGCTGCAACCCTGCTACTCAAGCGCGCGACATTGCTCTGCTCGATCCTCTTTATAAAGTAGAAGCCATACAGCCGGTGGATATGTTTCCGCAAACCCAACACGTAGAAAACGTATGCCTTTTGGTTTTAAAAAATGATTAACGAACGCAGAACCAATCCGGTAGTTGCACGAAAGCTCGGCACACTAATAGAACAGAAATCGTGGGACGAACTTGATACATACCTGCTGTCGCTGAGCAACGCCGATTTCCGCAGCGCGGGACATATACTGAGCGAAGACATAATGTTACGCTTTTCCGGCAACGATTTCTGGGAAATATTCTCTCACTTGTCACTTTTCCGCCCCAAGGCATTTCTCGGAACATGCCTTAAAGCCGCCGTAACACAATATCGGGCCGGAAAAATCTCAATATCGGAACCGTGCCTTATTGAATATGCCGAAACTGTGTGCAAGAACAGCATGTCTATTGACCGTGACAAGTTCCTTACGGCCATGGCTGAAGTATTGCAGTCGCACGACGAATTCAATGCCCTGTTCAACATGTTCAATGTAAGCCAAGGTATCGAGCGGCTACGCTACCTGTTGCGCTGCACAACCGTAGCGGCATACTATTCACTGTTCGAAAACCTGAAACATTTGCAGGACAATGAACAACTGTTGCAAAAATGCTGTTATGCTTTGATAAAGAAAGGCGACAGACTGTCATACAATCTATCCAGCATAATATGCAAATATTTCGATTTGAAAAACATAAGAGGTACTTTTTCACTTAAAATTGAACCATACCAACTAAACTATCTTGATTCCTCGCAAGAAGCATTCGCAAAAGTACTGACAAGCGTATAATAACACACAACACATACAACAAACGTATTCTCCTTTATATCGGAGAAACGTTATGTTTTTATACATATTTACGTTTTTCGAAGAACATTTTATTCATTTAGCAAAAGAATTGCTACATTTGTGTGTCAAATGACAAATTAAATACATTATTATAATGAGCGACAAAATAAAAAGATTTATCCTGCCTGAATCCGAAATCCCAACACAGTGGTACAACATCCAGGCAGACATGAAAAATAAGCCATTGCCTTTCCTGCACCCTGCTACACACAAAGCACTTACGCCGGAAGACCTGTATCCAATTTTCAATGAAGCCTGCTCACAGCAGGAACTGAACCAAACAGACCCCTGGATAGACATACCCGAAGAGGTGCGCGACATGTACAAGTATTACCGTTGCACTCCTTTGGTGCGCGCATACGGACTTGAAAAAGCACTCGACACGCCTGCACATATATATTTCAAAAATGAAAGTGTAAGCCCGGTGGGTTCGCACAAACTCAACTCGGCATTAGCACAAGCCTATTATTGCAAAAAACAGGGAGTAACAAATGTTACAACCGAGACAGGCGCAGGCCAGTGGGGTACGGCCCTTTCATACGCTTGCAAGGCATTTGGGCTGGAATTAGCAGTATATATGGTAAAAATCAGCTATGAGCAGAAGCCTTACCGCCGAAGCATGATGGAGACGTTCGGCGCACAGGTTACGGCCAGTCCTTCAATGTCGACCCGCGCAGGTAAAGACATACTGACAAAAGACCCGCACTGCAACGGTTCCTTAGGAACTGCAATATCTGAAGCCATAGAGTTGGCAATGACTACCCCCAACTGCAAATATGCTTTAGGCTCTGTGCTCAACCATGTATCTCTGCACCAAACGGTAATAGGACTTGAAGCAGAAAAACAGATGGAAATGGCAGGCGAATATCCCGACACGATAATAGCCTGCTTCGGCGGAGGTTCCAATTTCAGCGGACTTGCATTCCCGTTCATGAGGCACAACATACTCGAAGGCAGGAAAACAGAATTTATTGCTGCAGAACCTGAAGCATGCCCCAAACTCACGCGCGGGAAATTCAGCTACGATTTCGGAGACGAGAGCGGTTATACCCCACTCATGCCTATGTATACAATTGGTCACAATTTCCAACCTGCAAACATACACGCAGGCGGGTTGAGGTATCACGGTGCGGGCGTAATTATTTCGCAACTTATGAAAGACGGCCTTATGAAAGGCATGGACATAAAGCAAACAGAATCTTTCCACGCAGGAATACTGTTTGCCCGCCACGAGGGCATTGTACCTGCTCCCGAATCATGTCACGCAATTGCAGCCACAATACGCGAAGCTGAGAAATGCAAACTCACTGGAGAGAAAAAAGTTCTTCTTTTCAACCTCTCCGGACACGGATTAATCGATATGGCTGCCTATGACCAATATCTGGCAGGCGACCTTGTAAACTATTCACCAGATGACAAATTGATTACAAAGTATCTTGATGACGTAGCAACGCTAAACCAGAACCTGTAAAAAATAATTACAATAACAACGAAGCACCCGGTAGACTTTTACTTCCGGGTGCTTTACTATTCTGACGAGTTCCTGTACAATTACTGAATTTGTCCGTATATTTTCTACCGGTTTTCAACCCGCAAAAAATATGTGCCTTGTATTTTAAAATATGTCTGACATAATTCAAATTATGTCAGACATATTTTTTATTTGCTCCTATAGGAACATAAAAAGTTGAAAAACAGTTTTCTTATTTTACGCCTCTTTTCCCGTTTTTTGAGCACAATTTTCGCTACGTAGGCCGGTCTGTTTCATTGCCTGCGCAAGTATCTCCGCATGGTCGAAAGCCAAGTCCGGCAAATCATTAATATCAAACCATTTGGCACAACTTGCGTCGTCATGTCCTACGACCACACCTATACTGTTTAAATCAACAAAAGCATAAAATGCAACTGTAACGACACGTTCCCTTGGGTCACGTCCGACATCCGAAAAAGCTCCTATTTGCTGCCAATCTTCTACTCGCAAAGACGTTTCTTCAAAAAGTTCTCGCGAGGCACACTGTTCCGCGGTTTCGTCGGGATTCATAAAACCTCCTGGAAAAGCCCAACAACCTTTGTAAGGGTTATTTTTCCTTTCAACCAAAAGCAAACAAACCTTACCTTCCGCTTCATTGCGACCGAAAACCACACAATCGGCAGTAATAGAATAATGAGGGTACTTATACTGATACATCTGATTCAGACTAATGACATCACTGGTGCTGCAAGCGAAGCAAATCGTTCACAGTCTTTACCGGATTAAACGTTGAAAGTGGTACTTCCAGAAAGGCAGTGTTCCAGTCACTCATAGCTCCATTCCAAAGCCCGGGAAGTTCTAAGGCTTTAAGTTCCTTGCCATTCTTCGACTTATGTGAGATGAAGCCCGTTGAAGGATCTACAAACTTTTTCAAATCGAATTTGTTTCCTTTATAATCTTTTGTTGCACAAACCAAATCTACCGGATTAAAGTGCGTTCCATTCTGAAACATCTTGCTGTTAAAGTCATCATCAAGATTTATTTGCGAACTTTCCAATATTTGAGGAGAAACCGTTCCGTCGTTATTATAAGCAAGGAACGGACCACCACCGGCCTCACCTACATTCTTTACCATTCCGCATACACGCAAAGGTCGGTTGAACTTGCAATACAAATAATCAGCCAGTTCTATACCCGACAAATCACCTCCTTCAGGACGCAAACACCACAGCTCTGTCTCCAGGAAAGAAAGCATTTCCTGCAAGCGGTTCTCATCCGGCATACCGCTATCCAACTCTTCGAGATATTCAAAAATCTGGTTTTGCAATGCAACCAGCTTACCGGCCAACAATTTCTTATACACTACAGTGTCCGGCATAAGACGGGCCGGCACAATATTATCAATATTCTTTATGAAAATAACATCCGCATCGATTTCATTCAGATTCTCTATGAGCGCGCCATGACCGCCCGGGCGAAAGAGCAAAGAACCGTCGGCATTGCGGAAAGGCTCATTGTCGGGCGTGGCAGCTATCGTATCTGTATTTGATTTTTGCTCCGAAAAAGATATTTCGAAGTGAACACCCAACTTTTCTTCCATACTTGGCACGACCTTTTCCACATGCTCCCGGAACAGATTCTTATGCTCGGGCGAAACGGTGAAATGAACTTTTACGCATTTATTAGAATCTGACGCTATTAATGCTCCTTCATAAAGATGTTCCTCCAAAGGTGTCCGCGCGCCGTCGGGATATGAATGAAACAATAAAACACCTTTGGGCTTTGAACCGTAGCCTAATCCTTCGTTGTCTAAAAGTGCCTTGACCACAGCCTTGAAGTTGCCGGCTTTTACCAGCCCGGCTATTCCCATGTTATTAACACGCTTGCACGCCTCGTCGAGGTCTTCATAAAAAGCGAAATGTCTTATGTTGTCGAAAAACTTACGTTCAAAGTCTGTTTTTGGCACGTTGCTTTCGCCTTCAAGAAAAGCATACAGGTTCTTGAACATCCTGCTGGCTGCGCCTGAAGCGGGAACAAATTTCACAATGCTGACATCTTCCTGGCTACGGTACTCATCCCAGCCGTGCACCAACTCGTTTCGTTCGTTTTCTGTAGGAACTGATATTCCTTTACTTTGCGTTGCCGCAGCGTACAGCCGTAAATACGGGAAACCTGTGCGAAAACAACCTAACTGGTACTCTAATTGCTCTTCAGTAATACCTTTGCCTTTTAATTGGATTTTATCCTGCGATGTAATCATTTCAATAACTTTTTGCAGCGTTTATTTCTGTTTATCTTTCTGGATACAAAGTTAACAAAATCGAATTGCAAAACCCGACGCCAAATGAGGCAAATTAGAAATACATACCTATTAACCATGCGATATGGCATGTTTAGCAATATTTAAGTACGCTTGTTCCGCTGTTGACACGAAAAAACCTACATTTGCACTCCAAATTAAAGACATAAATAAATTATGCCACTTATGAAAAAAGTATTTTTGGGATTAATCGCTACAGCGCTGCTCTCGTCGTGCAGCACTACAAGGAACACGGCCACGCTTTCAGATATAGAAGGCGAATGGGACATCACAGAAGTGAAAGGTACAAAACCATCTGTAAATGAAGGCGGACAACAGCCTTTCATAGGATTCGACACGCAGAACGGACGTGTATACGGTTACAGCGGCTGCAATCGCATAATGTCATCGTTCAACCGCGACGCCAAGCCGGGAGTTCTGGAACTGAAACAATTGGCCGGCACAATGATGGCCTGCCCCGATATGGAAACAGAAAGAAACATACAAGGAGCATTGTCGGAGGTTAAGAAATACAAAAAGACAAAAGAAGGCAACATTGCTTTATACAATTCTGGCAAAAACCCTGTGATATTACTCAAAAAAAGATTTTATCCTATGACTTTTGCTGAACTCGACGGTGAATGGGACATCGTGTCGATATACGGTTCGCCCGTAACAAAAAACGAGGAAGGAAATCCTTTCTTAATATTCGACACCGACAATAAAAAGTTAAGCGGCAATGCAGGTTGTAATCGCATATTCGGAAACATAGAAACCGAAGAAGGCAAGCAATCCTCCATATCACTTTCCGCAGTAGGAACAACACGTATGGCCTGCCCAGACATGACGACTGAAGAACTTGTTCTCTCGGCACTAAAGAACATAAAGACATACGGTAAACTTGAGGGCGGGAATGTAGTGCTTTATGCTTCCGACGGAGCGGCGGCCATGGTATTGCAAAAAAAGCAATAACGTTAACTGAAAGCCACACATCAGAATAGATAGGAGTCCTTACTCTTTCCGTATATTTTTATCTTAGTTGAAAACCACCGATTCAGAAGGGCGCAAAAATATGTGCCTTGTATTTTAAAATATGTCTGACCTATTTCAAAATATGTCAGACATATTTTTTATTTGCTCCCGGAGCATAAAATCAGCAAACCAAAAATGTGGCAACAACTGCAACTACCGCATAAGTTGATACCAAGACGGAAGCAAGCAAATTTACATCCTTTGCAAGATAACCACCTGAGGTATATTCTGACGAAATGCCGTTAGGGGAAAAATTCAACCGTCTGCATATCTTGTTATACAAAAGTTTAAGCATATAACCTACAATAACTCCCACTGTAAAGCCTACCATTACATCTCCGAAATAATGAACACCCAAATAAATACGCGAATATCCATTAAGCAGCGTCCACGACAGAAGTAGAAACGTCATACGCTTTTGACGGAACAACAATGACAGGAATACGGCTATCGACATGGTGTTTGCCGCATGTGCAGAAAAGAATCCGAAACGGCCGCCGCGATAATCATTTACGACATCGACAAGATACATTATATACGGGTCGCGAGCGGGACGCCACCTCTCAAAAAATGCCTTGCACAGGTTAGACAACTGGTCAGATATGAACACGCACAAAGCAAGCATTAAAAATACGAGCAAAAAACGCGGCATATTCATATTGTTGTTCTTAAGCAAAATATAAAGAAGCACCAAGCCTACGGGTATCCATGTAATTGTTGATGTTATGGCCATCATCAATCCATCTGCATAAAGCGAAGAACTGCCGTTCAGGCTTAAGGTTATATTGCGGTCCAATTCCAACAAATATTCTATCATGGTATTTTATTTTTATTAATGTATATTGACTGCTACAATTGCATTTACGGATATAAACCGATTATTCCTATATCCGAGGATTTCATCCAACCCTTGTCACCATTACCAAGAGATACCTGCTTCCAACCATCCACCGCATTTTCGTCAACCAATCCTATCTTCGTTCCCGGCAACAGTTGTTTCAATATATCGGCATTCTTAGTAGGCGACACACGCACATCGGCAACCTGTAAAACAATTGCTTCTGACGGATTTTTCAAATTGTAATCTTGAATTCCTGCACACGTAAGCGACAGTGCTGTCGTTATGAAAAATGCAATAAACGCAAAGAAAGCCAACTTACGTATGCGCAGCGTCCAACCGAAATAGTACAATAGGAACAATCCCAACGCCATTATGAAAGCAACCAAAGCAAGAACTGTCCAGCCGCCAATTGTAAAAGAATAGCAAACATTATTGGCAAAAACAGAAATAAAGGACTGTGATTTAGCGTCGTTCGTCTTTATTTTTGAAATAACCAGGTTCAAGTTATTCTTTACATCGCTATCCGATGGGTTCAATATAAAAGCTTTCTCAAGAGACAGGCGCGCCTGCGGGTAGTCGTTTAAACGGAAATAACAATTCCCGAGATTATAATATATGTCAGAGCTTGAAACCTTTTTAGAAAGCTCTTCGTATATTCCAACCGCCCCACGATATTCACCTTTTGTATAAAGGCTGTCGGCTTTATCTTTCTCGCTCAGGAGTGCTTTTTCGCTTGTGCCAGCATACAATGATGAACTAACAAATGTAAACAGGATAAAGAGCAGGCACTTAGCCATGCAATATTCTATATTAGTAAATATACTTTTCATCATTGTATTATTTTAAAGAGTTCTCTATTTTTGTAATTATTTCAGACGCGCGGCGGAAAAGATTCTCCATGTTTTCGTGCGGGTCTCCGGGAGCAAAACGAGCAAATTCACATTGCGACATAACATCTGAGAATTCAGTAATCAACTCCTTTGCAATGCCTTGTTCCTGTAATTTATCCTGCACCTGCTCGATTTTAAACTCTGACATAGGAATAGAGAAACGGTTGCTTATATACTTTTGCAACGCATTAGTCAGTTCATCGTAAAACTCTGAAGTTTTGTTCAACTTCATAAGTGATTCGGCCTGCTTTAGATTATTATACGCCAAACGTTTTGCTTTCTTCCTCAACAGCAAAGATATATTATTCTTGAAATGTTCGGAGCGTTTTAAATACGCAAACAACGCAACAAAAACAATCAAGCCAAACAAATACAAAAGATAATACGTAGTATTCCGAACATCGAAAAATCCAGACGCTACTGAATAAATGCCTCGGTGAATGTCGCGAATATCACCGCTCACAAATTCTTCGCTGCTTACAGCCGCATTTGCGCCCTGCTCCACTTTAAAATCTATCGGGGCCGTTTCAACAGTTTCATACCGGTTCTCGGATATATCAAAATATCCGAACTTTATGATTGGCAAAGTGTAATTACCTTTTTGCCTGGGCACCACGACATAATCATAGTTTATTGTACCTTTTATTCCCTCGGCGGTCAATTCTGTTTTTTCTGTTCTTTTTGGGGTATACACGTCAAAATCCGAACCCAAATTAAGCTTAGGAGCTGTTATCAGCTTCATATTTCCAACTCCGCTAATTGTAACACGTATCGAAAGGTTATCGTTGGTGCGCGGAGTTTTTGTTAGAACGGCGGATTTAATTTCAAACTTGCCCACTGCTCCGCTAAAATCCGCAGGTTTGGGCGACGGCAATTTCTTTACGTTTATACTTAACGACGGCGCTAATATCGTCTTTTTTACTTCAGCAAAATTTGTATTTCCGTTGAAAAACGCATCAAACGGGTCTATGTTAGGATTGGCCACAGCCACTACTCCGTCAAATTTTATTGACGGTATTTCCAGCTTGCCTGACTGCTGGGGAAACATAACATATTGACACCAAACGGTTGAATTGTAATTCTCACCGTTGTACTGCTCAATTTTCAACTGTCTTTGCTGCGGCACAGGAACCTCCTGTATCAAAAAGCCTTTCAAATCGGGCATGTCACCAGTCATTTGCGTTAAATTCACACGGGTGTATATCTTATAAGTCAACAAGATTGGCTCCTGTTCATAAACAGTTTTCTTGTTTGACGAAACAACAATGAACAAGTCTTTGCCTGTTATCTTTCCCGCATGCGAAACTGTACCTGCAGCTGACCCTTGTGATGATTGGGAAGAGTTACCTGATGGTGCATTTACAACCTGAATTGTAACGGTTCGCGTTTTATAATCTTTTCCTTTTACCTTGATGACTGCAGGCGGAATCGTTAATTTGCCGGTCTTTTCCGCGCTTAACGTATACGTAAACGTAACGGAACTTATACTCGACGATTTTCCGTTTATCATTTGATAACTGGACATCTCCGACCTACCGACACCATATAATACTTTTATCGTTGACGGGAATTTAGGGCCTTCGAAATTATCAACATCGCGCGTTGAGACAATGTACTTCAAACTGAACTCCTCACCTACCGCTACCGTAGAAGGCGCGTCTGCCTTTATGGTAATAACAGCAGCCGACAATGACTGCGATAAAATAAGTATAACTAATAATGAATATATCCTTTTCATGATTGTTCCGTTTTTGCTTGCATGCGCTAAACAACACACGTCGTCCTTGTCTCTATTACCGGTAAACGCATAATTTACGATTCCGAAATAGGTCTGAGATATTTTGAAATATGTCAGACCTATTTTAAAATATGTCTGACATATTTTTTTCAAGCTCCCAAGAGCAGTAAAAAAGTTTTGTTCACTATGGCGCCTAATACTATCCATATAACTCTAAATAATATTCTCCCGTATGGAAAAGCGTTAATCGCATTCTGCTGTTTTTTACCAGTTCTTTTCCAGACTTCGCGGAGTAGCATAACGTTGTCCTTTGCGTATTTTCTCTTGCGTGCGTTGTTCTTCTTGCTTGGCTACATCCAGAAGCCTCTCGGCATTTTCCTTTGACATTTTGTCTTGCGACGGCTGTTGCTGCTTTTGTTTGCTTTCATCATTTTGTTGAGGTTTCTCTTGCTGCTTGTCGTCACGTTTTTCTTTTTCGTTCTGTTTGTTTTCCTGGTTCTGGTTATTCTTTTGATTCTTCAACAAATGCCGGCACAAAGCTAAGTTATAACGACTTTCATCATCATGCGGATTATTGCGCAATGCGTTCTCGTAATTCGATATAGCTTCGCCGTATTGTTTCTGGCTTTGGAAAATTACTCCTAAATTGTGGTATGTCTTAGCCAAGCTTAAAGGATTTTTCGTGTATTTCAGTACTTTCTCATACTGCGCCGCCGCATCTTTAGGATTCCGCTCACGAAGCAGAGCATTCCCTAAATTGAAATGTGCAATAGGGTCCGTACTGTTTTGCTTTATTGCATTGCGATAGTTTGTTTCGGCTTCTACGAACATGCTGTCTAAATAGAACGCATTGCCTTTTCTTACAAGACGACGGTTATCGTTTTGAGCCGCAACAACGGCAAATTGCATTATTGCGAAAACTATTATAGTGAATCGTTTTGCCATAATCATCTTTTAAACAAATTGATTCGTTTAAATACACGGTTTTTGCGCTCCATCGTCATGGCATCCAAAACAAGCAGTATTAAAGCTATTAAAGCTATCCACTGGAACTGCTCGTCGTATGATGAATACACAGTATCCGACAGTTCGCTCTTTTTTATCTTATCAAGACTGTCAAACAACCTTTCGCGTGCAACAGGAATGTTATTCAAGTATATGAACTGTCCCTTACCGGCTTCTGCTATTTTCACACACATATCCTTGTTCAGGTGTGTTATAACGGTTTCGCCGTTACGGTCAGTCAAGTAGCCGCCCCTTGACGAAGGATCCGGAATTGGAGCACCCGTTTCTTTACCTACTCCTATCATATAAACCTGAATGCCTTTTTTGGAAACTTCCGCTGCAGCCTCTTCTGCTCCGCCTTCATGGTTCTCGCCGTCGGTTATTACGATAATCGCACGTCCAACACCTTCGGCCTGTGTGAAACTTTTACTGGCAAGATTTATTGCTTTGGCAATGTCGGTGCCTTGCTGGGTTATCATCGACGGAGATATTGCGTCAAGAAACATATTAGCCGAGACATTGTCGCTTGTTATAGGAAGCTGGCTGTAAGCGTCACCGGCAAACACAATTATACCTACCTTGTCATTATCCATCCTGTCGACAGTGGAGGATATAAGTTGCTTGGCACTCTCTAAACGGTTTGGAGCAATATCCTCTGCCAACATACTGTTTGAGATGTCTAACGCAATGATAATTTCGATTCCTTGTTTCTTTGTGTTGTCAACCGTCATTCCCATCTGAGGACGCGCTAACGAAACAATGAGTGCGGCTGCCGCGATAAGAGCCAGCGCAACCTTTAAATGTTGTCTCTTTATAGAAACGTCGGGCATCAGATTCGCCAGCAAACCGATATTTCCAAAGCGCTTAAGTTTTTTCTTCCTGCTTATCAAAGAAAATATGTATATCATTGCCCATAATAATATGAGCAACAATAAATACAAATATTTGGGGTCTTCGAATCTGAACATCTTATTTAAATTGCTTTAAGGTAAACGGCGGAACAACGTCATTCTTAACAGTACTTCCAACAGCAGCGTAAAAATAGCAACCATAGCCAATGGCTGATACAATTCATAGCGTTTGGAATATTTCCTTACACTGAATTTTGTTTTCTCCAAGGTGTCAATATCCTTGTACACCTTTTTCAATTCCTTAGTCGACGTTGCCCTGTAAAATTGCCCACCAGTAGCCGAGGCTATTCCTTGCAATGTTTGCGCGTCTATTTCACACGGCATTTGAATATAGTGCACTCCGCCTCCCGGCATAGGGTATGGGAACGGAGCTTGGCCATTTGTACCCACACCTATGGTATATACTCTAATACCGTAAGACGACGCTATGTCTGCTGCAGTTAAAGGCGATATTTCACCACGGTTGTTTGAACCGTCTGTCAGCAGGATTATAATTTTACTCTTTGCCTTGCTATCCTTTAAACGAGACACTGCATTAGTTATACCCATGCCTATTGCCGTGCCGTCATCAATAAGTCCGTGAAGCGCCATGTTACAACTCACATGCTGCATAAGTCCCAACAAAGCCGCGTGATCAACAGTCATAGGGCATTGCGTAAATGCTTCAGCTGCAAAAACCGTAAGCCCGATGTTGTCGTTCGGACGCGACGAGATGAACTCTGTAGCCACGCTTTTTGCCGCCTCTATCCTGTTTGGTTGCAAGTCTTCGGCAAGCATACTCGTTGAAGCGTCAAGCACAAGCATTATGTCTATACCTTCTACCTGCGAATTTTTCCATGAGTTCTTTCCTTGTGGCCTTGCCAGGATTATTATAATTAGCGCCAATGTTATCAACCTTAGTACGAAAGGCGTATGTATGAAACGCATACGCATACTCGGCCTGATATGCAAAAATCCATGTGTATCGGAAATTGTTATAGAAGCCTCATGACGTTTATGCCTCAAGATATACCATATCGCATACGGTATAAGCAGAAACAACAAAAACAGAAGCTCTTTATTAGCAAACGTTATCATATCAGCATAATGTTACTACAAGAACAACTCAAGCACTTCCTTTACCATAAAAGCCACAACCGCCACTATTGCTACGGAAAATAGCACAAGGCATATCTTCAGCACGATTCCCGGCTTTATTTGTTTCTGTGCTTTTTCTTTTTGCACAGGCGTATAGTAGTATCTTTGAGTTTCATTCTTTGTTGCGTCTATATAACCGGCCAGTCGCATTAGGTTTGTGCGGTCCTCGTTGGCTTCGGTCTTTAATTTTGCAAACTTTGTAAGATCCGCGGTTGTCAATATCTCGCGAAGTTCTTCCAGATTAACCTGTTTATCGTTATTTGCCAACAAGTTATTTTCAGGACCCGCATTTTTCTCTGTTTTATCTTCAGGAACATTAATCAGGTGCTCCACAAGTTCATAGGATGTCATTTCCTTGGCGCTGAATCCGTAGCGCTGGGTAACATAATCGCGCAGAATCGAAACTAACTCTGTATAATAATCCTTAGACGTAAAGTCTCCTGAGTCGTACTTTGTTTTAAGTTTCTCGATATTCCTTTTAGCTTCTTCATGGGGCAATATGAATTCCTGCTTCACTTTTACCTCTTTGACTTCCTTGGAGCGGCGCAATAAATATATTGCATATCCCAATACACCCACGCATATAATCAGCAGCAAGGAGAGCACGAACAATGGCATCCAATCCTGCCACGTATAAACAGGTTCGATTATTTCCTTTGGCCCGAAAAACTTATCCACGTGCAATGTGTCGACAGCCACGTCGTTCACTTTCAGAGCCAACTGGTTTGTGGAATAATTCTTTTTTCCTACGGTAATATTCAGCTGGGGTATATAATAAAGCGAAGGCTCAAAACTTGTTATCGTAAAAGAGAATACGGATGTTGTCATTCCTTCTTCGGGTGTATCCTCATGTTCATCAATCTCTCCTTTATTTACGATTTCCAATTTATTATCTTCCAGCAAAGTCGAGATGTCTTTCGGGAAAGCCACCGGTTCCTTTTCAGGATGTACTACCTGTACACGCACCGCAGTCTGCTCGCCTATTAAGATTTCAGCCGAATCTATTTTTGCCGTAACCTTAACCTGCGCTGCCGCATGTGCAGCAAAAAACACTATAAAGGAAACCCAAAGAAACAGTTTTTTCATGCTACTATCACATCTTGTTTGCAAACAGATTCATAAGTGCCTTAACGTAGTCGCCGTCGGTCGGGACAGAAACGCTTCTTACGCCTGAACGCTTAAACGTATAATCCAGTTTCTTTTGGCGTTCCTGCCATATACGGCGGTGGGCGTCACGTACCCTTCTGCTTGACGTATCAACATATTCTATGTGTCCCGTTTCGGCGTCACGCAGTTCTACAATACCTATATCGGGCAATTCACTCATGCGCACGTCGTAAACCTGTACGGCATTTACGTCATAGCGATGCTGTGCCATTTTGAATGTATCGGTAAGGTCGTGCTTATCGATAAAATCGCTTATCACAAACGCGGCACACTGCCGGCGCTGTATTTTCATGAAAAACTCTATCGCGGCAGGAATGTTTGTCCTTTTGCCTACGGGGTTAAAGGTAAGGAGCTCGCGTATTATATAAAGTATGTGTCGGCGACCTTTCTGGGGAGGTATGTATTTCTCTATCCTGTCGGAAAAGAATATCACGCCTATTTTGTCGTTGTTCTGGATGGCCGAAAACGAAAGCGTGGCGGCTATCTCCGTTATCATGTCGCGCTTGGTGCGCACCTGCGTTCCGAAACTCACACTTCCCGACACGTCGATAAGCAGCATTACCGTAAGTTCCCTTTCTTCTTCGAACACTTTTACATACGGTCGGTTGAAACGTGCCGTTACGTTCCAGTCAATATCTCTTACGTCATCGCCGTACTGGTATTCGCGCACTTCGGAAAAGCTCATACCCTTTCCTTTAAAGGCAGAATGATACTCACCCGCAAATATGTTGCTGCTCAATCTGCGAGTCTTTATTTCAATGCGCCTTACGCGGCGAAGAAGTTCTGATGTATCCATGTTTTCAGTATCCCTAAGTTGCCCGAGGCATTAGATGTGGGTCTTAAGGAACTACAACCTTGTTTATAACTTCGTCTATGATATTGTCGCTTGTTATGTTTGCGGCCTCGGCCTCGTATGTAATGCCAATCCTGTGGCGCAGAACATCGTGCGCCACGGCGCGTATGTCTTCGGGGATAACATATCCGCGGCGTTTCAGGAAAGCGTATGCCCTGCCGGCGTATGCAAGGTTAATTGAAGCACGGGGGCTGCCGCCAAATGAGATGTAATTGCTTATATCCTTGAGGTTGTAGCGCTCGGGATAACGTGTGGCAAAAACTATATCAGCTATGTATTGCGAAATTTTCTCGTCCACATACACCTGTTCCACCACCTTGCGCGCCTCCATGATTTTCTCGGGGCGCAGTATCGGGCGCACCTCGCTGCTGTCGCCTTCCAGTTTCTGGCGAACGATAAGTTTTTCCTCGTCCATGGTAGGATAGTCGATAATTACCTTAAGCATAAAGCGGTCTACCTGCGCTTCGGGCAAGGTATAAGTACCTTCCTGTTCTATCGGGTTTTGTGTTGCGAGCACAAGGAACGGTTCGGGCAACGAATAGGTTTCCCCGCCAATTGTAACGTGGCGTTCCTGCATGGCTTCAAGCAATGCGCTCTGCACCTTGGCCGGAGCGCGGTTTATCTCGTCGGCCAGGATGAAATTCGCAAATATAGGTCCTTTCTTGACCACAAAGTTCTCGGATTTCTGGCTATATATAAGCGTACCTATTATATCGGCCGGAAGCAAGTCGGGCGTGAACTGCACCCTGTTGAACTTGGCGTCTATCAACGAGGCAAGCGTCTTTATGGCCAAGGTCTTTGCCAAGCCCGGCACGCCTTCGAGGAGTATGTGCCCATTGCTCAACAGACCAATAAGCAAGGATTCCACCAAATGCTTCTGCCCTACTATTATATGTCCCATTCCCGTTGTCAACTCGGTAACGAAACCGCTCTGCATTTCTATCTGCTCATTAAGAGCCCGTATGTCAACACTGTCATTCATTGCGTATGTGGTTTAATTTGCTTGCAAAATTAAGATTTACTTTGAGAACGCACACATACAATGTCTTAAAAGTGATTAATTACACCAACTCGCCGCTGCACGACACATAAATTATGATACGGAACCGTTATCTGCAAACATACATTTTCGGCGTAAAAAGGTGTTTCCAAAAACAGACAAATTCAGACAGGTTGCAACAGCACTGTGTTTCAACACCTTATATCCTACCTTTGAGAAAAGAAAAAATAGGTCTGAGAAATTTTAAAATATGTGCCTTGTATTTTGAAATATGTCCGACCTTTTTTTGCCCTGTTGAAAAAGCGGTAAAAAGACTCACACAATATAAAGCTAAAAAACACCCTTACATCTCACACTTCATTCGCAGGAATTATTTATTTTTACAGCATAACGGGCAATTAAAACGAAAAAGCCCAAACAGGAACAAACAGACTTGTATTTTTGAAAAAATGGGAGACATTCGTCATTGTAAATGGTGTGGCCGTTCGTATGACACGGATAAATCTACGAGCCATTATCCTTATGCGTATTGCAGCCTGCGCTGCGAAATGCAAGTAGAAAAAGCAATTAAAAAATCGGAGACGAAGTCGGGAAGAACTTTTTGGAAAATCATAGCTGTTTTGTTTTTAATAAGTTTTATTGTGTACATATTTAACGACTCCAGCAAGAAAAGCACTGAGACACAGGGAATAGTAACTGTAAACACAAGAAACAACGCAATGCAAAATCCAACATCGGGAAATAGAAACGAAAAAACAAAGGAACTAAAAGTCAATAACCTAAACAAAGATACAAGACAGTCGTCAACCGACGAGAAACTGAAAAAATTACAAAAAACGCAGTACGCAAACACTTATACCGATGAATCCGAAGAACATGTCGGCGTAACTATTAACACTGCGACAGAAGCATCGCTTAATAAAAGTTTCACGACATACAACGACGACCAACCGGAATTAACTGTTACAAATAAGCATGACGTAGAAACAAAGGAAACGATTGCAGACAGTCGGGTGTACGATGTTGTAGAGCAAATGCCGAATTTCCCCGGAGGAGAAGAAGCCCTGATGAAATTCATAAACGAACATATAAAATATCCGCAAAGCGCCCTCGAACAGGGAACACAAGGAACTATAATGCTCCGCTTCGTCGTTACAGGCACGGGCGACATCGGTGAGGTTCAGATACTCAAAGGCCTGGACCCGGATTGCGACGACGAAGCAAAGCGAGTTGTCAAATCGCTGCCCAAGTTCAACCCGGGTATGCAGCAAGGACGCCCGGTATCGGTATGGTACACTGCTCCTGTCCGGTTTGTGATAGAATAGCGGGCATTGTGTAACTCTCCATTCAAAAAAGGATAATAAAAAAAGGCGTTGCGGAAAAAAGTTTACCGCAACGCCATTTGATTATTTGTATGCCATACACTTTACTTTGCCGTACTGTTCCCACGCTCTACCAACTTCGGCAGTTTTATCTCCGTACCAACTGGTATGTTGTCGGGATTAGGGAACTCGTTCAATTTCAAAATGTATTTTATAAAACTCTTATTTCCGTACTCGCGCCTTGCTACACGATAGAGTCCTTCGCCGGGTTGGAGTTTATAAATGCCTTTAACGCCGGTAATAATATATTCATCTCCCGGTTCAGGCGTAACAATGGGTACTACCGGTTTAGGCTTCTTTACTACTGGTTCCACCGGCTTTTGTTTTACGACAGTAGTTTCTTTCACGGAATCGGTTTGTACGGTTTCCTTTTTTGCTTCAACCATTGGCTTTGGTTTGGGCGACTGTTTTACGGGAACTTTTACTGCAGGCACAATGGGTGCAACCTTTTCTGGCTGCATATTTGAATTTGGCGTTAGCAGTCTGTAATGTCCCGCCAAATACCCAACAACTAAAAGCAATACCCCGGAAAGCGAGAGCAAGGTTATCTTCAGCCAACGACGCGTGGTTTTTATTGGCGGCACTTCGCTTTCTTCATCTTCAGTAACGGGCATTGTGCGTTCATCCGCTTTCGGGATAGCGCCACTTTCTTCCGTATTGCTGCTTTCTCTGCTTTCGGTAACCTCACTTGTCACAGCCTCATCATTACTATTCTCGTCGGTTTTCTTATCTGAACCTTCGGAATTATCTTCTCCGTTGTCTGCCGTGACTTCCTGAGTTTGCGTAACCGCAGGAGTTTCTTTTTTCTTAGGAATATCGTTGACATTCTCCTCGACAACGAAATCAACAACTTCATCATCTTTTGAATCTGCGTCGGATGTTGCTGCTTTGGTCGTATCATATTCCTGCTTCACGATATCTTGGTTAGGCAATGATTCGGAAAATTCGGTTTCTTCGTCAAGTTTGAAACCGTCGGTACGCGACATTTCCTCTATATCAGTTCCTTCGTTGATTACAAAAGCCTGTAAATGTGCAAACGGACGGTTCACGGCATCGCGCATAGCGTTGTCGGGAGTGAAGGTTACTTTCAAGTGACCTTCTATTTCTATTCTTTCTCCTGTATTAACGTCTACACTCTCACGGGGTGAGACATCCACAAGTTTAAACGTGCCGAGTCCCTTCACCTTAACAAAACGCTCACGGATAAGCGCCCGGCGTATAACATTGAAAAACTCCCGAACGAAGTTTTCAACCTTCTCGCGCGGTTCCGGCCTTATTTGCTGAATAGCGTCTACCAAATCATTTATAGTCTTTTTTTCCATTGTCTCTGTTTTGATAATCTGTTCATTCTTCCGGTGCCACACCGTTTATTGTTTCCTTAAAGTTAGGCGACGGTTTGAATACCAATGTAAGTTTGGGAGGAGCCAGCATTTTTTGCCGCGTAGACGGATTGGTCACTACACGCTCCAAGCGTTTTTTCACCTCGAACGAGCCGAAGCCCTTGACTGACAAAGTGTCTTTATCATTCAACAAGTTTACGATAGAGCTGTTGAGTATATTAACATACTCTTGCGCTTCGGATAGCGAGACATCCAGACTTCTCGACAAGGCAGATATAAACTCTTTGTTGTTCATCACTCGACTTATTAAAAGATTTATGTACTATAAAACAACACTATTCCTTTCGTCAGTTCACTTCAGCGAACAAATCAAATTCGGTAGACGATAGCACTTGCGCGTTATAAAATTCCCCTACTGTGAGTTCCTTACCTTTTTTCTGTTGCTTGCTTATGTTTATAAGCACTTCGCCATCCACATCGGGGGAATCATACTGAGTGCGACCAACGTAATAATCTCCTTCTATACGGTCGATTATTGTTTTAAATACCTTTCCTACCTTTTGTGAACAGATTTCGGCAGATATACGCTGCTGTTCCATCATAAGACGTTCCAACCTTTCCTGTTTTACTTCTTGAGGGATGTTGTCTTCATAATGTGCAGCCGCATAGGTGCCTTCTTCTTCACTATAAGCGAATGCGCCCATACGCTCAAAGCGCACATCACGTACAAAGTCCACGAGTTCGTCAAAAGCGGCCTCTGTTTCGCCGGGGAAACCAACCATTAAAGTTGTACGCAAAGCGATATCGGGTATTTGTTCTCGAATCTGCTTTATAAGTGCGTAAGTTTCCTTACGGGTTATATTGCGGTGCATTTTTGAAAGCACATCGTCATTTACATGTTGGAAAGCCAAATCCAGATACTTGCAAACATTGTCACGCTCGTTTATTACTTTTAAAAGTCTTTCTGGAAAATCATTGGGATATGCGTAATGAATGCGCAACCATTCCACACCTTTTATATCCGACAATCTTTCCACAAGTTCAGGCAAGGCACGCCGGCCATAATTGTCGGTTCCATACGATGTGGAATCCTGGGCTATTATTTGAAATTCCTTTGTTCCTGTTGCCACAAAGCCACGCACCTCCGACACTAAATCCTCTATCTCGCGGCTTACCTGTCGACCCGTAATAATCGGAATTACGCAATAGGCACACCTGCGGTCGCACCCTTCTGAGATTTTTACATAGGCGTAGTGTTTGGGAGTAGTTAATATACGTTCTCCGGTTAAATTCAAACAGCTACTATTGTTTTCGGCCGTAACGACTGTTGTGTTTGGCCCTGTTTCGCTAACGTTATCATTACGCCACTCCTGCGAATAATCCTCCAGCCGTTTTATAATGTTTTTCCAATCGAACTTACCGAAATATTCATCAACCTGAGGTATTTCTTCTTCGAGCTGTCCTTTATATCTTTGCGACAAGCAGCCCATTACATATAGTTTTTTAACGCGCCCATGTTCCTTAGCCTGGCACAGTTCCAGTATCATATCAATACTCTCCTGTTTGGCCGATTCGATGAAACCGCACGTGTTTACTACTACTATTCCGTTGTGGATTTCCTCGGGATTATGATATGCATTAAACCCCAAACGGTTCAAGCGATATATAAGATGTTCCGAATCTACCAGATTTTTGGAACATCCCATAGTTATTATATCTACAGTCTTAACCATTTATTTCTAAGCCTTTTTCTGATTAAAAAGGGAACGCACAAACGCACTGCGGTCGAACGGTTGCAAATCGTCTATCTTCTCTCCCAGACCTATGTACTTTACAGGCACTTTCAACTGGTTTGAAATTCCTATTACAACGCCGCCCTTTGCAGTTCCGTCTAATTTCGTTATTGCAAGTGACGTTACTTCGGTAGCCAATGTAAACTGCTTGGCTTGTTCAAACGCATTTTGACCGGTTGAACCGTCAAGTACCAGAAGTATCTCATCCGGGGCTGTCGGGACAACCTTTTTCATGACGGTCTTTATCTTTGTAAGCTCGTTCATCAGTCCTACTTTATTATGCAGACGGCCTGCCGTATCAATAAGGACGACATCGGCTTTGTTTGCCACAGCCGAGCGTAGTGTATCAAAAGCGACACTCGCCGGGTCGCTGCCCATTTGCTGCTTCACGACCGGAGCACCGACCCGCTCACCCCAAATAGACAACTGCTCTATGGCGGCAGCACGGAATGTATCGGCAGCTCCGAGCACTACATTCAGTCCCGCCTGTTTGAACATGTGTGCTAATTTTCCTATGGTCGTGGTTTTACCCACTCCGTTCACTCCAACCACCATTATCACATAAGGAGTATCGCGCTCACCTATTTTAGCAATGGAGCTTTCGCTGGTATCGTTGAGTGCGAGCATTGCTTCGATTTCTTCACACAAAAGACGGTTCAATTCGTCTACACCTACATACTTATCGCGAGCTACACGCTCTTGTATTCTTTTTATTATTTCGAGCGTCGTATCTACGCCTACGTCGGAAGTAATCAAAGTTTCTTCCAAAGCGTCCAGCACATCGTCATCCACTTGACTTTTGCCTACTACCGCATGAGCCAATTTGCTGAACAATGATTTCTTGGTCTTATCCAAACCAGAATCCAGTTTCTGCTGCTTATCGCGTGAAAAGAATCCTAAAAAACCCATTTTGTATATTATTAATTTATTTTCCAACTGTTTTAAATTCCGGGATTTTTCCTTGGCGACATATCATAAATCATAGGATTTTGAAAACTCGCCCGGCTTTTCTTCTTTCAGTTATATTACCCCGGCAAAAATATCTCTGAGATATTTTGAAATATGTCTGACCTATTTTAAAATATGTCAGACATATTTTTTTCTTGCTCCCGTGTAGTATGAAAACTATATCATTACTCCGGGATGACGGCAACTACAATTTGTCCATTACTGATTTGAATTCATCAACCATCTGGGTTGCGTTATCAATCCTCAAATTCATGGGCACAAATTTGGAAACTGCGTCGTTCAACAACTTTAACTTAGCACTATTATTGTTATCCGTAAATTCTTTTCTGAGAATCCTTATCATTTCAACATATTGAATGCCTTCGATAAGGCGTTCAAAACGAATGCTTGACGAATTAGGATAAACAAGATAGCAGTCGCCGGCAGCCCAGTTGTAGAAACGCGAATCCTGCAAAGGCTTTTCGGTCCAACTGTTATACGCCCAACGCAAATATCCGTCAACGTCAATTGCTGCCGAATGCAAAGGAATCCATGTGGCTTCGGCCGGAGCAGAGAATGTATAAGTGTTTGGATATGCTTCGGCGCAACATGTATAGCATGTAGTGATTTTACCTTCTTTCCTACGACGTTCCAATACTTCTTGCGGCAGAGTCTCGCCATAAGCCAAACACAAGTCATAAATGTTTGGTTCTACATCAGGATAGTAATGTATAGCGCCGGCAATCTTGAAATCGGGACATGCTGTAAAAATTACTTTTTCTGCCGCCGACATGGCCTCTTTTGAACGCTCGTCCATTGCTATTGCCGTGCGGTCGAGCCATCCTTTTTCCTTTAAATGCTCGGAAAAATTCTTGAGGAACGGAATCCAATAATTTTCATAGGCGGGCTCGCCCGGGTTAGCCTTAACCACCTTAACCGAGTTTGTCGCCTGGTCGTAATAATCGAAATCCAAAGCCCATGGTACAACAGTGTAGCAATCTATCTGTTCGGTAACACCGCATGACATCATGAACTCTACCCATTTATCGAACACAGTATAATCATATCGCCATGTTCCGTCTATTTTCTTTTCTTTTAAAACCATACTACTGAAAGCGTCATGCGTCTGCCCGTTCCAAGGCCGGTTCAAGATAGATACCGTTATAACCTTGCCACCCGCTTTAGCATAACGTTCCATTATGGGGCGCATGTAATCGAAATGTTCTTTGCTCCAAAGTGGAACATTGTAGAATCGGGCTACAGAATACGGATTCTGCCACAAATCAAGATGAAATTCCCAGTCCTTAGGCTCGGGAAGCACTCTGCTGGTAACCGTTATTTCATACGGCAATGAAATGGTTTTCATCCCTTCGCCGCTTATTTCGAGCTCCGCTTTATACGTTCCGGGAGTAGCATTCGACGGAACCCATACGTTAATCCATACGGGACGGACTGAGTTTGCTTCTACCGGCATGGACTTCGAAGCATCCAGAATATCGGCTACTATTGAAGAATCCCATTCGGCCTTATTGTGACGATAGCCGCAACCGCCTTTTTTATCCTTGTTAAGTTCATCGGTCATTACATACCTTACAAAAGACAACTCTATAGAAGAAGACGGAATAACTGAGTTTCCCTTTTTAAGCGGCGTTGAGTTGATTGTAACATTCTTAATTTCCTTAGGAGTATAAAAAACAGCCTGTCCGTTTACACGTTGCCCGCGCCATGCTTTTGTTTTCCATTTTTTACTTAAGCCGTCTGGTATTATTGTCTTTGAGTACCTTTCATTTATACTACCCCAAGCCGCTGAAGGAGCTTTTACTTTTGAAGCCCATTCAGAAGCGCTGGAACTTGGTTTAGCGTCAGTCAACTCTATAAAAAACGGTGTTTGGGCATTAATACCCACAGTTATAAACAAGGCTAAAAAGAGTAGTTTTGTTTTCATAACGTTTCGTGTTTTTATATTATTTGCTTACATTAAATATTCTTCTTGTATACGGACAGACTATTAGTTACAACATAAACTATACAACAAAATGCTGCTGCAGCTGCAATTATAGGACTCAGCATAATATCGAACAAATAATAAAAAGCCCCTGCAGCTATTATAATGCCTATTAAATTATATATGGCTGTTAGGTATAAATTCCTTTTAATTAAAGATTTTACTTCTCTTGAAAACCCTATTGCTTTTTCTATATACATTATGTTGCCGCTTGGTAAGACAACGTCTGCTGAATCTAAACCAGAACCTATAGCACCATTCATCTCTATACACACGTCTGGTTTAACACCAACCTCCGACATATTGTAATTGCTGTCACATATCAACGTTAATTTATTTCCTTGCTTTTGCCATTGCGCTATCAAGCGTGCTTTCTCTTCTACAGTCGCCGTTACTATAGTTTCATCTACACCGGTCTCGTGCCCTAAAGCTTGAGAAGGTTTATCATCATTATCAGAAAGCAAGTACACCCGCACTCCTTTTCTGCGAAGACCCATTAGCGTTTCTTTTACTCCATCCTTCAATTTTTCTTTTATGGCAAAAGCAGCCAACAAGTTATTATCGCTTCCGAAATAAACCACAGATGTATCATCAGGAAAGTTAAAGAGCAAAGTTTTATAAAAGTCCACATCTACTCCATTGGCCTTTGCAAAAATAACATTTCCGAGCCAGTATTTCTTTTCATCGTAAACAAACCTTATTCCATTATCTGGCATGCTGTTATAATCTGTTACTTCACAAACTATCCTTTCGGCATATATGCAGTCGTGCTTTTCTGCTGCTAAATTCTTGGCATAATCGCCTATTGCTTTACAAAACGGATTGGTTTTACTATTTCCTACTACATAAAGCGCCGTAAGATCTGACTTGGTGCATTGGCTTGACAAATATTTTTCCTTCACATACGGAATATCCTCTATAAGAGCCCTAACATCGCTAAAAACAGCAAGATTGACTTTTGCAAGATTCTCTATAGTCACTGCGTCTTTAAAAAAGATATTGGACAAAGCGCCTCTATCTATAGCAGCTTTTACTGTTATTCTTGAACTTAAATAAAAAGCGAGCGGACAGCCTATTGCAAGAACAGCTATAAACGCCTCAAAAGCCTGCGGAAAGGCGTACATTCCATATACGTTCAACCATATTACATATGTAAGAAGCGATATAGCCAAGACAGCACACACAAAAGCAGGCACAATACCATATACTGCTTTTCCAACTGGCGATTCCGAATTTTGGACATTTTCTAATCTATCAATAATTTTGGCAAGCACAGTTTGGGAACCAGACTTTTCTACGTTTACCAATATTGCATTTTTCCTATTTATCGTACCGGCAAAGACTTTTGAGCCAACTGATTTAAGAACGGGTGAAGATTCTCCGCCCAGCATACGTTCTTCGATTAAAGATTCTCCTTCTATTATAGTTCCATCAGCTGCAATACTTTCATTTGGGCCAGCATATATCTTATCGCCTCGTTGCAAAGAATTAACAGGAGAATCTATTTCTATTCCATCCTCCATTATTACTTTAGCTTTTACCGGCATTAGACTTGCAAATTTCTTTATAGACAGACTTGATTTATTCTTAACTTGACATAAGAACAGCCGCCCCAATAAAGCAAAAGCAGTAATCCCCAATGCAACATCGAAATAAAATGGTGGAGAACTGTAATTCTTTATCCAAAAATCAGGGAATAAAGTACCTGAAAGACTAAAAAGATAAGTGAATCCCGTACTTAATGCAAACAAAGTATCAATCGAAAAAGATCCTCTAATAATACCTCGGAAAGTATTTAAATAATACCTTCCACAACAATAAACAAGCACCAATAATGTTATTATAGCCAGAAATTCACGAGACGTTTGGATATTACCAACAAAAACGCTTATATAAAAAACCAACACAGCAAAAACCCATGCAATTACAGTACGTATTTTTGTACTTTTATAATCTTTCTTACCTGAAGCGGGCTTACTTTCCGTATTGTCCAACAATTCACAACCAACGCTCTTAACACACTCATAAAATTGGTTACTCAAAACCAACGTATCGTCATATTCTACATCGACTGTACTTTCCGCAAAATTAGCAGAAGCAGAAAAAACACCGTGTAGTCCGGACAAAGCGTTTTCAACATTATGCGCACACACCACACAATGCATACCCGTGATATGGAATGTATCTTTTCTTTTCATCCGAACCCGAAGTACAATAAGAGCAATACGTATTATCGTTCAAATTTACGGAAACTTGCTCAAATATGAATGAATTTGAGCAGAATAATGCAATAGTCTTAAAACGAGTCTGTAAAATCAAACATTCAAGAAGCTGTTTTTACATATAAACAAGCCCGGCATATTAACTATACCAGGCTTAAATATACAAACTAATAGTACCAGCGAATCTATTGTATATTACTTTCCTATTCTATTATCTTTATCCGGGAAAATAACAGAGGGAGTAAACGTTTTAGCTTCTTCTGGAGTCATCGTTCCGTACGCCATTATAATTACAATATCCCCCACTTGAACCTTCCGCGCAGCTGCACCGTTTAAACAGATTACGCCACTTCCTCTTGCGCCGCTTATTACATATGTTTCAAAACGTTCTCCATTGTTATTATCAGCTATATAAACGTGCTCTCCTGGCATGATATTAGCAGCGTCCATTAAATCTTGGTCTATTGTTATGCTGCCAACGTAATCGAGATTTGCTTCGGTTACTTTTACACAATGAATTTTGGACTTGAGTACTTGAATAAACATTGTTCTTAGTTTTCTCGATTAAACAGTTTATTAAACATCAAATTAACGACTTGAGATTTTTGTTATTTCGGCTCTTTGTATTTAATATTATCTATAAGCCTTACAGGTATACTTCCGCAAAAAACAGTAATGCACCCAACTACATAATCGCTGTCATCCCAATTTTCAAGACTTTGAAGCGATAGGCCGTCTACTATTTCAAAATATTGAACTTCCAGTCCTGGAACATCATTAATTGAATTCACTACAAAAGCCTTTGTATCATTAAGCGAATGATGTTTAGCATATTCGAGACTTTCAAACAAAGTTTTCGAAATATTGAGTGCGGTATTCCGTTCGCTATCTGTAAGAAGTGCATTTCGGCTGCTTAGCGCCAAGCCGTCAACTTCCCGCACTATTGGACACGGGCATATTTTTACCGGTAATTGCAGATCCTCAACCATTGCGCGTATTACAGCTATCTGCTGAAAATCTTTTTCACCGAAATAAGCTCGTGTCGGCTTAACAGCATAAAACAATTTACTTACAATTTGACAAACGCCATTAAAGTGCCCGGGGCGACGTGCGCCTTCCATAACCGTATCTATAGGTGGATACGAAAATGTTCTGTTGTCGGCTTCCGGGTACATTTCCTCTACTGAAGGAACGAATGCTATATCGGCGTTCAACGATTCGAGCAACGCAGTATCTGAGTCTATGTCACGAGGATAATTCTCCAGGTCGCGCTTGTCGTTGAATTGTGTAGGATTAACAAACACACTTACTACTGTAACATCATTCTCTTGCACCGAACGTTTTACGAGCGAAGCATGGCCATCATGAAGCGCGCCCATAGTAGGAACAAGTCCTATTGTTTTTCCGCACAGACGCAGCGAATCCAATGCTTGAGCAAGTCCTTTCTGAGTTTTAATAATCTCCACTTTCTTACTCTTTAAAATCGGGTGCAAAATAACTTATTATTTATAATATGGCAAAGTCAGCCATTGTTTTTTTACACGAACGGCTGGCGTCGCTTTACAAATTGAAATTTGCAACTGCTGTTTTATTTGATTAAAATAAAAACGAATACCACGCGCGCCAAACATGCAGCGAGGTATTCATTATATAAAATCAATCTTTTTACTTCACAAGATGAAGCCCATATCACTCAAAAGTCTTTGCCACCAGTTTCAAGTTCTCCATAATTTTAATATGCTGCGGACAATGTTCTTCGCATTGTCCACATTCTATGCAATCTGAAGCTTTACCGTGAGTCTGTTTTAAAACATTATAATACCAAGTGGAGTTATGCTTGTCTTTAAATTGGAATACCGTATTATATAATGCAAAATACTCCGGAATGCTTATCTTCATTGGGCAACCATCTGTACAATAATGACAAGCAGTACAAGGTATTGCTATGCTGTCATGTATTATGTCGCGCACGCTGGCTACAACAGACAGTTCCTCTTCGCACAAAGGTTTGAACTCAGACATATATTCTACGTTATCCTTCACTTGCCCAATTGTGGACATGCCGCTAAGTACCATGAATACTCCGGGCAACGAAGCCGCATAACGAATTGCCCACGAAGCCGGCGAACACCCCGGACTGTGCTTTTGCAATATTTGTTTTGCCTCTTCAGGTATATTGGCAAGCATACCGCCCTTTACAGGCTCCATTACAATTATGGGCTTTTTATGTTCGGTTGCTATGTTGTAGCATTTACGTGCCTGTATCGTTGTATCGTTCCAATCCAGATAGTTTATCTGCAGTTGAACGAATTCCGACTCCGGATGGTCTTGCATAATCCGTTCGAGCAACGAACTGTCGTCATGAAAAGAAAAACCTATGTGCCTGATTTTCCCTTCTGCTTTTTTTCGCGCAACAAACTCAAAAGCATGAAATTTTTGTGCGTTCTCATAATATTCCTTATTAAGCGAATGTACTAAATAATAGTCGAAGTATTCCACGCCACAACGCTTCAGTTGTAGTTCGAATATCTCATCCAATTGTTTTTCTTCGCTTACGAGCCATACAGGCATTTTATCTGCCAGTATATAAGCACTCCTTGGATAGCGTTCCGCCACTGCTTGCCTGAAAGCGGCCTCGCACTTTTCATTATGATACGGGAAAGCCGCATCGAAATAGGTAAATCCTCGCGATATGAATTCATCAGCCATTAGCTTGAACTCATCCAAATTTATTGAGGTAACATCGTCCGCGTCCCTCAACGGAAGTCGCATTAAGCCGAACCCCAAATTCTTCATACCGCAAAAATATTATTTAGTCAAAATATATCTTATTACTGCATATCCACCGAAAACCTGCAGAAGCATACCTGGAATTCCTATACGGAAGTCCTGTATAGCCGCATTAAAGTCAGACACCATAGCCCACTCTATCATAGTTCCTAACAACTGGTACGATAAAACTACGGCTGCCATGCACACTATACTTACTTTCTTAAAGCGTTTTGCAACAATGCTTGCCGATATGGCAAGAATAACGGACTTTGCCATTATTGCCGGGAGCATTGCAGCGGCAGGCATTCCAAAAAGTACATGATTTAACAGCGGAGAAAACACTGCGGTTATCATACCCACACTTAAGCCATATTTATACGCTCCTACCAAGGTAAAAAAGTATATGGGCAAAAACATCAATCCGCCGTTAGGTATCAGGTGGCATAACTGCGGTACGATTATGTTCCCGGCTACAAAAAACAGCGCGAACAGATATGTACGTGTGTTATGCAGGTTCAAAGAATAAAGTTTAGCTGTTGCTTCCATGCTTTTTATTGTTTATGAAATTATCTATTAATCTGAATATTTCCTCGGGGTCGTTACTTTCGGAGCAAAGCGACTCCATTGGGCATGACCCGCTTTTCATCCTGTTTAATATAAGCGGGACTTCGTCGCGATAATTAACTTCAACGTTTGCGGACTTCAACAATCCCAACGCCGGTGTACTTATACGCGGTGTATTAACCTGTTTTACCCCGCCCAAGATCATCAACGCCGCAGCAGCCTTGCCTACGGCCTTATCAATGACACAGGCATTCCTTAATATGTCGCTATTCGACTTTACTATTTTATATAGGTCGGCAATGCCTCTTTCTGTAAAGCGGTTTTCTTTCCCGTTATTTATTATTACCAGAGTTGTGCCGTCGTTGAATACATCAAAGTTTGAAACATCCATATCCGCTTTGCTTATGCTATTACCTTTGCGCAGCTTTTGACACATTTTTGTGCTGTCGGTATTCATTTTGCAAAGATGGCTTTTTTTTCAAAAACAACATGCCCGCAAGGCCACATTTTAACATGCCTTATTTGTCCGTTTTAAGAGAGACACTTTACACACCCCTTTTGCAAGGGCAAAAAATAGGTCTGAGATATTTCAAAATACAAGGCACATATTTCAAAATATGTCAGACATATTTTTTATTTGCTCCCAGCGGCATTTAAACAACAGGTTTTTCGGGCATTAAAAAGTGTGACTTAAATCCAATATATTTTGTCGCTAAAAACGTTTGTCAAACAAGTCTGCTTTTGTCGCAATTAATGGTTTCAAATCGCAAAAAATCTACCTGCAATATTTGTTTTTATCCAAGATTTTTCTATCTTTGCATTAGAAGGAGTTCCGTCGACGGCAGACCGGGATGCTCATCAATAAAAAAATGAAAACCGAGGCAGCTTCGTTAGTCAATGGCGCGCTACCTGAACAAGGCAGATTACAGCGATTAACGGGCTCTCAAATCTTATCTAATAGGAGTTTTCATCGTATCGCGTCGACGTTTCTCCTTTATTTTGTGCAATAATGTGGGAAAATTGAGATAACACACTGTTGTAGGAAATAATGGTTCTTTAAAAATTACACCTTATAAATAAAGGCAATCCTCTTGATTCCGGACGGAATCAAATAAACATGTAAATATGCAACAATCGTATAAATATCTTGATTCCCTCGACGACAGCCAGCGTGCTGCCGTAGAATACATCGACGGCCCATCGTTGGTTATCGCAGGGGCAGGAGCTGGAAAGACACGCGTACTGACAACTAAAGTAGCATATCTGATTGACAGCGGCATTGACCCGTGGAATATTTTGGCACTGACCTTTACCAATAAAGCGGCAAGGGAAATGCGCGAACGCATAGCCAACATTGTAGGAATCAATGCTGCACGATACTTGCAAATGGGGACATTCCACAGCGTATTCTCGCATATTCTTAGAACAGAAGCCGAGCGCATTGGATACAACCCGCGTTTCACCATATACGACAGGAGCGATTCTTCAAGTCTGATAAAAACGATAATCAAGGAATCGGGACTTGACGACAAAAAGTACAAGCCTAACACGGTTCTTTCAAGAATCTCTTGGGCAAAAAACCGCCTGATACTTCCAGAATCATATGCTAACGACCCCGGACTTTTAAAATCCGACAGCGCGGCCAACATACCCGAAGTAAGAAACATATACGCAAACTACCAGAAACGTTTGAAAGCAGCCGAAGCCATGGACTTCGACGACTTGCTGGTATATATGTACGTCTTGCTTTGCAACAACGAAGATATAAGAAAAAAATACGTAGAACGCTTTGAATTCGTATTGGTAGACGAATACCAAGATACCAACTACACACAAGCACGGATACTCGATTTGCTCACTCGTGAACGCAAGCGCATTTGCGTTGTTGGAGACGACGCACAAAGCATATACGCCTTTCGCGGGGCAGACATCGACAATATCCTTAACTTCACCCAGACATTCCCCACCGCAAAATTATTCAAGCTGGAAAGGAATTACCGTTCCACTCGTTGCATTGTCGAAGCCGCAAACAGTGTGATTTCCCACAACAAACGCCGCATACCCAAAGATGTATACAGTCTTGCGGGGCAAGGCGAAAGCATATCCGTAAAAGCAGCATACAGCGACCTCGAAGAAGCCGACATCGTAACTAAACAAATAAATTCAGTTCACAGGCACAAAGGCGTTAAATATAGCGATATTGCCATACTTTACCGCACCAATGCCCAAAGCCGGGTAATAGAAGAATCGCTGCGCAAAAACGGAATACCTTATAAAATTATCGGAGGGCTGTCATTCTACGAGCGCAAGGAGGTAAAAGATGTCATAGCTTATTTCCGCTTAGCCGTAAATCCGGATGACGAAGAAGCTTTCCGCAGAATAATAAATTATCCCACAAGAGGAATTGGCAACACTACCCTTACGCGCATAATTTCGGCCGCTACAAGCCGAGGTATCAGCTTGTGGCAGGCTGCTTGCAATTTAACGGCAGAAGAACTCGGAGTCACGAAAGCTACCGCACAGAAAATAAATTCGTTTGTAGAAATGATGAAAGGTTTTATCTCGCTTTTAGATGAAACCGACGCATACTCCTTAGGACTTAAAATAATAGAAGACAGCGGTATAAAGCGCGACATAAATAACGACAATTCAATTGAAAACTTAAGCAAACGCGAAAACATACAAGAGTTGCTGGCCGCAATAAACACATTTGTTGAAAACACCATTGAAAGCGAAGGACACACAAAGAATGCAACCCTTGACAGATATTTATCCGAAGTGGCACTTCTTACCGACGCAGACACAAAGCAAGATGATTCGGAGCAAGTAACACTTATGACCATACATTCGGCTAAGGGACTTGAATTTGAGACCGTGTTTATTGTCGGCATGGAGGACGAAATATTTCCCGGAGCGTCGGCCTCTTTTTCTTCAAAAGAAATGGAAGAAGAGAGGCGACTGTTCTACGTTGCGCTTACGCGGGCGAAAAGCCTTTGTTTTATAAGTTATGCGCGCAGCCGCTTCAGATATGGAACTACCACATTCTCCGACCCGAGCAGGTTTCTTGATGAGATAGACAAGACATATATAAGTAGCGATAACAACAAAACTTTGCCAAACAGGAATATCAATTACAAAAGCCTTTCTCAAAATAATGCTGAAAAATACGCAAACCGCGGATTATGGAAAAAGTACGACAAACCTGTTTTTTCTACAGTTGACAGAACAAGTACTAACAGCTATTTCAAAGGAACTACCAGCCTTAAGAAAGTTGCAAGCGGTATAGATAAATCCTTAGAAGAATCCAATAAATTATCCTCGGCACGCACCCAAAGCGGATACATCATAAAGCCCGGGCAGATAGTGGAACATCCGCGTTTCGGCCGGGGAACCGTTATAAGCATGGTTGATGCCGGGGATACAGCTAAAGTGCATATAGCATTCGAAAATTCCGGCGATAAAGACTTGCTTTTGAAGTTTGCACCTTTAAATGTCGTAGAATAACGACATCATCAAAACAATATTTAAAACATAAAAGACCTATATACTTAAAAAGTGAGTTGAAATTAAACATATGTGATACAACCATAGTGTAAAAACATTAACTTTGCAGCGTTAATGTAATAATTTAATAAGCAATGTTCTCGTTTACAATAAGCTTAATAGCACTAATAATAGGTTATGCCATTTATGGACGCTTTGTAACTAAAATGTTCGGGCCGGACAACAGGCCTACCCCAGCCTATGCGCAACGGGACGGAGTTGACTATGTACCCATGTCCACTTGGCGCGTATTTATGATTCAATTTTTGAATATCGCGGGAACAGGACCTATTTTCGGCGCAATAATGGGTGCGTTATACGGTCCATCTGCATTTTTGTGGATAGTATTCGGATGTATTTTTGCCGGAGCCGTGCATGACTACATAAGCGGAATGATTTCATTAAGGAATGGAGGAGCATCGCTGCCGGAGATAATCGGAACATATTTAGGCGAACGAACTAAAAGGATAATGCTTGTTTTTACAATACTGTTACTTATTTTGGTAGGAGCAGTATTTGTAAGTTCTCCGGCACTATTATTAAGCGACCTTACAAGCAGCGTGCCTTTTATGAATTTGTATTTTTGGATAGTAGTCATTTTTATTTATTACATCATAGCCACCTTACTGCCTATTGACAAAATTATAGGTAAGATTTATCCGTTGTTCGCATTTGCGCTTTTATTCATGGCTGTAGGGTTGCTTATCGCGCTGTTTGTGCACTGGCCTTCGATACCAGAATTTACAGACGGCATTAATAATTTACATCCAGACAAGGCAACCAGCCCCATTTTCCCATGCTTGTTCATCACTATAGCATGCGGGGCCATATCAGGATTTCATGCAACACAAAGCCCACTTATGGCTCGCTGTATAAAACATGAGAAATATGGCCGTCCCATATTTTACGGAGCAATGATTACAGAAGGCATAGTTGCACTTATATGGGCTGCAGTAGCCAGTTACTTTTTCTTTGATCCTGCAAGCGGAAATGAAGATCTTACCGTGTCGGCACCTAAAGTAGTACAGATAATGAGTAATCGTTGGCTGGGCACTATTGGCGGTGTATTAGCAATTCTTGGCGTAGTTGCAGCACCTATTACGTCTGGCGACACAGCATTTAGGTCTGCTCGCTTAATAATTGCCGACACTTTAAAATATTCACAAAAGAAAATAATGCCGCGCATTTATATCGCTATACCTTTATTTATAAGTGCTCTTTTACTTTTGATATTCAACTTAAGCCAACCAAAAGGATTTGCTATTATTTGGGGCTACTTCGCTTGGGCAAACCAAACACTTTCTGTTTTTACTTTATGGGCTATTACTGTATACTTGGTCAAGAATCAAAAAAAGTACGTAACAACACTTATTCCTGCATTCTTTATGACAGTCGTAAGTATTACTTATCTTTGTGCTGCGCCAGAGTGCATGTCTCTGCCTGTTAATATAGCATACGCCGTAGGATTTGTTACGTTAATGATTGCTATTATATGGTTTGTAAATTGGAAAAAGAAGTATTCGAGAACCCTGCTTTAATTGAAATAAACTCTATTACTTCTATGTATAACCCGAATTTAATATCGAAGTTTTTACTGATGTTATCAACATTGATAATATCATATTCATGTTCGGGCGATTACGACAATTATTCAGAAACATCTAACGAAAAGCCCGTAATTTTTCCGGATTATACCGATATAACCATACCTGTAAATATAGCTCCATTAAATTTTAAAATGCCTGGCGCCAAGCAAATTCGCGCACAAGTATTTGTAAATGAGAAACAGGTTTTCGATATAAAAAGCGATTCTGTTATTGAGTTTCCAATAGAAGACTGGAAAGAACAGATTAAAAGCTACGCTGGTAAAGAATTGTCCATCACACTGACTGCATGGACATCAAAAAATCCTGATGGTATTAGGTATAAACCGTTTAATGTTAAAATTTCTCAAGACAAGATAGATCCATGGATTGCATATCGCCTCATACCTCCAGGTTATGAGTTATGGAAAAGAATGGGTATATATCAACGCAACATAACCAACTTTGACGAAGAGCCTATAGTAACAAATGACCAAAATAATGGTGGCTGCGTCAATTGCCACAATTTTTGTAAATACAACCCTGATACATGGGTTTTTCATGCACGTGGCGAAGGAGGCGGCACGATAGTTACATATAAAGGAGTTTCACGTAAGGTCGCCATTGAAAAGAAAGGGCCACAAAAAGGCGCAACATATCCGGCATGGCATCCTTCAGGACGATATATAGTATTTTCTTCAAACGTAACACGTCAAAATTTTTACGGTATTAGCCGTGATAAAATAGAAGTATTTGATACAGAATCAGACCTTATTGTTTACGATGTGCTCAAAGACAATGTTTTGGCTGACCCTCGTTTTACAGAACGTCACAATTGGGAAACATTCCCTGCATTCTCACCCGACGGAAAAAATCTTTACTATTGTGTAGCACATTCAAATGATGAAAGTAATAATGCAAATAGAAAACCCACATTCTTTTGGAATCTGAAATACTCTTTATGCCGTGTTCCATTTGACGAAACAACTGGAAAATTCGGCGAACAGGTAGATACTATTTATAGTGCATACCGTGAAGGCGGGAGTGTATCATTTCCAAGAATATCTCCTGACGGCCGATACTTGCTTTATACATTGGCTGACTGTGCCACATTCCCTATACAACATGTAGAAGCTGACTTGAAGATGAAAGACCTAACCACAGGAGATAGCATTAATACAAATATTTTAAATAGCGAATATAGCGATAGCTATCATTCTTGGAGTTCAAATGGCAAATGGATTATATTCAGTTCGAAACGAGTGGACGGACGATATACACGCTTATTCTTCTCGCATTTTGACGGAAAAGGGAACTTCACAAAACCATTTTTATTACCGCAAAAAGACCCAGAACATAATATGGCCAGATTAAACGCATATAATATACCGGAGTTCATAAAAGCAAAAGAAAAAGTGGATAAAGACAAGATGGCTAATTACTTCCACGTTAAATAAAAATGAAGTTCAATAGGAATAAGACGTAAGTCCGTAATAAATATATGAATGCACAAAACAAGTAACTAATAAAGTTTACTATGAAACATTTTCATTTCTATCAGCTTATTACTGGCGTTTCCTTTTTTGCAACGCTTTTGTTTGCTTTTCCTAATACAATACAATGGCTTGAAGAAGATGATTTGTTTCTTTTCACAAACGAATATATAACGAGTGTTTTTCTGCGACAGCAAGGCGTTGCATACCTTATTGTGAATTTCATTGAACAATTTTTTTCAAATGTAATTGTTGGCTCGCTAATATATACATTGGTACTTTTATTATCTACTGAAATATTATATCTTGTATTGCGGAAAATAGGCAAAAATAACATTTTATTTTTGGCATTAATACCAGCGCCAATAATCGTACTGTTTGTTTTTCCCGACTTAGTGCCATCCGTGTCTCTGCTCTTTTTTGCTTTAGCATTATTAGGATTCGTTTCTCTGAAGACACCAGTTATACGTTGTACCTATGCACTCGCACTACCATTGCTTTCTTATATGGTAATGCCATGGAGCGTTGCGTCAATAATGTTTATCGGTTTTTCTGTTATAGAACTTACAATAAACAAAAAAAAGATTTCTGCAGTAATAATGCTATTAGCCGTAATTGAAAGTCTTCTTGTTCCGGCTATATGGTCAGACATGGCAAGTTTTATACCATTCGAAAATCGCCCGTTTGAGGGATTGGGCGAAGGAGTTACAATTGGAGTATTAATAACTTATGCCATAATTATTATTGTTTTAGCGTTGCACATTTCTTATTATTTTAAAAAGTGGATCGGTTACGTTGCCACTATTACCGTTTCGTTACTATTTTGCATAACATTAGCTACAGACGACTTACACACTTTTGTTGAGAGAATGCAAAAAGTATCACGTATGGCTGATAATAAAGACTGGAGCGGGATTCTTTCAGAAATTTCATATGAAGACTATCGGCGCAATAAAGCATATATGTGCTATTCCATGCTTGCCGAAAGTGCGCTCGGCACACTTCCGCATAATTTGATGAAATACTCAATAAACGACCCTGAAAATTTCCTTTTTCGACACGAGAGCAATTCATATCTGGTAAACTTCAACCGCCAATTCTATGAAAATATTGGTATATGGGATGAAGCGTTCAGACAGGCTTTTGAATATGGTATAAACTCACGCGAAAACGAATGTTTTAAAACACTTCGACATAAAACAGATTATGCACTTGCCACATATGATTTAGGCACGGCTGAAAAATACATCAACCTCCTAAAACGCTCTTGTAATAACACAAAATGGGTTTCTATACGTGCAGCCAAACTTGACTCACTTAAAAAGACAACATTTCCCGAACGTCCTTACCGTAGTGATACTTTCGTAGACGCTTATCCTATAGCTTCAAGCATGATACGCCTTTTAGAACGTGACAAAAACAATAAGAAAATACTTGACTATCTTCTATGCAGTTTGTTACTCCAAAAAGAAGTAGATAAATTCGGAATTATACTTAAAAATTTCAATCTTTATGAAGGCGAACCACTTCCACGCGTATACGCCGAAGCTGTGGCTGCACTTTCTTTTAAAGACTCTACAGTCCGAAAATTGGGAAACTACGACACAAATTTAGAGAACCAATATGTAGATTGTGTAAATAAAGCAAGAAACGGCGAAAATTGTAGTTCATATGCTGGCACATATTGGTCATATCTCCTATTTGCGCAATTACCCTCCAAAAAAGAATCATCACAACAATGAAAAAAAGTATACTAAATAAGAAAATACTAATTGGAGCTTCATTAGCTTTAATTACATTTATACTTTTTTGTATATATGCCCTGTTTACCCCACTTACACACGTAAACGAGAATATATACATATACGTTCGTCCTAATGATACTCAAAACAAAGTTTTTTCACAATTAAAAGCTAATGTAGCTTGGCCTCAACGCATGGGTGTCAATTTACTGGCCATTATTTCTGGATATGAGGACAACATGCATACAGGACGTTATGCTATACATCCTAATGAGAACGCGGTTTCTTTCTTTAGGGCTTTACGTGGTGGTAGGCAAGAGCCTATAAGTATAACCATACCAGAGGTAAGAACAATGCGTGACCTTGCCAATTATTTAGGCAATCACCTAATGCTTGATTCACTTGAATTCTTACGCATAGTCTCTGACTCCTCCCGAATGAAAACATTTGGCGTAAGTACCGCTAATGTATACTGCTTGTTCATTCCTAATACTTACGAAGTATATTGGAATATTTCGATTAACGATTTTCTAAAGCGAATGAAGCGCGAATCCGAAGGTTTCTGGAATGATGAGCGCTTAAAAAAAGCCGCAACCATACCATTAACGCCTAATGAAGTTTACACCTTGGCCTCTATTATAGACGAAGAAACATCTAACAATAAAGAAAAACCAGATATTGCGGGGATGTATATCAATAGATTACACAAAAGCATGCCTCTTCAAGCAGACCCTACTATAAAATATGCACATGGCAATTTTACACTGCGCCGCATATACCATTCCTTACTTAATATAAATAGTCCTTATAATACATATAAAAATACCGGACTCCCACCCGGACCTATACGTATAGCCAGTGTATACGCTATAGATGCTGTTTTAAATTACACACATCATCCTTATCTTTACATGTGTGCCAAAGATGATTTCTCAGGCACACACAGTTTCGCGCGTACTTATTCAGAACATTTGGCTAATGCTGCACGATACAGCAAAGCTTTGGACAAAAGAGGTATTAAATAATGTCGATTTTAGGTACATATACAATAAATCTTGACTGCTTGAATTTTTATGCCCACATAGGCGTCAGTGAAGAAGAACGTAATGTAGGTACCAACATTATAGTAAATGTTTCCGCTGAAGCAGAAGCTACTAATGCAGCTTTTATAGAAGATAATTTCAAAGGCGCACCAGATTATGCAACTGTGTATCGCGAAGTCTTAAAAATCTCCAAAGAACCTATTCGCTTGTTGGAACATTTTGCTTACAAAGCAGCATGTGCAATAATGGCCGCATTGCAAGAATTTGAATCAATAAGAGTAACAGTTATTAAACTGAATCCGCCTATCGGAGCTGATGGACTGAAAGCTTCTGTTACATTGAACCTTTCACGTGAGCAATACAAAAAGTTAAATATGCTAAAATAGGCATTGCTTCAAATCAAAATATCACTTATCGCTGCCACTTTAGACTTACTAATAAGAAATAAACATTCTTCTGAAACAAACGAGCTACAATAGCGAATTATAAACTTTATTGTACTCTTCTACTATACGTTCTTTTTTAAATCGATTTACATTTTCCAAGCCTTTCTTTATGAGGCTATCTCTATATTCATCATCAGATATCACTCTAATGAAACCATTTCTTATGGATTCTACATCGGTAGGCACAACTAAGCAAGCTGCCCCGCCTGCAACTTCGTTCATAGGTTCAACATCTGAAGTGACAACAACTCTACCTGTTCCCATACCTTCTATTATCGGCATTCCAAAACCTTCGTATATAGAAGGAAAAGACACTATATCACACTTACAATACTCTTCATATATTCGCTCATCACTCAATCCTACATAATTCTCGAAATCTATACTACTTGCCTTTATGGCTGCACGCTGTTCTTCGTCAATTTTTCCCACAATAACCAACTTGCACTTTATACCTTTCAAAGCTTTTATTACTCTCAAGAGATTTTTATTCCACCCGGTGCCAACATGTAAGATTCGGGGATTAATTTTATCAAATTCTTTTGGATGATATTCAAACATAGGATCGAGAGGGTCATAAATAACCGTCAGAGCCTCTGATTTTATTTTAAAATTTTCAAGCAACTGCTTTTTTGTAGATTCTGATATACAAGTTACACGGTCTGCAAATCTCAATGGCAATTTAAACCACAACCATTTTAATAAAGCTTTCTTTATTGGATTACTTGCCGTTTTTACCGCGACCATGTCATGAATGGTCAAAACCGTTTTGCAACCAAGCATTGCCAATACCAAATAATGCACGTCGCCGGTAACATGATTTATCCCATTCCTGTTGAAGTGTCTGCGTGCAAACAACATGTTGGTTAAAACACTTAATATATCGGCCCTGTACTTAGGTACGATATAAATTTTATCGCAGTCTTTCACGATGGGAGAAATCGCCTTATATATGCTGAATCCGCTACGATGGTTACGGAAAAAATATGTTATGGGGGTATTATTGATATTGTCTAACATAATCTGTATTTATAAAGAGACCTTTATATGGTTCAAAATAGTCTGTGCCTTCTCCATAATTAGAAAAGCCTTTATGTATGTTTATTGTTACATACAATGATAAAACTATCATCGCCGCTAATTTCCCATAATTAGGCTTAAACAGCATAAGTACGTAGGGCACTATAAACATTTCCCCTATATTGAAATATAGCAATGCTCTACCAACGAACATTTGAAATATTGTCCCATGAAACAGCAAATAAAAAAAGCAACATACAAAATAAAGATTAAAAAACAAATAATACGATTTTGGTTTATTCTCTATCTTCTTATCAAAAATCATTAATACTCCTATCCAAATAGATTTTTTTACTATGGATAACACCGTTGACATTATAGAGAAATCATAGGACAAATTCACATAATAGTCTAATTTCTCCTTGCCTTTTTCATCCATAATAAAAACTTTCATTAAAGGAGATAATTCGTTTATTATACCTGAAAGGGATAAGGTTATAGCAAAAGCAAGAAGTATCAATAAATAAACATTTTTAATCTTACGGTCTGCAAACAAAGCTATAAGACATATCACGGCTGACCTATGCAGGAAGCTACAAAGTATCATCAACACTGCAAACAAAACCTTCTTGCCTTTTAACAAGGCACAGAATCCATACATGTATACGGCAAACACCAAAAACTGCCTGTTCGCTCCTAAATATGGAACAATTATCATATAAAGCAGCAATAACGAAACAAATGGAGAAATCGACAGTTTGAAAATGGAATAAAATATTAAGCTGTAAAAAATTATAGCATGAATTATAAGATACACGCTATAATTATCGGTTACAAGTCTAATGGGAGCTAAAAAAAGAAAGTAGCCTATTTCAAAAGTCGGGTTTTCCAAAGTATAATCAACAAACAACTTATCGAAGTACCGGCTATAAGGAATCCAGTCACACCCAGTCTCCCACCTGAAGCCATCGTGAAAGACAAGAAAAGCAAAGCATATAAAAGCAAATAGGACTTTGTTTCTCTCAACTATATCTCTATTAAAAACTTCAAGATACGCAAAAAAGGACAATAATATAATTGCGAATATATACATCTGATTTCATTGCGTACTTAGGGATTCGCAGACTTGGCCTTTGAATCCTTTATTAATATGTATATCGTTGTCAGAATAAAGGCAAAGAACATATATCCCAACGTTATGGTCATACGTTTGGGAGCGTCCTTCTTCAAAGGCACGGTGGCCGGTTGCAATTGCGTGAAAGCCGGTGTCTTTTCCTGTATCCTGGCTCTTGCCATTTGAACCTGTTGTGCAATCTGATTATACAGACTAAATTTCATTTGCATGTCGTTTTCCAAGTCATCCCTCTTTACTTTGTACGACTGCAATATCAAATCGGCATTCGAATCCACGAAATCAGCATATTTACGTTGCGATTCAAGGTACTGTTTCTGCGCTTCGTCATATAATGTCATAGCATAATCCAAATCACCTCTTGCTTTTTTTGTGCGATACAGGGTAACATACTCCTGCAGTCTTCTTTGTATAGTATCCGTTACAGCTGCTGAAATAACTGGGTCCTGGGCCACAAACGAAAGTGTTATTATCGAGGTTTTCTTATCTACAGAACAACTAATCAACCCTCTTAACGCGCCCATAGTATCAAACTCAGCTTTCGTCAATTTAAAGTTGTCCAACTTATGCGTGCCGTCTCCCGGTTTCTTTTTCTTGAATAACCTTATTACCGAGGCTATTATTTTATTCCACCAAGTCGATTTTTGCTTGGTGTTCAAATAATCGTATAATCTGACATTCTTTATAACGCTGTCGCTCGAGGTTACAGGAACATCGAACAGGCTTGTAAGAAATGGCGTTGAACTTATAATTTGCGGATACAGTTCAGGATATATTGCGTCATACGAACCTGTCCCCGAATTCAGATTTATGCCTACCATTGACGCCAGGTCCGACAAACTACCTGAGACTGACCCGGATGACGAAAATTCCGGAGCCAAGGTAACTTCGGTTTTGTATGTTTTTGGAATGCTGAGCGCAACTATGATACCTACTACCATTGCTATTCCCATTGTCTTACAAAACAGCAACTTTTTGCTCAACAAAAGTTTGAATATATATATTAGGTCTATTTGATTGCTTACCGTTACTTTACTGGTTGATTCCATAAACTTATCTTTAATTCATCAAACAAAAATACAATTAATCATAAAATAAAAACGGGTTTTCAACTATAATATTGTAAAAGCAATAATCACTAACGCCATTTCTGAAACTGATTTAATTTTATTCTCGCCTGCCGGAATAACTGTAAAATAACGACATAAAAAACAGACGTTCACCGACAGGAAAATTGAAAACTAATTTTCAGCACGTTATACCCTCCTCTGAGCAAAGAAAAAATACAAGGCAAATAATTCAAAATATGTCTGACCTATTTCAAAATATCTCAGACATATTTTCTGCCCTCCGAAAACTCTGCGGAAAACTTCAAAGAAAAAGCAGACAAAATCCTGTATTTTAAATTTGTATTTTCAGGCACTGTTATTTTCTTCTTTTGTAACCGTCAAAAATCAATGAACTTCCTGCTATTTTTTCTACCGCCACGTCTTGAATAACGTATTTACCGTATCGGACAATTGCCACTGTTACCACAGAAAAACACCTTTTAATGGTTGTGACGGCCATTATTTATGCTCAAATAGTTATCTTTGCAAAGTTTTCTAAAGTAAAATGTATTGAAGATGATTTTAGAAAGGATTGAAGTACTTCTCAAAGAGATTAACGACCTTAATACTTCAGACTTAAAAGAAATAGAAGCATTAAGAATCAAATATTTAAGCAAAAAAGGCGAAATCAGCCAACTAATGGCGGATTTTCGCAACGTACCTGCCGAAGAAAAGCGTGAAGTAGGAATTAAAATAAACGCCTTGAAAGAAGCTGCGACGGAAAAGATAAACTCATTGCGACAGAAAGCCGAAACAAACGATAATTTAAGCGATGACATAGACCTTACACGCACAGCTGCGCCTATAAAACTCGGAACACGCCATCCGCTTACAATTGTAAAAAATGAAATCATCAATATTTTCGGGCGATTAGGCTTTACCTTGGCTGAAGGGCCGGAAGTTGAGGACGACTGGCATGTATTCTCGTCAATGAACTTCCCTGCAGACCATCCGGCACGCGACATGCAGGATACATTTTTCATAGAGCAACACCCCGACATAATTTTAAGGACGCACACCAGTTCCGTTCAAAGCCGGGTAATGGAGAAAACGCAGCCCCCTATCAGAGTTATCTGCCCGGGACGCGTATACCGAAACGAAGCCATTTCGGCCCGCGCCCACTGCTTCTTCCACCAAGTTGAAGGATTGTATGTCGACAAGAATGTATCGTTTACAGACTTGAAACAAGTTCTCTTGTTGTTTGCTCGCGAAATGTTTGGAACAGAAACCAAAATAAGGTTACGTCCATCATATTTCCCATTCACGGAGCCTTCGGCTGAAATGGATATAAGTTGCGACATCTGTGGTGGCAAAGGCTGTGCTTTCTGTAAACACACCGGTTGGGTAGAAATTTTGGGATGTGGCATGGTCGATCCTGCCGTACTCGACGCCAATGGCATAGACTCTAAACAATACATGGGATACGCATTCGGAATGGGTATAGAACGAATAGCAAACCTTAAATATAAGGTCGACGACCTCAGATTGTTCTCCGAAAACGACATTCGATTCCTGGAAGAGTTTATTTCTGCAAACTAAAATAAAGCCTTGCAACAAAAGCAAGGCTTTTTTACAATCGCACACCCGATATGACAGCAACGGTAGCCAATAAGAAAGAAAAACTGTTCACAAAAAGCTATATAGCCATAATGACGGCTAACTTCATGCAGATGTTCGGTTTTTGGTCAACCATGCCTCTGTTGCCATTTTATTTGGAGGAACGTTACGCCTGCAGTGAAGGCAAAATAGGACTTGTGTTAAGCTGTTACGTTGTTGCGGCACTTTTGTTCCGTCCTTTTTCGGGCTATCTTCTCGACACATTCCGCCGCAAGCCGCTGTATCTTATTGCATACTTCTGCTTTACCTCCATATTTGCAGGATATATAGCATGCGCTACACTCACAATGTTTATTATATTACGCCTTGCTCACGGTGTGGCATTCGGCGCTCAAAGTGTAGGCGGGAACACACTTGTTGTCGATATTATGCCTTCTTCAAGGCGTGGCGAAGGTTTAGGATACTACGGACTTACAAACAACATAGCCATGAGCGTCGGTCCTATGGCAGGTCTTTTCATGCACAAGAATCTTTCATACGAATCCATATTTGCCATGAGCATGCTTGTGTGCCTTGTTGGTTTCTTTTCCGCCACTTTGATAAAACCTAAAAAGAAAAACAACACGAACGTTTCTGAATCGACTGTTGCAAACAGAGAAAACTTACCTGAGAACAACGATAGTTCTCTTGCAAATGAGTCTGAAAGCATAGAAATGCTGCAAAAAGCAGACGTCAAAGGGGCGCAAAAAAAGTCACCTCTAATAAAATTAGACCGTTTCATTTTGTTGCGCGGCCTGCCTGCTGGCCTCTCATTGCTTTTACTCTCCATTCCATATGGTGCTACTACAAACTTTGTAGCAATGTATGAACGTCAAATGGGATTAGGCGTAGAACCCGGACTTTACTTTACATTCCTTGCTGTCGGAATGGGTATATCACGTCTGTTCTCCGGCAAAATGGTTGACCGCGGTTTCGTTACCCGCACTATATGTTACGGACTGTATCTGGCAATAGCAGCCTTTGCTCTATTGTCGTTATGCGGACACATCGTAAATATCAGCCTTACAGCGGCTCGTATTCTATTCTTTACCGTTCCATTCATTCAAGGCGTAGGATTCGGCATGCTCTTTCCTGCATACAATTCGCTGTTTATTTCTCTTGCACCGCACAACCGCCGTGCTACAGCCACAAGCACATATCTAACATCGTGGGATACGGGCATAGGCATTGGGCTTGTATCAAGTGGATTAATAGCCGAGCATTCATCATTCAGTTGCGTATATTTCGTAGGTGCAATACTATGTTTAATATCAACAGTCTTCTTTATAAAACATGTAACGCCGCACTTCACAAAATACAGATTAGAATAGCACATTTATTTATTTCTCACATCCGTTGTAAACACATTAGCAACATTAAGAAGCGTAACGCAAATCCTATTAATGCCCTATCTCACAAGGCATACTGATGTTTTTAAGTATATTTGCAGCCAGCTAATAAATATTCATTGGCAAATAATCATGTTCGCAAGGTATCTTTGGCTTTTTATAATCATTGCTTTTACGTTTTCATCCTGCGGGGATGGAGGCAAGGAAGAAACCAATCAAGCATTTACTATAGATAGCACAAAACTGTCAGAATACGATTTGCCCGAAATAGAAGAAGCCGGCGAAATTATTATTGCAACCATGTATGGCCCTGAAACATATTATAGCTATCACGGGAAGTCGACAGGGCTTGCATACGACCTTATAAGCAATTATGCTTCAACCATAGGACTAAGGATTCGCGTAGAGCCTGTTAAAGATACAGCGTCATTGTTCAAAATGCTCGCTTCCGGTGAAGCGGATGTAATTGCGATAGAACTACCGACAAACAGTATACGGAAACACGGATTCATAGCGTGTGGTGCTTATAGCGACAGTTCAAATACAGGAAAACCAATGCATGTTAGTTGGGCGGTACGTAAGAACCAGCCGGAACTGGCACAATCCCTCAATCAATGGTACAATCCCGATATTAAGCAAAAACTAAAATCAGGAGAACGCAAACATATTGGTATGTCTGCTGTTCGGCGTAAGGTAAGAGCCCCTTACCTTTCGCGCGCAAAAGGCATAATATCGCAATACGATACGCATTTCATGCAAGGCAGCCGACGCATGGGGTGGGACTGGCGTTTAATCGCCGCCCAATGCTACCAAGAGTCCGGCTTCGACCCCAGAGCGGTTTCATGGGCAGGAGCAAAAGGTCTCATGCAAATAATTCCTTCAACTGCCAAATTACTCGGCATAAAAAACATATACGATCCTGCCGAGAATATAGATGCCGGCTGCCGATACTTGAAACAACTGCAAGAAAAGTTCAAAGATGTCCGCAACCGCAATGATAAAATATGCTTTACATTAGCGGCATACAACGGTGGATACCACCACATACGAGATGCCATGAACCTTGCGCGGAAAAACGGAAAGAATCCGTATAGCTGGAACGACGTGCGTTTCTTCGTAAGAAATCTCGACAAGCCACAATACTACAATGACCCGGTGGTAAAAAATGGTTTCATGATAGGCTCCGAAACGTATAACTATGTAGAAAGCATTTTACAACGGTGGAGTAAGTATCGGGACGGGAAACCCGTAAGCGTAGACAGCGACATGCAATTCATTACACCCCAGCGTTCGAAACGAAAGAACCGTTTTACAAAGCCGCAAGAAATTATAATATTGAAAGATTCAATTTAAACACGTATATACCGACTTTTGGATTTGCTTTACTATTACTCATAATTGAAACAATGGTAAGCTATTTACAATAGTCTATAACCAGAAACAGACATTATGGGACAACAATAAAGTGTAGAAAAACGACAACTTTGTACGATTTAAAAGCACACTTCATTTTCAGTATTTTATACCATGCTTTGAGTAAATAAAAAATACAAGGCACATATTTCAAAATATGTCCGACATATTTTAAAATATCTCAGACATATTTTTTGCCCCGTGAAGACCCGTTTTAAAACCAACCTGAAAATACAGACAAAATACAGACTCACTTTTTGAAACAGTATCCGGAATCGGGACAGACAAGAAACTTTTCCCCGGGAAATAAAAATTTCCTCAGCGGTTGCCCCCGCTGATAAGAGAACCGATAAATTAATATATTTGCATTATTAAGAGGTCTGAGGACTTGCCCCGGACACACTCTAATTGGACACAACCCTCTTTAACTATGGAATTAGTAAGAAAACAACCACGCAATACCTCGATTGAACTATTACGTTTTGCATTCATGTTCCTAATTGTTTTACTACATGTTTATGCGCATGGAACAGAACATGACTATCAACAAATATACGATTGGGGAAAGAATATGGATACCGCCTTTCATTTGTCCTTATTTTCCATAGGAAAAATAGGGGTGACAGGATTTATGTTTATCTCAGGTTATTATGGAATACATACCAATTGCCACAAAGTTATAGATTTGATATTGATAACTTTGTTCTATCTTTTAGTATTATCCCCAGTTGGGCAAGGTTTTGAAATTTTTCTATATTTGCACCCGTTTGACGGGTGGTGGTTTGTGAGTTCCTATTTATTTATAATGTTTATCGCACAATTGATAGAAATTGGAATCAAAACCGTTTCACAGACTACATTTCGTTATATTGTCATAGCTGCATTAGTCTATACTTATTTTGCGCAAGCCTTATGTGCTGCAAATTCACATGACGCAGTATTTTTGTTGACAATATATCTTGCAGCAAGATATTTCAAATTGCATATGGTTGATAAATCAGCCCAATGGAGGTGGGAGAAATATATAGGTATTCTCGCTATATTGCTGCTTATGATTATTCCTGTGCTTGCAAGCAAGGCGCACTTACCAATGATGTTCTTCAATCTGTTTGTGCAAAATAACAATCCTTTGTTATTAATAATATCTGGATGGCTTGTTTGGAAAGCAGATAAACATAAATTCAGAAATGCTACAATGAACAAGTTATTGAAGTCCACATTGGCTATTTACATCATTACAGATGCTGCTAATGTTAGGTCTATCTTAACACAAACACTTTTACCCGAAGTCATGCAGGGAATAGGTTTTATGTTTATGTTTATTATATGCATTATTTGCTTATTAGTAGATCAAATAAGAGTTATAATATTTAATCTAATATACAAGAAGCTCTTGTGGTTAATAAAAAGGACAACACCACTATATTAGGTATTAGAATAAGAAAACGGGAGCAGGCAGCGCCTGTTAAAAATAAACATAAAAAATTCCGGAAAGCGGGACAAGATAACTTATCACTCGCTTGCCGGAATATTATTCTAAATTATAAACTGGTAACAGATATGCTTACCAAACGTTTTCAGGATTAACTCCATCGTAAACCGACTTCGGCACAAACTCGAAATAATCACCGAAGAACTGTGCGAAAGGATTAGTCAACACGTTCTTGAAACGCACGTAGTACTTTGTATCTGCTTTCAGTGTACCTCTATAGAATATATAGCGCAACGAAAGCATATTACTACCATTTCCAAGGCGGAAAGAACGCGACACTCCGTTTGCGTCCAATACTCCGTACAATTTAGGTCCTTTCATGTAGTTTCGGTTACGGAGCGCTTTATCATTTTCAATACCTACCTGCGGGTCATCTGGATCGTCTTCTACCCATCCGATAGCCGGTGAACTGTAAAGCAAACGCAAGTCGAGAGGTACACCGATAGCGGGCAGGTTGTCCGGGTCTTCGCCGAAATATGCCTGACACATTCCGCGCCAGTCGGCATTCGAAAGTCCCCATCTGAATTCATACGTACCTGTAACCGGCACAGGCGGTAATTCCAACGTAAAGTCATACTGTCCCAAGAAAAGTATCTCGTTACAATTCACATCCACCCAGTTCTGCGGCGAAGCTTCATTCAAACAAACCTGCCACGTATCATCCGTTATCCTAACAACCTTGGAAAGATAACCATTGGGGAGGTTTTTTGAAAACGCCTTGTGCGGATTACCGAAATCGTTACCTCCTGCTTCGGGCATATAATCTGTAAGGTCAAAACGCAACCTTCCTCCGAGCACATTATCACGGACGTACGAATCATACACCATAATCTCGTCTATTGGATAATAGAAACCGTTCAGCGCATTGTTTGAATGATTTCCGTTAGAAGGATTAATAAGAGCGCCTTTCTTAAACACGGTAACTTCTTCGTATGTATCATCGTCATAGCTGGAATATCGGTTCAAACGCTTACCCGAAGTGCTTTCTCCCTCTGTTATGCAGAACAAACGGCGTTGTTTTCCCATACTCTCGAAATTGCGTGTAACGTTGAGAGACAATTTGCTGGTATTCATATACGAATATCCCATCTCGTTCATATGAATAACTAACAAATCGTATGGAACATGAGTAGCAGTAAGATGGTAAGCTACAAACTGGTTAACCACGTTATCCGGGTCGGTCCAGTCTTGCGGACTTCCTGCGGCGTTCGACGTCTGCGAATATATGTCAACCGCGGCGCACTTCTCTTCTATAATTCTTTTTACTTCATCCCAGTTTTCGATAGCTCCGTATTCTGACACATTAATCTTTATGCCCCACTCTTTCTCGAAAACACTGTCTGTCTCAACGAATGCCGTGTATCCGAAACGCCTGTGTTCAGGACACAAGTATGATGATACGCCTCCACCTACCGTCGGGCCGAGAGCATTACCCGTTTCGGGGTGATTATCCTCGTATTCGTAATCGGTATATTTTATAAGTTCGTCTTCCCAACCTGTTTCCTGCAGCAAGCGTGTGAAGATTTTCAAATTGGGAGCCATTGCGATTAGGGCAGGAAGCTCGTCTGCGGAAAGAGAAACAACTTTGTCTACGACCTGTACATAACCGTTCTCGCATTCGTTGTCAGAATCAACGATTCGTGAATCCGAATTTATTATGAAAGACGCGCGTCCGTTTATTGTATCAAAAGTAACAGTTACATACCGGTCATTCAAGTTTTGATAAGTCAACGCGCCTTCAACGAAATCATTAGTTTCGTAAGCTTTATCGTCGCCGGTGTCGATAATACTGTTTTTTATGATAAACGAAGCAATGGAGTCGTCAAGCTGTTCTATAGGATAATTCGGCGTATCCATGATACTGTCGACGTATGCCTGCAGTGCGTCATTGTTAGGGGCAAAACAAGTGTAATTACCGCGCGTCGATAGCAAATCCATCACAGTCGATTGTGACTTATTGCTTAAATGCACGCGACCAGCCAACTCGATGTACTTTGAAAAACTTTCGCTGTTACGCGTAAGAAAAGTAGACACCATATCACCCTTGAATACATATAGGTTTGAGTCGTCCACTTTATCGCTACAACCAGTCATGAAAAGACCTATTGTAATAGCTAATAACCATTTAAATTTATTGACGAGATTCATAAATTATATTATTATCAAATTCGCCGATAAAATTACTAAAATAAGCATTCACTTCACGGTATCACTATCGCAAAACACCTTTTAATTAACATTTTTTACGTTTAAGGCAACGACTTTTAGCAACATCGATATTTTCTACTGTTTATAGTATGCCTTGCGCCAACATTGCCTTTGCCACCTTCATAAATCCCGCGACGTTAGCACCACGCACGTAATCTACATAACTTTCTTTTTTTCCGTATTCCACACACTGCTTATGTATTGCCGCCATAATCTTATGCAATCGCGTATCGACTTCATCTGCGTGCCAATAAATATGTTCTGCGTTTTGAGTCATCTCAAGTCCGGACGTTGCAACACCGCCGGCGTTTACAGCTTTGCCCGGCGCGAAAAGCTGTTTGCTACGAACGAACAAATCTACGGCTTCTGCCGTGCAGCCCATGTTGGAAACCTCGGCAATGCATTTTGTGCCATTAGCTATAAGGCGTTGTGCGTCTGACAAGTCGAGTTCATTTTGCGTTGCACAAGGTAAAGCTATATCGACCTTTTGCTCCCATGGCTTGCGTCCTTCATAAAACGTAGCACTTTTGTACCGTTCAGCATAAGGTTCGACCACATCGTTGCCCGAAGCGCGCAATTCAAGCATATAATCTATTTTATCACCATTTACTCCGTCGGGATCGTACACATATCCGTCCGGTCCGGAGAGTGTAACCACCTTTGCTCCAAGCTGTGTGGCTTTCGTTACCGCACCCCACGCAACGTTTCCGAAACCCGAAACGGCTATTGTTTTTCCTGCTATATCCATATCGTGGGTTTCCAACATTTGCTTCACAAAATACAAGGCGCCAAACCCCGTAGCTTCAGGGCGCAATATAGAACCGCCGAAATCCAAGCCTTTTCCTGTGAAACTGCCCGTATGCTCATGCGTCAACTTCTTGTACATTCCATACATGAAACCAACCTCGCGCCCTCCAACACCTATATCTCCAGCAGGAACATCCCTGTCCGGACCTAAATGCTGCCAAAGTTCGAGCATAAATGCCTGGCAAAAGCGCATAATCTCGGCTTCGCTGCGTCCGCGCGGGCCAAAATCGCTTCCACCCTTCGCTCCTCCCATAGGCAAAGTTGTAAGCGCATTTTTAAATGTCTGTTCAAATCCAAGGAATTTCAAAATTGAAAGATTCACCGAAGGATGAAAGCGTATTCCTCCCTTATATGGGCCTATGGCATTGTTAAACTGCACACGATACCCGATGTTTACCTGCACGTTCCCCTTATCGTCAATCCATGGGACACGAAACGTGATAATCCTGTCGGGTTCGACAAGACGCTCGATTATCTTTGATTTTTCAAACTCAGGATGTTCATTGTAAACATCCTCTATAGACAGCAAAACTTCCTTAACGGCTTGAAGGTATTCCTTCTCGCCAGGATGTTTGGCCTCCAAATTCGAAAGTATCACATTTGTTTTCATAGCATGACTAGATTTTGTTATAGCAAATATATTATTTTTCCCAATTTCTGCCAATTTTTTTGTTTGAAATTTTCAAAATGAAAGTTCAAACAACTGAAAAGACCACTATTCCGCCCGAATTTTCTTTACAAAAGCAACATATCACGCCCACCAACAAAGACAAACATGCTACTTATAGTCATACAGTTTTACCACTAAATTAAAACGACAATCCAATACAATGTGGTGAAAACTGAATCACAACTTATTATGCCCCGTTGGGAAGAAAGAAAAAATACAAGGCACATATTTCGAAATATGTCTGACATATTTTAAAATATCTCAGACATATTTTTTGCCCTCTGAAAACCCGCTTGAAAAATGTCCCGAAAATGCGGACAAACAAGGCATTTAATCCTCAATTATGGCTCACGCCGTATTTCCACAGCTTTCGATTACACGTCTTAATCTAAATCATAAGGGGCAACAGCTGGCGTACATCTGTAATTATTCCTTTTGGAATACTTATATCGTCGGGGTCTTTTCCCCACCCTTCACCCCGAATCCAGACTGTCGGGCATCCGGCAGCCGAGGCCGGTATTATGTCTTTTGAATACGAATCGCCTATCACTAAAGTTTCAGCAGCAGCTGTTCCCAAAGCATTCAAACCTAATCTGAATATTTCGGGGTCGGGTTTACGCACCTTTACTACCGATGACTCGATAACGTCATTAAAGAAATTCAATCGGAAATCATCCAACACGGCATGTATGTTTCCGTAAAAATTCGACACAAGCACCAAAGGATATTTCTTTGAAAGTATTTCAAGCACCTCGCGGCTTATATCGACATGCCTCAAGGCATAGCAATAACAATAATCCGCTATTTGTCCTATGAGATGGCTGCGTTCTTTCTTCTCAGGATTAAAATGCCCGTTCTCCTCCAAACAAACAAATTCCTTGTCAATCTTTTTCAGTAAGACATCGCGGAAATTATCTTGCGGCATTACTATGCGATTCTTTGCCAATGCCCTCTCGCCAAAGACATAAGCGTCTTTCCATTGCTCTTCGTTCAGAAACACCCCCGAAGCTTCATAACCTTCTCTAAGCACAAACGACCAATGCCGCCCGGCCGTATCGAGAGTGCCGCCATAGTCAAAAATTATGGCATTTATACTTTTAAAATCGAAAGGGCCCCTTTCTGTTCCGCTTACTGTCATACTTGCTTTTAGTTTATTGCACAGTTATATCATTATTAATACAAATACCTTTTGGGAGATATTTTATATCGCCACTCAGCTGTCGTTATCCGCTTTTATTTCTTCAAGCACAGGCAATTTCCCCTTTCCTACTTTAATAAGGCCTATACCGATTGCAACCCAAATCAATTCTCTTATTCTTGTTAGCAGACCGGCAAGCACTCCAAAGGCACCCGACATGGACAAACCGCCAACCGCAAGAGCGAAGCCTCCTTCGCGTGTGCCCATCTCCAGCGGCATGAAGAAAAATAGATTTGCAAACAATGAAGTGAAAGCCTGTATCAAAATGCAATCCCAAAAAGAAACGGTATCGGTTAATATCATAAAAATAAACCACAATTCCAAACAGCCTACAATCCTCGAAGCAAACTCCAGAAACAAAGATAAATGGAATGTGCGTTTATTCTGACGGTGAAGCTCGGCTATCTGTGCGTCTATGCGTTTTACAGTATCCTTTTTTTCTTCTACAAATCGCCTTGCCTTGCGCCTTAATCCGGGAACATGGGTGAAAACACGAAGCGTCTTCATGGCCAAACCGTTCCTGTAGCCTTTCATAAAGAAATAAATTCCCAAACTGCAAAAAGCGGCAACAATAACGAGAAACAGCCCCATCATCATGTCTATTCTGTCGAAGTACATAAGAATATAAAGTACAATTGAGAATGCCCAAAAAATGAAATGCGAGAAGATATGCATCATTGCATATAATATTACGCTTGATGTTGCTTTTGCAGTTCCCAAATATGGTTTAATCTCCATTATGCGATAAGGCTCTCCACCTAAAACGCCTACCGGTGTTACGTAATTCAAAGCGTAACCCGAAATTGTGTATTTGAGAACCTTTACGAACGGTATTGCCTTGTGTTTGCTTCCATTATTGATTATTACATTCCACGAGCAGGCATTCAACAGATATATTGGCAGCCATATCAGCACGACGGCAATAAACCACCAGCCGGCGCGCCTAAGGTTATTCCAAATCTCGTCATACGAAACATCAAAGGTTAGCAACATTATTACTATAGCTACAATACCTATAGCCAAGAACACATTCATTATTTTGTTTCTCATACACAAAAGCCCGACTTGTTTATGAACAATTACAATTAAAAATTACATCCAGCCTTACTTAAAATCATTCGTTGTAATAGCCGTTCTTCAAAAGCATTGCAAAATGTCTGCACATTGATTCGTGACGGTCGCGCAAATAAAAGGCCAACATCGAGAATGCGATTATTTCAACTAAAAAATAAAGCCATGGAATATTGAGAAGACAGCATGCGTACAAAGTTATTGCCCTACAGTTGAATGTAAGAATATTAGCATACTTCATCATAGGTAAACTTTCCTTACGGAAATCGAGGCGGAATTTTTCAGGCGCCTTGCCGTTGAACTCCTTATTAAGCACATTCATTAAGTCTTGAAAGTAAGGCGTCATGGATTCTTGTGAATGGGTATACTTTCCGTAGAAAATCAAGAAAACACGATGCCAGAAATTTCCTTTCTTAGGAGTAGTTTCCAATAATTCACGTTGCTTACGCGATGTATCAAATTCACTACCTTCCTCACCTTTCAAAAAATACAAATGGATGTTCCTGTAATAATCTGCAAGCTGACACTGGCGTGAATGGCACACCGTACCGGAAAAAATTGCTATTGCGAGTATAAATACGCTCCAATATACTTGCGTGAAAGGGATGTAATCGTACCATACCCTTAATACTATCGCAAGATAAATTGCAAAGAACCACACATCGCCGGCAAAACCGTCAAGAATTCTTCCCCACAATGTCTTTTTTCCCGTCATGCGTGCCAACTGTCCGTCGGCGCTATCATACAAATTCGCCCAAATAAGTAAAAGTACACCTATTATGTTATGAACAAGGTCGGTGTAATAAAACATCACGCCTGCCATTATGCCTATCACCATCGACAGAATAGTCACGACATTAGGATGAACATGAAGGTGCTTAAAAAATAATGCCCACATATACCCCAAAGGGCGGGTGAAGTGTATGTCAAGCCATTCTTCAGTATCTTTTGATTTGAACGTAGCGTTAAGTTTTGCTTTGTCTATATGTTCCATTTTTGTCTTATTATGAATGTATAAAGCCGCGTATATTTACATAACAATCAGCCGATAAGGCCGTAACTATTAAATCTTAATCATGTTCATTCCGCCAATTATCTTTCAAATTTAAATAGCCGTTTCATTTACGAGCAAGCGACTGCAACACATTTGCTATAACGTTTGCCGCTTTTCCGCGACAGCATGAAAAACTTGGCCAATCATTAAAATCTATTATCTTAAAATCTCCGTTTTCATCAACAACACAGTCACCTCCATAGACTGTAAATCCTAATAGTTTTCCCGCACAATTGCAAACCTCTTGCAATTTATCACGGTTAAAAGCGTAGTGATGTACTTTTCCATTTATCTGCTCTAAGCCGAACTTTCCGAATTTGCCATTTTCTGTAGGATAATATGTGTAAAAGAAGTCTGTTCCTACCACGCCGTAAAATTTAACCAAATCACCAACGAGATGTTCGTTCACTACAATATTGCTAATTCCGCGCTCTTTAAAATTTTTCAAAGCAAGATACAGATCATCAGCGTTTTCAACAAAAACCACATCATTACGACTTTGAGCACACGCTTCGCCTCGTTTGAGCCAGAAAGGATACGGGAGGGACGGAATATCGTTCTCATGCAACACCTCACTTAAAGGCAAAGGTATCCCGTTCGCAATAAAGGCTTTTGTAATATTTGAACGGCTGTAAAACAACAAGCTGCTTGGAGAATTGACAATTATAGTACCGGCACTTTCCTTGCTCCTTAATACTTCGAGCGCGCGCGTGTCCCTTGCCATGCTAAAGTATAAATCGGCTTCGCTTGTGGAGAGTTCGGATATGTCAGTTTCAGATATTTCGCTAACGGCAAAGCCCTTTAAATAAAGTTCGTGGGAAACTGCATTAAAGATTCCGGAATCGTTGTTTTCACAATTAGGCGAGAACTTGCTCGCCCTGCTCACGCCTATTATCCTTACTTCGTTCATTTCTCTGCAAGAAAATTCTCTGCCTTGCTTATATCGTCAACATGATCAACGTCTACAATCTTGTCAAACGGATATGCAATCAAGCGTGAACCGTCTTTAATCAATTGTCTTTGAAAATTACGCATTCTGCTCTGATTCTGTTTAATACAAAATTCTAAAGTATCTATAGCTTTAGAAGTTAAACAGTATATACCGCCCGAGACGTATGAATAGCCGTTGTTTTCATCACAAAAGCCTACGATATTCATGTTGTCATCAACATCCACGTACAGCGGTTTCTCATCGTCTACATAACTTGTTACGGCCATTAAACCATCTGTTCCGGACTTTTCAAATACGGATATATATTGTTTGAATTCCTGTTCCCTAAAAATAGTGTCTACTGTTGTAAGACAAAATTTTTCTCCTCTCAAATATCGGCTGATTTCATAGAAACTATGCATCGAGCTTGGAGTAGTTTTGCAAACAAGCCTGACAGAAGGCCCTTTTGCCTTATCATGTTTTATGCTACCGTCATCTGTTATTACATCGTATTTCTCGAGCAAATGGTCTTTTACAAGATTTGTAAGACAATTCACTATAACAACGACCTCTTCAGCACCGTTCTCCGTAAATATACGAATCAAACGGTCTATCATGTACTCGCCGTTTATCTTTATCAAAGGTTTCGGCGCGCAGGCTCCTTCGTTTGAAAGCCGCGAACCTTCGCCTGCTGCTATTATTGCAAACTTCATTTATCCTCTCTTGAATTATCGTCGTTCATATCACGCAACTTATCACTGTCGTCACGACGGTCGTGGTACTCGTCACGCAAGGGATTAGCCTTGGCTATATCATCGAAACGCCTGTTTATCCACACATCAATGGCCGTATATACTGCCTGCCTCATGGAATTTTCGCTTGCACAGTTTTTGCCTGCAATATCGTAAGCCGTACCATGATCCGGAGAAGTGCGTACCATGCTTAAACCTGCCGTAAAATTAACTCCATCATCCATTCCCAATGCCTTGAGCGGCGCTAACCCCTGGTCGTGGTACATGGCAAGAACGGCATCAAAATGCTTGTAGTCCGCGTCGCCGAAAAAGCCGTCGGCAGGATAAGGGCCGAAACAAGGAATGCCCTCGCCTGCCAGCTTTTCTATTGCCGGCTTTATGGCCGTGTTCTCTTCGTTTCCTATAAGCCCGTTATCGCCAGCGTGGGGATTCAACGATAAGACAGCTATGCGGGGTGAAGACAGCAGGAAGTCCCGACGCAGAGATTTATACAGTATACGCAATTTCCTTTCCACTGAGTCCTCGGTTATACTGTCGGCTACATTACGTATAGGTGTATGTGTCGTTACTAACGCCACCCGCATTTTACTGTTCATCAATATCATCAGAATATCATCATCGGGCTTGCCTAAACGCTGGTTCAGGAACTCGGTATGACCCACAAAACTTGAATCTACCTCCGACATTGCGGCCTTGCACACCGGGCCTGTCACAAGTACGTCGAAGAGTCCTTTTTTATAATCATCAACAGCCCTCTCCAATGCTATGTATGCTGCGCGTCCGCTATCCTGTGTCGGCTTTCCGAATTCCACTTTTACTTCTTCGTCAAAACATGAAACCAAATTAAGTTTCCCGTCCTGCACATCAGAAGCATCATATACTGTATTAAAATTTACAGGCATGTCCAATGCCTTTCTATGAAACATAGCTACCCTCGGGGAGCCATATATTATAGGAGTGCACAAATCAAACATATTTGACTCCGAAAAGGCCTTGAAGATTATTTCATAGCCAATTCCGTTCGTATCGCCGTGGGTTATAGCTACGCGTATTTTTTTATTTTCCATGCTTTACTTTATTAACCTACCTCTCCGGAAATCGGCTAAATCGCGCGTATTTCCGGAAAAGTGCGTTTTGCGGGTGCTAAGTTACGAAATTCTATGCGTTTCTAAAAATGATATAAAAAATTACAACTTCCCGGCATGTACAATAGTGTTCCTAACTCTTATTATGCACCTAAACAAAGTTTGGCAAGCCTAATGTTTACATAGGCAGACGCTCCATGAATTTTGCGTTAAAAACAATATAAAACCGAGGACCGAAAAAGGCCTTTTCGAGAAGAAAAAAGTGAAAACTGATTTTCATCACCTTACACCCACATAGGAGCAAAGAAAAAATACAAGGCAGATATTTTAAAATATGTCTGACCTATTTTAAAATATCTCAGACATATTTTTTGCCTACCGAAAACCCGTTCAAAAATCAGACTAAAAGTGCAGACAAAAACAGATACGCAGGTGCTGTATTTATCAGACCCGACATTTTTCACGCAAGGATTGCGGAGTTATATAAATGTGCCCTTGTCTTTTTCTCCGCTTAGCCAGCCTTTAAGGGCAACGGCTCGGAAACTTTCCTTTATTTCATAAATACAAAATACACGGCCAATATCAGGCAACCGAATGCGGCAAAGTGATTCCAATGCAAGGACTCTCCATTAAAAAACAATGTTACAAAAACTGTAAACACCGTAAGCGAAATAACTTCCTGCGTCACCTTTAGCTGCATTAAAGTGTATGCTCCTCCATTTCCGATGAAACCAATCCTGTTGGCAGGAACCTGACAAGCATATTCGGGAAGGGCCAAAAGCCACGAACACAAAATAATCAGATATAAAGGAGTATTGTCTGAAAAGACTTTAATCTGCTGGAGTTTCAAATGTCCATACCATGCAAAAGTCATAAAGATATTTGATATTACCAACAGACCTATAGTATACAAATGGCTCACTGTTCTATTATTTTATTATTACTAACGGGTTATAAAGATATTTTACGGAATCTCAAGCGTTGTTTGACAATTTTGAGGACAACATGCCGCAAGCGGCAGATATATCCTGCCCCCGCGACTGCCGGATTGTAGAAATCAAGCCGCGACTATTAAGATAGTCACAAAATTCGCCTGACTCCTTGGCCGACGGCGTTTCATAACACGCGCCGTCGTAGCTATGGAACGGTATAATATTAACGCGGCAGTCCAAGCCGCGCAACATACTGACTATTGCACTTGCATGCGAACGTGAATCGTTTTTGCCTTTAAGCAATATGTATTCAAACGACAGACGGCGCTGGTGGCTCGTTTCACGAATCAAGCCTCCTCTGCAATCACGAAATTCCTCACACTGCTTAAGCATGTCCACAACAGAAGCTATAGGATAGGCTTTCTCTATAGGCATCATTTCCATACGTTCTTCATGGAAAGGAGAATGCAGACTTATGGCTATATTGCAACGGCTTTCATTGCAAAACCGGCGCAATGCAGGAAGAACTCCCACCGAAGAAACAGTAATGCGCTTAGGACTCATCGCGAAGCCGTTGTCGGAAGTCAATATCTCAGTTGCACGAAGCACGGATTCATAATTATCCATGGGCTCTCCCTGTCCCATAAAAACAATATTGGTTATCTTTTCACCTCCGGGCACACTGACTATCTGGTTAAGTATGTCGCATAAAGAAAGCTGTCCGCTAAAGCCCTGTTTCCCAGTCAAGCAAAACTGGCAATTCATCTTGCAGCCAACTTGTGAAGATACGCACAACGTTGCTCTTTTACCCTCGGGAATATATACGGTCTCAACAAAGCCGCCACACCGTGCGGGAAAAAGATATTTGCTTGTTCCGTCGCGGGAAACCTGTGCGTTAACGTATGGACTGACACCTATCTCATAACGCTCAGAAAGTACCTCGCGCGAATGCTTACTCAAATTTGTCATATCATCTATTGAATTGATTCTTTTCTTGTAAATCCAATCCAACATCTGACATGCTGCAAAGCGAGGCATGGCGCACTCTTCTGCCACTTGGCGCAATTCTGCCAGTGTCATACCCAACAAGGGAATTAAGCTATTCTCCATTTCTAAGAAAATACTGTTTACAAAGTCTTAAAATTTGCGTTGGTACGCACTTTGATATAAATTCCGGCAAAATTACATATTTTTTCTTTGGAAAGACACAAAAAGTTCCCGGTTCGTAATTAAACCGGGAACTTTAATTTTAGAAATTTCATGCATAGTACACTGTACTTATGCCTGGCACTCACTCAATATTATCTTATAAATAATAACTCGCGGTACTTTGGCAAAGTCCACTCCTGGTCGCTTACTATCAACTCCAGTTCGTCTATATGGTAACGGATTTCATCGAACATCGGAGCGACCGTATCATGATACGCAACCGCTCTCTGCCTGTTGTCTGCAATTCTGTTTGCCACCTTACGGGCTTCTATCATAGCAGCAACACGCTCTTCAATGAAAGCTATATGAGCTGAAATGTTTTCAATCAATTCTACATTTCTCTTTGTTGCGGCCTCGGCTCTATCCGCAGGGAGCACGGTGCGGACTTTATAAACATTTTCAACAAGCAGTGTCTGATACTTCGTAGCAACCGGCACAATATGGTTCATGGCAAGATCGCCAAGCACGCGACTTTCTATCTGAATCTTCTTTGTATATGTTACCCACTTTACTTCATTACGTGCAGCAAGTTCTTTGCGCGTCATTACGTTCGTCGACTCGAACATGGCAACACTTTCCGGCTTTAAATAATTGTCGTATATAACCGGGACAGACGTTTCGCAATCCAGTCCGCGCCTTTTTGCCTCTTGTTTCCACTCCTCACTGTAACCATTACCTTCGAAGTGTATTGCTTTTGTTTCCTTTACCAACTTGCGCAATTCATCAACAATAGCTGCAGTCTTATCAGAACCGGAAGCCAAACGCTCGTCAACAGCTTTTTTGAACTTTGTAAGCTGTTCGGCAACCGCCGTGTTAAGAACTATCATAGCAGCTGCACAGTTTGCTTGTGCGCCTACTGCACGAAACTCAAACCTGTTACCTGTAAATGCAAACGGCGATGTCCTGTTGCGGTCAGTGTTATCAACCAACAATTCGGGTATCTGAGGTATATCAGTTTCTAAATTATGTTTTTTACTGAAAGACACAAGGTCTGAAGTATCAAGTTTTTCTATCTTATCAAGAACATTCGACAACTGCGCCCCAAGGAAAGAAGATATTATTGCCGGCGGTGCTTCATTTGCTCCCAAACGATGCGCATTGGTTGCCGTAGAAATGCTCGCCTTCAACAAACCATTGTGCTGGTAAACGGCTGCAAGGGTATTAACTATGAATGTAAGAAAACGCAAATTATCTTCTGCCGTTTTACCTGGAGACATAAGTCCTATTCCTGTATCTGTTCCCAAAGACCAGTTGTTGTGTTTGCCGCTTCCGTTTATACCCTTGAAAGGTTTTTCGTGAAGCAAGACACGGAAGCCGTGCTTACGCGCAATCTTTCGCATAAGCGACATAATCAGCATGTTGTGGTCGGTAGCAAGATTGCATTCTTCGAAAACAGGAGCCAATTCATACTGATTTGGAGCAGCTTCATTGTGACGTGTTTTTACGGGAATACCCAACTTTAACGCTTCTATTTCGAGTTCTTTCATAAAAGCTGTTATGCGGGACGGTATCGCTCCAAAATAATGGTCTTCCAGCTGTTGGTTCTTAGAACTTTCATGTCCCATCAATGTGCGCCCAGTAAGTAATAAATCCGGACGAGCTGCGTATAATCCCTCGTCTACAAGGAAATATTCTTGCTCCCATCCAAGATAAGCGTACACCTTATGTACATCTTTGTCAAAATAACGGCACACATCAACGGCGGCCTTATCTACCGCGCGTAAAGCCTTTAGCAAAGGAGCTTTATAATCGAGAGACTCACCGGTAAAAGCAATAAAAATAGTTGGAATATAAAGTGTATCATCTACGATAAAAGCTGGCGAAGAAGGATCCCACGCTGTGTACCCTCGTGCTTCGAATGTATTTCTTATGCCTCCACTCGGAAAAGAAGAAGCGTCTGGCTCCTGTTGTGCAAGCAACTTTCCCGAAAATTCTTCTATAACTCCTCCACGCCCGTTTGGCTCAATAAATGCGTCGTGCTTTTCTGCTGTAGCGTCGGTCAAAGGTGAGAACCAATGCGCGTAATGCGTTGCTTTCATTTCTATAGCCCAACGCTTCATTCCTTCTGCCACTGCGTTGGCAATAGAACGGTCAAGCACGCGCCCGTTGTCGATTGTATCAGTAAGTTTGCGATAAACATCACCGGGAAGATAGCGTAACATTTTCTCGTTGTTGAACACATACTTGCCAAAATACTCCGAGGGGCGTTCTTTAGGCAAAGCCACATCAAGGGGTTTCTTACCAAAAGCAGCCTCTACGACTCTGAATCTCAGTGTTGACATAATATTATCTGATATTTAATTTTTATATTTCTAATTCCAAACGTTATACTACAAGGCATATAGCCGAGCGTCGCATACAAAATGCCGCACACTCTGTGTTGCATAATTCTATTAATGTGCGAAATTACGATATTATTTTGATTTATGCGTTTATATAGCAAACTTTGCGAAGCTTGAATTTTTACGTGTGTTTTATTTTAACGAAAAAAGAATTTACCAATGAAGTTGTAAAGCAAATCATGACTTTCAATTCCATGAAAAAGCATACCGTAGTCAAACGGTCTTCTTTAATTTATTATTCGTATTGGCCATTTACTATTTTCTTAACGGTATTACTTTTTTTTGAACGTAAAATATAGATTTTGTCATTCGGCAAATCTTCTAACTCATCCCAAGCTTTGTCTTTACACAACAGTACCCCTTCTATCGTATACACATCATATTCTTCGCCACCGTTTCCTCCGGTAATATTCTCTACACCCAACGGATTTTCGAATGAAATTTCCGCAGCTGGTGAATCAACATATCTTGCGGCCTTGGCAATTACTTTGAAAGTAGGATGCTTCACTAAACCAACTGTTGTCAAATCCATGAAATTATACGATACATCCTGCGTTTTTACAAGCGTCTCGCCATCGTAAACTTCTACGCAGTACGTTTCTGCTTCTTCAACCGGATTCCACATTAACACTCTGCTTCCGTCTTTGTTTTGAATGGATAAATTTTCGGGCTTTTCCAATATTCCGTCTGCCATATAGCAAAAAGACACAACGCCATTACTCTCTGAAATGGAAGTAATGTACTTTCCCAATGATCCGCCTCTGTATGGTGCAAATGCAGGCGTCGTATAATCGCTCATTGAAGTATTTTCCGTTATACCCGGGAACAAATCACCTTGATAATCAGACGGCATTGCCTGGTTTTCCTTAACAAGTTTTCCGTCAGCGGGAATAATAGTCATGCGTTGGTGTGCAGCGTCATTATTTACTTCATTATCCGCCCAAGCACCATAGCTGTAGTCCACATGCATAATCAACAACCCTGAACCAAGCGTTTTCGGGAACCACGTTGACGGTTGCCTGTTTTCCAGGATATAATACTCGCTGCGTGTGTCATCGTTATCATTCAGAATATAGTACGCATTTTGCGACTCTGAACCAAGCGCGTTAACGTGACATAACTGTTTCTTCGTTTCAAGTGTATCAATACTAAGCCAGCCCATAAATTCCCTTTCATAAGCCGTATATCCAACGGGTATCTTCCCGTTTGCCCAATATTGCCCGTAGTCCATTATAGACCAAAAACTAAGTCCAAAGATGTCAGTGCTTTCGTTCGTATTGTAGAAGTCCGGCAAACCTAAGAAATGCGAAAATTCATGGCAAAACGCTCCTATCCCGTCCAACTCGTAAACAGACTCGGAACTGTTGTAAAAAAGTTCATTGGTTACAAGGTACGAAGAGATAGTACCTCCTTTTGTAATAATCGTCCGCGATGAAAATTTTGCCCATACGGCATTTTCTTCATCCGAAGATTGCTCGCCCACTCCGGCATACACGATACTCACTACAGGTATCCGGCCGTCTCCGTTGCTATACTTTGAGAAGTCCACGCCCGAGGACTCTGCTTTTTCAACGGCTTCGCTTACCATTTCGTCCAGGCGTACATCGTTGTAAAGCCCGTCATTCTGTCCGTAATAACTACGGTTATTTGAAAGAGTGATTACTCCTACTATATCGAATGTAGGCGTGTACTTACCCATACTCTGCGACACGAAATAATCACGCACACTGCCGCGCCCGCCATTACCAGTATAATTCTCCGCATTAAAATAGTCTTGGTACGTTGCGGTTACATTGTCGACAGTAAACTTTATATCTGAATATTGCACCAAAATCACAGGAATAAGCGGGCTGCCGAACTGATCACGCCCCAAACTTCGAGAACTAACGCCTTGCCTGCCACGAAGTCGTTTTGCTTCAACAGTTATTTCCGCTGCACGCACTCCGTTTCTCTCAAGCCAAACTCGTTCATCCCTACTGCGGTCATTCACATCATGTGCCAAAAACTTTCCTGTTGTGAATCCCGAAACTGTATCTTGCCAAACGTAACAGTAAACACCAGAAGCATTTTTGATTACGACGTAATTGTCAGACGTAATATAATATGAAATATGTTCATCGCCACCCTTCACGAGTGTTACTTTAGTGCCATCGGGCTGGGATACAAGAATTTTAATCCTTAAAGCTGGCGAGGCTACCATACTTACATTATATAATAAAACAAGAAAAAGCAGAATCGTTTTTCGCATCTTTTCCAAAAATTATATGCAAAAATAGGCAATCGCTTACATATAATAGTATTTCACGTTATGTATCTCTACAAAAAATGCAGCGTCAAAGCAAAACTTCAATACAGACAAAAAACAACGCAATTTTCACATTTTCCCGAAACTCGCATGTACAGGGATTTTCAGCCCCGTTATGAGCTGAGAAAAAATATGTCAGACATATTTTAAAATATGTGCCTTGTATTTTGAAATAGGTCGGACATATTTTCGAGAGGGTAAAAACGGCGCTAAAATAATGCGTAATAAAAAGGCATTTCTCGATATGAATTTTAACATATCCTTTTAGGGTCAAAAATACAATTCCAAGCCATCATATGCAAAATGCACGTTCTCGGGCAAAAGGGCTTCCTCCGCGGCATGAAGCCCGAGGTCATGACTCATGTGTATGAGATAGGTATTTTGACTTCCCACTTTTTGCGCAAAATCCAAGGCTTGTTCAACCGTCTGGTGCGTTGGGTGGTATGTATGGCGCAAAGCATTTACTACCAAAAGCTCCACGCCCGAAAGATATTCCAGTTCGTCGGGACTTGCAGACGTCATATCGGTAATATATGCCATACGGCCTATTCTGTAACCCAATATTTCCATGTTGCCGTGCATTACCCGCAAGGGAATCACATTGACACCATTAATTGAAAACTCTTTATGTGACGTCACTTCAACAAGATTCAAATGAGGAACTCCTCTGTACAAATGTTCTTTAAAACAATATGGAATACGGTCGTGAAGATGTTTCAGAGTTACATCGTTGCCATATATATTTATAGTGCCAAACCTGCAAAAAGGACGAAGGTCATCTAATCCGCCGACGTGGTCATAATGTTCGTGGGTTACCAACACACCATTTATTTGACCAAATGGGATTTTAAGCATTTGAAAATAAAAATCCGGTCCGCAATCAATAAGGATTCTCGTGCCGTTAACCTCAACAAGCGAGGAACAGCGCATGCGCCTGTCGCGCGGATCGTTCGAAGTGCATACCTTGCATGAACAGCCTATCTGTGGCACGCCGGAAGACGTGCCGGTGCCTAAAAAGGTTATCTTGCATTTATTTCGGGGAATAGAATGTTCTTCCATTACAAAAGCCTTTAAAATAAACAATCTCAAAAGTCATACGAACTGTACTTCCGGACGCAATTCTATTTGAAATTTCTCTTTAACGTCATTTACTATCCCATTCGACAGAGTTATTATTTCTTGTGCCGAAGCTCCTCCGTAATTAACAAGCACAAGTGGTTGTTTCTCGTAAACCCCTACATGGTTTATTCTTCTTCCCTTCCAACCGCATTGTTCTATTAGCCATGCTGCAGGTATCTTGAAATCATCTCCTACTTTATAATGCGGAATCGTAGGATATCTTTTACAAAGTTCTGAAAACTTATCTGCCGAAACAATGGGATTCATATAAAACGATCCGGCATTTCCTAACACTTTCGGGTCGGGCAATTTATTTCGGCGCATTTCTACAATGAAATTTCTAACGTCGCTGGCCGTAACGCTATCTTCTGTACGAGAAAATTCCTGCTGCAGGGCCTTATAACGCAGAACGGGCCTGAATTTACGATTCAAGCGGAAAATCACATGGTGAATGGCGTATCGGTTATACGCCTCTTTAAAAAAACTATTGCGATATGCGTAGTGGCAATCCTTGCCATGGAAGGAATACTCGGCCAAATCATCTGCATTTATAACCTCAACGCGTTCTATTACTTCAGAAACCTCCATGCCATAAGCACCTATGTTCTGAACAGCCGACGCTCCTGTTTCGCCTGGAATCAAAGAAAGGTTTTCAATACCATACAAGTTGTTTTCAAGCGTCCATTTTACAAAATCGTCCCACACCACAGCTGCTCCGACGCGAACAAGACAAAATTCTTCTGACTTTTCCTTAATTTCGATGCCATTTATCCGTCCGTGTATTACCGTTCCTTGAAAATCTTCGGTGAAAAGCATATTGCTGCCGCCGCCTATAAACAAAAACTTCTGTACATCGAAGCCTCTACTACCTTGTGATATTTCATTTGGGATACATGAAGCGCAAGAATCGAACGGTTTGGTGTTCAACTCCCGCAAAATATCTATAAGCTCGCTTGTATTATCGTATTCTATGAACTCTCTTGCCAGCGACTTTATACCGAATGTATTGCGTTCTGAAAGCTGGTAGTCTACATATCTTTCCATATTTTAGCGGCTTTTCTATCGGAGTAAAAGTTTATGCCACAATCTTTATTTACCTGTGCGACTTCTTCAATTCACAAACTTTACGAGCTTCCAGACTCCGTCTTTTTTCTTGAATTTAAACATGCTTGACCAACTATTGGAGTTTCCGCGCACAGAAATAACACGCACATCCGCATTATCCAACTTTTGACCATAATACAGATTCAGCACGTTATCGTAAGGCATATCCGGATGAAAAGCATACCATTGGTCCACATCAATTACACCTTCTATTTTTTCTTCTTCATTACTTTCGTCGTATGTTACGAAATCCACATAGTCATCCAGGTGTTTTCGCTGAAAAGCTGAATCATTGGCAAAACGCCCGTAAAACTCGAGGAACTCCGAATCATAATGCAACGACATGCCAAAAGTGTTAAGTTGGGTAAGTTCCCATTTGCCCGATTGTTTTTCAAAAACATATTGGCGCACACTGTTTTTTTCAAACCCAAGAAATTCCAAAACCACCCGATTTGATTTTGACATATCGAATTCATCCAAGGCTTCTTCGCTATCGAACACAACTATATGTAGTTCTGCTTTGTTGTATAGGCGGTCAAATTTCCAGTCAGCCTTTTTTATCGGTGCTGCCGGTTTGCGGTTTTTGTAATGCCTTAAGGGGAATCGTGTACGGCTATATTGAAAAGACCTGTTGGACGAATATAAATAAATGAAATCGGCAAACAACATATCCACTGTTGCCGGTGGAGTGCTTTCCTTATCGTCTGCTTCTATTGTATCAGGGGTTATTTCTAATGAATCGATATTTATTTCAGGGGCGACAAAAGTCGTTTCCACTGAATGTTTCTTTTTACAAGCCGATACAGCTACTGCACAAATTAATAAAATAAATATTCCTTTCATTGGGCCTTCAATTTAGCCAATACAAATATATACCTTATAATTGAGAAGAAGGCACTGCCAAACGGAAATATAACTAAAATCTACTACCTGTAATGCAATATTCGAAAATCGGCAATTACATTTAAGGCTTTTGCTGATTTTCTATTTTTTTTGCAATTAAATCTATGACTCTTTTTTTAGAGAAATTTGCGTCATAATATTTACGTCCGTTATTCCCCATACGAGACAGTACTTCTTTCGGCATATTCTTTGCCTTTATAACATTAGCTGCCAATGCTTTGAAATCGCCGGCATTTGCTGTAAAACCACAACCGGCCTCTTCTATTACTTTATTACTTTCTCCATTAAGCATAGACACAATAGGTTTCCCAAATGCCATATACGTTTGAGTTTTTGCCGGTATTGTCAATGAAAAAATATATTCATCACGTAATGCGACCAACATCACGTCAGCATGTACAAAAAAGGACGGCATATCATAAGAAGGATACCTTCCTAAAAAAGTAACGGTATCACCAAGTTTCTTCTGTTTGACCAACGCTTGTGCTTCAGCACGTTTACGGCCTTCGCCTACTATTACCCATTTAATATCCTTTTCATCGCGTGTTAACTCCGCAGCTTTTATTATAGAACCAAAATCCTGCGCAGCTCCTATGTTGCCTGCAAACATAACAACAAAGCCCGAAGGTATCAAATTTCGGTATTTGTCTAAATCTATATTATTAGGCTCTGTATAAAGGTCTTCGGCCCAATTAGGCGCATACACATATTCGGCCTTAAAATGTCCTTTCTCTTCTATAGATTTTCTGAAATTGCGTGACTGAATAAACAGGACATCAAAACGTTTGTAAATGCCGCGCACCATTGTGGTAAGGATACTCATAACACCCTTTTGCCTAATTTTCCCCGTAGCGGAAACACTTTCGGGCCATAGATCCTGCACCCACATGCTAAGAGGGGCTTTAGTCTGTTTATTTACCAACATTCCAGCATAGGCTTGCAATATTGGAGAGGTATCCCAGCAAAAAATCCTATCTGGACGCAATCTGTGGCACAACACATATAGACAAGAGAAAAATACAAAAGAAAAATAATTAAGCACTAACCTTAAAGATTTTCCATTACCACGGGGGATAACAGGGACGCGAATAACCTTTGCACCATACAACGTCTCTTCATTTACTCCCCAAAACTTATATCCTTTATAAAATTTACCTTTTGGATAGTTTGGCTTGCACGTAAGCACAACAACTTCATGCCCTCTATCTACAAGCCCTTTAACCAAATCATTTATCTTAAATTCCTCTGGGTAAAAATATTGTGTTACTACTAATATTTTCATTATATCTTATAAATGCCATTATAGAGAATATCATACTCCATCATCCATGCATACATATCTTCCAGCATTTTTCTGTAATCTGGAACATTGTAATTTAACTCTGGAGATTGTAATATGCTTTTATCCGTACCATTCTTATTGACAGGAATTATTTCAACATTCCTTTTCCATATATCATTTATCATTTTAATCAGCTCTAATTTTGAGATACCTTTATTATTGCTGACTTGAACAAGACCGGTTAGATTCTCTTTTATTGCGAAATCTATAAATTTTGCCAATTCAAAAGTTGTTATTCCTCCCCATATGGCTGTAGCATATCCTTCACATTTATGCTGTTGCATAAACCAATGAAAAAGCCCCTCTCCTTCTTTTTTTAATTCTGGTCCAATAATAGAAGTCCTTATTGTAAGGTTTTTGTCATCTACAATTTCTCCTAACGCTTTACTTCTTCCATATACATCATCTGCATCACGAAAGTCATGAGCTGAATAATGTCCTTTTTTCCCAGAAAAAACACAATCGGTGCTTACATGAATCAGTTTAGAATCAATTTTATCACAGACTTTCTTCAAACTGTGCGGGAAATACGCATTAATATAAATTGCATTAGCAGGGTTTTCTCGCGAACCTTTAATCAAAACGCCTACACAATTGACAACAACATCAGGATGTTCTTTTTCTAATACTGCGTAAACGTTTTTTTCGTCTGTAACGTCCAAAAAAATACTTTTATGCGTAAATGGTTTCTTGTACACGACATCAATACAGTCATAACACCCCATTTTAGATAAATAATTATAAACGACATGCCCTGCCATACCTGTCGCACCTAAAATCATAACTTTCTTGCGTCCCATACTCTAATTTTCATTTTTGTGCCAAACAACACGATTTACATAGTCTGTATACGATAAAATTATCCTTACTACTTTTTTAGAAACGTTGTCGGGAGCATAATCTTTTATTGAGTGTATCGAATTATTATCGTCAGCATATTGTGAAGTAACCAAATCTATTGACTCTATAACCCTATCGCTACGTAAACCTGACATAACAACAGAAGCCTCGTCCATGCCCTCTGGACGCTCATGTGCTTGACGAATCATTATTGCAGGGAAATGAAGTATTGAAGATTCTTCCGTAATTGTACCGCTGTCTGAAATAACGCAAAATGCGTTTTGTTCCATTTTTACATATTCCAAAAAGCCAAAAGGCTTCATGAATTCAATTAGTGGATTATTATTTACGAATCCTATAGATTCCAACTTCTTTTTTGTTCTAGGATGAGTTGACACTATTACTTTTTTCTTATATTTCTGAACTATGGCAGAAAGTGTGTCAAGTAAGTTACTAAAATTCTGTGGCGAATCTATATTTTCCTCACGATGTGCGCTAACAATAAAATATTCTCCTTTTTTCAAACCCTCACGTTCCAAGATTCTATTTTTGTTAATTTCTTCTTCATGAAAAGCAAGAACTTCGGTCATGGGAGAGCCTGTTTTTATTATTGTCTCTGGGCGCAAACCTTCGGACAACAAATACCTACGGGCATGTTCAGAAAGTGGCATGTTAATATCACTCAAATGATCAACAATCTTTCGATTTACTTCTTCAGGGACACGTTGGTCGAAACAACGATTACCTGCTTCCATGTGGAAAATTGGAATCTTCCTTTTTTTTGCAGGAATTACAGACATACAACTGTTGGTATCTCCATAAACAAGGAAAGCATCCGGCATTTCCTTTTCCAACAACAAATCTACTTTTGTTATTACATTCGCTATAGTTTCCGTAGCAGTCTTGCCTGCAGCATTCAAAAAATAATCAGGCTTGCGCAACTTTAATTCATTGAAGAATATTTCATTTAGTTCATAATCGAAATTCTGCCCCGTGTGAACCAATACATGCTTTGTGTGTTTATCCAATTCTGGTATTACTCGACTTAACTTTATTATTTCCGGCCGAGTCCCTACTACTGTCATTACTTTTAACATAGGCATAACACTATTTTCGTTTATTCACTTCGAATTTCCCTGTTCTTTGCACGAGGTTCTAAACCGAAATCTTCACGAATAAAACGAACTTTCATTAAAAGCTGCTTCATCTCATCAAGTGACAACCTGTAAGTATTATGTGAATTATAATCTTCCGCAGCCGAAACACGCTCGTTTCCCACAGAAAAGAAATTGTCATAATTCAAATCACGGGCATCAACGGGTATACGATAATAAGATTCCGCATCGATTGCACGTACCATCTCTTCACGTGTAACTAACGTCTCATACAATTTCTCGCCATGTCGCGTTCCTATAACTCTTAATTCCGTATCCTTGTATTTCGGGTCTAATTCTGAATATACAGCTATCAAAGCCTTTGCCAATATTTCAAGGGTAGCTGCAGGAGCTTTTTGGATAAACAAATCTCCATTGTGTGCATTGTTAAAAGCATATATCACAAGATTTACCGCGTCATCAAGAGTCATCATGAAGCGCGTCATATTGGGATCTGTGATTGTTATTGGTTTGCCTTCTTTCATCTGTTCCACCCACAAAGGGATAACAGAACCGCGACTCGCCATAACGTTACCATAGCGTGTGCAACATATTGTAGTCTTAGCGTTGTCACCCAGTTCTCGCCCTTTGGCGTATGCAACTTTCTCCATCAATGCTTTGCTCATCCCCATTGCATTAATTGGATATGCTGCTTTGTCAGTAGATAAAACTACAACTTTACTAACACCATGCTCTATTGCAGAAATAAGCACATTGTTCGTACCTATTATATTTGTCTGCACCGCTTCAATTGGAAAAAATTCACAGGACGGTACTTGTTTCAACGCCGCAGCGCTGAATACATAATCCACTCCATTCATTGCAATGTCCACACTTTGTTTGTCACGCACATTGCCTATATAAAATTTTACTTTCGGATTTTGGAACAAATGACGCATATCGTCCTGCTTCTTCTCGTCACGAGAGAAGATGCGCACTTCCTTTATATCCGAATCCAAAAAGCGTCTTAGCACAGCATTACCAAAAGAGCCTGTGCCACCGGTTATCAACAATACTTTATCTTTAAATGCCGACATTTTCTTTATCTTTCACTCCTTATTAATTTGAAAAGCTCCACCCAAGAGTTGTTGCTTTCACTCTTATACAACTTATAATTCGGTGTATTATTGCATAGCGAAGCAATTTCAAATGCCCAAGATTGCGGGTCATGGCTATTTATGAAAACTGCACCTTCATATTCTCCCAATGTTTCATGCGAATAAGGCAAATCCGATACGACTACAGGAAGGCCAAGACTAGCAGCTTCTAACAACGGCACACCTAAAGTTTCCAAAGTGCTTGGGAACAACAACCCGTTACTACTTGCAAGCATGTCAATAAGCACAGTAGGATTTATTGCACCATGAAGAACAAAAACGTTTTCACATCCATTACGTGATATTTTTCTAACAAAATCCGGAGCTTCTTTGCTATTAAATGTCAAATGTATCTTAAGGTGCTTGAAAATTTCGGGAGAAATCCTGCGCAAAGCATTCACTGCTTCAATTAACAAATCATGGTTTTTATACTTTATGTATGTTACAGGATATATAAAGTTAAACGTTCCTTCCTCAAAATCATAAGTAGACTTCAAACTTCTGTCCGGCAGTTTTATATCGGGATGAAGTACAAAAACTTTTTCCGAATTAAAGCCAAACTTCTTAACAAACAGTTCTTTCACAAACTTTGCTTGAACCACGACTTTCATATCCGGTTTCAAATAATGTGCCACATAAATCGGATACAAACTACGGTAAAAAAACAAATTCCTTTCTTCCTTTACAAAAGGATTCCATATTTTATCTGCTAATGGAGCTATTGCGTGAAAATAAACAATCTGTCTTGCTTTCGGGTAAGCAACTGCCACATTTTGGAAAGAGACTATTACTTCCGGTTCAAAACCTATGGATTCTATTTTCTTCTTGAATCCATACGCGTCGAACGCTACGCGTCTTATGCCGCGAGTATCGTAAGTAACATACTCTACACCGTTTATTTCTTCTTGCGGCATTGACGGGTCTATGAAAATACAGTAACGGTCACTTCCCACCTCGTTTTTTAAGGCGTTTATGAACTGTTTGTATATAGCTAACGCGCCACTTTCTCTTGAAGCTGTTGCTATTACGCATATATTCATTACATTCTTATTTTTCTGGTTCCCATTAAAGGTTTTCTGTTAGATGGTGTAAAAGTAATGATTTTTTATGATTCCAATTTGCCTATAAAGCTCCATTAGTTTTTATCACCTACGTTCGTTTGCTATTTATAATCTGGTATAGACGTTTATTATCTTCTTCCCTTGCGGTTAAAACCTGAAGATATTTTCCCATTAAAAATGTTAAGACGTAATATTGCATGCAACATAAAATAGCTATACGAAGCATCGTTTTGTGAGTCGACCCGTCTTTGTGCATTTATAGTACGTGAAATGTTGCTACGCTCATGCAGTATGTCATTGATACGGAATCTTATTATTAAGGGAGAACCTTTAAAAAAGTTTTGCGAAATCTCCGCATTCCATATTAATTCGTTGGTATTCATGTTCTTATTAGCATATCCACGACGGCTTTGCATTCGCAGATTTGTTCCGATATTCATTTTCCAAGGCAATCGCAATCTTGCTTCGGCCGAATAAGAATAATTAAAAGTGTTAAGATTCGATTGTGGCCTAAGTTTATTGTCGGCGTGACGGTAGTTTATGCGCCCCCCTATCCTGGCTTCGATTATTTCATTACGGTAGCGCAGGCTAATATTTTCTCCTATCGAGGTTGTCTTAGTTACGTTCTTTTCACTTGACTGACTTGATTCTGTGCTAACATAACTAACCGAATTATTGTAACTGCCATTTGTCTTGCAACTTATCCGAAATGCTTTATCTGGTCCAAAAGCAGACGAGAATGTAAAATTACAATTAGCAGACCAGTTGCCATTGATATTTTTAGGCATGGTCGTCCTTACGCCGGTCCTTTCATTATAAATTATAGCCGTGCTTATATTGTTTGACGACTGGTTGAACGACGCGTTTACGGCATAATTCTGCTGCCTGTCAACAATATATTTGTTATATTCAAACCTTACACGATTGTTCCAGGCCGGCTTTAAATTTCCGTTGCTTATATGAATATTCAACGGGTCAGAGTTGTCTGTTAAAGCCAAACGGTTTGTCATTGACGGGTCAGAGGACCACCCGTCGTATCTTATTTCAAAGCGCTCATTTCTTGACACACGGTATCTGAAGAAAGCCGACGGCGTGAATCTTGTCAAATTTCGGGTCAGTATGGTATCGATTGTGTTTTTGCGGTAATCGAGATGTGTTTCCTGAAGTCTTATACCTGTGCCTACACTGAAGTTTATTTTACGATTGGTTATACGGAAGCTGAAGTTACCGGTATGCACCCAGTCGTCATACGTTGAATAATTACTGTTGAATATATTGAGGGCCATCTCAAGCGAATCCTGAGTTTGTGGAAGTTCCCCTAACTCGTGCCCTCCGTCGCGCCAGCCGTCAAGGGAATCAAGTTCATATAGCGAGCGGTCGCTTTGCGAATGACTGCGTTCGAAGCGGTAGCTGAATTGCAGGAATCCACCTTTAAATATAGGTTCGCTGTAGCTAATCCTCGTATTAATATTCCAACTATTCGAGGGCGAATAAGTATATTGGTTTGTATATGTATTACTTCTGCTGTTTGCCGCAGTGTTATTTTGGTTATAATAATGTATGTCGGATATACGGAATGATTTGCCTTTTCCTTCATTAATAGAAGCATTAAAATCAAGACTTATATTCCGTCCGTCATTACCTATTCGCCGCACTCCCATTGCGTTGAATCCGTATGAAAAATTACGCCGTCGGCTTTTTGATTCCCGCGAATTTCTGTTCACTGCAATGGGATAGAATTCAGGCATGTTTTCCTGAGAGAAATTCTCATCGAATATTTCGTCAAGAGGGTCGCCGTCCTGCACTATTTCGTAAGGGTCGCCGCTAAACGTAGCTGAGCGCGTGCGAGAGTACGCATTTGAACGTCCTATCGAAAAGCGTTTGTTTGCCGTTATTGTTGTCATTGTATCAGGCTGCCACTCCAAACGCAGATTAGCGTTTGCCGATGTTGAACGATTTTTATTATAACTGTTATTGTTGCTGAACGAAGACGTACTTCCGGAGCTTATGAAGTTTTCGGCATTTCTCCACGATTCGCCATGCGAACGGTTATTGTTTATACCGGCGTTACCGCCTAACTCGAATCTTCCGGCTTCATTTTTTTTACGCCCGTTATTTATGTTAAAGTCAAAGCCAAGCTGCTTGTTTGTGGAGCGGGCGTCTTCATTCCTAAGGTTGCCTGTAACAGTGAAACGCGACAAATCGGTTATACGGTTTGCAAACAGTTTGTTGATATACCTTCCTTCTGAACCGACAGCTCCGTCAAGGTTCGCAATCCAGGTTTCGTTGAGTTCTTGCTTCAGCACAATGTCCATAACCGTCTGTTCATTGCCATCGTCTATTCCGGTCTGCTCTGCGTAATCGCTTTTCTTTTCGTATGTCTTAATACGCTTAACCAAATCGACCGGTAGATTTTTCATTGCAACACTTTTATTGCCTTTAAAGAAATCTTTGCCGTTGACTCTGAACTCGGTTACTTCCTTCCCGTTATAGGTTATTGTGTTACCATCCACTTCAACGCCCGGCAGAAGTTTTATAAGTTCCTCCAACGCCTCACCTTCCTGAACATTAAACGCTTCTGCATTAAAACTTATAGTATCCTCGTTAGCTTCCACTTCCGACAGCGAGCCTTTAACTTCCGCTCCTTTTAAAAGCACATACGAAAGCGGCAATGAAATAGTGCCCAATTCTAAAGTTTGCTTGCGTTGCCCTTTTGCTATATCGATGTATTTTGTCTTGTACCCTGTCATCGTTATACGAAGTATGTATGCGCCTCTTCCGGGCAATGATAATTTAAAATGCCCGGCACTGTCTGTAGGCAAACCGTTTACAAAAGAACTGTCTTTATTCAGCAAAACCGCATTAGCCGCAGGCAGTCCAGAGGAAGAAAGCGAGTCCACGACCGTCCCCCTGACTACACGCTGTGCATGTGCCTCTATGCTACAGGCAAACATTAAAACCAGCAAAATGCCTGCTAAATATATTTTATTGTGTAAACTGTTGCCCAAATCAAGGATTATTGCAATAATATAATACAAATTTTATGTAGTAAAAATAAATATTTCAATAATCTCCACTACATGATTAAATTACTTTAATATTATTATTAACACTTATTACAACACCATACCGGTCTTTATTCCTTAACGCTTAACTACCTATGTGTGCATGCCTCTGCATTACAGACAATAAAAGCAGATTGTGACGTGGATGTAAAACACTGCTTTCTTTCCTTGATTTATGAAAACTAATTTTCAAGTCATTATACCCCGCTGGGAGATTCGAAAAAATACAAGGCACATATTTTAAAATATGTCTGACCTATTTTAAAATATCTCAGACATATTTTTTGATACTCGAAAACCGGGATTTCACGCCTCTAACGAAAGCATTTTTTATTTGTCTGTTTTCCGTAACACATAGGAAGCTTATGGAATTTTTCACAATTTAAAATAGTTATAAAAAGCCAAGTCAACCGCCTTATCCTATTGGACACCTAAAAATAAGAATTATTATAACTGATACTTAACAACATAACATATACGACCTAACCGAGTTCTGACACAAGCATGAATTATTAAAGTTTGTTATCTACCGCCTTTTTAGCAAAGGATTTGAAATTTAAAAGCCGTCGTTTTTTATTCGTGACATAATTATTGCGATACCAGGAATTTAAATATTTCAAGTAAAAGAGGGGAAAGAAAGACGTTTGTTTAGTAGGATAATTTTACCGACCTTTGCAAAACGTCCGATAAAAACATCGAGGATAGACTAACGAACTTTAAATAACAACCTCCGCTGCCGACACACGGCAACGTATCTATTACGCAGTAAAAGCAGATAAGGAAATGCAAAACATAACGGAACAAAGCTGGAAACGCTGTCTTGACTTTATCAGTCATAATATAGATGAAAAGCCATTTTCTACATGGTTTAGCCCTATCCGTTTTGATGGTTTCCGAGGCAAGCAGTTGATATTGAAAGTTCCGTCGCATTTTTTCTATGAATACATAGAAGAGCACTTCATAACAATCTTGCGCGCCGCTGTTGAACGCGAATTCGGCGATGGCATAACCATAGGCTACCGCATTGAAACAGATTCGACCAACAATATATCCCAAAGCGCTGTTGACAACGCCCACAAAGGTGCTGTACAACCAAAAGAAAGAGCTCACGCTAACGAAGCTCCTTCGTTTATGGCGAGTTTGGAAGGAGCAGCGCCACAGGAGTTAGACTCGCAGTTGAACCCGGACTACACCTTCGAAAATTTCATCGAAGGAGATTCGAACAAATTGCCGCGGAGTGTAGGTATGTCGATTGCCGACGCGCCCGACCAGATGACTTTTAACCCGCTGTTTATATATGGTCCCTCAGGCGTAGGGAAAACACACCTTGTTAATGCCATAGGTGTGAGAATAAAAGAAAAATTCCCTGCTAAACGGGTATTGTATGTTTCCGCACATCTTTTCCTGGTGCAATACACCGATTCGGTACGGAAAAACAAGTTCAACGACTTCATAAACTTTTACCAAAGCGTAGAAGTACTGATTATTGATGACATACAAGAAATATCCGGCGAATCAAAACAAAAGACGCAGCAAGCATTCTTCCACATATTCAACCATTTGCAACAAACGCGACATCAATTAATAATGACAAGCGACCGGCCTCCAATACAGCTGGAAGGCATGGAAGAGCGTTTGCTTACACGCTTTAAGTGGGGATTAGTTGCAGAATTGGAAAAGCCCGATACAAAACTGGCAAAGAAAATATTGCTCGACAAAATACATCGCAACGGCCTTAAATTCCCGCGTGAAGTAGTTGATTATATCGCCGAGAATGCAACAGAAAACATACGCGACCTCGAAGGAGTAATAAACGCAATGCTGGCATATTCTGTTGTATACAACAGCGACATAGACCTGGAACTGGCACAGCGCGTTGTTGCACGCACTGTGAAGTTAGAACAGAAGCCTATTACTATAAATGAGATTGTTGAGCACGTAAGCGAATATTACGACATACCGGTAAAGGACATCTGCTCAAAAAGCCGCAAACAATTCATCGCACAGGCAAGGCAAGTTTCGATGTATTTGGCCCAAAAGCACACCGGCCTGTCATATTCCAGGATAGGTTCTGTTATCGGCAAGCGTGACCATTCTACGGTTCTTCATTCCTGCAACGTAATAGAGCACCGCATAAGTACAGACAAGGTATTCCGCCGCGAAATGGAAAACATAGAGGCTTCATTCAGGTAGGCTACGATACAAGACCTTGAACATATCATACTATCCAACAAAAATAAAATTCAAACAAAAACGGTATAGGTTTCAATATTCGCCTATACCGTTTTCAATTGCTTAACAATGCTTTTTGCTTGCTACAATAAAGAGCATATTTCTATCATAAACGTATTCACATGATTCTACCCGCACCAATCCTGTGTTAGTCGAGAAATCCTTGCTTCTTTAACGTTTCAATCATTGTTTCTGACATAACCTCGTTGTCTTTCTTTGTATACCGTATGTCGGTGTATATTTGAGCCAATGTTTTCTTTGCGTTTATTTTTAAGAATTCCTGATTCTCCGGCAAAGATTCTTTTAGGGCATAAATACTGTCGATGTCTTTAGGAGAATAATCATGGTATGTTTCTTCATGAATCACTCCTCCAAGCGGCAATCTGTCGCTTAATTCGGGATTTTCATCAGGAAACCCTAAGGTAATCGTAGCAACAGGGAACGTTAGTTTAGGCATTTTAAGAACTTCTATTATCTTTCCCGGCTGATATATTGTAGTACCCAGGAAACACGTTCCTAAACCGGCTTCTTCAGCAAGGATACAGAAAGTTTGGGTATAAAGCAACGCGTCGGTCGCGGCATTTATAAACGAAAGGAAATTGTTGTAGCCAGGATTTGCCTCACGATTAAGGCACCATTTTACTGCACGGTTAAAATCGGCACAAAACGTAAGCACAACAGGGGCCTCTTCAACCATAGGCTGGTTGAAATGCAACGGAGACAACTTTTTCTTCATTTCGGCCGAGCGTGTTATAACCACACTATACAGCTGCATGTTCCCCATTGTTTGTGTACGTTCTGCCTCTTGAAGCAGTCGTGTAAGCAATTCATTACTTACTGGCTCTTTAGAATATTTTCGTATGCTGCGGTGATTGTTTATTGATTCCATTTTATTCGCTTTGTTATTTGGTAAAGTAAAAGTAATCATTTTCCATAAAAAGAAACTGCCTACTGTACAGTTTTATTTCCTATTTGCATTAACTTTGTACGAAAATAATCCATTAAAATGAGCATGAGCACAGATTTGAACAATGATATAAACAAAGAGGTCCTTCTGCCCCTGGCGCAAGATATAGTAAGCAAGTCACAGGAAAGGAAAGGCAGCCTGGACGTAAACGATGTTTTAGACATACTGAACAAACACCGCGACGACGTCTTGAAGGCACAAACGAAAATAGTGGAAGTGCGTCCCGACGTTCTCGAATGCGACGTAGTACGTTTTCAAAACAATAAAGACAAATGGGTTGCCTTTGTTGGTTTGATGAACGGTTATCCTTATGAGATATTTACAGGCCTGCAGGACGACGAAGTAGGAATCGTTTTACCTAAAACGGTTACCAAGGGACGCATAATAAAGGTCATTAACCACGACGGCACTAAAAGATACGATTTCCAATTTGAAAACAAACGCGGATATAAAACGACCGTTGAAGGCCTTTCAGAAAAATTCAACAAGGAATATTGGAATTACGCCAAACTAATCTCCGGTGTGCTAAGATACAGAATGCCTTTGCAAAACGTCTTGAAGCTTGTAAGTTCACTGTCTTTGGAAAGCGAAAACATTAACACATGGAAAAACGGCGTAGAACGCGCCCTGAAGAAATACCTTGGCGACTCTGCCGACATGCAGTAACACAAGTATATTTTTAACCGGGGAGAGAAATTAAAGCAACGCTCCTCCCATGAACTTTACAAACGGTAATACATTATAAGCCATAATGTACTACCGTTATTTTTTTGTTTTACCGCTTACCCGTTTTAATCAGTAAAACATCATATACAACACAAATTAGTACATACATGTTCGAGCATGTAAAAATTCGATGTAAACAAGCACAAAATTTGCGTATCGATATTTGTCCGCATTTTTCAAGCGTTTCCGGGACGGGTTTTCAGAGGCAAAAAAATTAGTGGCTTGCTTTTTAAAATTAGTGGCTCGGATTTTGAAATCCGAGCCACTAATTTTTTCTTTGCTCCAATGTAGGGTAAACGCGCTGAAAATTAGTTTTCACTTTTTGGGCGCAAAAATACCGTTTTAAAGACAGAATTTAATACTCTTCCGAGCCATGTGTTTACATGGCCTCTATCTACTGCTTTTTGCCACAGGACAACATGGCATAAACAACAAAGTAAGTGAGGATTGGAAAAATCCAACCCTCACTTACCTTGTGACGCTGTAGGGATTCAAACCCTAAACCTTCTGATCCGTAGTCAGATGCTCTATTCAGTTGAGCTACAGCGCCAATTCCCTTCAAAAGCGTTGCAAAAGTACGTATTATTATGATAACAACCAAATTTTGCCGCGCTTTTTTAATGCTCTATTTAGTTATTTTCCCGGCAATACAGACCGATTAAGCGGGCGAATAAGAATTAATGCAATTGAAGTCTTTTTATACTCAACAACTTAGCAAAATCCAATAAATACATAGCAACCAAAAGAAATTCTTTGTAAACAAAATGATTTTTGCGTACACAAATTGCCCTACAAAACACATAAAACAAATGCGGCACAGATTTTCTGCGCCGCATTCGCATTTTTAAAGATTATTGTTCTTCTTAATTTCTACTACATAAACAAAGTGCCGTCTTCCTTTATATTGACATATATATCCCTGTCGCCACGCTGCTCAAGCTCTATTTCGTAATATTTGCCGGTAGGTACTTCTATCAGGTCTACATCGTCGATTATAGCTGTGGGATAATTCTCGTTTATGTATTGTTCCACTGCTGTTGGAAGACTTCCGCGATAATCCACTTCTGTCCTCACCCATGTTCCGTCGGTAGTAAACCATGCTTCTGCCTCACTGTTATTATAAGTGAATTCTGCAACGAAATGATTCATCTTTCCTTCCCATTCGCGCACGTTGGTATTAGGATATTTCTGCGCAAAAGCGTTCTTAACTTCTTCAGTTACACGCGAGGGGGCATTACCATCTACTATTTTCAAGACAGTTCCGTCATTACGTATATACAGTGTCACATCCTTCTTCTTGCGCTGTTCGAGTTCTATTTCGAAATACTGGTCCGTCGGTGTTTCTATCCAATCCTGGTCATCAATCACTGCAATGGGATAGTTCTGCGAAATATAATCGGACACCGCCGCCGGAAGTGCACCTATATAATCGGTTTCTGTCCTTACCCAACTTCCACTCGGGGTAAACCAAGCGTCTGCGCTCCTGTTGTCGTTTGAGAATTCTGCCACATAGTAGCCGGATTTCTTTTCCCATTCGCGGACAGATTTACCGGGATACTTTTGGTTGAAAGCAGATTTTATGGTTTCAGGAACATTTTTCAATCCGTCGTCATCATCGCTGCAACCTTGCAATACTAATAACCCGAAAGCCAAAACAGGCAGAAAATATTTTAGTTTCATATCTACTTTGTATTTAAAGGATTTAATTTAATGTAGTGGTTAAATTTAATTTCTCAGTCGTCAATATCTACAACTTGGTAGTCAGAGTTAAAAGTTATCTCCCAACCGTTTGAAAGTTTTACTTCAATATTGCTTCCTTCTTTTTCAATGCACTTTACCAACACATCGGGATAATTCGTTTTTAGGTAACTCTTGATTTTTGCAGGAATCACAGCTGTCGGAACGGAAGAAGTCTTCTTGCAACTTACTTGTGTCCAATTCCCTTTGCCGTCAAATTCGAGTTTATCACCATTAGTGAAGATAACATCAAATTCCTTGCTGAAAAATCCTGCTTCCTGCTTTGCCATGGCAATCTTGTTTTTTGGAAAATGCGTCTTGATGAACTGCCTTGCCGCTGCCGGTAATTGATTTTCACTTATAGGCTTGTCCTTGTCTGCACTAACGGTTAACGTTACTCCAAATAAACATACGAGTGCTAATAATAACTTTTTCATATCTTCAGGTTTTTATAGGTTAATACTGTTTTTTCTTTTCATTAGCAAAGGTAGAATGCGAATCTGAAAAGAATCTGAAAAAAACAGCACCGCAATATTTTTTTCGAATTTATTTTTTATTTATCTCGAACACATGCAGCCCTTCTTCGAAATAATATTTTATTGAGAACCCGTATCTCTGACAAATGGCTTTTACTATTGACAAGCCGAGACCTGAAGAATCTTTTTTCCCACCGGAATGATAGAAACGCGTAAAAATCTTTTTTTCGTCAAGAGGTTCCTCTACTCCGCTATTCTTTATTATAAATGAATTTTGCGCAATAATAATATGTATCAACCCGCCTTGCACATTATGCGCAAAAGAGTTCTTCAACAGGTTTGCGAGCAACGTCGTTGCAAGTGTTTCATTCATATTCATTTTAAAAATGCCCGACTGCTCAACTTCGACCTTTATATTTTGCGAAGAATACACCTCCTTGAAATCGCCAAGATAATTGTCGAGTATAACGTTCCAATTCACCGCTCTTTCGCTTACAAACTGATTGTTGTCTATTTTGCACAACAGCAACAGCGAACGGTTCAAACGCGACATGTTTTCCAGTTTGGCGTGAATCTTTATAAGTTCTCCTATCTGTTCTTCCTTCAGGCTTTCATCTTCCAATAACATCTCAATTCTGTTACTGCATATTGCAAGCGGTGTCTGCAACTCGTGTGAAGCGTTGCCTATAAACTGTTTTTGCTGTTCGAACAATTCTTCGTTGCGCGCGGCATGCTGCATTATAGCAGAGTTCAGTTTCTTAAATTCAGTTACGTTTGTTTTATTGTCCAAAGGCTTATTGTCCGGCTTACCAAGGCGATACTTGTCTATCCAGTCGAGGAGTTTGTACAAAGGCCGCATGTTTCGGTTGAAAACAAACAGGTTCACAAACAGCACTACAAACAGCAACACCACATAAAGAAAAACAATCCATATACAAATGGCTTCGCGTAAGTCTTTTTTCTCTATCGTAGGCAACGATACTGTCAGCTCCATCATGCGCCCGTCATCCATTCTGAATATATTCGTAAGCACCCGCGCCGGTTCGTACTCGTTTTTTTCACGTATGTACACCTGTTTGTCGGTAAACCGAATTTTTTCGTGTGAGTCGGCGTATTCCTTGCTTACTTCGCGCAAATAATATTGGTTGTTTGACCCGTTGTCAAGCGACGGAAGAGGCTCGCCGGCCAAAGCGCGCCGTATTATATTCTCCGAGTAATCTTCGAGAGAATCATCCATTTCGTCGTTCACCTCGTTGAGCAAGGCAAAATAAAAGAACGCCGCCCACGCAAGCATTACGAGGGTAAGTATAGGCGCCAGACGCCATGTTATGCGATAAATCAGTTTCATTACAAGTTCGTAAGTTTATACCCGAATCCGTAAACTGTCTTTATTTCTATATCTGCGCCGGATTCTTTCAGTTTACGGCGCAGATTTTTCATCTGAGCATAAATAAAATCAAAGTTGTCGGCCTGGTCTATATAGTCTCCCCATACGGCTTCGGCAAGTGTGTGTTTCTCTACCAGCCTCTCGGGACGATTCATGAAGTACAATAAAATATCATATTCTTTCCTGCCTATTTCCAACGCCTTGTCTCCAACGCACACCTTAAAGCTTTCGGGGTAAACAGTAACGTTACCCACTTTTATCGACGTTGCACCATCACGCTGCCTGCGGCGAAGCACGCTTTTCAGCCGTGCGTGCAGCTCGGCCAGGTGGAAAGGCTTGGCCAGGTAATCATCCGCTCCCAAATCCAAACCGTTTACCTTGTCTTCTATAGAATCTTTTGCCGAAAGGATTATTACATTAAACTTACGCTCTTTTTCGCGTAACACGCGTAGCAGGTCGAGCCCGTTTCCATCGGGAAGCATTATATCGAGCAACAGGCAATCATATTCATAGCCCAACGCTTTTTGGCGCGCCGTCCTGTAGTTGGCAGCCGTTTCAACGACATAGCGCTCCTTTTCGAGCGAGCGGGTAATAATTTCCCGCAAATCCTGGTCGTCCTCTATTACGAGTACTTTCATTGCAAAATAATATATTGTGGGCTTGCAATCTAATAAAAAAAATCCAAACAACCCCTCACCCACCACTATAATGTTGTAAAGCTACGTATTTTTTAGTGCCGAGCATAATATGCCGTTCAATTCTACGTCCGCATTTGTCCGTATAATATCTTGCTGATTTTAAGGGTATTTAGATATAGCCAAAAATATGTCTGAGATATTTTAAAATAGGTCGGACATATTTTGAATTATGTCCGACCTAATTCTTTTTTGCTCCCGTCCATTTTTTATTTTACTTTCAATTTTACTCATATTTCCAGACACGAATAAAAAATATGAGTACCCTTTACAACTTATCGCCGATTTCTACGTTTACAAGAAATATGACAGTTTGCAAGTACACATTCATGGGCTTTCACAACGCGATGAGGATATTCTTACTCATTGCCATGGCCTGGGCATTTACATCTATGAAGGCCCAGAACACGGTAAAAATAAAAGGCACGGTAAACGATGCCGGCGGTAGCCCTATTTCAATGGTCGTTGTAAAAGTCGAAAACCAGGCGGCTGGCACTCTTACAGACCTTAAAGGCAACTACTCGTTTACATTCCAGAGCCGCGACAGCGTTGTCATAACCTACAGTATGCTCGGCTACCGCACGCTACGGCGCGTATTGCTTTCACCACGCGATTCCGTTACCCTGAAAGTAACCATGCACCTGAACGACAAGGTTCTGAACGACGCAGTGGTAAAAGGGCGGCGTGTGCAAACAAACACCATGCAAGACATAAAGGCAGAAAGCGCCAAACAACTGCCTTCTACCACCGGAAACGCCGTGGAAGACCTTATATCCACCATGGCCGGCGTAAGCCGACACGACGAAATGAGCTCGCAATACAACGTGCGTGGCGGAAGTTTCGACGAGAACATAGTCTACCTGAACGGGCAAGAAGTATTCCGTCCCATGCTCGTCCGTTCGGGACAACAGGAAGGCCTAAGCATTATAAACAGCAATATGGTAGAGAAAATAAACTTCTCAACCGGCGGATTCGAAGCAAAATACGGCGACAAGATGTCGTCCGTTCTCGACATTACCTACAAGAAACCTAAAAAATTCGAAGCCTCGGCCAACGGTTCGCTACTCGGCGGAGGTGCATACGTAGGATACGGCAACGACAAGTTCAGCGTAATGAGCAGCATTCGCTACAAAACCACACGTTACCTGCTCGGCTCGCTCGAAACAACAGGAGAATACCGCCCTAACTTCCTCGACTACCAGGCATACCTATCGTGGACACCTAACGAACGCTGGGCATTTGATTTTATAGGAAACATTTCCGATAACCATTACAATTTCAAGCCCGAAAGCAGAGAAACCAAATTCGGCACGATAAACGACGCGAAAACATTCAAAGTGTATTTCGACGGAAAAGAGAAGGACCTGTTTCGTACATACTACGGAGCATTCACCGCAACAAGGAAATTCGGAAAAAACACAGAGCTGTCGCTGCTCGGCTCGGCCTTTTCAACGCACGAACAGGAAACGTATGACATTACAGGAGAATACTGGCTCAACGAATCCGGTTCGCAGGAAGAGTTGGGCGTAGGTGTTTACCGCGAACACGCAAGAAACTACCTTGACGCAAAAGTGGCCAGCGCTGCACTGAGATTTAAAACACGCTTCGGTGCACACAACCTTGAAGCTGCCGTCTCCTTACGCACGGAACACGTTGAAGAGAAAGCCACGGAATGGGAAATGCGTGACTCCTCCGGATATTCCATTCCTCACAACCCGAATGAGCTGCAACTGTTTTACAACATGCACGCCAACGAAAAGATAAACACCACTCGCATAGAAGCCTATGTGCAAGACACCTATCGTTTCAGCAACAAGCTCGGACATTTCACGCTAAACTACGGAATACGCATGAGCAACTGGAGTTGGAACAAGGAAACCATAATAAGTCCGCGCGCGTCAATAGGCCTGATACCCGATTTCAACGACAACTGGGTATTCCGCTTTGCCACCGGTGTGTATTATCAAACGCCGTTCTATAAGGAACTGCGCGATACCGTTACAACCGGTTCTAACACGGTTGTCAGGCTTAACAGAGAAATAAAATCGCAAAGGAGTATTCAGTTCGTTTTAGGCGGCGATTACAATTTCAAACTGGACAACAGGCCGTTCCGTTTCACTACCGAAATATACTATAAGGCCATGAGCAACCTTATACCATACAACATAAACAATGTACGCACCATATACTACGGGCGCAACATAAGCGACGGATATGCAGTAGGCATTGACACCAAGCTATACGGCGAATTTGTGCCCGGTACAGACTCGTGGGTTACGTTCTCGCTCATGCGCACAAAAGAGAAAATCGGGAACAAATGGGTTCCCAGACCTACAGACCAACGATACAACATATCGCTTTATTTCACTGACTTTTTCCCTGGTACAGACCGCTGGAAACTGACGTTGCGTGGCGCACTTGCCGACGGTCTGCCTTTCGGCCCGCCTCATTCGGGAAGAGAGAAACAGAACTTCCGCGCACCGGCCTATAAACGCGTAGACATAGGAATGAGTTACCGTCTGCTTAACAACGAGGACGGGTCGCACACAAGGGGCATAGCCAAAATATTGCGCAACGCTTGGCTCGGAATAGACGCATTCAACGTTTTCGGTATAAACAACGTAAACTCATACTACTGGGTATCCGACGTTACCAACCAGCAATATGCTGTGCCTAATTATCTGACTGGAAGGTTAATCAACCTCAACCTGCAACTGGAATTCTAACGTTTTATCCCGTTGCCGGTATAAAAATCTTAAAACCTATTGCCTGTACAAAAAACCGGTAGTTTGCCATAACCGTGAAAATATAGCAAGCCCCGAAAGCTGTAAACCTTATTTTCGAAAAACAAACCTGCACGCTAAGTGCACATATCCTTGTTTGTCTGCATAAAAAGCCGGAGTTTTCATCCGGTTTTCAGGTAGCAAAAAATATGTCTGACATATTTTGAAATATCTCAGACATATTTTAAAATTCCTGCCTTGTATTTTTTCTTTTCTCCCATGTATGTATAAACGGCTGTTTTCCAGTTTTCACTCCGCAGGCATATAACATACCCGTTTACGGGCCGTAAAACCACACCTTCATAACGCCGGTTTTCTATGAGCCGGAGAGCTAATTCAATAGCGTGTTTATGCATGAAACTACCGCTATATGCTTCTGCCGTTTCAGATAAGGACACTACAATAAAAAGCTCGAGCCTGAGAATAACTGTCCGCTTTTTTATTCACCCGTAATTGTTGCTACTACTTGCCTGCGCCCTCCGCGGTTGCGAAACTCGCACAGATAAATACCCTGCCACGTTCCAAGATTCAAACATCCGCGCGTTATTGGAACAATCACCGACTGACCGATTATAAGGCTTTTGGCGTGTGCCGGCATGTCGTCATCGCCTTCAAGGGTATGCGTATAATATGGTTCGCGCTCTCTGACAAGTATGTCGAAAATACGCTCCATATCGCGGCACACATCAGGGTCGGCGTCCTCATTAAGCGCAAGCGCGGCACTTGTATGTTTTATAAAAAGGTGTAGCAGCCCTGTTCTCGGCAATGGAGGAAGTTTGCCGAGAACCTCATCGGTAACCGGATGAAACCCACGGGTACGCTCATCAAGATAAAATTCCTTTTGTAACCACATACGTCATTCGCTTTCTTCGTCCAATGCTTCAATCAGGAAACTAACAGGGCGGAAACCGTCGTTGCACGAAATCATCGCTGACCGTGGATTCTTCATCCAGCCGTCGTAAATATTCTCTCCGCCACAGGCCAGCGTCATAACGAAAGGCGACATCGAAGTCCACGCACTCTCGCACAAGCCTTCGGGCTTTTCCCACCCATTGGCCACAAACACCTGTCCCTGGCATACACTGCAGGGATGTTCCATTGGGTTTTCATACATCTTTATCAAATCATCGTGGCAAACCTTGCGCACAGCAGTTATCCTTACCTTTTTCATATCACGTAACAATCTTTATTTCACACTATTAAAACAGTCAAATCACCTTACTTAGCTAAACACGAAAATTTACTTTCAGGGTTCTCATCTCTTTTTGCAAAAGTTCAAGGAATTTAGAGGCATGCAAGCCGTCCATCTGCACATGGTGGAACTGGAACGACACCGGAAGCGTAGCCCGTCCGAACATCTTGCGCCGGTATCTGCCCCATATCATGAAAGGATTGTTAAAACACCCGCTGTACATGCCCACAGCACCGTCAAGTTCGCAATTAACAAGCGCGGATGTGCCTATTACCATACTGTTCGTAAGGTCGTAATTCGCACAACTTTCACCCACCTGCCGTGTAAGACGTAGATAATCTGCATTAAACTGCTGCAAATTGTCAGAAAAAGGGACATCGCACGAATTTACCTCACCCTCCTTATTGAGAACTATAGTGTTTACTGCAATACTATCATATTTTATCAGTTTGTCGCCAACAGGGAGCGTATAGAACTCTTCTATACTTACTGCCGCACGGCCTATGCACCAACACATCAGCATATTGAATTTCATACTGCTTCTCCTGGATACCCTTACAAGGTTCGTAACATCCAAAGTCTTGAAAAATGTAACCATAGGCATTGGAGCCTTCATCCACATCTCGAAAGCATACGCCCGCTTTGTGTCATAGGGGTTAACTTCTCTCATAATTCCATAAAATTAAAGCACAAAGAAATAACGAAGTTAGAAAAATAGCGATTTTTGAATATTACCATGCTCCATAAATAATAGTAGCAATTCTACTCCCTTTGCAGAATTCAATGTAAAACGTCATATCTTCTTCTACATCTTCACCTTTAGGTGAAGGAAAGCCATTTCCCCACATAGTACTGAACGAATATACTTCGTCATCTAACGTCCATCCTGTGCTGTCCGACGCTATAAAGCAGTTTAACCGCTTATAGAAAGACTCGGACGGCACAGAGTCGAACACTATTATCAGTGTGTCAGAATAATCTCCGTTAAAGGAGGTTCTCCCTTCTAAATACCGTACCACCTTAAAATCCGGGATTGTCATACCCGTTATTTTCTCCACAGCTTCAACAGAAGCGAATCGATTTTTGCGCTGCTCCATACTGTAGAGACCTACCGCATTAATAAATAAAAAGGCGTAAACCGTAAGAAACATAGGAGATATCAGCAACAGAAAAATACCCAATTTGGTACTTGTCATGTTCCATTTCCTTGCGAGATGATAAAATAAAGGCGACACTGTAAGCCAGCTCAATATTAGGCATAATATCCGACGACCGACTTGGGATGTATATTTCATCGCTATATATTTATGTATATGATACACAACAAAAGTACTATAAAATAATAAAGAGACATTGGGTTTATTACATAATTTATATACAGCTACTAACAACTCAAAAAATACCACTCTACCATTCAGAGTAAAGTGCACATCCCGGAATCGGGACAGACAAGAAACTTTTCCCCGAAAAATAAAAAAATCCTCAGCGGGCGTGCCCGCTGAGAAGATAACCGATAAATTAATATATTGCATTACTAAAAGGTCTGAAGACTTGCCTCGGACACACTAAATGAAACACTACCAAAAAAATGTATGGCACAATAGCCGGAAGACATTGTTGCTCGCTCCGAAAAACTTATATAAAGACGCATAACAAAAACCGCCGGCACTTAATCCGTGCCGGCGGTTCCCATATATTACAGTACTGTTTTCATCCAACGAGCATCCCGCCGGCCACTTCGTCGCGCACGCCCTTGCCTGCAAGTGCCTCGACTATCGTAAGCGCAAATTCCATTGCTGCTGCCGGCCCTTTGCCTGTTATTATGTTTCCATCCCGCTCTACCATCGCGCCGGTAACAGTTGCTCCGGCCAACTTGTCTTCGAAACCGGGGTAACACGTAGCGCGTTTGCCTTGAAGGATACCTAACTCGCCCAATATAAAAGGCGCAGCACAAATAGCTGCAACAGCAAGGTTTTCGGACGCACGCTTTTTAAGTACGGCGCACAACGTTTCATCGTTCCTTAAATTCAAGGCCCCGGGCATTCCTCCCGGAAGCACAACCAGTTCGCTTTCTGCCAATGACACTTCGGTGAATATGTTATCGGCGTTAACTATAACTCCGTGCGCGCCCTCTACCTGGAAGCTATGGGTTATCGATACAGTCTGAACGTCGAAATTCGCACGGCGGAGGACATCAACAACGGTTAATGCCTCGACTTCTTCAAAGCCGTTGGCTAACATTACGTATATCATAACATTTGTTTTTTATGGTTATTACTGTCAATTATCAGGCCTACTTTATTTTACTGTTCAGCATACCCCGCTCGGCATAAGTATAATAGTCCTTTACATCAAGGCTTTCGGGGAATACGCTTTCAAACAACCTTGTAACTACCCCCGGGGATTTTTCAACTGCCGTCTTCAGATAATTCAGGAACTTCACCTTCTCTTTCTTTTCATAATAACAAAAAGCATAAAAGGGCGAGCACTCGGTATCGAAGTTCTGGCACGTGTCTGTCGAGCTGCAAAACGCAACTGTCGTATCGAGGGCTTTTATCAAATCATCATAATCGCCCAAAACAAGATAGGCATTGTACACCGGCTCGGGGAATGTGCCTTCCTTGAGATACTTCAACAGCAGGGCGTCCAATATGCGTACCGCTTCGGCGGCCTTGCCGTCTTTGAAAAGAATCATGGCGCTGTTATGCTGGTAATCCTCATCGGGCAAACCACACTCCCGCGCCTTTTCCAACTCTTCCTTCGCTTCATCGAGCTTATCCTTGCATATCAGCACCGAGGCAGTAAGTAGATATATCTTTTTCTGTAGCTCGGTATTACCTTCTTCCACGAATTTTTTCGAATAATGCAACTGCTGCATGGCCTCGTCGAGCTTATACATATATACAAGGCAAAAAGCATTGTTGAAATACGCATAAGCATCCTTGTCCTCCACCGAAATATACTTGTCATACAAATCGTGGGCAAGCCTCATGTTTCCCGTATGGAACTCTATGTCGGCCGAAAAGCACAGAGACACATGGTTGCCGGGGTCTATATCCTGGATATAAGCATTGCTCTCGCGGGCTTTGCCGAACTCGCCCAGCTGCATGTAAAGCTTCGTAAGGTTTATCCAGTGCTCCACGTTGTAAGGCTCACTGTCTATCAGTTTTTCCACGAGTTTTACGGCTTCAGCCGGACGACCCGACATCTGCAAATAGGAAACTTTCAAATCAAGAACCTTTGGCTCGCTCTGATAAACATCTGGAAGCATGTTGAACCATTTGTCCAAAGCGTCTATAACTCCATGCTCCAAATAATCCGTAACTATGCTGCAAAACAAATCTACCCCCGTGCCTTGCTCCTGTGAATACGCCTTACGGTAATATTCCTCGGCCTTACGGTAATCTTTCTCTTCGAGCGAGAAAAGCCCGTGAAAATACAACACATCGGGATCGTCTTGCTCTGAAACAGACTTCAGAAGCTCCCACGCCTCTGCTGTCTCTCCTTGGAAATACCTTATCTCGGATATACGGAGCTTTACAGGCAACGACTCAGGATGCAACTTCAGCGCATAGTCTAAGCAACGCAAAGCCTCAGCGTCTTTCGACATATCGTAATAGTAATATTCCGCTATGTCGAGCAAATCATCCTCGTCGAAGTAAACTTTTGTATTCGAGCGAAGCATTTCTTCGTAACGCCACACTTTGCGCAAGACTTCCTTGCTGTTTGTATCCTTATTGTTGTTTATCATCTAAGCTTTCTGTTTGTTCCAATTATCTTTCAGGCCTACGGTCCTGTTAAAAACGGGATGTTCCGCAGTGCTGTCCTTGTCTTTGACGAAATATCCTATACGCTGGAACTGCAAATAACGAGCGCTTTCATTGTCAACGGCAAAAGGCTCTACATAACAGTTGTCCAAAACCTTTAAAGAATCAGGGTTGAGCAAATCGCGGAAATCACGTTCGTCTGCCGAAGGGTTCTCCACCGTAAACAGGCGGTCGTACAGACGCACTTCCGACTTCACGGAATATTTGGTGCTTACCCAGTGGAGGGTGCTCTTTACTTTCCTGTCGGCTCCGGGCATGCCGCTCTTGCTGTCGGGGTCGTATTCACAATAAATTTCCACGACGTTACCGTTATCATCTTTTTTGCAACCGGTACATTTCACTATATAGGCATTTTTCAAACGAACTTCACGGCCCGGTGTCATACGGAAGAATTTCTTGGGCGCGTCTTCCATAAAGTCGTCGCGTTCCATCCACAATTCTTTCGTAAACATTATAGTATGGCTGCCATCCGACGGATTTTCGGGGTTGTTTATTGCTGTCATTTCCTCTTCTTTTCCATCGGGATAGTTGGTTATAACAAGTTTTACGGGATTCAACACGGCTGAAACGCGAATAGCCCGTGCGTTCAAGTCTTCGCGCGCGGCAGCCTCCAGCATGGCATAATCGTTCAGGGCATCGAACTTCGTATAACCTATCATCTGTATGAACTTCCTTATAGCTTCGGGGGAATAGCCTCTGCGCCGTAAGCCGCAAAGGGTCGGCATACGCGGGTCGTCCCAACCGTTAACCAGTTTTTCCTCTACGAGTGCAAGGAGTTTGCGCTTGCTCATTATAGTGTATGTAAGGTTCAAGCGGTTAAACTCATACTGGCGCGGGCGGTTGTCATCCAAGTCCTTGCCTTCTTTAAGCTCATCTATGAAATAATCATACAAGGGGCGGTGAGGTACGAACTCAAGTGTGCATATCGAGTGTGTCACGCCTTCGAAATAATCGCTTTGGCCGTGGGCAAAATCGTACATTGGATATGCCTTCCATTTGTCGCCCGTTCTGTGGTGCCTGCGGTTTATTATCCTGTATATGATAGGGTCTCTGAAATGCATGTTCGGGTTAGCCATATCAATTTTCGCACGTAGCACCATCGAGCCTTCGGGCAGTTCTCCGGAATTCATCTTCTCGAACAATGCCAGGCTCTCCTCCACCGGCCTGTCGCGATACGGGCTGGCAACACCGGGCTGCGTGGGCGTTCCTTTCTGCGCAGCTATCTGCTCGCTGGTCTGCTCATCAACATAAGCTTTCCCCTCTTTTATCAGACGGACGGCAAAGTCCCAAAGCTGCTGGAAATAATCGGAAGCATAAAACACATTCCCCCATTTGAAGCCGAGCCACTTTATATCTTCCATTATGGAATCTACATACTCGGTATCTTCTTTTTGGGGATTGGTATCGTCGAACCTGAGGTTGCATACGCCTCCGTATTTCTCTGCTATTCCGAAATCCTCGCATATAGCCTTGGCGTGGCCGATATGCAGATAGCCGTTAGGCTCCGGCGGGAAACGGGTCTGCAAACGTCCCCCGTTCTTGCCTTCCTTTAAATCCTTTTCTACTATCTGCTGTATGAAATCGAGGCTTTTATGTTTTTCTTCTGCGTTTATGCTATTTTCCATTTTTATATTTGTTTTGTTGTAAAATTACTGCTTTTTATCGTTTTGTAATAAAATCAAAGTACATGAAAAAGGGCCGGACGTAATTTAAGAACTTTACTCTTTCCTGCCGGTTGTTTCAAAAGGGTGTCAATCATATAACATTCGATTTATCATTCATATTCAACAATAGAAAACACTGAAAATTAAGATTTACCGAATTATTATGAATAGAAAACAATAGACCGTGCCGTCCCTCATACTCTAAACAACCTAATATCAGTGCAAAAGTAGTATTTCTTTTTCAGAAAAGGAATAAATCGGGCGCATATCTTCCAAAATTATGTGCCCTAACCGAACGCGAAATCGGGTGTCGGAATTTGTCTGCGTTTTTGCCCCGGTTTTCAAACGGGTTTTCAGAGGGCAAAAAATAGGTCTGAGATATTTTAAAATACAAGGCACATATTTTAAAATATGTGCCTTGTATTTTTTCTTTTCTCCTATGTGGGGTAAACACACTGAAAATCAGTTTTCAATTTTTCCGCTCAAAAAAGGCCGTTTTCCCGCTCTGGTTTTCCACTTTTCTTCACGACCGGCACAATGTAAAAAACAAGTAACACCGGCGGCAATAACGGAACTGTTTGTTAAGGACTTATCCCGCCTGTTGCCTTCAGTCGGTTTTCATACACATTGATTTCCGCAACAGTTCCTTTTTATTATTGCCTGCCAAACGGCGTATAGTAACAAAAAAAGCGGGTATCGGCTTTAATAGCCGATACCCACCCTTCTGTGAGGTAATAATGTTCTTTATTAGAAGTTGTAGTACAGACCGAACTGCAGAGCGTTTCCGTCAACGTCAACGCCGAATCCGTTCTTGCCGAATATTTCCAGGTCATCAGCGTCACGATAGCCGAAGAAGCCTGCATGAGCAATAAACGAGAGCTTGTCGGTAAGGTCTACCTTTACACCCGGCTTGATACCTATACCCCAAGCATTGTGCGAATCGTCTTTAACGCCGTCACCGCTTGCTTTGTAAGTTCCGAATTCGAAACCACCGTCGAGGAAGAGGCTCACAGCGTCGAACTTAGCAAACGTCCAACGAGCATAAGGAGTAACTACAAACGCATTTACCTTTACACCCTTTTCGTAGTTGTACTGGTAGCCTATCTGCGTACCGATAGCCCAGTCTTCGCTCAGATTGTAACCTACTTCAGGAAGAACCTTGAACGTGGTTTCGTTTGCGCCGTCGGCCCAGTTACGCCAAAAACCAACTTCGCCACCAACATAAACCTGTGCGCTTGCAGTAAGAGTTACAAAAGCTGCTGCCAGAGTAAACAAAAATTTCTTCATCATAAAAAGTTTTTAATTAAACATTCGCCATTCGGTTTATAAAACCTTATAGCAGTTAAACTCTGAGCAAAATTAGACCTTTCTGTTTTCTTGGCAAAATTCTGCACAAAAATAATAACAAAAGCCCTTATATATAGTCCTTTCTGGACATCTTTTGTGAAAAACAGAACATTTTAATGTCCGAAAACGAAATAGAATGTATTGTATAAAGACAAAAAGCGGTGTACGAAAAATTTCGCACACCGCTTCAATATGTTTTTAAAACGCTAATTAAAGCAAATCCAGTTCTTTAAACACTTTCACAAGCCTTTGTACGGCGAGGTCTACCTGCTCTTTGGTATGCGTTGCCATAAGCGCGAACCTTACGAGCGTATCCTGCGGCGCACAAGCCGGCGGAATTACGGGATTTATGAAAACGCCTTCCTCGAATGCCTTGCGCGTAACAAGGAATGTCTTGTCAACATCGCGCACATAAAGAGGAATGATTGGCGATTCGGTAGCCCCTATCTCGAAACCGTTATCGCGGAACAGTTTCAAGGCATAGTTCGTAACATCCCACAAACGCTCCTGACGTTCCGGCTCTTCCTGTATTACATGCAGGGCTTCCATTGCCGCTGCCGTAGCAGCCGGAGTGTTGCTGGCGCTGAATATATATGTACGTGTGTTATGGCGAAGCCAGTTTATTATGCTTGAGTCCGAAGCAATGAAACCTCCTATCGAAGCAAGGCTTTTGCTGAAAGTTCCCATGATAAGGTCTACCTCGTCACTAAGGCCGAAATGATCGCAAACGCCTCGTCCCTGCTTTCCGAACACTCCTATGCCGTGAGCCTCGTCGACCATTACCGTTGCATTATACTTGTGTTTCAAACGTATTATCTCGGGCAGGTTTGCAAGGTCGCCTTCCATCGAGAACACTCCGTCAACAACAATCAGTTTTACTGCGTCGGGCTTGCATTTCTTTAGCTGGCATTCGAGGTCTTCCATGTCGTTATGCTTGTACTTCAAGCTTTTCGAGAAAGAAAGCCTGCGCCCGTCTACTATAGAAGCATGGTCGCGGTCATCGCATATAATATAATCGTCCCGTCCGGTAAGGCAGGCTATCACACCGCTGTTTACGGTAAAACCTGTTGAAAAGCACAAGGCTTCTTCTTTTCCTACGAATTTTGCAAGTTCCTTTTCAAGCTGGACATGCAAGTCCAAAGTTCCGTTCAGGAAACGCGAGCCAGCGCAGCCCGTCCCATATTTATACAACGCCTTTGCTGCCGCTTCAATAACCCGCGGATGTGCAGTCAGGCCGGTATAAGCATTCGAGCCAAACATAAGGACATTTTTTCCGCCCATATTGACTTCGGTACCCTGCTTGCCATCTATTTCACGAAAGTAGGGATACACTCCCTGCTTCATATATTGTTGCGGCAAATCGTATTTTTTCAGTCTTTCTTGTAATAATCCCATCTTTAAATTATTCTAAATCAAAAGAGGCGTATAATGTAGTTCATTGAAAACGGCGCAAAGATAGTAATTTTTACACAATTAAATAATTCCAGCGAAAAAAAAACGGGCATTAAATTATTTTTTACGATTAGGCCTCTCATTTTTATTGAAATTAGGACTATCTTTGCGCACTCATCCGAAATGGAAAAAAAGCGAATAACATTCATTATCAACCCTATTTCAGGAACAAAGGGTAAAGGTACTATAGTTCGAAACATTGCTGAGGTTTTGAATAGGCAATATTTTGACTATAAGATACTTTACAGCGAGCATGCCGGGCACGCGGAGCAGTTGTCGAGGCAAGAAGCAAAAAACGGCACTGACATAGTGGTTGCCGTGGGCGGCGACGGCACGGTAAACGAAGTGGCCAGCGGGCTTATCGGTTCGGAAACGGCTCTGGGAATCATACCTTGCGGTTCGGGCAACGGGCTTGCCCGACATCTTCACATCCCCATGTCGGGCAAACGCGCCGTTGGGATTATAAACCAGCACACCATTGAAAAACTCGATTATGGCACAGTGTGCGGCGAACCGTTCTTCTGCACCTGCGGAATGGGGTTCGACGCCTACGTAAGCTATAAGTTCACCGAAGCAAAAAAGCGCGGTGTACTAACATATCTGGAGCAGGCTCTGGCCGAGTGGCTGCGTTACGAACCGGAGACTTACATTGTTGAGGACGAAACAGGAAGCCAAACTTACAAAGCGTTCCTCATAACATGCGCAAATGCCTCGGAATACGGAAATAACGCCCACATAGCCCCGCAGGCTTCAATGAACGACGGGCTCATGGACGTTACAATCGTGGAACCGTTCAGTGCATTCGAAGCTCCGCAACTGGCCTTACAGTTATTCAGCAAGACTTTAAGGACCGGAAGCCGCGTTAGGATGTTCCAGACGCGCAAGCTGTCCATTCACCGCCAGGAACCGGGCGTAATTCACCGAGACGGCGACCCCGTACAAGCAGGAAAAGACATTAACGTGGAAATTGTGCACAAGGGCATAAACGTCGTTATCAATCCGAATGCCAAGCAGCAAAAGAAAACCCTGCTGCAATCACTTGCAACCTTTGCCGTAGACCTGCAAACCAAAGGGCTTGGATTCGCGACCAAGAACAATCCCCTCAGCGCGTTCAACAAAAACTTAAAAGAAAAGCTGCACAAAAAATAAGGGCAGAACACCAGCCCTATACGTACAACACAATTTAAACAAATCAACACACAGCGGAAAGCATGTATCGCTTTCCGCCTTTTTTGTCTGCATTATAAAACACGAAGTTTCACAAGGCCGAAAATATGTCTGAGATATTTCAAAATATGTCAGACATATTTTGAAATAGGTCGGACATAATTTTTCTTTGCTCGCAGCGGGGTTTGAAAATCTGGGAACCAGTTTCTTTCCCGAATACCATTTTATCCTTAATTCCTACGTAAAATTTTACGCTCCGGTAATGCCTTTCCTACGTTTTTTTTAACGTAAGGTGCATACCGCGTCACGGCGTTGAATACGCGCATTATTCCTTTTCCAAAAGCGCCACGGCATAGGCGGCAATGCCTTCCTCGCGCCCGGTAAAGCCGAGACGTTCCGTTGTGGTAGCCTTTACCGACACGCAATCTTCGTCAACTTCCATTACGCTTGCTATGCACTGCTGCATTTCGGAGATATGATTCTTCAATTTTGGTTTTTCCAGGCAAATGGTAATATCTACGTTACCTACGGAATAACCGCCCTCCTTGATTTTCTGCATGACCGATTTAAGGAGTACCTTGCTGTCCGCTCCGCTATACTTATCGTCTGAATCGGGAAAGTGATAGCCGATGTCGCGCATTGAAGCAGCTCCGAGAAGTGCGTCGCATAAAGCATGCAACGCCACATCAGCGTCGCTATGCCCAAGCAGCCCTTTTGAATAATCGAGTTTTATACCGCAGAGCCAAAGTTCGCGCCCTTCAACAAGACGATGTACATCAAAGCCGAGACCTATTCGTGTTTTCATTGCTTATGTGTTTAACGCCTGCGCGAGAACAGGTCTTTAATACCGTCAAAATCAAACGCGAGGGATACGCGCAATGTCTGGTCGAGCGGGTTGCTTGCCGCTGTGGAAATTACATAACCTGCATCGAGCGAGAAAACATTCATTCTGAAACCTGCACCAACCGTAAAGTACTTACGGTTACCTTTCATCTTGTTCTCGTCGTGATAACCTGCGCGCAACGTAAATTTATCGTTATAGGTGTATTCCACACCAACGCTCCATTGTATTTCTTTGAGTTCCTCGCTGAATCCGCCGGGAGCGTCGCCAAAGCTCTTGAAAATACCGGTTATCGGTGATTGGTCGTAATAGTCTTTCTGAAGACGTTCCTGGTACGCTTCGTCGGTTTCGTCATCCTCCTGCAAAGGCATTGTCGGCACAAGGAGCTTGTTTATGTCTGCGCTGAACGCAATTTTGTTGAACTCGTTTATCGGCACCAGATAATTCACACCCAAGCGTAAATTCGTGGGGATGAAATAGGAGTTTTCATCTCCGTACTTTATTTTACTACCTATATTGCTTATGTTCAAACCGAAAGCCAGCAAGCATTCTCTGCTGCCCATTATTACGTAATTATTGTAATACATGGCTATATCGGCAGCAAAGGCAGAACCGGGCGAAGTGTCATCGCTATAATTGCCGCTAAGGTCGGAATAAATGTAACGCAATGAAATAGCTGCCGAGAACGTCTCGCTAAGCATTCGCGACACACCCACGTCGAAACTTAACTCATACGGCTTTATTGTCATGTTGTCGCCGGCGTCTACCTCACCAAGCGAAAAATAACGCAACGAGGAACTGATTGCCGTATAATCGCCCAAACGGGTATAACCTGCCACATAAGCCAAGCCTATGTCGTTTACAAGTTTCCTCAACCATGGAGTATAGTTAATGGCCAAACCTGCACGACTAATGGCAAACGGATATTTTGCAGGGTTCCACGCCTGTGAGTTTGCGTCCGGTTCGGTAGCAGCACCTATATCGCCCATACCTCCGGAGCGGGCATCCGGCCCAATCTTCAGAGAATTTACCGCCGTACTGACGGGATTGAACTGTTCTTTTTGAGCATTTGAGGGAACTACTGCCGCCACTACGAGCAGCAGCGTTAATAATATCCTATATTTCATATTGTTCAAGAGATTTATCAAATTAATAAACTGCAAGCGGGTTTATTTATTGTTCAGAATAATCAATTTCTTGGTTTTTGAACTCGTTCGTCCGCCGTTTTCAGAAACCGACACCCTATACAAATACAAACCTCCGGGCAGTCTTGCTCCGCTGGAATTTGTAAGATTCCACTCCAATTGATAATACCCGTCTTCGCTCTGTCCTGCGGCTGTTGTTTCATAAACAATCTGCCCCATCGTATTGTAAACCTGCACATGGAACCGCATATCGCTCTGCGGACGGTCATAATATATTTGCATGTGCGTAGTCAGAGTTGCAGGATTCGGACTACACGTTATATCCAGTATTTCCGGTTTAAGCCCCCTCACAGCAACAAAGTTCAACATCTGCGAGGATGAATTTCCCATCATATCCCAGGCACGGAACACCAACCTGTGTTTGCCCGGCTCTAACTCTGGAATAGAAAAGCGTACACGACCCTTTGTATATGTACCGAACTCGTTCGCATAATAGTCGTTAAGTACGTAAGACGTAGTGCCGTCTATTATAAGTTCCAAATCATGTCCTACTCCACTGCCAGTTGCATTTATTCCGTCGGAATCTTCCATTAAAGCCACAAAATAAGGAGTGAGGTTTGTTTTGCCACCGTCCTGGAAATCCGGATTATTCAAATAAACATACATCATCGGTCCGACGCTGTCGGGATTTAAGGACTCGGATGAATTAATTGAGAAAGAAGAACTATATCCATGCGCTTCTGTCTCATGGTCGTTTGAAACAGAATAAAGGCTCATCAAGCACGTTTCATCTGAATAACTAGCGTCAATCGAAACGGGGAAGCTGAATGAAAAGCGGCCGCCGGTTACCGAGTCTGTACCTTCGAACAGTCGTCGCGTTCTGTCATAAAAAGTGAAAGGATCTAAACCGTTTCCCGCGTTGTCATTGCAAGTTATCAACTCTTTTTTATCATATGCTGTAGCATTGACTACCCCATTATAATTTTCGATTGTATTTCCATAAGTATTAACAATACGACCTGAAATTCTTGCTACACTACCGGCGGGCAGATTCACTACTGAATTCCCCAAACGTTTCCCATTGATACTGTCTATCACCAATCTTTCGGTTGGAAACATAAGCTTCAGCGCGGGGTCGCCGGTAAGTACGTATTTCAGTTTGTTTATCGTCCTGTCACTCATGTTCGAAGACGTGACCAAAGAGCATTTTGCCTGTGTTAGAGCCTTACCCATGGGCATTGGTTTCCCGCCGTCGCCATTCAAAAGATTTTCCATCAAATACGTGTTAAGGTATCTGTTACGCGTAGAATAAACCGAGCGAGTTGCGCTTATAAAAGCAACAGCTCCCCCATCTGAATTCAGCAAAGCAGCCTCGCCTATTGTCTCTTCGTGCGAATCGAATGGTGTTACCTCGCACGAAGAAAAAATCCAAAGCGGCAGATTCTTTGACCTGCACTCTTTGAAATCATTTAACCTCAAAACTATCTCATGAGAAACTGACGCCGGCGCACCATGTCCCGTATAATTCATGATTAAGGCTCCATTCTGCATATAGCTTTTAAGCAGCTTTGTTATTTCGGGATAGGAATTGCCGGTTGATGTTTTCTCCACCTGGTACGCGTCCCAATATATACGACGCACATTATAATCAGGATGTCTGCTTTCTATCCAAGAGGCAATGCTTTCCGCGTCAGACATAAGGGAGTTGCTATCTACGTCGTCGTCGCCCATCATGCAAATTACATTTTTCCAGGCTCCGACGTTTTTATTGTTCATATAATCTATGGTTTTATCTACCATAATCTTTGCTTCGGCCTCGGTCGTTACGGGAAACCGTCCTATATATATATCCAGCTTGTCGTATGACAGGTTTTCGCCTTCGCCGTCATCAAGGACTCCAAAGAAGTCATCTGTCACATAGCTTGACACCTCATTTGTTGAATTCCACGATTCGTAGCACAACAAATAATCATCAGGCGAGCTATTCCTCCAGTCTTGCGTAACCATGCGGTTGTCCCACGCGGCATCGCCGAATAAAAGTAAAAACTTAGGCATGTCATTTTCTGAGCCGGCCTTGTCGTAAAGCATTTTCAAATAACGCCTGTATGCCATTGCGTCGGGCGTTCCCGATGAAAATTCGTTATACAATTCATCTGCCCTGACAAGACGTATCCTCAAGCTGTCGTTCGTCACGTGCGCGTCAATAAGGCGTTGCGCCTGCGACATAAGTTTTCCGCTTTTCGGAACGATGACCACCATATCATAAGACTCGTCAGCATGTAAATCCTGATTTTTCACATGTTCTACAAACGTTGGCGTTGGAAACGTAGCAGAAGTATTTACTACGACATAGCGTTCAGAAGCCTCAGGAAGAGTTACATTCAGCGTATTCCCGTTTAGCGTACCTACGATATTCTCCTGCGGCCTTCCGGCCTTCCCTATTCTCCACACTTTAGTATCACTGTTTGCGGACGAAATGGAATAAACCCCTGACGAATTGTTTTCCGGGTCGCTCATTACAAAGAAAGAAGACGACAGTTTCAAGTTCCTTTCATAATTCAAAGCGATGTAATCAAGGCGCGCTGAATGCCCCGATGTCGTTACGAAATGCACATCATTTGCGCCTTGCAAAATTCGTGTGCTATAAGTTTTTTCTACCAAACGTGCCCTGTTGCCCTGCTCTCCGTAATTTGTGTTATTCAGCAACGGGATGTTCATAGTACCGAGTTTGGATGAATTAAGCTGCACATCTACATTAGTTGCAGCCGAGGTATTTGCCGCCGTAAAGACAACAGTTACATAAGCCGTGCTTTCTTCTTTTGCGTCGGGGGCAGATATTTGATATGTTCGCGAATTACCGTTTGCAAAATCATAACTGTCAAAAAACTGCTGTCCGCTCGTATACCAACTGAAAGCGTCTTCCTCGTACAAGGCATGCGATTTCACAGAAGTGCGCACGATTGTATTGCTTGCATTCGCCGTCACATCCTGCATTACGGCCGGAGAATCGTCCTCGGTCAGGAAATAATACGAGTAGCTTGAATAAGGATTATTCACATGCCTCCATTTCCCTTTTACGTAAATCCATTTCGTAACACCCTCTGCAAAGAACAAAATCTTTGAGCCGTCGCGATACAACGGTATTTCCTGCAAATCGTCATAATTGCGGTTCTCGCCCGAATATGTTATTACGGAATCTTGCACTAGTCCTCCGTAGCCGTATAATTTAACTCGCGAAGGGTCTGAGAAACCAACAGAAGAAAGAAATGATTTGGTCAAAGAGTACACACCTTCCGAATTCACACGGATTTTCACCCAGCGGCCACTGGAAAGAACGGAATGCTCTACATAACGTGAGCCCGTACTACTTAAAGCCCTTGTAACTGCACGGGTCGAAAGCGATTGTCCGGGCTGACCAATAAATGAATCCGTTAAATTATCCGTAACGCGATAAACAGCCAGTTTGCAACTCACAACACGGTAATAGCTGCCTTTCCGCTTAACAATAGGCACAAACGACACATCCAGTTTTCCTACCTTGCGCTCTATTGCAAAATGGCATTCTATATCAAGATTCTCGCCTATGTTTTTGGCGATTTTTTTTATACGTTTCGTTTCCTCTGCGGTAAGGCGTTTATACTCCGGATATTCTGCCACGACTTTGAACGAATCCCGAAACGAAGCCTGTCCGACACTTATTTGCGTTGCAAACACGGGCAGCGTGGTTGTCACGGCATGTTCCTTTTCATCTATGCTTACAAACACGCCTTCGCCAACGGTCCTTATGGTATCGCCGCCCGTTCCGGCAAACGCCCCCTGGCAAAACAGCAACGTGAATAACGCTATTATATATATGTGTTTCATTAAAGGATACAGACTATTTTACATTAAACTCCAACACATCATCGCCGTTGATATATCCCACGTAATGGGTATCGGGCCGTGCGTCGAGCATTTTACCGTATACGGGTAATAGCAGCACATCGCCTTGTCTTATCATATAATACCTGCTTACGTATGCAACGGCATGCGCAACGGCGGGTATCAAATCTGTAAACTGCACTGAAGCCACCTTTTCCCCTTCTACCTCTAAACTAATATTGTAATTATCCGCCGGAGTATCCCCCGTCTCAACGAACCTGCCTATAACCGCCGACCCATCAAAACTCACTGCCACATCCCAGGGCAGCCCCTTAAGTGACAGTTCATTTCGCAAATCGTTAAGTTCGAACCTCATTCCAACGGTAAGAGCGTCGAAATAACGCGGGGCAAAACGTTCCGGTATGCTCTTACCCAAACGGCATATTCTTGCCGCAACACAGCAACACGCTTTGCAACTGCCGCCGTAATCGGGTACGAACATCGGTTTTCCATGTGTCAGCAACGACGTATCAGCCAATGTATATACCGACATGTCCTGAACACGCTTTAATAACGAATTATCCGTTATATTATTGCTTTGCGCTAATGGCTCGACTATTATAACTTTCATGTGCTGCAATAAAAAATACCACACAAAGGTAATATTTTTAACGCGAGTTCCGTAATTGCCTTAAATTTATTCGTCGGAACACACTGGCTATAATACAATTGTTTTAAATTTGAATGCAAAATTCAAGTTACCAAACAAGATAAGAAATTGTAACATTTAATACTTGGGCACATATATGGAGAAATCAAAGAAAATCCCCGGAACGGACATACTCGTTTTAGAGGAATTCATTGCCAGCTCCGACGACGACATGGAAATTCACGCCAGTGTGGCAGCTGGTTTTGACACACGGAAAAGCCTTGTGGTTAGACTTAAATATACTGATTACGATTTCCGGAAAAACAGCTACACACAATCTGCCGTAATAGACGAAGAAGAAGCCTGGCTACTATCCAAGACATTAGGAACAAGGCTAACAAACATACCCAAGTTGTTGTCGGAAAAATTCGGAGACCAAACATCCAAACAGTTGCTGCCTTCGGATGTTGAAGATATATTTAAGGATATTCTCGACTTTATCATAGACTCCGGCGGGCACTACAAGATAAAAAAGGATTAGGCACACAAACGCTGCCCCATAAAGCCGAATAATCGCCGAGACGTAAAAAACAGACAAAAAACGCATAGCAATACAACAATTTCCGAAACGGTCTTTTACATCCGGTTTTCAGACAGCGAAAAATATGTCTGAGATATTTCGAAATATGTCTGACCTATTTTAAAATATGTCAGACATATTTTTTCTCTTCTCGCAGCATGGTATAAAAGGCTATGAATCAGTTTTCACTTGCAGGCATAAAAAAGCGTGTATTTTGCGGCCCAGTTTTCCTGTTCCCTGTTTGTCTGCCATAAAAAGCATTACCGACATTGCAAAATGCGGTATTTCACCCGGTTGTGCGAACTTTTAACGTGCCAAACCCACTGTTTAAGCCGAAACACGCGCATTAATCTATTACGTTATTCCGAATTTTATAATTATTTTTGGATTGGTTTCAAACTTACACACCCCGAACAAAAACATAAAAAACACAATGGACAGGAAATTCAAAAAAGAGACGCTATGCGTACAGGCAGGATGGTCTCCAAAGAACGGCGAACCGAGAGTACTGCCAATTTACCAAAGCACAACATTCAAATACGAAACAAGCGAGCAAATGGCCCGTCTTTTCGACCTTAAGGAGAACGGGTATTTCTACACACGCCTGCAAAACCCCACAAGCGACGCCGTAGCCGCAAAGATAGCAGCCCTGGAAGGCGGCGTTGGAGCCGTGCTGACCTCAAGCGGCCAGGCAGCTAACTTCTACGCAATGTTCAACATTTGCCAGGCCGGAGACCATTTTGTAAGCTCGTCGTGCATATACGGCGGAACATACAACCTGTTCGGCGTAACGATGAAGAAACTCGGAATCGAAGTAACCTTTGTTGACCCCGACGCTTCGGAAGAAGAAATATCGGCAGCTTTCCGCCCCAACACAAAAGCATTATTCGGCGAGACAATATCGAACCCCACCCTCGAAGTGCTCGACATTGAAAAATTCGCACGCATTGCCCACTCGCACGGCGTGCCGCTCATTGTAGACAACACCTTCCCCACACCCATAAACTGCCGCCCGTTCGAATGGGGCGCCGACATTGTAGTGCATTCTACCACTAAATACATGGACGGACATGCAACCAGCGTGGGAGGCTGTATCGTTGACAGCGGGAACTTCGACTGGGAGGCGCACGCCGACAAATACCCCGGCCTATGCAGCCCCGACGAATCGTATCACGGACTGACATACACCAAAGCCTTCGGCAAAATGGCCTACATAACCAAAGCCGTGGCTCAGCTTATGCGCGATTTGGGAAGCGTACAGTCGCCGCAAAACGCCTTCCTCTTGAATTTAGGGCTTGAAACGCTACACCTGCGTATGCCCCAACACTGCAAAAACGCACAAGCCGTTGCAGAATACCTCGAAAAGAACGAGCACGTGGCATGGGTGAACTACTGCGGCCTTAAAGGAAACAAATATTACGAACTGGCGCAAAAATACATGCCCAACGGCTCATGCGGCGTAATATCCTTTGGACTGAAAGGCGGACGCGACGTATCCATAAAGTTTATGGACAACCTTAAACTGGCAGCAATAGTAACACATGTGGCCGACGCGCGCACGTGCGTGCTCCATCCGGCAAGCCATACACACCGCCAGCTTAGCGATGAGCAGTTGCTCGCGGCAGGAGTGCGCCCCGACCTGATACGTTTCTCGGTAGGCATAGAAAACGTAGACGACATAATAGCCGACATAGAGCAGGCTTTGAACGCCTGAAAACAGGTACATAAACAAAAAGCATTCGGGAAATAAAACACCCGAATGCTTTTTTCAAACAAACTATCTTATTAAAAATGTCTACAAGCTATCGCCAAAGTCCTCGCGGAACTTGTTCATGAGTTTCTGCTGCCAGTCGCCGATAGGTTTAAGGCGGCCAAAGAAGAAGCGCAGCACTTTTGGCTCCTCTACCCATTCCAAACCACCTATAAGCTCGCGGTTGTCGTAAAGCCATTTCACGCGGTCGGCGCAATATTTAATCTGCGAAAGAGTAAACACGCGGCGCGGGCATGCAAGGCGCAACAGTTCAAGTTCGGCATACCGCTCTGTACCGTCCTCTTCCCGTTGCTCCGACAACGTGCCGCGCTCCATGCCGCGAATACCACCCGCAATATACACCGCTGCCGCCAATGCTGCCGCCGGATAAACGTTATGGGGCATGTCGGGCAGGAAAGCCGAAGCGTTTATATGCGCTCCCAACCCGCCGGCCGGCTTAACCATAGGCACGCCGTAATCGTCGAGCTCCTTGACAAGATATTCTATAAACAACGGCCCCTGAGATATAATCTCCATGTCCAAAGACTCGTACAAGCCTTGGGCCATTGCCTCCATTGAACGAACTTCCATGCCACCGTAAGTTAGGAATCCCTCGTATAGAGGAATGAATTCCATCATTTCGCGGTATATATTCTCATGTTTCGTAATTATTGCGCCTCCGCGCGAGAAACCGAGCTTCCTTGCCGAGAAGTAAATGATGTCGGATATGTCGGCCAGTTCATGCATGATGTCTTTCAAGGGAACATCTTTGTATTCCGGTTCACGCACTTTTATAAAATAGAGATTATCCTGCATAAGTGAAGCGTCTATCACGGTGCGTATCCCGTTCTCGCGGCAAAGTGCGCACACCTCTTTGATGTTCTTCATACTTATCGGCTGCCCTCCTATGAGGTTCGTTCCGGTTTCTATGCGCAGGAAAGGAATACGGTCGCGTTTTTCCGCTATGAGTTTGCGTAATGCGGGAATATCGAAATCGCCTTTGAAAGGATTATCATTTTGAGGCTCGAGTCCGCTTGCCGTCACGAGCTCTACCACTTCACCGCTAAGACGGGTTATATGCGCCTTCGTTGTTGTGAAGTGAAAGTTCATCGGTATTATATATCCCGGTTTGACGTATGCTTCGGCAAGAATGTTCTCGCACGCACGTCCTTGGTGCGCCGGAAGGAAATATTTTGTTCCGAACACATCCTCGAGTGCACGCTTCAGCCGGTTGCATGTCTCGCTTCCTGCATAAGAGTCGTCTGCCCGCAACATGGCTGCCTGCTGGAGGTCGGACATCGCATTAACGCCCGAATCGGTCAACATATCCATAAACACGTCTTTGTTCTGAAGCAGGAACGTATTGTTGCCCGCTTCATTTATATATTCTACGCGCTTTTCTACGGGTGGAAGAAAAAGTTTCTGAACTATGCGCACTTTGTGCATTTCAAGAGGCACCTGGTGCTCTTTTTTGTAGAATTTTACTGCCATGATGATTTTTTGGTTACTATTTATTATTGTTGTTCATATATCATTTTAATTTCATATTAGTCCTATTCTGAGCAAGACGGGGTAAAAGTAGGTAAAAAATGTATTGTTTGTGCGAACATATTTACCTGAATATATACCAAAAATACTTATTTGGCTGCATTCTATCCTTTTTAGCATACCAAAATTACTGATTACGTTTATTTAAAGTAACTTTGCAGGCATGCAAACGGTAAAAATTAAAAACATTGAACAATTCGACGCATATTTCAGGCAAAAGACGCTTCACCCGTTGGTAAGCGTCGGCAACCTGGCTTACGCCGACTTAACACTTTTCGACCCCACCGATTTCGGAATGTTCTGCATAGTTCTTATGGACAACGATTTCGGAACACTAATAAAGGGCGGGCACAGTATCCACTACGGTCCGGGTACCATTTTTTCGCTCCGTCCGGGGCAAACGGTGCAAATGCAACTTAACGGGCTTCGCCCGCAAGGGTGGATGCTTGCATTCCACCCCGAACTGCTTGAAAAGTCTGGACTGGGGCGCGATTTCTATATGTTTAATTATTTTGACCTCGATGTACCCGACGCCGTAGTATTGTCGGTAGACGAAAGGGATACGCTGCTGCATTGCTTTTCAAGCGTGAGAGCGGAACTGCATGCTCCGGTAGACCACTTGAAAAACCACATGATACGCTTAAACATAGGCTTGCTTCTATCATGCTGCAAACGTTTTTATGAGCGCCAGTACGCACAGCTGCGCGAACAGCGCAACATGTTGATGGTAGAACGTTTAGACACGCTGCTGGCCAATTACCTGTCGAGCGGGCTGGCGGCACAGCATGGCCAGCCTACTGTAGCATGGTGTGCAAAACAGTTCAACCTTTCGGCCAATTATTTCGGCGACGTTGTAAAACGCGACCTTCACGTAACGGCTCGCGATTACATACAGGCCAAAATAATAAGCGCGGCAAAGCACATGCTTTGTCGCACGCCGGCAAGTATAACCGAAATAGCGCAGGAATTAGGGTTTACATACTCTAACCACTTTACGCGTCAGTTCCGCCGCAAGGTTGGAATATCGCCTTCGGAATTCAGGCAGCAGAACGCAAAGGCGTTGCTTTCACAAAACCTTTCAGATTCTGACGAAAAAAATCACAGATAGGAGATAAGAAAAAATATGTCTGACCTATTTTAAAATATGTCAGACATATTTTGAAATATCTCAGAGAAAAGAATCGGAAAGCCCTAACCCTAATCTCCGGTTTTGCATGCCCGCCTGAAACAGGCTGGCATTTCTTAATCTATGTCTATCTGTTCAAGCCTTGTTTATATAGTCTACAAGCCACTGGCCTACTTCGCGTGTTCCGTACTCGCCGCCACCTTCAACCTGAATTTCGGGTGTACGTACGTTTGCGTCCAACGAAGCGTCGACAGCCTTGCGTATGGCCGTTCCCTCTTCCATAAGATCGAAATATTCGAACAGCATGGCAGCCGATAAAACCTGCGCAAGCGGATTTGCGATGTTCTTGCCCTTAGCCTGCGGCCAGCTACCGTGGATAGGTTCAAACACAGGCGTGCTCTCTCCTATAGAAGCCGACGGAAGCAATCCCATAGAGCCCGTAATGCAAGAGCCTTCGTCGGTAAGTATGTCGCCGAACGTGTTTTCGGTTACCATAACGTCAAAGAACGTCGGTTCCTGAATCATGCGCATGGAGGCATTGTCGACATACATAAAATCTGTAACCACATCAGTGTTTTGCTCCGCCATTTCCTGCGCAACTTTTCTCCACAAACGCGACGAAGCCAACACGTTGGCTTTATCAACCACTGTCAAATGCTTGTTGCGTCGACGGGCGTAATCGTATGCCACTTTCAGTATACGTTCAACCTCCGGGCGCGTGTATTTGTTGGTATCGAAAGCCATGTCGTCGCCTTCGTGTTTCTCACCAAAATACATGCCGCCGGTAAGTTCACGGATACATACGAAATCGGCCCCACGCACAAGTTCGTCTTTTAACGGAGATTTATGCAACAGGCACGGAAATGTCTGCACCGGACGTATGTTTGCAAACAATCCCAATTTTTTACGCATGGCGAGCAAGCCTTGTTCGGGGCGAACCTTTGCCTTCGGGTCGTTGTCGAATTTGGGGTCGCCTACAGCCGAGAACAATACTGCGTCTGCCGCCTTGCAAACGTTATATGTTTCTTCGGGGAACGGGTCGCCTACCGCATCTATTGCGGCAGCTCCGCATATTGCCTCAGTAAACGTAATCTCGTGTCCGTAGCGTTTGCCTACTGCCTGCATTACGTCTACACCTACTTTTGATATTTCCGGTCCTATACCGTCGCCGGCAAGAACTGCGATGTTTAATTTCATAATACCTTATATTGTTTATTTTACAGAATCATTTGTATTTTCAAGCACATTAAGCATTTTTATCGTTGCTTTTATGGCGGCCTCAGTCTGGTCGCCGTCAAAGCCGCGTGTGCGCACTTCCTTGCCGTTGATATTCCATGTTATTATAGTCTGTACGAACGCGTCGGTACGCCCGCCCGGAGGTATCGTAACGCTGTAATTTACAAGCGTTGGCATTTCTCTCTTGAGTTTATCTACGTAAATCTGGCGGATACAGCGGGCAAAAGCGTCGTATTGTCCGTCACCCGTTGAATGAGCTTCATACTCCTGTCCGTTTATCTCGAGCCGCAACGAAGCAGAAGGTTTTAACCCATAGGCCGTAGACACGAAGTAACTTACCAGACGAACCTTGTCCTCGGGCATTTCGTGCTTCAGCACATCCGACACTATATACGGCAAGTCTTCCTGGGTTACTATTTCCTTTTTGTCTCCAAGTTCTATTATCCGTTGCGTAACGCGCTTAGTTTGTTCCGGATTTAGTTCCAGGCCTAAAGCCTCGAGGTTTTTAAGTATGTTAGCCTTACCGCTGCTCTTGCCTAAAGCATATTCGCGCACCCTGCCAAATCGTTCAGGCAGCAATGCGTTGGAATAAAGTTGGTGCTTGTTGTCTCCGTCAGCGTGAACGCCAGCAACCTGTGTAAAGACGCTCTCACCTACTATTGGCGCATTGGCAGGAATAGATATTCCGGAGTAACTTTCAACAATGCGGCTTACATACATAAGTTTGCTCTCGTCTATCGAGGTAATGGCGTTAAAGTGATCTTTAAGGATAGCCTGTACACTGGCAAGCGGGGCGTTGCCGGCACGCTCACCCAAGCCGTTCACTGCTGTATGGAATCCTCTGCAACCGGCCAACACTGCAGCCAAGACATTTGATATTGCAAGGTCGTAATCATTATGTGCATGAAACTCAAAGCATACATCAGGAAAACGACGTATCATCTTATGCACATATTCCAATACTTGAAGAGGATTCAGAATACCCAACGTATCCGGAAGCATTACCCTGTGCACGCCTGCCTTATTCAAGTGTTCAACCAGACGATAAACATAATCCGGTGAATTTTGCATCCCGTTAGACCAGTCCTCCAGATAAGCGTTGACATCCATGCCCAAGCTATGCGCATATTCTACGCTGGAAGTAATGTCGGCAAAATGTTGTTCGGGTGTTTTCCTCAATTGGTAAGTCAGGTGCTTTAAAGAACCTTTGGTAAGCAAATTGATTGTCCTGCAACCACACCCGTTTATCCAATCAACCGAAACGTGTCCGTCTACAAAGCCGAGAACTTCAACACGGTTTACCATATCGGCTACTTTAGCCCACCGGCAAATCAGCTCTACGGCACGGCGCTCTCCTTCAGACACACGTGCGGAGGCCACTTCTATACGGTCTACCCCAACCTCGCGCAAAAGTATACGCGCAATATTGAGCTTCTCGTGAGGTGTAAAAGAAACACCACGCGTCTGCTCGCCGTCACGAAGCGTGGTGTCCATTATCTCTACTTTAACTTGTTTCATACTATGAAATTTCGCAAAAAAGCAAAAAGTACAAACTCGCTAAATTATCATGTTAATATCGGGAATAATCCCAATTAAAATAAGATGGGGCTATACTAAGTGTTCCTTTCACCTATTTATTAGCCATTTCCCATGCTTCAATTTTTTCTTTTGTCTGAAGCAAGAAATCAATATCGTCCAAACCGTTGGTAAGGCAATACTTCTTATATCCGTTTAACTCAAAATGCTCCGTTTTGCCATTCTGTTCATTAGTTATGGTTTGATTAGGAACATCTACCGTAACTATTGTTTTAGGATTTTCCTTGATTGAGCCGAAAAGTTCTTCCAGAAACTGTGGAGACACTACCACTGGCAAAACGAAATTATTCAATTCATTGTTCTTATGAATATCAGCAAAGAAGCTGCTTACCACTACGCGGAATCCATAACCTGCGATAGCCCATGCCGCATGTTCACGGCTTGAACCACAGCCGAAGTTCTTTCCGGCCACAAGTATCTCTCCGCTATATGTAGGGTCGTTAAGTACAAAATCTTTCTTGGAACCGTCAGAATTATAACGCCAATCGCGGAAAAGATTGTCGCCGAATCCTTCTTTATCGGTTGCCTTAAGAAAACGTGCCGGTATTATTTGATCGGTATCAACGTTTTCAAGAGGAAGAGGTACGCACGTACTTCTAACTATATCAAATTTCCTTTTCATTTCTACAATTAAATTAAAGTTCGCGGATCGGTAATTTTTCCTGTTACGGCCGCAGCTGCAGCAACCATAGGACTTGCGAGGCATGTGCGCGACCCGGGCCCCTGCCGGCCTTCAAAGTTCCTGTTGCTTGTCGATACGGCCAACTTGCCTGCCGGGATTTTATCATCATTCATAGCCAGGCATGCGCTGCACCCGGGCTGACGTATCTCAAACCCTGCTGCTACAAGTTCCTTATCCAGCCCTTCTTCCTTTATTTGTTTCCATACGTTCCAAGAACCGGGTACAAGCCATGCTACTACATGCGGTGCTTTTTTGCGTCCCCGTACTACCGACGTGAAAGCGCGGAAATCTTCAATACGTCCGTTTGTGCATGCACCCAGGAAAATGTAATCAACTGTTTTGCCCAACAACTGTTCACCGGGTACAAAACCCATATACTTCAATGCCTTCTGCGAAGTAGGTTCCGGGTCGTCAGGTATAGTCCCGTCTATAGGCATTCCCATTCCGGGATTCGTGCCATAAGTAATCATGGGAACTATGTCGGCAGCGTCGAACTGCAATTCTTTATCAAACACTGCGTCGTCTCCGCTTTTCAACGTTTTCCAATAAGCCACGGCTTTATCCCAATCCTCACCTTTCGGCGCATAGGGGCGTCCTTTTATATATTCGAACGTTTTCTCATCCGGCGCGATAAAGCCTCCGCGTGCACCCATCTCTATCGACAAGTTACAGAGCGTAAGGCGTCCTTCCATTGAGAGTTCGCGTACAGCAGAGCCCGAGTATTCCACGAAATACCCCGTCGCGCCGCTTGTAGTGATTTTACTCATCAAATACAAGGCCAGGTCCTTTGCCGTAACACCGTCTGACAGTTTTCCGTTTACGGTAATTCGCATTGACTTCGGCTTTTGCTGCAAGATACACTGCGAAGCAAGTACCATTTCAACTTCCGACGTTCCTATTCCGAAAGCCACAGCACCCATAGCGCCGTGCGTTGAGGTGTGCGAATCTCCGCACACTATAGTCATTCCGGGCAACGACAGTCCTTGCTCCGGGCCTACCACATGGATAATCCCGTTGTTGGGATTCATCATTCCGAAATAAGTTAAATCGAATTCCTTTGCATTGCGTTCAAGCGTTTCCACCTGTTTGCGCGATACCGGGTCGGCTATGGGCTTATCCTGGTCATGCGTGGGAGTATTATGGTCGGGCATACAGAAAATCTGCTTCGGGCGCAAACATTTCAAGCCGCGTTTGCGTAGTCCTTCAAATGCCTGCGGGCTGGTAACCTCGTGGCAGTATAAGCGGTCTATATATAATTGTGTAGGTCCGTCGTCCACTATCTGAACGACGTGTTTGTCCCATATCTTGTCGAAAAGCGTGTTTGCCATTTTTTATTACCTGTATGTTTGTTCGTATTTTCTATTTTCCTGCTTAGCGATGAAATTTGTTTATTGCGTCGATATAGGCTTCCACACTGGCTGCCACGATGTCGGTATTTGCACCGAAACCATAGTAAACGTTACCGTCGTATTCCACCTGCATGTGAACCTTCCCTACATCGTCGGAGCCCTTGTTTATTGCCTGTATGGTAAACTCTTTCAAGGTCATCTTTCTGTTTATGATTTTCTTGAGAGCCGTTATGGCTGCGTCAACGGGACCATTGCCCGTAGCTGCCTCCTCGAATTTCTCGCCGGCTATGTCGAGCCCTATGCTCGCAACGCTACGCACGCCCACGCCGCTCGACACTTGCAGGTAATCAAGCCTTATATGGTGGTTTTCGGCGCGGTCTGCGCCTACGAGAACGAGGATGTCGTCGTCGGTGACTTCTTTCTTGCGGTCGGCAAGGCGGAGGAAAGCCTGGTAAACCTTATCGAGTTTTTCTCCGTCGAGCTCTACCCCGTTAACGGCAAGACGATGTTTAAGCGCGGCACGCCCGCTGCGCGCTGTCAATACTATCTGGTTGTCGTCGATGCCTACATCTTTGGGATTGATTATTTCGTAAGTCTGAACATTCTTGAGCACGCCATCCTGGTGTATGCCCGAAGAGTGCGCAAAGGCATTGCGCCCCACGATTGCCTTGTTTGGCTGCACTGGCATGTTCATAAGGCTCGACACCATGCGACTTGTGGAATATATCTTCTGGGTGTTTATATTCGTCTCTATGCCTATGCCGTGATGACACTTGCATATCATGGCTATTTCTTCGAGTGCGGTGTTTCCGGCGCGCTCGCCTATGCCGTTGATTGTTACCTCTACCTGACGTGCGCCGTTGAGCACACCCGACATGGTATTTGCGGTAGCCATGCCTAAGTCGTTGTGGCAGTGCGTTGATATTATGGCATTCTGTATGCCGTCCACGTGCTCCATCAGGTATTTTATCTTTTCGCCGTATTCCTTAGGCAGGCAGTAGCCCGTGGTATCGGGAATATTAACCACGGTTGCCCCGGCCTTTATTACAGCTTCGACAACGCGTGCGAGGTATTCGTTCTCTGTACGCCCGGCGTCCTCGGCGTAAAACTCCACATCTTCCACGTAACGTTTGGCGTATTTTACCGCAGCCACGGCACGCTCTATTATCTCTTCGGGCGTGGAATTGAACTTATAGCGTATGTGATATTCCGATGTGCCTATTCCTGTATGTATACGTTTATGCTTTGCGTATTTCAACGCTTCGGCGGCATAGTCGATGTCCTTCTCAACCGCGCGCGTAAGAGCGCATATCGTAGGCCATGTAACAGCCTTGGATATTTCTATCACCGACTGGAAATCACCCGGGCTTGAGATTGGGAAGCCGGCCTCGATTATGTCTACGCCCAAACTTTCAAGGCGGCGTGCAACCTCGATTTTCTCCACCGTATTAAGCTGGCAACCAGGGACCTGTTCCCCGTCGCGCAATGTGGTATCAAACACGAACAATCTGTCACTCATAACTATCTTGATATTTTTCACGAACGAACAACATGAAAACGCCGGTTGTGTCCACTTTTTATCGAAACCCGCAATGTTCCATATTGCTGTATTAGTGCAAATATACGTTTTTTCTGTTGTTTCGGCAACATCCATGCACTGCTTTTTAGAAAATACAGCCATTATATAAAGGATACGCCTCGAAAACCAACAATTTGCACACTATGGTACCTTTCTTGTTAAATGAAGTTTGCAAATTGCGGGGTACGGATTGCTTACATTGCATTTACATACTGTTTTGTACTGTTTTAAACGCTGAAAAACGGGACTGCCAAGAACATGAAAAACCCGTTTTACCGGAAAAATATTCATATTCAGCAAACATTATATTTGCCGGTCGGAATTTGTCGGCGTTTTTGCCCCGGTTTTCAAACGGGTTTTCAGAGGGCAAAAAATAGGTCTGAGATATTTTAAAATACAAGGCACTAATTTTAAAATATGTGCCTTGTATTTTTTCTTTTCTCCCATGTGGGTTTTACGCACTGAAAATCAGTTTCCAATTTTTAGCACAAAAAAAGGCCTTTTTTCCGGTCCGGTTTTCTCTCGTTTTATACGTTTTTTATTCCCGGCAACTCGGTTTTTTATTCAAAATTTGCGGAAGCCTCGTGTTTGTCTCCTGCCAAGGAAAAAGAAGCTACTCCTCCAGCATGCCATACTCCTTAAGCCGTCCGGCAAATTCCTCCACGTCTTCGCGCGCCTGTTCATACGTAACGTCGAACTCTTCCGTAAGCCGGCGGGCTATATCGTCAAGCGTAAAGCCTCCCTTTTCCATTATCTGCCAAATGTAAGCAGCTACCTCGTTTACCGACAACACGTTTGTAAAATCTATGTCGCGGGCCATGGCCGGAACAATTATATGTTGCCCTGCAAGGGAACGCATTTCGAATCCTTCGTTAAGTTTCATGCCTGATTTGTTTTTCTGCTTTATTTCATACGCCGATTTCCCGGTCCTTTTGTTGGTTATACGCTTTTGCATTCAATACATAACGCATGAACGCCAAAAGATACTTTCGTACAGGCAAGGCGTTTACCCATAAAAAAGAATATACTCTCCACTTTAAAGAATACAACGGTTTGAAGCCGCTCTCACCTTTGCGACGGTATGCTGTTACGCGCCCTATTACGTTGCTTTTCGTGGTCAACTCCCTGGCCGAGACGTTGCCGTCACCCATAAGCGTTAGGTTGTCTCCGCATATTGCGACAACGCGGTGGGCAACATACCTGTTGGTTTCGGTAAGGGCTACTACCACATCATTCAGGCGCACATCTTCGCAATGCTCCACTTTTATCTCGTCAAGACGGTTTCTGAAAAAAGGGAACATGCTGTCGCCGGCGGCAGTAATAACAACGCTGCGCCCTTCGTCAATCAAGGTTTTGGCTTCTTTAAAGAATACGTCGTTTGGAAGTTTTATTACTTTTGCCGGCATACTGTTTCATAACAAAGCTCAGCGGCACTGCCGTTGGGCAAACACTCCAAGGAATACACGGGAACCGATTCGGTAAATTTTATTACAGTCCTCAAAATACCGTCGTAGCAAGGACGGTAACACATCAACGAGGAAACGGATGACAATATCTCTATGAATGCAGAAACCGGCTGCAACTGCAATATCTTGTTACTCCCGGCCTTGTGCAGGCTTACAGCTGCGTTTACCGGAACACATGCCTGTTTGTAACACGGGGTTTTACCGCTCCACGGCGAGCCGTACACCCTGACGTTTCCGTTTTCGTATATACGCACTATGGGATTGTCGTCGTTTATAAGTTCGGTGTTTGGAATATTATCGAGCCATAATTGCGAATGCGTGGACTTGCCTGCACCGCTTTTCCCGAGAAACATATAGCCGCTCCCTATGTGCGACACCACAGAAGCATGCGCAACAAGCGTCGAACGCATTGCCGTAGCAAAAGTATAGGCCACCATAACGGCATTCGAAAATGCCGCAGCACGTTTTGCAACCGGAGCCCGCAATGCTATTGCAGCGTTTCGCAGTTGACGGTCTAATTCTATTATTCCTAAGGGAGTATGTTCTCTGTCGCCGAAAAATATGACAATATTACCGTTGCTACGCGAATACATGCTGTATTCAGTATTCGCCGAATAATAATCGCCGGCTTTTAGCAAATCGTTTTTATCCGGACGATAGCTGTCGTCTGCTTTAATAAGAAGTATTGCTTCACGTCCGTTATCTTCAGCCACGGCAAACGGCTGAAACGTAGGAGCTATAATTTCCGCGTGACCGTATGCACCGGCAAATTCCACAACAATCCTGTGGCCGGCTATATCATACGCTTGCCTGCTCATTCAACGCCCTACTCGGTAACTGTATCGGCCGAATTGTCAGAAACGCCGACTATCGGCACAAAAGTGAAATCACTGCTGGCAAGTTGCTGCACTATGGCACCTTCTTCAAGATAGTTGCGACGCACTTTCTGAAGTTTCTTTTTTGCAGCCTTTTCATTCTTGCATACATAAACCACATTAATACGTTTGTTGTCGTTCAAGCGGTTCGCAAAATAATCCTTAAGCTGCTGCGCATAGTCGGCACGGTCGAGCAAGAACTTTGTTTGCTTCTGGATATTGGCCATATCGATTCTCTGAACGTCTGTAACGTAAACAATGGAATCGCGTGTGGAATCGCTTAACCCGAAAATATAAACCACTCCTTTGCTTTGTGCGTTGACTAACTGGCAACCAAAGATTAAAGCAAAAGCTATGGCGAACAAAAACTTGCAAGATTTCATTTTTTTCAAACGCATTTTCTGTGATGTTGCAAAAGTAATTCTTTTTTTCAATATATGCAGCTGCTTTACTTATTACTTGCTGCCTTTCATTATATTTGAGTTATATAGGATTCGGTTCGGCAGAGCCAAATTTGGAAACATTCGCTTCCATTTGCCTCTGCGCTCACCTTTCATTATATTTGTAAACCAACGGTAAGCATAAGACACAAAAATCTTCTCACCTTTAAAAGTGCGGACGCCGCACAACGAACCTAAACCTGCATTCACATGGAAACAAGACGAAATTTTCTGAAAAAACTCATCGCCTCGTCAGCTGTTATAATGACGGAAGGAAACATTGGAATCTTTGCCGGCACGCCAGATGTCCAAAAAGCGCAAGCCGACATAACCGCAGCCACTGCCCCTGTTTGGAAAGGATTCAACTTGCTGAACAAATTCAACCCCGACTTCCAGTCTCCTTTTTCCGAACATGACTTCAAACTGATTGCACGCCTGGGATTCAACTTCGTGCGAATACCACTTTCCTATTGGTGTTGGAGCAGTGAGGATAATTGGTATTCAATAAACGACAAAGTTCTCAAAGAAATAGACCAGGCTGTAGAATGGGGAAAACAATACGGGTTACACGTTAACCTGAATTTCCACCGCGTGCCAGGATATTGCATTAATGCTCCCAAGCCGCCAACAAACATATTTGAAGAAGAGGCACCGCTTGAAGCATGTGCGTTCCACTGGAAAACTTTTGCCGAACGTTATAAAGGCATACCAAACAAAACGCTCAGTTTCAACCTGATTAATGAAGCTCCTGCCGTCAGCACGGAAAAGTACGACCGTGTTGCGCGCAAACTTATAAAAACAATACGGGCCGTCGACAAAAACCGCCTGATAATAGTAGACGGGAAAAACGTGGGGTGCGTGCCGCTGATGACTCTTACCGACGTGCCCAACATTATCCAAAGCGGAAGAGGTTACAACCCCATGCTGATATCCCACTTCAAGGCTACATGGCCGGGTTCGAGGCAACTCATGGAATTCCCGGAAGAAAAACTTACATGGCCTTTGCACGCCGACGGGGTTGATTACGACAAGGAATTCCTACACAAACACAACATCTCTCCCTGGGACGAATGGGTAAAGGCAGGCGGCAAGGTACATATCGGCGAAATGGGATGTTACAACAAAACACCTCACGCCGTGGCTCTGGCATGGCTCGAAGACACACTGTCGTTATTTAAGGAACAAGGATGGGGCTGGGCACTATGGAATCTTACCGGCGATTTCGGCATTATCGACAGCAACAGAAAAGACGTGGAATACGAAAAATTCGAAGGCCACCTTTTAGACCGCAAAATGCTCGAACTTCTGAAACTGTATTAGCATACTAACATTCATATAGGCCACACGAAATCATCAAAAAAAATCGGGGAACGTTTTCTTTGAGAAAACGTTCCCCGATTTTCCGTTACAAACGTTTGTTTATTCGTCGTTTTTGCTCAGGTCTACCGTATAGCTCCTCTTTATTCCGCTCTTTGTTATGGCGCGTATCCACAACGTGCGGTCGTTCGACATGTTGGCCGCCTTGACAGCCTCGTCAAAATCGGTGCGTGTGCGCATTTGCTTGTCGTTCACCTGCATTATTATCACGCCTTTCTGCAAGCCGGCCTCCTTCATGGCGCCGTCCCTTATAGCCGTAACCTCAAGGCCGTATGAAAGGCGAAGTTGACGCTTCAATTCATTCGAAAGCGGCGTAAGGCCAATTCCCATATCGTTCACATCAACTTCCTGGACAACCTCAGTAGTGCCCTGCGCGTTTTTGAGAGTTACTGATTCGGTCTGGCTCTTCTTGTTGCGCATGTAAGTAATAGAAATCTTGTCGCCCGGACGGTGCATGGACACGATTTCCTGCAATTCAGACATTTTGCTTATCTGTTTACCGTCAACAGCCGTTATAACGTCACCTTTGGTCAAACCTGCGTCGGCTGCCGCGCTGCCTTCGGTAACTTCAGAAATATACACACCGTTTACCGTGCCGAAGTCAACATCGTTGCCCTTTTCTTTTTCCACGTCAATATAGTTCGACACATCCATACCGAGGACACCGATAATAGCACGCTGTACGGCGCCGAACTTCTTAAGGTCGTTAACAACCTTGTTCATAATAGTGGTAGGTATTGCAAAGCCATAACCCGCATACGAGCCAGTCTGCGAATATATCATAGCGTTTATGCCCACCAGCTCGCCACTCGTGTTTACAAGCGCGCCGCCAGAGTTACCCGGGTTTATGGCTGCGTCGGTCTGAATGAACGACTCCACGCCGTTTGCACCCATTGAACGCGCCTTGGCACTTACTATACCGGCCGTAACGGTAGACGTAAGATTAAACGGGTTGCCAACAGCAAGAACCCATTCACCCAATTTCAAGTTATCGCTCGAACCTATCTTTATTGCCGGCAGGTCGTTCTCCTCCACTTTAATCAACGCAAGGTCAGTAGTCTTGTCCTGCCCTATGATACGGGCCTTGAACTCGCGGTTGTCGTTCAGCTTAACCGTAAGCTCGTCTGCCCCGTCAACCACATGGTTGTTGGTTACAATATAACCGTCGGTCGAGATAATCACACCCGAACCCGAAGCCTGCCGCTTGGGCGTCTGCATTTCGCGACGGCGGCTGCCACCGTTGCCACGGCCGAAGAAATCGCCGAAGAAATCCTCGAACGGGTCGTAATATTCAACGCTCTCCGTGCGCGAATTAACGGTAACCTTTATGTAAACCACCGAGTTTACGGCCTTCTCGGCCGCATATGTCAAATCTACGGGCTGGCCAACAACAAGAGTCTCTTTCTCCGAACCCACGTTAATCGTTTTTGCCACAACCGGAACTATAAGTCCCAATGCCACAACCAGGATAACCAATCCCGGAATCATGAATTTAAACTTTTTCATAATCTTATATTTGAAACACATTTATAATTATCATATACTTAATTATCGGCAAAAGTAATGCCGAAATATTTAAACATTCTCTTTTTGGCAGAAAATATTTTGTATTTTACTATCTTTTAACCGAGCCAAAGCCCCTCTTAACAAACAGAAATCATAGCCGCCACCATTTTTTACAGTTGTTTACGCACTGTCAGACACAAAGCCGCTTTAATCGCACAGCCAACCACGAATTACGCAGCATACACGCCGGTATCGGCAGGGTCAGCGGCTGCACAAACACATCTCCGCGGCAACGCCATAAAACGTGTCTGTTTTTTGTCTGTATTCTTCTCGTCAAAATGAAAACTGAAATTCAATATCTTATCCCACTCCGGGAGCAAAGAAAAAATAGGTCAGACATATTTTTCTCCCTTTGAAAACCCGTCAAAAAACTTCAAGGAAATACCTCCCGGAAAACGGTCAAATTTTAACTAATCAAATAAGCCATTTTCCTTCCTTTTCAAGCGCATTAAAACAAGCCGGAAACCATTCATCGAATACCGTCCAATACACAAAAACACCCGCGGCTGAAAACTTATCAAACTCAAAAAACACCTTGAATAAAATAAATTTTATAAATTTGCGACGTGCAAACAGCACAAAAGTGTTTAACTGATTCTTTCGGATAAAATCTGGTAAATTCCGTTTGCTCTCTTCGTTGTCAAAATCAAATGCCTCCGAGGAAAGCACATCCGTGACATCTTCAAGCGAAAGCACCGGAACTTCAAACGATTGGGACGCTGTATTGGACGAATACGAAGAATACATTGACGACTACATAAAATTCTATAAAAAGGCACAAACCGGCGACATGTCAGCTATGACCGAATACGCTTCAATGCTCGAAAAAGCGGAATCGCTGTCAAAAAAACTTGAAAAAGCACAAGACGATTTGACAGCATCACAAGCAGCAAGATTCCTGAAATTGCAGCAAAAACTTACCAACGCCGTGCTATAAACAACAGTTTTAAACAAAAGCAATTAAAGGAAAGCCTGAATAATACGTTAATGTATTATTCGGGCTTTTCAAAAAGCATTTTTTGCTTTATCTAACACAATAACAATCCTCACAAAGATATTAAAATCAATATCTTGCTGAGATTTCATCCTACTTTTTGTCGACTAAAAATCTAATTTAGTGTGTCACGAGGGTTACAAGTTAAAGTTGAACCAGACATCTGCAAACTAAAAAAGGGAGTTCGAAACTCTTCGTCTCAAACTCCCTTGAAAGGTTGGCGGCCTCCTACCTCGTCCATAAAGTCATTCCGAAACAGGCTGCCGCTCTATGGTGTACGTATACTCGCTACGACGTTCGTAAGTTTCGCCATACTCTTCGTCGGTCCACTCCTCTGAGCATCAAAACTTTTCAGGTTACTCCAAAAACCTTGCCGCCGGGTTGCCTCTCTGAAGTCTGGCAACCTGTTCAAGCCTGTGGTATTCTTGGTCTATTTCTTGCACTTATGTGTATGTGAGCAATTGTTTCTTTGTTTCTGCGTCAAAGCCTTTCGTTTGTTTTTCAAATTCCTCGTTGGCAAGTTGCAGGAAAAAATCCGCCAATGGCAAAATGTCATCCTTGCACTCACGCAATGGAGATATATGCGGGGTATATTTCTTCAACCGCTGGTACAAGTCTGCCAGGGAACGCTTTCGGCTATGTGTTCCTTGCCCGCGATTTTCTCTATCTTTGCAAAGGAAACAACCAATAAAAATATGAGTATCACTAAACCGCAAAATATATTATCCATACAAAACCGCGATGAGTTTCGCCAATGGCTTATTACACATCATGCCACCGAGAAAGAGTGTTGGGTGAAAGTCAAACGCTGGCGTCCTATGGACGATGGAACATTCTGGTATGTCGACGCTGTGGAAGAAGCGGTGTGTTTCGGCTGGATTGACAGCACTTTGAAACGGCTGGACGGCGAGGCATACCAACGGTTCGCACCACGCACAAAAGGTAGCCTATGGTCGGAACTGAACAAGAAACGATGCCGCCGCATGGATCGGTTGGGGCGCATGACAGACGCGGGACGCGCTGTACTGCCCGACATGTCACCCGGAGGTTTCACCATCGACAAAGAAATTCTGTCAGCCCTCCAGCAAGACCCTATCGTGTGGCGGAACTTCCAAAACTTCCCACCCTTATACCAGCGTGTGCGCATCGACACGATACAAATCAAGAAAAAACAACGTCCTCTCTTTGAAAACCGTCTGAAAAAGTTCATCGACAACACCCGTCTCGGCGTGATATATGGTGAATGGAATGATAATGGCAGATTGCTATAAAGTGATAATGTTTCTTGCACACGTCAAAAATAACTTACTATCTTGCGGCAACGTTAAACCCGTCCCAAGCACCATCATATGTGAGCCTGCCAAAGATCTGACCTTTGCCTGGAAGCTGTCCAAGGTGCAGAGGACATAAACCTTTATGAAAATGGCGTATTTTAAGAAAGTACAGCACAAAGTGAACGGAAAGTGGTATCCGCAGGGTGTTACCATCGGCAACCCCTTTCAGACAAAGGAAGTCGCAAACCGTTGGCGGATTTATCCGCCCTCAGCCTTTTGGTGATTGTTATTAGGTATTGGGAAATCTCTGCAAGATACTGGGCGAAATTATGAACGCCGGACGCACAGTAAAGTTGGACGGCAGGGGGACATTTTATTACACGCCGAACACGCAGGGGCAAAACGTGGATACGGCGGAAGGAGTCAGCGCGAAGCAGATAATTGACACACGTCAGCTTCATCCCCGAAACGACCCATGTCAGCAACAATCAGGTTACGACCTGCTCGCTGGTGAGTAAAAACACGTTTTGGGAGGAACTGTCGCTGGATTCGTCCTCCTCTTCGTCGGGAAGCGGAGAAACAGGAACTGGGAGTAATGGTTCGTATGGCTAAGGACAAGCCAAAAACTTTTCCACAAGTCCGTCCAAGGTCTTGATTAGGGGGCTGGTGTAAACGGAAACCAAACAAATAAAACAGATAGCAAAACGATAGCAAAACGGGATGGCAAAAAAGGAAAACGAAAAAAGGGAGTTTGAAACTCTTCGTCTCAAACTCCCTTGAAAGGTTGGCGGCCT
>ENA-UOOA01000102-UOOA01000102.1-human-gut-metagenome-genome-assembly--contig:-P61old-NODE-102-length-179836-cov-7.524427_pt1 | contig 179836 bp, 101 predicted proteins | sample MGYA00242467_ERZ724014 | MGnify/ENA metagenome assembly ERZ724014 | reverse complement strand
TACCTTTACCAAGGAATACCTGCTTTCATGGTTCCCTGACTTGCCTTCTTACCAAACATTCAATTATAGACTGAATTTGATGCCGGAAGCAATCAGCGAACTCGTCAGGCAGTTAATCCATTCATTCAAACCTCAAGATTGTGACAGTATGAAATTATTAATTGATTCGATGCCTATCATTACTTGCGCGGGAAAGAACAAAGTAGGAAAGGTAGCCACTGAAATTACTTCCAAAGGATATTGTTCGACAAAGAACATGTATTACTTCGGAATAAAACTCCATGCAGTGGCTTTCCGTAGAAAAGGAACTATACCTTTTCCTGAAATGCTCATACTTTCCGCGGCGGATGAAAATGACTCCACTGTATTCAAAAGAGAATGTGTGGGAAATCTGAACAATAGAGAAATATATGCCGATAAAATATATTCGGATATACCATTCTATAAAGAGACGAAAGAATCCAAAAAACTCGAGCTATTTACTCCTGTAAAAGCTATCAAAGGAGAATCACCTGAAATAACAAAAAGGGAGAAAGCGGCAAGAGACTTGTTTTCAACGGCAGTCTCAAAAGTCAGACAACCCATTGAAGCATTATTCAACTGGTTGAATGAAAAAACAAATATTCAAAGTCAGATCTACATCTGGACTGCTGGTACATACGATGGGAAAAATTGCCATCGCATTGATTTATCTAATTTTTAACTAAGAATCAAATACTGATTCGCATAAATAATACATATTTCTTATATAACTAAATCATATATCTTTACAACTTCATTCTAACCAAACGTAACTTTAGTGAGATATAATAAATAAGCTACGAGATTACAATTTTGAAAAAAAGACATAACATCTAATAAGTAATCGTTCAAAATTATCTTCTAATATGATTAATCTTTTGTATCTTAGCATCCATAGCAGGATGAATAAAGGAATTAGATCGCAGTCCCGCAGCTCTGCAATCTCTAGAGCTCAGATATCGCAATGGTGAAAGCCATTGTTTTCGTATGTGTTACATGACAGTTCTCCTTAAAACAAAGGGATTGAACTCAATTACCGCAGGTTCTTTAACAAACATGACTTTAGCTTCTGTCAACCATTGGGTGAAACGACGCCAGACAGAAGCTCTTTCCTGCTTGTATACAAAGCCTGAGCAAGGTTGGAAGCCACTAATCAATGATGTAGATGAAGCATCAGGTTTTGCCGCTATCAAAGCCAACCGACAAAATGTACAGGTTGCTAAAGCAACTTGGGAAGCATCAAGTGGCAAGGTGGTGAGTCGTCTTACATTCCGGCGTTTTTTAAAAAGCTTGACGAACGATATAAACGTATAGGGAAACGCCCCAAGGATAAACCTTTCAGAGCTATTTATGAACGTAAACGAGAAAAACTCCTTGAATTGGAGAAACTTATGGATTGCGGCAAAATTGATTTGTACTATGAGGATAAATCGCATGTGTATACGGAGAAGTATATTCCTTACGATTGACGATTTCCAAGATAACAAGTCTGTATACTTTCTAAAATATCCGCAGGGTTGAATTGCTTTACCATAATAAACAGGTAAAGTGAATTTTTTCAATTTAGCACGAAAGAAAATATGGATACTCAGAAAATTATGGAATTTTTGGAAAACTTCTCCCTGAAAATATGCAAAGAGACATTCCTTGTACTGGACAAGGCCAGCGTTCATCGTTCCAAATGCTTTCAGAAGTGAAGACCATTCTGGGAGAAGAGAGTTTTTTTCTTGTTCTATTTCCCGCCTTACTCTCCACGCTTGAATGTTGCAGAAACCATATGGAGAATGCTCAAGCGACAATGGATTAAAAACGAAGGCTATATTGAGGTACAACAGTTTTTTTATGCAACTCAAAAAGCCCTCGCTGCACTGGAGAAAAATCTCCTCATTAATTTCAAACATATTGATAACTAATTTGGATGTACTACTTAAATTAAAATTTCGCAAAATAGTAGAACAAAATTAGGGCAACCACATTAAAAACTAATCATTTAATAATCAAACATTACGCATTGAATAACGCTTTGGTTACCCTAGAACAAAATAAGATTATTATTTCAGAATAATTTGTAACACAATCTATTCTGTATTCCTCTCTCCAAATCCCTCTGCACAAGGAATTTGAATATCACTTTCATATCGAACACCTGCCTTATTTATCATTTCAGGATAAAAACGATAATAATTTCCATAAGTATATTTGGCATTCAGCCTGAGCATTTCTTTCTGCATCTCCTTAAATTGCAGAGTCGCCTGCTTTTGATCGCCTATTAAAAAGAAATAGTTATTAGAAGAAAGTTTTTTTCCGGTATGATTTTTTAATGATAGCTCCACATAAAACTTCTTTTCTACTTTTCCCAAAACATCCCAGTTAATATTCTGAAGCTTAAAAGTAGCATTCTCTCCAATCTTCTTGACGGAGAAAGAGTCCGACTTCAATATCCTGCCGCCATCATCTTTGACAATCATCTCCACCTGGCCGTTCTTAAATTCTTTATACAAATCATTCACGATCCAGATTTCACCTTTGAATACCTCGTCATTATGCCAACGGCGCTTTGTAAAATCCAAACTAACAAGCAAAGGTTGATAAGCCTTTTTCACATATTCATAGGAACGTTTAGGGTTCTGATAAGCATCAATTATCCCCCATTTCATGTCTGGCCAATAAGTAATCCAGTGACACAAAGCTATCCCACTCAAACGAGGTTTCTGACGACGAAAGTATTCGACTCCATTTTGAAAGATAATTCCCTGAGCATCCTGAGTAGCATTGACAAACTCTTCTAATGTTCCATCGACTTTTTCCTCACCGAACACGTCAAAGTTTTGCATCTTCAAGCGGTCTAAATCTGCCCAATGATGTCCCCAGCTCAATCCGGGGGGCCACATTTCGGCTTCAGGGATAAACTTACGGAGACTTTCTACAGACGGAACCGATGTAATCGCAAACTCCGGAACAATCGGATAATCTTGTTTACGATACCAGTCCTCCATCAGCCAGTTGCCCATAGAGTAAAAATAAGCTAACGCATGAGTTGCCTCTTTAGGTTTATATCCGGCTTCAAGCGATGCCTGACAGGTCAGCGGGGAATCAGGTACATAAGGTAAAGGTAAATAATATTGTAAAGAATCTCCCAATTCTTTCAAAAAGTCATTTGCAAATTTCACGTCACGTGTACGGAGAAAATATTCTTCTCCTCCTTCCATCATTACTAGCGAAGGATGATTGCGACGTTCTTTCGCCACAGCAATACCGGCATTAATTACGCGTTCGATCTGCTTCCTATCTTTGGGTATATTTCCAGATCCTAGTGGAATCATATCCTGCCAAACGGTCAACCCCAAGGAATCACACAATTCATAAAATTCAGGAATTTCCGGATTATGCCAGCCGAAAATACGAATATTATTCAGGTTGGCTTCTTTGGCTAATACCAACAGCTTCTTGTAAGTGCCTGGAGCCGTACGACCTACAAAAATATTGGGAGTACCTCCCCAGCAAGCGGAACGAATAAATATCGGTTTACCATTGATAACCGTTGTGCGAGGAAAACTAACATCTTTCCCTTTTACAAAACCGGGATTCCATGCGGATGAAACTTCGCGTATACCAAAGTGGAACGAATGAAAATCATAAATCTTTCCACTCTCTGTCAAAGATACTTTAGCCGTATAAAGATTGGGCTTGCCTAAATCCCATGGCCACCACAATTGAGGATTCTTAACATGAATCTTTTTCGTAAAAAGATGCTTTCCAGGAGCCACGTCACAAGAAAATTGTACCGTTTGCGGAGCGGAACTAAAGTTTTTTCCTTCAATAGAAGCGGTTACTTCCATTTTCCTAGTTTCTTTTCCCATATTTTCGAGCATGATTTCCATATTTACGTCGGCAGTCTTATCTGTATTGATAGACGTACGGGCAAAAGTATCATCAATGCGGACTGTGCCAGTGGAAACCAGACGAATCGGACGCCAAATGCCAAAAGGTATCAAATCACGCCAATAATCACCAAACCAAGGAGTTTTAACCCCTACTAATTTAGTGTTCACGTGCGTAGGTGGATTCAAACGGACAGTCAGCATATTGGCACACGAACGACGATTTTTACCTACGCGCAAAAAATTCGTTACATCATAAGAGAAGCGGTCGAAGGCTCCTTCATGCTTTCCCAAATAATGCCCGTTCAGCCATACGTCGCAACTATAATCAACCCCATCGAAACAGATACGGACATGCTTGTCCTTCACGCTTTCGGTGGCGTTAAATTGCAAAGTGTACCACCATTCATAATGCTGTACCCATTGCGCCTTTACCGAATTACGTCCAAAATACGGATCTTCTATCCCACCGACTTTCCATAAATCCGTATAGACATCTCCTGGTACGCATGCCGGATTCCATACTAAAGTTTCTATATCTTCTGGATATAACTCGTGCAACCCCTGCTTTTCTCCTTCACCGGGAAGCATCATTTTCATTTTCCACTCATAGCCACTCAAGTCTTTCACCAACTGGCTGTTTTGTAAATGGGAATTAAAAGTACCCGGTTGCGCCTTGCTCAATTGCGGCAGGTTTCCTAGAAAGCAACCTATCAAAAATGACAAACCGATGATTTGTCTAACCTTTCTCATCAGAATATATCTCATTTTTTATTGTTTAATGTATATATCAAAATATAAAAACTTTTAAGCGGCACTATTACCCAACGCAATAAATATCACACCAAGAATCATCGCGAACAGAGCTACACAAAGCATTGTTTGTGCTTTCAAGGAAGATTTATTCCATTCGCCCGCCAAAATTCCACCCAAAACAGCCAGCAGGACAGAAACGGTGTTGTAAATAGCATATCCTACTGTGTTCCCGGAGTTTCCTAACGTAAAAGCAGCATAAGCAAATGAAGCGGAAGCCGTATAGTTAAAAAATGCCATGACAAAAGTCAACCCCAGATTCTTTCCGAAATAGGAAGAACGGAAACGGCTCCAACTGTTATTTCGGCAGAGCTGGATGACAAAATACGGTATCACATACAATGCGCCGGACAAGTATATAACAAACATGATAGCAATGGCACTCATCCATTCCGGATTCCCTTGTGCCACAACTGCTTCTGTTATAGGTTTCACACCGACTGCATTGGCGAAACTGAATCCTGTGGCAAACAATCCCCCGACTAAAGCAATCAATATTCCTCGAACGGTTTTTCCTGATGAGAGTTGTTCCACAACATTCTTATACTCCACTTGCTCTTTCCGCAAAATTCCGGCACGCCCATTAGCTACAATGCCCACTAAGATAATAGCCAGGCCGGACATTATCAGCACTAAAGAATTTCTCGGTGGTAATCCGTCAACAATAAACGGCAAGACAGACCCTATTATTATTACCGCACCTATGAAAATAGAAAAGCCTAACGACACACCTATATAATTAATAGCTTTACTCCATAACTGCACTCCTACTCCCCACAGAAACGAGGTGGCAATCATAACGGTGACAACATCTGCAGGTAAGGACATCAGGATGTCCGAAAAATTATTAATCAACCCATATGCCGTTGCCAAAGGTAAAACAACCAACGCTATCAAAAAGAACAAGAACCATGTATTCTCATAGCTATATCCTTTTGTGTACTTCTCCGGCAACGCGTAAAGTCCTAGCATCACTCCCGCGCCTACTGCCCATAAAATTCCTTCAAGCATAAATTTTTCTTTTTAAAATATGAATCTGAAAATGGTCTCGCTCTCAAAAGGTTTCTCTACAGAAAGAAAAACGTCAGGTGCTCCGCATAAATTGGGCCCGTTAGGAATCCGGTGCGTTTCACAACAGAAGGCACAAAATTTACCATAGCGCTCGCCACTTTCACGACAAAGTTTGTCTGATGTATACTTTGCCGTATAAAATAACATCCCTGGCTCAGTGGTCAGTACTTCCAACGAACGTTTTTTTGTCGGATAGCATACTTCTGCCACTTTCCGTATCTGTTCCACCTTTTCATCGTCAAACAAATAATAATACTCCATCCCATCGCCCAGCTTCTCATGTAACTCTCCGATCCGACATTCTTTGCGTAAATCCACCGCTGTTCCTTCTATATTTTTACGATTGTCAGGATAATTTCCAGTACCATCCAACGGATATATTGCAGTAGATTGTATTTTCACCCAATGGTCTTCTATATTCTCTTGAAATCCTGACAAATTAAAATAAGAATGATTAGTCATTGAAAAAGGAGTAGTCATATCCGTATTTGCTTCATAACGAAATGATAATTCATTCTCGTTATTTAAAGAAACAATTACAGAAGTAAATACATTGCCGGGGAATCCCTGATCACCATCAGGAGAAAAAAGCATGAAATGAACCACACTAGTATCCTTATCGTCGTCACAAATGCGTGCTCCCCATACCTGTTTGTCAAATCCGGAAACACCGCCATGCAAAGTATGCTCACCTATATTGCGAGACAATTCATACTCATCGTATTGACCTTGACGAATCGTTGCACAATAACGTCCGATTACCGCTCCGAAATAGGGAGCGTTACTTTTGAATTCAGACGAGAAATATCCTTCAAACTGATTGAATCCGCATACTACATTCACTTTCCCTTGTTCATTGTCAGGAAGCAGGACAGAAGTCACTGTCACGCCATAATTGGTGACATACACCTCCATCCCTTTATCATTGGAGAGTTGATAGAGAGAAACAGTCTTTCCCTCTATGCAACCCCAGTTATGTTTTTCTACCTTCATGATATTAGAATGATTTTATCTATTCATATTATATTAAAATCTCGTATCAGGTTTTATAAGGCTCCAGTCGCTCCCAGTCGAACTCGACACCTATTCCCGGAGTATCAGGAGCGATAGCCATACAGTTTTCGACAACTAAAGGTCGGCTCGTATACCTGTCAATCGGAAAGCTATGCACTTCCATCCATCCTGCATGTTCCTGTGAAGAAACCAGACTAACATGTAATTCCTGCATTCCATGCGAGCACACGGGTATTCCATTTTCTTTTGCTAATTTTGCTGCCTGCAACCATCCTGTAATTCCACCGCAATTCGAGGCATCAGGCTGCACATACTTAAGCTCCGCCTGCTTCATAGCATATTCAAATTCATGGATAGTATGCAGATTCTCTCCCATTGCCAACGGCACGCCCGTAGCCTGTGTGATTTGAGCATACCCTTCATAATTGTCAGGTATGATGGGTTCTTCAAACCACGTAATGTCAAAAGACTGAATACGATTGCCCATCTCAATGGCTTGTTCCACTGTCATGGAGTAATTAGCATCTACCATAAACGTGACATCCGATCCGATCAGTGCACGCACTGCTTTGATACGCTCCACGTCTTCATCTGGATTGACACGTCCAATTTTGATCTTTACCCCATTAAAACCTGCATCTAAATAGCCCTGGATGTTTTTTAGGAGTTTCTCCATAGGAAACATCAAATCGATACCGCCACAATAGGCTTTGCATTTCCTGGAAGCTCCCCCCGCCATCTGCCACAAAGGCTTACCGGCTTTCTTGCAGCGCAGGTCCCACAAAGCAATATCTACTGCGGAGATTGCAAAAGAAGCAATACCGCCACGCCCTACATAATGTATGTGCCATTGCATAAAATCGTATAGACTCTCTATTTCCTCCGCATCTTTGTCGTACAAAACGGGAATCAAATCATAATCTATCATTGCTTTTATTGAACGTCCGCCTTTTCCTCCTGTATAGGTATAGCCGGTTCCCTGGCTTCCGTCTGCCAAAGTTATCGTTACTGTCACTAGTTCGAAGAAATAATGATCTCCGTGTTTGGCATCGGCAAGTACCTCGTCAAGAGGTACTTGAAACATACGGGTTTCTATTTTTTTTATATCGCGTTCCATTGTCTCTATGCTTGATAACGAATATAATAGGTTTTCTTCTCAAGATACTGCTCGAAACCATATTTGCCGTCTTCACCAGCCGCACCACTCAGTTTATATCCATTATGGAAACCTTGATGCTGTTCGCCATGAGGACGATTGATGTAGATTTCTCCGAATTCCAAATCTGTATTCAGCTTCATCACACGACTCAAGTCATTAGTAAATATCATAGCTGCTAATCCATATTCACAGTCATTCGCATAACCGATGACTTCATCATAAGAAGAAAACTTCAATATCGGAAGAATCGGGCCAAAAGACTCTTCGTGCACAATAGTCATCTCCTGTCTTACGTCTGTCAATATAGTCGGCTCAAACCAGTTGCCTTTTTGAAAAGCTTCGCCTTCCGGCACTTTCCCTCCGTATGCTAAAGTCGCACCCTCTTCAAGGCTGACCGCTACCAATTGTTTCATGTGTTCCAACTCGTTTTTATTTACTTTGGGACCCATGTCCGAGGTTGGGTCGAACGGATCTCCCACTTTAATAGCACGCACTTTTGCCATAAACTTATCCATAAACACGTCATAGATATCCTCATGCAAATACATACGCTCATTGCATGTGCACACTTGCCCGCAATTATCAAAACGTGAAGACAACGCAGCATCTACAGCCGCATCAATATCCGCATCTTCGAATACGATGAACGGAGCCTTTCCACCCAATTCCAACTGCACGTGAGCCAAATTTTTGGAAGCAGACCGGAATATTGCCTGCCCCGCTGGAGTACTACCGGTCATTGTCACCATCTTGGTTATTGGATTCTCAACCAAAGCTGTCCCCATCACGCGTCCAGTCCCTGTCACTATATTCAGTACGCCATCTGGAATTCCCGCTTTACTGGCCAGTTCACCAAGCATTAGAGTTGCTACCGGAGTTTCCGTAGTGGGTTTTACTACGATTGTGTTTCCGGCAGCCAATGCCGGTCCGATCTTACGCGCCGCCAGAGCCAACGGAAAATTCCATGCTGTAATGGCTACCACTACACCGCGTGGAATTTTCTGAATCATAATATATTCATTTTGATTGTCCGACGGCAACACATCACCTTCGATATGACGCGCCCATTCACACGCATAAGCAATAAATGAACAACAGACATCGACCTCCGAAAGAGCAACCTTAAACAATTTACCTTGCTCACTCGTTATCGTGCGTGCTATTTCTTCACGGTTTTTCTTTATCTCTTCTACGAAAGAGTACATCAACTCCGCACGACGGCGCGCCGGAAGCTTCGCCCATCCTTTCTGGGCATTTTGCGCTGCTTGCAATGCTACAACAGCATCTCTTTCGTCTCCGTTAGCCACTACGGCTACTACCGAATCATCCGACGGATTTAACACTTCTACATATTTCCCATTTAGAGGAGATATCCAGGAACCATTTATATATTGTCCTAAGTTTTTCATGACAATCTAATTCATTTGGTTAGAATTAACGTCCCATCCAGCCACCATCTACCAGTATGATAGAGCCGTGCATATACGAAGCAGCTTCGGAACATAAAAAAACAACAGGTCCGCCAAAATCCTCCGGAGTTCCCCAACGACCAGCAGGAATACGAGTCAGAATTTGCTCGGAACGGACTGCATCCGCACGTAAGGCAGCCGTATTATCGGTAGCAATATATCCCGGTGCAATGGCATTGACATTCACTCCTTTGCTTGCCCACTCGTTGGCAAAAGCCATAGTCAACTGTCCTACCGCTCCTTTACTTGCAGCATAACCGGGAACAGTAATCCCCCCCTGAAAGGTTAGTAAAGAAGCGGTAAATACAATTTTGCCTTCACCACGCTTTACCATATCCTTGCCTATCTCACGGGTCAGAATAAACTGTGCCGTCTGATTGATCTCAATGACTTTATCCCACATCTCATCTGAATGTTCTGCGGCCGGCTTACGAAGAATTGTACCGGCATTATTAACCAGAATATCTATCTTCGGGAAATCTTCTTTCACTTGACCAATGAATTCGTATAAAGCATTTCGATCACTAAAATCACACGCGTAACCCTTGAATTTACGCCCCAAGTCTTTGACTTCTTTTTCAACATCACTACCTGCCGTCTCTAATGAAGCACTGACTCCGATTATATCTGCTCCCGCAGCAGCCAAAGCAACTGCCATACCTTTACCAATTCCCCTTTTACAACCTGTCACTAAAGCAGTTTTACCTGCCAAACTGAATTTACTTAAAAAATCCATATCTCTTTATGTTATATTATGAATAAGTGTATTTTTTGTTTTTATATGCCTTTATTCAAACTATGCCTGACAATCGACCAGAAACTTCATACCACTGGGGTTACTTACAATTTCTTCAAAAAGATTCTGTATCTTACCTAAAGGCATTACATTCGTAATAAGTTTCTCTAATGGCAATTCTTTCTTATTTACCAGTTCAATAGCCACCTCATAATCTTCATACTCATATACACGCGCACCAATAAAACTCAATTCACGCCAAAAAAACATCTTTAAATCTGTTGGCCTCGGCTGTGAATGAATTGCAACACCGACAATACGTGCACGAAGTCCGGCTATTTCTGTCATTGTATTCACGGCATCCTGTACTCCCGCCACTTCGAAAACGACATCAGCCAGCGCACCATTACTTACCTCTTTTACATGTTCCAATAAACTTTGACGAGTAGGATTGACTACATCAAATCCCATTTTCTCCAACATAACTATACGGACAGGATTGATTTCCGAAATGACAATCTTAGCTCCCGTAGTACGGGCCACCATGGCAACCAATGCCCCTATCGGACCACCTCCCAAAACGACCGCCACCTCTTCTTTTTTCAAGTTGCTGCGACGAACATCATGGCAGGCAACCGCCAACGGCTCAATTAACGCAGCTAATTTCAAATCAATCGTATCGGGAAGTTTATGTAAAGTAAAAGCCATAACATTCCAATATTGCTGTAAAGCTCCTTCGCTATCAATCCCAATAAATTTCAATTTCTTACAGATATGACTATACCCTTTATCTGACGAATCTTCCATCCGGTTATCCAAAGGACGTACAACAACTTTGTCGCCTACTTTATACCCGACCACTCCTTCTCCAATGGCGTCAATGATGCCTGACATTTCATGTCCTATAGTTTGAGGTATCGTGACACGACTATCCATATTCCCATGATAAATATGAACATCACTTCCGCAAATACCACAATATGCAACTTTAATCCGGACTTCTCCCGTTGCCGGTACAACCAACTCTTTTTCTTTCACAGTGAAGGTTTTATTTCCTTCGTAAAAACTAGCTTTCATATCTTATTATTTAAAAGTTTTGTTATTTTCTTTTTGCCGACTCTCCGACTGCCGTATGAGTCTGTTTTGTCCAGGTTTTAAACCTCATAATACTTTGGTAATTTGAGTTATTATAAATATGAGTTAATCCCCAGCGTAATATTTCGGTAGGCTCCTTGTCATTATCGGCACTACGATTCAAACCTATTGCATGCGGCGCTCCCGGGACAACCGCCATTATTTCAAAGTTTATTCCATCCGGCGACCATTGTAACGTATTTTTCTCCGGTCCGTCCGTTGTAATAAGAGAAGCAATACCACCTCGATAGGGCCACACACAAATTTCATGTCCACTATTGCTGATCGGGTTATATGCTGATTTTACATAAGGTCCTAGCGGGTTATCCGCTATCGCAACACCATGTTTGATTTCACGTCCTCCCCATGTAATTTCTTCTCCCATCCGTTCACCTTTATAATAGAGGTAGAATTTTCCTTTATATGGAATTATACATGGGTCGTGTACTTTATGACTGTCGAAATCTCCTTTTCGCTTTACTTTGAAACGGTTGTCCTCACTGCCGTCCCACTCTCCTGTGTCCGAAGGCTCAAGTACCGGTTTATCTGTTTTAGTCCAGGGACCATCTGGAGAATCAGCCCATGCCATGCCTATCGTATTCTTTACACGCACATTATACGGAGACTTTACAGTCTGATAACACAGATAATATTTCCCTTCCCATTTCATGATTTCGGTGGTAAAAACAGAACGGTCATCATACGCTCCTTTTTCTCCCCGAGCTACAGCAATACCTTGTTCTTTCCATGTCCAACCGTCTTTAGAAGTCGCATACCAAATATCACAACGATCCCATGGGAACACTTTATCCCGCTCTATATTACCAGAAAATCCCTGAGTCGGTCCATAGCTTTTGGAATACCATACATAATATATATCACCTATCTTTAATACAGCACTCGGGTCACGTCTTACAACTCCTTCCTCATATGCCAAATCCCCTTGCAACGGCATCATCTTATATTCGAAAAACCAACTGTTATCAAGTTGCGGCCATTGCATAGCACGTTTCATAGCAGCACTCAGTTTATTGCCTTCCGGTATTCCTAAAGAATCAGCTTTGCGCTGGTCGTAGTTTGCTTCATTTACCGAATTATCCACAGGACTTCCACAGGATACCATCCATATCGCCATGAAAAAAAAATTTAACCAATGTCTCATATTCATTATTTTTATTATTTGCACATTGCAAAATAACCGCAATATTCATTAATGGAACGGGGGTAAATCAAGCTATTCTACAGAGATATTTTTTATTATAGCATGTGTTTGAGAACAAAACTAAAAGAAAGAGACTAAATTCTATTACGATAGAACTTAGTCTCTTTACAATTGATTGTGATCCTGAAATTATACCTTTATTAAAAAATCTGTGGTTTACAACTAATACCAATAAATCCAAAAGTCATAAATGTCTATTCATAAAGATTTTAGAAGTTTATCAATCGAGTAATTTAAACATTCTTTCCATTAACGTCCACTTTTCAGCCGAAGCACTTCCTGGCTTAACTATCTGAAACTTGGCCACATAATCCTCCCATTCTGCTTGACGTTCCAGTGATGCCAACTTACCGAAGGATTCGTCCCAATCGAAATCCAGAGGAGTATCAACAATCATAAACAAGTGATTATCTACAATATAAATTTCCATTTCCAGAATTCCAACTTCGCGAATACCTGCTGATATTTCCGGCCATGCTTTTTCTGGAGAATGACAATCCATGTAATCTTTTATTAATTGAGGATCATTATACAAATCCAGCATTTGGCAATAACGTTTAGTCGGCATCCCGAATTTTTTTTGGGCATATCCCGTTTTCTTTGTTTCCATACTACATAAAATTAAGTTTCAATGACAATACAAATGTAAGGCAAGAATCTTATTCCATGAAGGGGGAATTTACACGAAAGAACAGGGGGATTTATTCTTTATCAATTAATCCAGATTTCCTTCAGACTCATTCTGCTCACAATAACCATCTTTGTATTGTTGTGGCAACATTCCAAACTCTTTCTTGAAGCAGTCCCTAAAATATTTCAAATCATTGAAACCTACATCATAGGTCACTTCTGAGACAGAGTAATGTCCCGTCCGGAGCAGACTGGCCGCACGTTTTAATCGGATACTACGTATAAAGGCATTTGCTGTGGTTCCCATCAATGCTTTTAATTTTTTATTCAGAATCAACGAAGTTACTCCTACTCCACCACACAAGTCATCAACCTGAAAATCAGAATTACTCACATTATCCTCAACGATCTTTATTAGTTTCTGCAAAAATTTTTCATCTGTCGAAGTAGTTGTAACATCTGACGGCTTCACTATGATGTTGCCTTTCAATCTATAAATCCGTTTTCGATTATTCAGGATAGAGTTTATCATTTCTTTCAAAACAGAATTGTTGAAAGGTTTAATACAATACGCATCCGCTTGGAAATGATATCCTATCCTATAGTCTTGCTCGGTAGACTTCGCAGTCAATAGAATTACAGGAATATGAGATGTCTTCTCATCCGATTTTATTTTTTCACACAATTGAAGCCCATTCATCTGCGGCATCATTATATCCGAAATTATCAAGTCCGGTTGTAAATCCGGAATCTGCTGCCAAGCTTCAGCACCATCATATGCAACCTTTACATTGTACGCTTCCCTCAACAAAGAAGTTAACATTATGCAAATCTCTTGATTGTCATCTACCACCATAACTAAAGGCAGTCCTGAAGACCGTTCGGTTTCTACATCTTCCTGTTTCTGGATTTCTACCATCATGACTTCTCCGGTCTGTTCTTCTGCTATAGATTTCACCTCTTCTATTTCTCCAAAATCCCCGATCATGTGTTCACTACCTTTTATATGAACCGGCAATTCTACCGTAAATACCGTCCCTTTTCCTTCAATCGAAACAAAGGAGATACTACCATCATGCATCTCTACCAATCTTTTTGTTAAAAACAACCCTATACCTGTTCCACCTTCATCTTTATTTTTAGAATCGCTGTAAAAACGCTCAAAAAGATGAGGCTGCAACCCCGTTGATATGCCATTTCCAGAATCAGACACTGAAAAAGAAACCTTACTTCCGTGATTTACAACTGAGAAAGAAACAAAACCACCTTTCGGAGTATGCTTAATAGCATTGGACAAAAGATTATAAACAACTTGTTCCATCAGATACGGGTCATAGAATAAGTTAATATTATTATCTGAAACTGAATAATCCAATTGGATTTCTTTCTGCTGTCCCCAAAAAGTAAATTGTCGGAAAATACCTTTCGAAAAAGCAGAAAAATTGCCATATTTCATATTCAATTTCAACTTACCACTTTCATTTTTCGAGAAACTCAACAGCTCATTAACTAGTTTCATCAGTAAATTACTATTATGCTTCATAACCTGAAGCAAGTCCGACAATTGTTTATCACCAGCATATTTATCATTATCCAGTATCATTTGCAAAGGAGAATGGATCAACGTCAATGGAGTACGTAATTCATGAGAAATATTAGTGAAGAAAATTGTCTTCATTTCTAACATTTCTTCGCTCTTTTTCTTTTCCAAATTGGCTATGTAAATAGCATTCTTACGTTGGATTCGTTTCACATAGTACACTTTCAACCGATATAAAATGAGAAGTAACAACAAGGCATATACTGTATAGGCATACCAAGTCAACCAAAAAGGTGGATTTACAACAACTATGATAGAGAGCTCTCCCGAATTCCAAATCTGATCGGCATTAGAGACTTTTAGTTTGAATACATATTTTCCCGGTGAAAGCTTTGTATATGAAGCCTCACGTTTAGTCGCATCCGTCTGCACCCAGTCTTTATCTACACCTTCCAACATGTAGGCATAACTTATTTTCTGAGGATTCACATAATTTAAAGCAGAAAAGATAAAAGTAAAACTATTCCAATTGTATGGGACCTCTATCTTTCTCATTCGGCTGATATTCTTATCAAAATAAGAACTGTATAAGGAATCAGTCTTTACACTCACATTAAACAACTTAAAATCGGTCAGTACTGGAATACTAGTAGTTGAATCTGTTTTAAAATCCAATGGGTAAAAACTATTTATTCCATTTACCCCGCCAAACATTAATTTTCCATTATCCTGTTTAAGAGCGGATAACTCATTAAATTCATAATCTTGCAATCCATCAGCCACATCCAATATACGAACGTCCCCTGTCGCGGGATTCAAATTATTTATTCCTTTATTAGTAGAAATCCACATATATCCACGTTCATCCTGCAATATACCTTTAATCGTATTACTACTCAAGCCTGCTTCAGTAGTATAGTTGGTAATTTCAAGAGTATAATCCTGTGATATCTTGGTGATTTTTTTCAGACCTCTCCCCAAAGTTCCATACCAGATGTTATATTCATTATCTTCATACATAGGAATTATATAATCAGAAGGATCAACTCCCTTTACAGATGAGATGATCGGTTCCGGCAAGAAACGATTGACTGCCTTTATAACCCAAAGTCCTTTATCCGTCGCTATCCAGATATTACCTTTATAATCTTTCAGGAAATTACGTACTATCCGCAAACTTGCTCCATCCTGCTTCACGACATGATATAGCTCCTTACTATCAATATTATATCTATACACGCCGCTATTGTACGTTCCTATCCAAAGAACCTTACCATCAGATAAAATAGTTCGTACATCATACATATCCAATATCCGTTCACAGCACTTGCCTATCGCAGATATACTATATATACCTTCACCTTGTACTCCAGCATATACTTGCTCCTTATAATTAGAATAAGCGACAGCATAAACTATTTTATTTTCTGAAAACGGGAAATGTTCAACATCACCAGTTTTCAAATCAAGCAAATACAAACCCGAACCTTCAGTTCCTATATACAGCTTATCCGAGGAAACTTTACACATACGGGAAATATGATTATTACCAAATATCCCATAGCTATCTATAGGTTTAAGATTATGATAGAAAAATAAAATACCATTCTTCAGACAACCTACCCATAATGCATTGTTTCTATCCAATAACATTGTAAGCGGCAGATAGTTGGTATACTCATAAATACAATTCAGCGAATTAAACATATCGTTTTCCAAATCGTACCCAGCAGTAAAAACTCCTCTAGAAGTTGCGAAATACAGTTGCCCATCCCTATATACCATTGCTCTGACTTGCTTTCCCGAAAAAACTTTCTTCTCTGTATGAGTAGTCATATCCAATGTATACACTGAATTATTACTGGAAACCAAAACCTTATAAGAATTCATTAAAGTTACTCCACTGGCAAACAATGCACTCTCACGTGTTAATTTCAATTTTGAATCTTTCAGCCAACATCTATAAATACCTTTATTTGTTGCTATTAACAAGGAATTATCAAATTCAAGGATATCGGTTATGGTTCCATTTTGTATATCCGATGATAATATGGAACTCACTGTATAATTAGTCAAGTCAAAAGATAGTGTATAAATTTTTCGTATAGCAGCATCATAAAACCAAACTCTATCATCATTATCCACAACTATCTTCCTGCAAGAAAAATTGTTGCTTCCGCCCTCTTTCACTTTCATTTCAATTTGAGTGAAAATATCTTTTTCTCTATTATAAAAGAAAACCCCTTTATCAGCCGTACCAATCCACAAATTTCCTGAGCTGTCTTCATCAATTGTCAAAATCAAATTGGAAGTTAATCCACTATCGTTTATGCCATAGGTTCTAAAAACATAACCATCATAGCGATTCAATCCATCGTTAGTAGCAGCCCAAACAAAACCTTGGGAGTCTTGAAAGAGACATTGAACATCATTTTGTGAAAGCCCGTTTAATGTAGTTAGACTCTTGATTACATAACCATTAGCTCTCAAATTCAAAGTTCTTCCCCACAACAAGAGTAATAGGATAAGAAATAAAAAATAGTATTTTCGCATAGTAGATATTTTAAAAAGCATATATTTTATATCGCATTCAAGGTGTCACAAAGATAACATAACTAATCTAAATTCCTTTAAAACCAATAAATAAATTAAAAAAAGCAAGATAAAAAAGAGTAAAGTGTCTCCCTAAGGTATAAATAAAAGACCTTAGAAAATCACTCTACTCCCTTGATATATTCCAATATAACTACTCGGTTCGTTATTTCAGTGCTTTATCAATAATTTGTTTCAATTCAGGATACTGTTCATCAGTATCTCCCACTGTTTTTCGTAAATCACGAAGTTTTTTCTTTAAACCTTTCAATACGTTGGCATATTGAGGATCATTAGCTAAATTCACTTTCTCCTGTGGGTCATTCTTCATATCATAAAGTTCAAACGACACCGGAGTAGGCACAATAAGATGACTCTTCTTATTCTTTAGCCACGACATCGAAGGTCCTCCTTCACGCTTCGGGTCATAATGACGTCCATAGAACAAAATCAATTTATAATCTTTTGTGCGAATACCTACGTGAGCCGGAATATCATGATGAATCATGTGCATCCAGTAACGATAATACACTGCATCTTTCCAATTATCCGGTTCCTTACCGTCAAAAACAGAAGCAAAGCTGCGCCCGTCCATGTAATCAGGAGTTTTTCCACCTGCCAGCTCCAATAACGTAGGAGCAAAATCAATGTTGTTTATCAACAAATCCGTTTTATGTCCGCGATAATGAGACAGAGGATTTCTTACAATGAATGGCATTCGTTGAGACTCTTCATACATCCAGCGCTTATCCTGCAAATCGTGTTCACCAAGCATCATCCCCTGATCACCAGTATAGACAATCACTGTATTCTCCCACAAACCTTCTTTCTTTAAATAATCAAAAAGTCTTTTCAGATTATCGTCAATCCCTTTCACACATCGCAGATAACGTTTAAGATATTCCTGATAAGCCAGATAAGTGTCTTTTTTAGGATCACCGGTATTAATCTTATACTCATTCACATAAGTACGATTCTCATGGCGAGACGAAATGGAAGTACCGATCACATGCCTGAGTGAATCATTCGCTCCACGCGTACCTTCAGAGCCCCATTTATCTGTGTCAAACAACGTTTCCGGAACAGGAATTTCTACATCTTCCAAATAATCTTCATATCGTGGCGCATATTCAAAGAAATCATGAGGAGCCTTGTAATGATGCATCAGGAAGAATGGCCTGGACTTATCACGCTTATGTTTCAGCCAATCCAACGTTATATTAGTAATGATATCCGTAGAGTGCCCTTTATATCCTTTCGTATTAGCCGGCCACTGTTTATCTTTTAATTCACTCGTTTGAAAAGTAGGATTAAAATATTCACCTTGCCCTCCATGACCATTCAACACAGTGTAATAATCAAAACTTGAAGGTTCACACCCCAAATGCCATTTACCCACCATTGCTGTCTGGTAACCCAACTTATGGAATTCATCTGCCAAATATTCCTGATCCGATTTCAATTTTTCATCTAAAGTCAGAACTTTATTGCGATGGGAATACTGCCCGGTCATAATACATGCGCGACTTGGAGTACTGATAGAATTAGTGCAAAAACAATTTTCAAACAAAATTGCATCACGTGCCAGCTCATCGATATTAGGAGTAGGATTCAAAGAAGCCAAACGACTCCCATAAGCTCCGATAGACTGCGACGTATGATCATCGGACATAATATAAATAACATTCAATGGTTTCTCTTGTGCCTGCAAACCGGCTATCGAGAGCAAAGGTGCTGCCAAAGCTGCTACCTTTTCCATTTTCACCAAATCAAATCTTTTTTTCATAAGCCAATTGAGTATTTAAATAAAACTTATAAATCATGTTTGCAGTCTTCACATTATTATGCTGAATCTTACGGGTTACAATTGATTTAGGAGAAATCTCGATAGCCTCTTTCACAGTATCATCGTTTACAACGCTACTGACTGCAACACCACTTTCCTTATCCGAATGATTGGCAACACGAATGGCAGCCAGGCAGTTCTCTCCGACTAAATCAACAGACGGTTCCGACAGCACTATTCCTTTTAATTTTATTTTAAACACATGTGCATACTCTGTCGGTTTCTCTTTTGGGAAAGCAATTTCCAGCCCTTTGTCAGTCAACCGATAATCAATTTTCTCGTTACTTCCCAACATCTCTACGGATTCTATCTGCAAATCTTTCGTATGTTCTTTTGATAAAGAATGAATGGTTATTTTGCCATCTGTCCACGCTAAAGACGTTGCATACAAATTATTATCCCGTGTTGTGAACCGGATATCCTGAGCTGTATATTCTGTTTTCGTATTGTCCGTCATATAACCGGCTGTTCCTTCATTCTCTCCTTCACTCGCCACTACCCACGGACGGGAAGAATATATCGCTTCCCCGTTTACATCCAGCCATTTACCAATTTCCATCAGTACATTCTTCTGTTCCTCCGTAATAGTTCCGTCTGCCTTCGGTCCCACATTGAGTAACAAATTTCCATTTTTGCTCACAATATCTACAAAATCGTCAATGATATGGTCCGGTGTCTTATTTACTTCATCTATACAATAACTCCATGACTTTTTCCCGATTGAAGTATCCGTCTGCCACGGATATTCACGAATGCGATCGCTCTTTCCCCGCTCTATATCATGTACCTGAATATTATCACCAAACCCAAACTTGGTGTTCACCACTACTTCTTTATTCCAATCCAAAGCTGTGTTATAATAATAGGCCAGGAATTTATAAAATGTCGGTTGGAACGGATATTTACCAACTGTCCAGTCAAACCATATTAACTCCGGTTGATACATATCAATCAATTCATACGTATGTTGCAAGAACTGATAACGGGAACGCTCATTGGATCCTTCATACTTTCCGCAATAAGGAACCATTCCCTTTCCTTCCGGTTGATGCAACCGTTCACCGTACATTGTTATGGTTGTATCTTGTACATCGGAAGAGGTATTCATCCCAAATTCATAAAACCAGGCATTTTCACATCTATGGGAAGACAATCCAAAATGAAGATTTTCTTTCAGAACAGCTTCTTTCAGTTCTCCAATAATATCTCTTTTCGGTCCCATATTCACCGAATTCCATTTATTGAAAGTACTGTTATACATGGCAAAGCCATCATGATGTTCGGCTACTGGCACTATATACTTAGCTCCCGAAGCTTTAAATATTTTAGCCCATTCACTTGCGTCAAACTTTTCTGCTTTAAACATAGGAATAAAATCCTTGTACCCAAATTCGGTCAACGAACCATAGGTCTTCTCATGGTGTTTATTGATAGGATGCCCTTTCTTATACATCCATCTGGAATACCATTCGCTCCCATAGGCAGGAACCGAATAAATGCCCCAATGGATAAATATACCGAATTTTGCATCAGTAAACCATGCAGGAATTTTATAGTGTTCAGCTATAGAAGCCGAATCCGGTTGAAAAATCTCCGTACCTTTGATAGATGCCGTAGTCTCCACGTTAGGTTTGTACACCGAACTGCAAGCCACGAAGAGACATAATGTGATTGCCCCAAAAACTGTTTTCTTTACCTTTTCTTTCATATTCTTATTCACTTGTTATTTCTAATGATGCTTTTTTCAATCCTTTGGACGATGCCGTAACCCGGATTTGACCTTTCTTCGCTTTATCAGACTGAACAATCAACATACACATGCCACTAAAAACTTTACGATAAGGAACGCAAAAAGATTCTGTAGTAGCAGCATTTCCATTTCCGACCGCTTTAAAATGTCCTGCACCTTCAACGGAAAAATTCACCAGGTTATCTGCTTCCGGACATAAATTTCCATCTTTATCTTCTATGCGTACAGTCACATACGAGAGGTCCTGTCCATCAGCCTGAATAGATTTTCGATCAGGAATCAATGCTATCCTTGCAGGTCTACCGGCAGTTGTCATTGTTTTTTCAGCTATAAGTTTTCCTGCTTTATAAGCTTTTACAGTCAAAGTGCCTGGTTCATAAGGAACATCCCAGGATAAACGATATTTAGAAGCAAATGTCTTCTCTTTGTAATACTTGAAATCTACCAAGATTGTCGTCAAGTCACGTCCCTTTACGCGTTTCCCTAATGATTTGCCATTTAAAAACAATTCGGCTTCATCACAATTTGTATAAACATAAACAGGTATATTCATGCCTTTCTTCCAGTTCCAATGAGGTAAAATATGTACCATCGGTTTATCCGACCATTGACTTTGATACAAATAGAATCTATCTTTAGGCAAACCACAAAGATCTACTGCTCCAAAATAAGACGAGCGGGAAGGCCAGTCACTATTCCAATACCCATTTGTCGAATTATCTTTCCCGCCAAAAGGAGTAGGCTCTCCCAAATAATCAAAACCGGTCCAAATGAACTCTCCCATAATACGCGGATTCTTTTCAAGGAAATGAAACTCCATATCAGGTGGATAAGCCCAAGGGGGACCTATTAAATCATAACTGGTAACTTGTAATGATTGGTGTTTTAGATATTTTTCTATCGGCAAATGATATACACCACGACTACTTGTGCACGAAGAAGTCTCTGAACCATAAATTAATAAATCCGGATAACTTCCCTGCACTTCATCATATACGGCAGGTTTGTAATTCATACCAGCAATATCCACTTGCTGAGCCATATTAAAATTAAATGGAGCAGGATAATAATTGAATCCGGCAGTGCTCGGACGAGTCGGGTCCACTTTGCGACAGATATCCGCCAAAAACTTGGCAACTGTAAATCCCTGCTGTTTATCCGACTGTTCCAGAATCTCATTACCTATGCTCCACATAATAACACTAGGGTGATTGCGATCACGTTTAATCAAATCTGTCAAGTCACGTTCCGCCCATTCTTTGAAATAATTACTATATGCGTTAGGTACCTTAGGTTTGAGCCATTCGTCAAAAGCTTCGTCCAAAACAACAAATCCTAACTCATCACACAAATCAAGAAACTCCGAAGCTGGTGGATTATGAGACGTACGAATTGCATTCGCACCCATTTCCTTCATTATTTGCAATTTACGTTCATCTGCACGGCGATTGAAAGCAGCTCCCAACGGTCCATTATCATGATGCAGACAAACACCTTGGAATCTCACCTGCTTTCCATTCAAAAAGAATCCTTTTTTAGTAAATTTTATTTTTCGAATGCCAAAACGGGTAGTAGATGTATCCAACAATTTATCACCACTATAGACATTAGTTTTCAATATATACAAGTCGGGAGTTTCAATGTCCCACAATTGCGGTTCGACAACATCAGTATAAACAATACTTTCCTTATTCGTTTCACCTTTCAAGTTTATCTGGTTGGCTATGCTTGCTACTTCTTTCCCGGATTTATCAAATACACTATGCACCAATTTATAAATACCCGACTTTCTTTGCCTGTTTTCCAGTGTCGACTGTATCTGCACAACTGCCTTTTTGTCCGTTACTGTCGGAGTAGTTATATATATCCCCCATTGAGCAATATGAACCGGCTCGTCTACACGCAACCATACATTACGATATAATCCGGCCCCCGGATACCAACGAGAAGAGAGATCCCGTGGAGTTAATTTCACCGCAACAACGTTATCCTCTCCTAAACGTAAATAGGGCGTCATATCTACTTCAAAGCCAATATATCCATAAGGATGCTCGCCGACAAAATGCCCGTTCACCCAAACTTTGGCTTCACTCATCGCTCCGTCAAAAGCCAGACGCACCACTTTACCGTCCCATGCTTGTGCCGCCTTAAACGTCTTGCGATACCATCCTGTCCCGTGAAAAGGCAGACCACCACAGCGAGCGTTATACTTGATATCAAAAGGACCTTCAATCGCCCAATCATGCGGCAAATTCAACAAACGCCAATTTGTATCCTCGCAAGCCGGCATTTCCCCTCCGGAAATATCTCCTTTGTAGAATCGCCAATGCTCATTAAACAACACTCCATCTGAAGCCTGTAATTCTACTCCTTGCAACAAGAGTAAAAACAATAAACAATTTAATATCTTTTTCTTCATATATTTATAAACTTGATTATTCTATTTGGGAATCTCAACGTTATTACAAATAATATCCACTTTAGGTTTCCCGTTTCCTCTTGCATATTTTAATGCACGAAACCATTCTTTACGCAACTTCTCAAGCACCTCCCGGCATCCGTTATTATTTATCAAATTAGCGGATTCATCCGGATCGGACTGCAGATTAAAAAGTTCTTCATAAACTGCCGGTTCTCCTTTCAATCCAGCATCAACGAAAATACGATAACGGAGTACGTCTGTCATATCGGTTTTATAAATCACATTACTTTTCAAACCCAATTCCTTGAAATGTTTCATTTTCTCCACAGCAGACAGATTTTCATTCTTATAATAGCGTATATATTTCCACTTTTTGTCCTGAATGGATTCACAACGGGGATTCCCAAAATGAGTTGACCACAAATTTTCGGAAAACAAATAATCGCGTACTTTTTCCTGTTCCCCTTTTAGTATAGGTCGCAAACTATACCCTTGATAGTCAGATGGTTTTTGAATGCCGGCATAATCAAGAAAGGTTGCAGACAAATCTATATTCAGCACCAACTCATCATTATCTTTTGTTCTTTGCAGTTCGGGCAAAGTAGGATCATAAATGATAAGCGGCACACGGGTACAATATTCATAACAAAAAGCCTTGCCTCCCAACCCGTACTGCCCGTTAAAGATTCCATGGTCGGAAGTAAAGACCAATATGGTATTCTTATCTAATCCCTGTTTTTTCAACTCATCAATTAAACGTCCGACCAGCAAATCAATTCCCGTAACAGATTGCATTTCACGTATATTCATCTCTTTCAATCCTTCCGGTGTATCACAGTAATCATAAATGTTCTGCCTGTCTGCTACGTGATGAATCTCTGCAGGAAGTTTGGGAGACTTCAAATCCGCTTTAGCAATGTAATGTTGCGGCAATAGTATTTCTTTATCACGATACAATGTACAATAGATGTCCGGGTCACCAGGTTTCATCTTCATTGATTTTGTTCCTGCTCCGTGAGGCAAATTGAAACAAACGTTCAGAAAAAAAGGCTGATCCTTCGGACGTTTTCCCAAAAAATGTAATGCGCCTTTAAGGTTTCGTTCATTTGGATTCAAGAAATCCAGCATACCTTCCTGAAGAATCTCTACCTGCGTTTCGGACTCCGCATCTTTAAATATAGCATGCCGCATCTTCGGATAAAAGCCTAAATGTTCATGTCCCCCATACCAATAATCGTAAGATTTTTCCATTAACCCAGTCTGATATCCTTTATCACCAATAGGCGTATGATTTTTTCCCACATAACCTGTGTAATATCCATTCTCACGAAGCAGGTTGGGATAACATTCCGCCCATCCTTCGGCCGACAAAGATGTTCCAGAATTAAAATTAACCCCATGATTACGTTCATATTTACCGGTCAAAATACAAGTACGGCTAGGTGTAGATATAGCCGAACTGGCATGAGCATTGGTAAACAAAACTCCTTCATCTGCCAACTTATCCAAATTAGGCGTTTCAATCAATTCATTACCCGTACAATGTAATAATGAATACGGTTGGTCGTCTGTCAATATAAAAATAATATTAGGTCTCTCTTGAGCTTGTCCTCCCATACAAGACAAAACACCCATACTCAAAATCAAACCACTCTTCTTTGTTCTCATATTATTCAACAGTTATTTGTATTTCTAACCATCACAAACATAAGTCTTTTTATTCTTAATTCAAGAGAAAAAAACTTCCAAGAAAGGGTGAATTGCATATACCCACCTTTTTCGATAATTTTTCCCCCACTACCGGCATTTGAAAGCAAACGAATCTCCTTCAAAAGCATTCTCATTTCCTGATGCTCCCAGAGGTCGAATATAAGCGACAGCATGATATAATTCACCAGCCGTCAACTGTGCCGGAAACGAATAAAAGGTATTTCCATATCCGCTATACACAGGAAACACTTCAAAAGCCATCAGATTATTCTGTGCATTATAAATCAGAATAGATATTTCACAATCCATTCCGGCTGTATACGCCAGTTGAAAACGAACTTTCCCATTTTCAGCACACGACAAAATTTCAGGTTTCTCAATGAATTGCAGATGCTCTTTGAAAACCGTACTATTACCGTTACGGGCATCAGGTTTATTTATATCCGTCAATATATACGAACGTACCCAGTCATAGTAACTGGTATTTTTGTCAGGATCAGATAATTCTTCGTCAGTAGGCAAAGCAATCCAAGGTTGAGGGTAAGTTTCCACAACCATATTCAATCCCATCGGTTCAGTTAAACAGAACGGTTCCCCTGTCTTTCTATTAGCAAATGATACTGTATTTGACTGTTCGTTATTGAGATAGAAAGTAGCTGTATTCTCATCTTTCCACCAACAACCATAAATATTAAATCCCTCCGAAGGCGTTTTTCCGTCAGAACGTAACAGTCGAGTCTCTTTAGCCCTTATATCTTGTTTTTCACTACCCCCTTCCGGAGTAAACCAATAATGTATATTAGCATTCATTCCCAAAGAGAAAAACTTGCCGTTAAAATCCCCCGCACGTCCGATACATTCACAAATATCAAGTTCCTGCGAAAATTTTCCTTTGGCAGCTCCTTCAGGCTGCCTACCTTCAGTACTGAAATTACCCTCTCCACCACGAGAAGAAAGCCAGAATGTTGTGGACAATGTTGTTTTATTTGCTTTAAAACGACATTCATAATATCCGTAATGAGCTTCCTGTGTCTTTGATACGACCGCAGCACACGAAATATTGAACACACGATCTTGACCGTAAGCATGTATGACTTTCTCCTTGTCCATTTTCTCTCCTTTCAACAACAGCATACCATCTTTAAGAGATACTTGTGAGGGTTCAAATAAACCCGGCTCACGTCCTATCCAATTAGGATGACAGTCAAGCCATTTGGAATCATCTAATTTTGTACCTTCAAATTCGTCCGAGAATTTCTCATCCAAAATCCAACGCTTACCAACAGGCGGCAACGGAATGGATTCAATTTTACTACTGACAGGGTAATTGACAGGCAGAATTGCCGAATTGTTTTCAGCACATGCAGACTCTAGTGAAAACAGTAAAAACAAATTTATCAATCCTATATTTTTCATGATTAAATATCTATTAAAATTTGTACTGACACATTATATATAAGAACTACTTTTACGATTAATACGTATTGTAGATAATTTGGCCGCAAACACGAGAATATACAAATAATAAAAAAATAAACAACTCAAGGCAAACGTAGTCCCGGTTTCCAATGCTTCTTCACCAAAGCTCTGTTGGAGCATCCCCATTAAAGGCGGAAGCAGCGCTCCCCCTATTGCAAAAGAACAAATAATACCTGAGGCGCGTTTTGTATTTCCACCTAGATCTTCTGAAGCCAAATTAAAAATGCTACCCCACATAATCGAATTAAAAAATCCACAAGACAACATCAGAATAATAGAAAATTCACCTTCCGTCACTAAGGAGATTGCCAATAAAATAATAGCCATCAGAGAATAAGCAACCAAAGCAGTATGTACTCTTATTATTTTCAAAACAAAGGTTCCCAACAAACGTCCTATCATTAGTCCCCCCCAGTAAATAGCTAATATTCCTGTGGTATTCCACTCTATCCCCCCAAAAGAAACAGAATTAATATTCAACGCCTTCATTCGATCAGGAAGAAAACTAGGAATACCTATTTCTACACCCATATAGAAAAAAATGGCTAGTGCGCCGAACAACAAGTGGGGACATCTATATGGACTCTCTAAAACCTCTATATTGCTACTTTTCTGTTCCGAAATTTCAGGTAATCGCGAAAAATAAAGCAACAAGCATAATATAAAAGAGATCCCAGCAATAACCAAAAACGGAATTCGAACTTCAGTCGGTTCAGAGCGCATCTCGTTAGAAATGCCTTCTTCAATATCTCCGGTCGAAATAAATACAGTTACCAACAAGGGAGCTGCCACCGTTGCAGCAGAATTAAAAAATCCGACTAGATTAAGACGACTGGCTGCCTCATTCGGATCTCCCAAAGCTAATACATACGGATTTAAAACTATCTGCAACAATGTAATCCCCAAAGCAACAATAAACATAGAAATCAAAAATGCCGAATAACCTAAAGAGACAGCCGGATACACAAGAATAAAACCTGCACTTACCACCAATAGAGACAATACAGCTGACGTTTTATATCCTAATCTATTCAACAAATAAGACAATGGAACGGAAAATAGATAAGCTCCGAAAAAAGCAGTATTCACCAATTGTTTCTCTGAATAAGAAAGCATCCATTTACTAGACGAAAGAAAATCAATTAAAGAATTATTCATTGTTGTGATAAATCCTACCATAAAAAACAATATAGACATCACAATCATTGGAAACAAAAAATTATTTCCTCCACTTTTTCCATTCATAACTATTCTATTTTATAGTTCGCTCTGCTTTTTATTATTATATTCATTCAATGCTTCATAAAAGGCTTTTATATTTTCCAAGGGAACTTCCGGTGGAACATCGCATCCGGTAGACAGTACATAATTCCTCCATTGACTGGTATTCTCCAATAATGTCAACACTTCTTTCTTTATCTTTTCCGGTGTTGCCATCTTAAGAATACCTACCGGATCAAGATTTCCCATTAATAAAATATTTTCTGGACATTCTTTCAGTACATTTACCATATCTATTTTATTACCAAAATGCAAAGACGCCGCTTTCGTTTCAACCATAGCAGCTGTACAATGTCCGGTATTTCCACAATTATGTAGTACAATCATAAAATTATCATCCTGCAATTCTTTTACAATCTCTGCTATGTAAGCAGAAGAAAATTCTAAGCAATCTTCATTAGAAACCAGTCCGGCAGCAGGTTCTGCTATAATAACGCCATTGACTCCAGTTGCTTTCATCGCTCTCAAATAACTGATAATAAACCGATTACACTTATCGAGTAATAAACGAATTGTCTCCGTCTCCATATAAAGTGCCATCATCATCTCAGACATATCAAATAAACGTCCTGCCAATGAAAAAGGGCCGATACATCCTCCAAATACAGGTTTATCCATGATATACTCTGCAGCCAATTTATTAGCTTTCAGATATTCAGATATACGTCCTTCCTTTAACGAAGGTATTTGTAATCCCTTTACTGAAGCAACATCCGTAACCAATCTTCCTACTACATTGGGCACCTCATTATCTTCAAAAACAACCTTCGCTCCAAAAGCCTCGGCTTCCACCGTCAAATCCATAATCACAGTACAAGCGGCAGCTGGATAAATTTCATTTAACTTACGGATGACCTCAGCATGTACTTGCCCGTCAGTCACAGCTTCCCTTACCGTGCAACCACACAATTCAATACCCGGATGTGTCATAATAGGAATCGCCGTTCTTTCGGGACAATCCATTATACCAAGACACCATTCTTTCATATTTATCATACTCATTTTTCTTTTCTTTTATAACAATTTTTATTATTACATATCCCACATCTATAAGGTTGAGGCGATAATTCTTTCCCCAATCCAAAAAATCCGCTAACAGACTTTATCGGTGACATCAAATATGAATCAGATAAAATAATGCCACAAGGTTGCAGAGGAAAAAAAGAGAACAACTTCTGTTGCTCACATATATTCCAACCACAATAGCCGGGACTGTAAGGAGGAGTGCGATGAAGGTCACACTCCATGTCCAGCTCTTGTTCAATCAGTGTCACACAAGTCTCCGCGATAACACTTCCGATAGAGTCTATGACATATTCTTTAATAATGTCACTTTGTTCTTTTACTTGTTTCAAATATGCCTCATACCCTTTACCGGCAGTTGCAACAAACAGACAAACATGCGACACTCCTGATAAATAAGAACCAATAATTCCTCCGACTGCAAACTCCAAATTTCCTATTTGTATGCGTTGATTGGATATTTGCCTCGCTTCCTGTATTTGATACATATACAAAGGAGCACAAAAAGATGAGATATCGGTTAAGACCTCATCAACCAAAACACAAACCGTATCATCAGGAACATTCTCTCTATATCCCATTGCCTGATATATATCAGTTTTTAATAAGTCGTGAGGATGTAGCTCCACCTGCTTTTGTATTAGCATACTTGCAATATTCTTTTGGCTAATACAACTGCACCGTTTGCATTAGCACTATAACCGTCAGCACCAATTTTGATTGCAAACTCTTCATTTACCGGAGCACCCCCAATTAATACTTTTACGCTATCACGTAATCCTTCCGCAGCCAATGTATCAATAACATTCTTCATATAATTCATCGTTGTAGTGAGCAGTGCAGACAGACACACAATTTGAGGATTGTATTTTCTTACAGCCTCAACAAATTGCCGATCAGATATATCCACTCCTAAATTAATCACTTCAAATCCACATCCTTCAAGCATCGAAGCTACCAAGTTTTTGCCGATATCATGCAAATCCCCTTTCACCGTGCCAATAACCAATGTGCCCAAGGATGTTTCTGACGTATCTTTTAACAAAGGCTTCAATATGTCAAGACAACCTTTCATGGCACGTGCTGCCAGCAAAAGATTCGGCACAAACGCTCTTCCTTCTTCAAAACGAAGTCCGATTTCTTCCATACCCTTTATTAAATAATGATTAATAATATCCTCTGCCACCACTCCGGAGGCAATAGCTTCATTAACTAACGTTTTCGCATCTTCCAGTTTACCGGAAACAATAAAATCTTTCAAATCTTTAAACTCTGCCATACTCTTTATTTTTTTAATTGGTTTTGTGCAACTTCTATAAATGCCAATATATTTTCGAAAGGAGTATCACCTTCTACCGAATGTGAAGGTGAGAAAATATAACCTCCCTCTTTACCTAATTCCAACAAACGCTTCGATTCTTCGATAACTTCTTCCCGTGTCCCAAAGGGAAGAATCTTCTGCATAGACAATCCCCCATGAAAAGCCAAGCGACCACGATAACGAGGTAAAATGTCATACACATCCATAACTTCCGGCTGGAAGGGATTAAATGAGTTCAACCCTATATCAACCAAGTCATCGAACAATTCGTCCACATCTCCGCAACTATGGATCATTACATATTTTCCTGCAGCACGTACCCGACCATACATGCGTTGTAAACGAGGATATATAAACTCTTTCCAAATATCATACCCCATAATGAGTCCTTTTTGCTGCCCCCAGTCATCACCGAAGTAAACAGCGTCAATGTCATACGTAAGAGCTTTCTCAATCTGTGCCAAATTATAATCACAAATAGCATCCAGAAGCTCATTCACAAAATCTGGATTTATAATAAAATCCATCAATAAGTTCTCAATACCTCTCAAAGTCCAAGCACGCTCATAAAGCGAAAAGCCAATCTGAAAACAGCGGAACATATCTGGTTTAGCCTCTATTTCAGAGTCTATGTTAGCATAAAAACGAGGATCTAGAGGGTCTGGAAAAGTATATCCGGAAAGGGTAGGTTCGGACAAAACACTTCCTTTTACGTCACCGATATCTTTATCAATACTTCTGTCCCAAACAACTTTAAAAACATCCTGATACAAATCACCGCCTAAATGATCGAAGAAACCAATATCACTTCCTAATTGCAGTATATGATTTCCTAATATCACATCCAAATCTTTCACTTCATAATAAGTTTCTAATTGCTCCTTTGGTTCTTTGGTAAATTTAAATGACCATGGCACATAAGGTGGTTTTTCCCCGTCCAATACCATTTTGATAATTTCACGTTTTGTCATAATTATAACTTTTAATAAACCTCATTTTCTTTTACGATTAAAGTACTCCACATTAAAACGATTTCATTATTCGTTCTTTCTGTTTCTTGCTCAACCCTCTGCTGAAAAGTTCCTCAAGTGTAAAAGGTACATTATTCTTTTTCATTTCCGGATCATCCATGTCCAGACTTAAATCACAATCGAACCGAAGCAAAATACTCCGACGAGCAGGTCCCCAGATATTATAATGGCATATCCCCCAAGTAATACCGCGTGCATAAGATGTATCAGTAAAAGCGTCAGGATCATATAATCCAGAAGCGATCGGCATCATTGCACAAATGCTGGCTACCTTAAAATTTACCCCATCCGGTGCATATTGAATGGTATTATTCTCATGACCGTCTTTTGCCATTATAGCGGCAATCCCCTCTTTAAAACGGAATAATTGCGTTTCATGCCCCGAACTAATGACCGGGTTCAATTCGCATTTCTTAAAAGGTCCCATCGGATTGTCAGCAATAGCCAAGCCATGCGAGCGGATTAATCCGCCATTTTCTTTTCCATTATAGTCTGACTTGTAATACAGATAAATCTTTCCTTTATAGACAATCGGTTGAGGGTCATGAATGGAGAATTGATCCCATTCACCTTCTTTCCCGTTAGGAATTACTACCCGGCTTACCGGAGTCCAGGGACCGTCCGGTGAATCTGAATATGACATCGTGACCGGACAATCATCTCCCCGCTTGCCACTCATTTCTGAAAAAGCCTGATAATATAAATAATATTTTCCTTTCCACACCAGTACATCAGGCGTAGAGACTGATCGCCAACCCAATGCCGGCTTAGGTGGGCGAGGTACAGCTACTCCCTGTTCTTCCCAATGAAACCCATCTATACTGGTGGCATAAGCAATATCAGCCAAATCCCAGTCTACGGAAGGAATCGTATCATTCGCCTTCGCTGCTCCTACAAAAGTGGTAGGAGTAGCACGCTTTGTATACCACATATAGTATTTACCATTTACTTTAACAATGCGCGAAGGATCCCTGCGCGTTACCGTTCCGTCATCATTATGGTAATCAAAACCAGTCAGAGGAGTATATTTAAAATTCGTATATAACTCATTAAGCTGTGGAGTTGCCGCTTCATAATTATCATATACTCTTTCCATTGCTTTACTCATTAGAAATGAAGGTTTCTCTTCCGGCATTCTAAAAGGAAATCCTTGCTGCGCAAACCCTTCCCCTATTATCCCACATGTAAACAAGGATATCCAAAGAACTATTTTTCGTTTTCTCATATATGCTTGTTTTTATTTATTAATAGTTGTTTTTTCTTTCTTATAAGCAGGGTGTTCCCAAAATGCCCCATAAGCACGCATTACTTTCATTGGAATACAAAAATCATTATAATGATAATCTTGATTATGCTCCTTCAAATACTTCCATTTACTATATGTCAATGGAAAATTAACTTCAAAACCATCATTTTTCCAATCAGGATGCAATTTTCCTATACCGTTCTGAACTTCAGTCGTACAATCCTGCGCTTCGACATGAACTCCTTTACATACTACCTGAAAATCCATCAAAGACTTCATGAAATCCAACTTTACTGATGCCAGACTCTCTGAACCAGATAAATTTTGCAAATAGCAAGGATCCTTCAATTTATCAAACAGCATGATTTTACCTTCAAACGGATAATAAGCCATACGATAACGTTTATTCTCTACCATTTTATATGAATCACAAAATTCAGAAAAATTCACTTCCCGCTGCATAGCAGGATCATTCAACATCCCTGCCAACGACCGTGACAAACCCAATGGTCTTTTATCTCCAGCCAGTTCCAGACAAGTAGTCGCAATATCAATATTGGAAACAAGAATATCACTGCGAGTTCCGCCTTTCACTCCCGGACAATTTGCCAATATCATAGGTATATTTTGATGATATGGATACGGGAAAGGACCTTTTTGATTCAAGTTATGATCTCCTATCTGGTCGCCATGGTCTGCAACAAATAATATCGTTGTCTTTTCCAATAAATTATTTTCTTTCAACCTATTCAATACCCGCTCTACTTGCTCGTCTTCCATCTTCAATTTCTCTGCATAAGCTATACGAGATTTCTTCATTCCGTCTTCCGTCATGTGAAAAGCCTGCCGTTTCTCTACAACCGAAGGAATATCTCCAGATACTTCTTTTATTCTGTCCGGTATTTGAGAAGCATCCGCTTTTCCTTTCACTTCTGCCGGCGGATCATAAGGTCCGTGAGGGCCTTGTAATGAAAGCCATACAAAAAAAGGTTTGCCTTCAAATTTATTTTCTTTGTAATCAGTAAGGAAACATAATGCATTGGTTGTAGTCCAATAATCATAATGATCTGCCATCGGTTTCTCAAAACCAAAATTCTTGCTTAAATCATTATAACGGTCCATTTTTATTCCCGGATATCGTCCTTTCATATAAGCAACATACGGTTCCATCTCTTTCAATCGGCTTTCTTCCATCGGGATATACACATCAAACCCCTTTGAGTCTGCCGCCGGAGTATGATGCAATTTTCCAAAAGCAGCCGTTATATAGCCATTATCTGCCATTCGCTGCGGTAAATACTCCATTCCCTCATTGAAAGGCCGGTCGTTGCACCAAACGCCATGAGTACTCGGATATCGCCCTGTCATCATCGAAGCCCTTGCCGGAGCAGAAACAGGAGAAGCCGTAATTGCATTATCAAAAACAACTCCCATCCGTGCCAATTCATTTGTTCCTTCGCACTCAATCATCTTGCCACCATAAACATTCAAGAAATCAGGGCGCAATTGATCACATACGATGACCAGAATATTACGTTGTTCCGTAACTTCAGTCTGGTTAATAGCCATGCATCCCAGTGAAACAGGTAATGCAGATATTCCCAATACTATTTTTTTAATTTTCAAATTTTCCATATTCTTTCATTTTACCGTTGTTCTTTGGGATACCGATATTCAGGATGATTGTAGAATTGCTGCAACACCCTTTTCTCATACTTTCTCTCCAACATCCATCGGGGACGGTCAAGTGTCATTTCCCAGTCAGAAAGCATTTTATAATATTTTCTAATCAACTCCGGATGTCTGGCTGCCAAATTATGTTGTTCTCCCTCATCCTTACTGATATCATAGAGTTCAGCAGGTCTGTCCGGAAATCTCATAAATTTCCAATCTCCGTCTCTAACCACTCCGCGACCTTCCGTTTTCCAGTAAAGAGTCTGGTGAGGACGTTCTTTTTTTACTCCAGTCAGATAAGGCATCAAGTCCACACCATCCAAATGAGCCAATGAATCCGTTTTGCAATCTGCCAGTTTCATGAAAGTCGGACAAAAATCCAAGAAACTGACCGGATATTCATAAGTCGTATTTGGTTTCAACACTCCGGGATAAGAAATGATAGCAGGAACTCGGATTCCTCCTTCCAAAAATGTAGCTTTCATGCCACTCAACGGATAGTTGGAAGTCATCGTTCCATCAGGGCCACCATTATCATTAGTAAATATCACTATTGTATTCTTGTCCAATGCTAGTTCTTTCAATTTATCCATAACTTTTCCGCAAGCCCTGTCTAATGCCCAAGTCATTGCAGCCAATTTCTTTCGTTTTCCCGTCAACTTTGGAAATTCATCCATATCAGCCGGTTCAATATCCATCGGAGCATGAACAGCATTAAAAGCCAGATAAACAAAAAACGGCTTATCTGCATTCTTCTCTATAAAATCGCAAGCCTCGTCAGCCAATAAACTTGTCAGATACCTGTCGGGTTCCTCGAAATGAGCAAACCCATATTCCATTTTTTTATCAATGTCTTCATCTGCAAACGCCGACTCCTTTTCATAAGCATAATAACTCCTTGCCCCCGAACGGAAACCTGCAAAATGGTCGAATCCACGGCGCAATGGATGATATGTGTCAGTAGCTCCCAGATGCCATTTTCCAAATGCTCCAGATACATACCCGGCTTCGTGCAGATAATCAGCAATAAATTTCTCATTTGCAGGAACTCCCATATCCAATCCGGTCTTTCCATGCTCACTCATATATCCGGTGACATTATTTTCCTCTATCCCAAACCTTTGTTGATACTTGCCGGTCATTAACCCTGCCCTGGAAGGACCGCTGACCGCGTCTGTCACATACATTTGCCGGCATTTCACTCCATTTTGCGCCAGCTTATCCAAATTTGGCGTACGAAACTGTTTGCTTCCTTGAAAGCCAAAATCAGCATAACCAGCATCGTCACTTAAAATAAAAACAATATTAGGTTTATCTCCTAGCTCTCTTTCCTGTGCAATTCCCACCATAGGAAGCAACACAGGAAATAAAAACGAAATCTTTTGTGTTAAAACTGTCATTGTTCTAAAATATTTGATATTTTCATTTAGGTACACACGCACCTATAATCGGTTCACCGATTATATTCCCAAAGAAATCTTTTTCCATCTTTAATTTTGGCAACACTCCGTAATCCGTATCATCCGAAGACAATTTAACAACCTCCGTACCTCTTTTTACAACCTGAAAATTGGACGGAATAAAATCCTCCGGATTCCCACCATTGACATTTTTAAAAGAAGGATCTCCACCCAAAGCTTTCTCATCCCAATAACGTTCGGGAAGCAAATTGGAAGCAGTAGGATACGAAGCATTATATAGCTGGTACAGATTATTTTTCACCATAAAGTCCAAAGCCTCTATTTCATCAGGAGTCATATCCCTCACAATAGCTTTACCTTTGTCATTCAATTCTCCCGTCGTTACTCTGAAGTCTGTCGCATTATTGATAAATTGTCCATTCTCATAAGCGTGTTTCGACCAAGTATTAGACATCTTTTTCGGAATCCAAAAGATATTATTCATCACCAAAATTCCTTTGGCAGAAGTTGCCATCTCAAAAATAGAAGGATTGATATAGGAAAGATTCGAAGTGCAAACAATGGTATTATTATAAATATAAATAGAATAAGGTCCTACATAATTTTCCTGCGTATGTCCATTCACTGTCATAAGGCAACCATCGGTGCCGACACTTCCCCAATAGTTTGCCTGCAACGGATCTTTCAGATTCCTCCATCCATCATCCACACTGATATTGTAGCGATAAGAACAATTCTTGTTCTTGCCTAATACTTCGATAAATCCGCCCGCATTATTCTTACTGAAACAATATTGGATCACTACATCCGTGTTTCCAATATCAATATGAGCTCCACAGCAATCAGCAATACCTTCCGCCCCTTCAAAATGATTATGCTCAAACAGAAAGCCATTACAACTATACACCCACATGCCGCTGCCGCGTCCCCATTTCCGCGAATCATTCCTACTACCAGAATTTATCGTTCTACATCCTTTCATTAACGAATTATATGCATGGCTGAACTGCGAACCCGGTCCGCCTGTCTCATAAATAAAACAATCTTCTATCTTCAGATTCTCAATATGTCCCTTATTATTCCCGTTAATTTTAATTCCCGTATGGCTTACATTTCTGATATAGCATTCCTTTATTTGAAGATCTTTGATACCTTCTCCATTATTTCTCGCCAATCCACGTATGCCCCATCCATAGTAATCCTCATTTGCAGTAGACCATTCCTTGCACGGACGTCCTCCCGGTGTTTCATTCATATTATAATAGAAAACATCGCATACATCTACATTATAAATCATTATATTATCAATCAGCGTATTAGTTCCGCTGCTACCATTAGAATATACCCAAATGCCATAACGGAATTTTTTACCCAAATCGTCCTCTTTATACATATAAAAAGATTGAAGACCACCGTTACCTTTTATTTTTAAATCCGTTATTTCTATTCGAGATGAGTTCTCTACTAATATTCCATTCGGATATCCGGCAAAATCAATTATCGCTTTACGTTCTCCATAACTGCCGATATGTATATATTGGTCATTTCCGGTCGCCTTCTGATTCAAATTCTTCAACTCGATACTCCCCTTGTATACATATCCGCCTCTCAACAGAACCTGATCTCCATAAGTTAAAGATAAACCTGCCAGTCTTTTTAAAGATTTAATTGCAGTCGCCTCGGATAATCCATCCCGATTATCATCTCCATTTTGTGCATCTACATAAATTGTTCTATGAAAGACATGAGAAGAGTTATATTTTATAACATCATTTCCTCCAAAAAACAATTCATTGTCATTTCCCGGTTCATCATCTCCCGTATCACCCTCTTCCGTCTTGTCCCCAGGATTATCTAAGTTCATATCTTCTGTTTTCCCACAAGATATGGACAAAAACAACATAATAAGTAAATAAATGAGAGCCGTTACCTTTTTCATATTTATTATAATCGTTTACATAGTATAGTTTATCTTCCGTTCTGCTTACTGCAAAGAATTAGAAACTCCCAAAACTACAGCAGATATAAGAAGCAACAAATTTCCTATCAACAACATTTTGAATGCTTTGCCACTATTTTTCCATTCCGAAGTTAAAACCGCCCACACATTACTTACAATTAGGGATATAGATATAAACATTGTCCATCCGAATACACTTCCGAATCTTCCCATAATTGTAGCTCCCTGTCCATAAAGCCCCAATGCTGCGAACCAGAACAATGCAGTAAGGAATATTGTAAAATAAGCTTTACCACTTCCAGATACGAAATATGTCTTATAACTTTTGTTCTTAATCAATAGCACAACGGCATATATTATCTGCACAATAAATCCTCCTATAAATACATAAATCCATTGAACCAGTGACGCATTTGCTGGAGAAGCACCTTGAGAAACCGCCGCTTCCGCTACCGAATAAACCCTATTAAATCCTATATTCAGCAAACCGGAAAAAAGCCCGCTAAAAAAAACACCAATCAATGCCAGAACAAATAGTAACTTCTGTTTCCGAACAACCGGAGAATGATTATTTCTGAACTGTTCACGAAGAATTGCCGCATAAGTAATCACCAATATCCCCATAATCATCAGAAAAGTACCGAGAATCAAATAAGGGAAAAAAGGCATTTGGGTCACACCTTCCATTTGAATCAACATTCCAAGCGAACCACTTATAGCCGTCATGCTCATACCAATGCCATAAGTTAGTGACATGCCAATCTGTACAATACCAAATCCCCATAACAGAGCTCCTATTCCCCACAATGCCCCCATGCATATTGCTGCCCAAATATCTTTCTCGCTAGCCACACACAAAGCAGCCAAAGAGTCCGGAACTGTAAGAGAAATCCAGATGGCCGGTATGACAAACATACTCAATATCGAAAACAATATCCAAAAAGCTTCCCACGATAAAGGCTGATATTTTTTCATACCCAATCCATAGGTTCCCTGGAAAAATCCGGAAATGAAAATAAGAAGAATTCCCAAAACTAATGTATTCATAATTTAACTGCTTTAAAAATGGCTTCTATGTTGGCCGGATTAATATCCGGTAAAACCGCCTCATGACTGGGAGAGATTATCAAACCGGTAGGGAAAATGTCTTTTAAACGTAGCACATTTTCTTTCACCTGTTCGATGGTACCATTAACTAAAAGTTCCTGTGCGTCAACTCCACCGAAAAAAGCACCCTTATCAGGAAAGGTCTGCTTAAGTTTCTCCGGTTGCATATCCGCTGCTAATGCCTGTATAGGATGAACCACATCAACTCCCAAATCAAACAGATCACCAATCACCGGATAAATGGATCCGCAAGAGTGATGGACAACTGTCAGTCCATAACTTTTAGCCTGCTCAACCAATTTACAGGTACCGGGAAAAATGAATTTCCTCAGATCTTCCGGAGCAACCATTAAAGCATGCTGACTTCCAAAATCATTACCAATCAGTACAGCGTCAAGTTCGCCTTTTGTAGCTTCATAGAATATTTCATTAGTTTGGAGGTAAAACTCTACAATTCTATCAACAACAGCCTGAAACATATCAGGGGCAGTATACATCGTAATCAATGCATTTTCCATTCCGAAAGCGGCGCAGGCATCTTGAAAATGGGCAGACCACATAATCCCCATTTTAGCGTAATCATCCGGAATAGCCTTCACTCTCCTCAAACTTTCGGTAGCGTCAACATGTTCTTTGGGATTCGGCCAGTGAAATTTTGAGATATACGAAGGATCTGTTACATTCTCAAAAAAGCCCGGTGCTGTTAATGTCCGTTCATCCTGCGAACCTCCTTCGCCATCTATAGCAAAATTCAGAGCGCAGCCAATATCATTGGTAGGGGGATTATTGTAAGGAACCTCAACAGGATAAATATCATCATCTATTTTCTGCTTAAGCTCTGCAATGTTATTCACCTTAAAATAAGTCAGCAATTGAGGAATAGCCGATGATACAGGAAGCCCCAACCAACTAGCTGGATAATCAATGCTCTCTCTGTTAATTGTAGCGTAAAATCGTTCTTTATGTGTCATATTACAAAGTTTTTATAGAATTCCAACTAAGTATCTCCCCAGTTATGAATTCTTTGTTAGTGATTTGCCGAAAGTCAGTAAAACCGGGTATCCACAAATCTTAGAGATATGCTGACATAACTACCACTGCACAAATTTACCAAACGATTATCACTTCGAAGGGGGAGAAAAATATGTAATATTAAGGGAGAAAAATCCTTTCCTACCGAATCGGCAGGAAAGGATTAATATATAAAGGATATCCTGTATGTTAATAAAAAGAATGCTCCAACTACGCTTTCACAGTTCAAATATTATTTCTTTTCTATCGTAATATCATCAAGCAGAAAAACTCCACCTTTACCTAAGCCCGGAACGGCCGTCAAACGATAAACCCATCCCTTCTCCGGAGTTTTAAACTTCAGAACGGTAGGCAAATACTTATTCTTTTCTTTTTTCAAGTTTACACGGGTAATCTCTTCCAGCTTCTTTGTTGCAGGATTATAATATTCAAGTCTCAGCAAAGGAGCTTCTCCCCAGATATACGATGTGTAAGCAGTAATTGTATATTCAGCATTCGGGTCTGATTTCACATTAAAATTCTGAAACATACCATTCTTAACCTCCACAGCATAATTACCACCATGCACCTTATCTCCTGTCACTATTTTATTTTCTTTCTTCTGCCAACATTCCCAGTTACTCAAATTCCCAGTTTCAAAATCACCATTTTTAAAGGTTTGAGCTTGCATAGATATTCCTGACAGGAACGCAACCAACAATAGTAAATTAATCTTTCTCATTTTAGTTTTCAATTTTAGTTTAACAATAATAGTATAATATATTTCCTGACTACTTTTTCTGTGCGTTAGGGACAATTGCCCCTACAATATTCCCTTTAATTTTATTTCCAAAGAAATCTCTCAAAACTTTCAACCCTCCGAAATAAACACCATAAGAAGTAGTATCCGATTCCAAATGAGGAATTGCCATCCCTTTATTTATCAATCCTGCATTGGAAGGAATCATATCTTCCGCCTCACTGCCATTGACATTGGCAAATCCCGGATCTCCTCCCAAAGCATTTTCATCCCAATATCCTTCGGGCAAAGCCTTTGCCACTTTCGTGAATTTATCTGTCCCAGCAGGATCGTAAAGCTTATATAAGTTATTCTTCATCACAAGCCCCATTCTGGCAAGCTCTTTTTCGTTCATCGGACGCACTTCTGCCGGATATGATCCTCTTGCGTCAGCTTTTACATTGTTACCCTTCTTTCGACCGGAAGATATCCTGAAATCATAGGCCGCATCATAGTCCTCACCATCCTTCCAACGGTGCATAGACCAGCCTGCGTCCGCACGTTTGGCAAACCAGAATATATTATTCATCATCACAAGTCCACGATTGGACGTGGCGATATTGAAAACGAACGGATTCTCGTAGGGTGCATTGCCCTCTTCCGTACAAATAATCGTATTATTATAGATATATGACTGGTAAGGACCGTAATAACGCTTATCATGATTATGCCCGTTCACTGTGACCAGACAACCGGGCGTACCCACTTTGCCCCAAAAGTCTTGTGTAGGTTTGTCTTTCATATTTCTCCAACCATCATTGATGCTGACGTTAAAACGATAACTACAATTATAATTCAATCCGAGAATTTCAATGAAACCGCCACAGTTGTAACGACTTAGACAATATTGGATAACCACATTACGACAATTGAAATCAATATGCGCACCACAACAGTCGGCTATTCCTTGTGCTCCCTCAAAAACATTATATTCAAGAAGAAAGTTGACGCATCCCCATGTCCACATACCACTGCCACGCCCCCACTTACGGTGATCGTTGCGATTACCCGACTCCGTAATGCGGCAGTGCTTCATATAACTATTGTTGCATTTATTGAACTGCATCCCCGGACCGCCGGATTGATACACCGTACAATTCTCAATATGTACATTATCCACATTACGAGGCAATGATCCATCAATTTTCCCGCTGCCTTTAAAACGAATTCCCATTTGACTGACATTACGTACAGTCACATATTTTATATCCACATTCCGGATGCCATTACCCTTCAACACTTCTCCGAAAACTCCCCAGCCCCAACCAGCTCCATCATTCATATCCCATTGATTACAAGCTCTCGACTCCTTGACCGGATTCAACAAAAAAACATCCTGAATATCCACATTAAAAATAATGATATTCTTCACAAGGCTCTGCTCTATTGAGTTGTTTGAAAGAATACGGACAGCATAACGCTGACCTTTATTTTTTTCGTCCTTCCTGGACATGAAAGTCTTAGTGTCCGGACCTCCATTACCGGTCAATTTCAAATCGGAAACAATGACATCCGAAGTATTCTGAATCCAGATTCCTGCCGGATATCCTTTAAAATCCAGCGTTGCCTTTGCACCGCCATAACTACCTATATGTATCTTTCTCCCCTTCGACATTTCAACATTCAAGTTCGTCAGTTCAATTGTACCTTCATGTACCTGACCTCCTTTCAGTAAAATTTCATCCCCGAATACTAATTGCATTTTCGCTAGTTTGTCCAATGTACGTATCGGTCGGTCCGTCGACAAACCATCATTCGTATCTGTCCCCTTGACAGCATCCACAAAGATTGTACGCTTATATTCTTCTTTTGAAACATATTTTATAGCATTATTGACCTCCGGTACTTTAAACTTATATGAGCCGGAACTAATTCCTTGAGCTTTCACAGTAAGAAAACCGTGCATACATAGTATTAAAAGTATAAACGGCAAAATACACTTCTGAAATAAAATTCGTTTGTTTTTCATCCTATTAAATATTTGGTATTTCAATTATAATCTTCCATAGTAATGACAACAACAAAATTACACCTTTTCATCGAATGGAAGAGGGGAGATTTTTCTATTAAACAAGGAGGGATTTAGGTAGAAAGTAAAAAGACGAATAAGGAATACACAAAAACAAATAAAACACTTCTTCACCGTGAATCAACTCAAATTGATTTTTCCTGCTTCCACCATTGAGCATGATTAGTAAAGTCTTTTCGCAATTTGTTTCAAACACAAACCTTGCTTGAAACTAAAAGTTTCACACCGAGAAACAAAGTGTTTCAAAGCATGAAACAAAGTGTTTCACACCGAGAAACAAATTTGAGACTAATATCTTGCTGGTGAAGAGGCAGTGAAATTGCCACCCTTCACCAGCAAGCTCCTTATTCATCGAATTAGACAGAGAAAAGATAAAGAAGAGAGATAGAAAGACTGAAAAATAAATATCCAGCGGGAATATTCATTCGATTCTGTAATGATTATGTACCGTACGGAAAAAGGACTAAATCCTTTCTGCACGAAAACCTTATAATTCAAGAGTCTTTTTTCCTTTGACTTTAAATTCTCCTTCCACATAGTTTGCCGTCACAGGAAGCGGTTGTCCGTTTCCTATTGAAACACGAAATACCCCCGGCTCAATGGTGCGTTTCAATGTCCCTGTTACCACTGACATATTTTCCGGAGCAATATCCAATGTTACCTTTTGTGTCTCGCCCGGTTTCAGATGAATACGTTTGAAGCCGCACAACTGACGAAGCGGAACGTCCACCGAAGCTTCCACATCTTTTATATACAACTGAACCACTTCATCCGCCGCCATCTTTCCCGTATTTGTTATACTGACCGAAACTGTAGCTGGTTCACCCGCCTTGACCACTGCCGGAAGTTGCAAACCGACATACTCAAACGTTGTATAAGAAAGCCCGTAACCAAAAGGATACATTGCCTCTTTGTCCATATATCGATAAGTCCGCCCTTTCATTGAATAATCATCAAACGGGGGTAACTGTTCTACAGACTTCATAAAGGTCAGAGGAGTACGGCCTGATGGACTGTATCTACCGAAAAGCATATCAGCCAAAGCATTTCCACCTTCTTCTCCCGGATACCAGGCATAAATTAAAGCATCGGCCAGTTCTCTGACATCTTTCAATATTACGGGGCACCCACCAGTCAGCACAACCACTAGTTTACTCTTCTTACCGGTTTTGTTTTTACTCTTTCCACTGTCTATATTTGCCCTTATTTTACGCAAGAAAGATAATTGGGCTTCAGGGATGGAAAGACTCGGCACTTCTCCATGCTCATCTGCCGCAATGGCATCCATTCCTTCTCCCTCCAATGCATTCGTCAGTCCCAGACACGCAACGACAACATCTGCTTCCGGCGCTTCTTTGGTAGTCCATTCATTATACGCCTCTTTTGTCAGTTGTACCCCCGGACGATATTGAAGAGACATTCCTTTGGGCATCTTATTCGAGATTCCTTCCAGAAAAGTGGAAAGTTGTCCGTTCATGCCAAAATAATTGCCGATCAGCGCATCCTGATTGTTTGCATTTGCTCCTGTTACGTAGACATAATGATCTTCGGAATTCAGTGGTAACGTATTGTTCTTGTTTTCCAACAGTACAAAAGATTTGGCGGCAGCCTGATATGCCAACGCACGATGTTCCGCACAATCCACCTTGTCCCAGGAAAGACTGGAATAGGGTACGTCCTTCGGATTATCAAACAAACCCAATTTGAAACGAGTGGTCAACAACGTAGTCAGCAAACTATCGATAGTGCTTTCTTTCACCAGTCCTTCCTTTACCGCACCGGGCAGTCCGCTCTTATAAGTACCGCCACAATTCAAGTTCAAGCCGGAATTTGCCGCAATAGCCGCGGCCTCCTTTGCATTCTTACATATATTGAACACATTCACAAACCGCGCCAACGCGCCGCAATCGGAAGTGACATATCCTTTGAACCCCCATTGGTTGCGCAGAATATCTACCAAATACTTTCTACTTCCACTGGCAGGTTCGCCATTGATCAGATTATATGCTCCCATCACACTTTCCACATCTGCTTCCTTCACCAATGCTTTGAAAGCCGGCAGATAAGTCTGATACATATCCACGTCGGTAGTCTCGGATATGCGGACTTCCGCGTCGGTATATCCACTGTATGCTGCATAGTGCTTAGCACATGCAGCCACTTTAAGATATTTGGGGTCATTCCCCTGAAGTCCTTTCACATAGGCAACCCCCATGCGGGAAGTCAGAAACGGATCTTCACCATACGTTTCCTGTCCTCTTCCCCATCTCGGGTCACGATAGATATTAATGCTTGGAGAATAATAGGTAAGTCCGGTATATTTTGAAAAATTACCTCGTTTCTGAGCCATATCGTACAAAATACGACCTTCGGTAGAAATTGCATTCGCTATTTTATAGACCATATCATCATCAAAGGTTGCAGCCAGCCCTATAGGCATGGGAAATACGGTAGCATTACCATTTCTTGCGATACCATGCAGACACTCGCTCCACCAACGATAAGCAGGAACTCCCAAACGAGGAATGGCATCCGCGTCAGTTACCATCTGCGACACTTTTTCTTCCAGTGTCATACGACTGACCAAGTCCGCTGCCCGTTCTTCAAAAGAAAGACTCGTGTCAAGATAACGGGGGGATAACTCTTGCGCATGAATATCCATGCCGGTATTCAACGAAGTAGAAACAACCAGAGACAAAGATAGCATCATCTTTCCGGTCATCTTTTGCATAAGTGATTTCATATTTCTTTCTTATTTAACTTGATTCATTCAGCTTTTTATATAGCCTTATTCATAAACAGCCTTATATACAAGCGCTTTCGTATTCGGCAAAACCTTCGGAGCATAGATAACAAGCCCTTCGGACGTTTGACTCCATCGGATGTTTTCTTTAGAACCAATTAGCTTCAACGATTTTATTTTGATATCCGGTACCTTACCGTTTTTGGAAAAGGTATGCAACAATAACTTCTCTCCGGCAGCAGGCATCCCTAGCTGAGTGATATACAGTTTATCTCCATTCGTCGTAAACCTGAAGTCCTGTGCTGTATAGTCCACTCCATCTCCCTGTACTCCACCAAATACATTTTTTTTCAGTTTCGTTATACCTTCACCGTAAGTGATAAACGGACGGGTATTATAAACGGCTTCCCCGTTCACCTTCAACCATTGTCCTATTTCCAATAACCCGCTTCTCATTTCTTCCGGAATACGTCCGTCGCAAGTCGGTGTTATATTCAACAGCAGGCATCCGTTCTTACTGACAATATCAACAAGTTCATCTATCACAATATCCGAATTTTTCAAACGCATCTTATGCTTCCAGCTCCAGGCATTCCACGCCCACGAATCATCAGTCAGCCAAGGAAATTCCACCTTTTCATTCATCCGTCCGCGTTCCAAGTCCAATATTGCAATTCCTTCCGGCAAATCTTTGTTCTTGTAACTCATGCCGACTTTCTTCTTCCACTCCGATTCCTTATTATAATAATAAGCTATCATTGCTTGCCTATCTTTTTCTGGAATCAGGAACAAACGACTGTCGAACCACAAGAAATCCGGCTGATAATTGTCTATCACTTCATAAATCTTTTGTTTCCATAAACTCACAAATGATTCGGACGGAGCGTATCGGGGCAATATGTCTCCGGTAAAATAGCCGCTTTCACGCACTCCCTGTCTGAAATAGTCAAAAGTCTCCGGTAAAGTACGTTCGCCATAAAACTTTTCAAAGCCAACGGCAGTTGTATCTACCCGTCCGCTCCACGTAGGATACCATCCCCATTCCCAGGAATGATGAAAGCTGGTTATAAATTTCAACCCTTCTTTCTTTATCGCTTTTGAAAGCTCGCCCACAATATCGCGCCTGGGTCCCATTTTCATCGAATTGTAAGGATTCACTTCACTATTCCAATTAGAGAAATTATCGCAATGTTCTGCCACCGGTCCCGCAAATCTGGCACCCGACGCCTTGAACAACTTCGCCCAATCCTCCGCTACAAACTCGGACGCCGTAAAATAGGGAATAAACTGGTGGTATTGAAAGTCTTCACCATACACTTCTTTATGATGTTTATGAACAGCATGCCCCTCATTATACATATAATGTGAATACCACTCTCCCATTCCCATATAAGAATAAATTCCCCAGTGGAAATAAATCCCGAACTTTGCATCACGAAACCACTCCGGAATCTGATGCGATTTCAATGACTCCCAACTTGCACTATAAGAAATGCTTTTAGGCTGCGCTATGAGAGTCATCAAAAAGAAACTCATCACAAGAGTACAACAAAATATTCTTTTCATACGTCTTTCATTATTTTACGTCCAACCATTCAACTTCCAGACTTTTACGATTGTCAAATAATCCAGGAAAGTAGCGGAATGTGGAATTACCATATTTATTTTTACGCTCCCTGCTTTTCTGTCCATAACGTTTGTAAACTTCCAAAGCCGCTTTCTGATCTCCAACCAGAAGCATATAATCGTTGGCAGACACTTTATTTCCCGTCTTGTCGGTCATTTCTATCTCAACATAGAATTTGTCATCCATTTTCCCCGGAACTTTAAATGCCAGCGACATCATCTCTTTCGAGCTGTCCGGAGATATATTTCCCCAATCAACCGACTGCTTCTCAATTACCTCCCTTGCGTTGTTCATTATCTTTATCTCAGCTTTGCATCCCTCAAAGCCTTTCATAAAGTCGTTGACTACCCAAAGCTTTCCCTTAAATTCTTCTCCGGGCATCCAGCGACGACGCTCATATTGCAAAGTAACCAAAAGTGGCTGATAGGCTTTCTTGATAAAATAATGCGATTTCTTAGGCTGTAAATAATAATCGACTGTCGCCCATTTGAAATCGGGAGAATTCAGAATAAAATGGCAAAAACAGACTGCACTCATCTTAGGTTTACGCGTACGGTAAAGCTCCATCGCATATTGAAAATAAGTTCCCTGTGCTATCTGAGTTGCATTGACAAACTCTTCCATTCCCCTATTGGTATAATCTTCGCCAAAAACTTCGTAATTATGAGCCTGCAATATATCCAAATCAGCCCAGTGATACCCCCAGCTTGGCTTAGGCGGCCATAATTCGTCTTCAGGAATAAACTTGCGTATGCTTTCGACAGACGGGCACGAAGTGACCGCCAGCTCCGGAATAGCTGCATAGTGTTGTTCCGGATAATAATCTTCCATAAAAAAATTACCCACTCCGTAATGGACCCCATGAGGATGAGCTGATTCATGGCGCAATTGCCCCACTGTCAATGCGTGGTGACTACTCAGCGGCGAAGTCGGGATATAATGTAAATCTGTATATTTCTTCAAAGTATCACCCAATTCCACAACAAAGTCCCACTGATATCTACGTTGCGGTTCAGAATTGATAAACAAGATTTCTTCCGACCCTTCTATAATTATATTACAAGGATGGTTACGACGCTGCTTCATAGCGCAAACCACTTCATCAAACGCCTTTTTCTTCAAAGATTCGTCTTTAAGGATAAAATTGTTCATCATTCCTACGTCCTGCCACACAGTAATCCCCGCTTCATTGCATAATTCATAAAACAAGGGGATTTCAAGAGGATGCCAGTTGAATATCCGAAGATTGTTAATATTCGCTTCTTTAGCCAAGCGGATCAACTCACGATAAGTATCCTCGGTAGTACGCCCGGTAAACATATCGGGGGGACCTCCCCATGTGCCGGAACGAACAAAATGACGCTGTCCATTGATCATCACCGTCCATGGATTGCGTACTTCCTCTTTCGTCCAACCGGGATTCATAGCCATTTTCACTTCACGCACACCAAAAGTCACACTCTCCATGTCCTGAAAGTCTCCGTCAGAGTTTCTGATTGTCACTTCTGCCTGATACAGATTCTGCTCGCCCATATCCCAAGGCCACCATAATTTGGCGTCCGGTATTTTTATAGTGGCAGCCAATTTATGTACTCCCGGTTTCAGTTCTCCTTTCAGGGTAGCCGTATAATTCTCTGAACGGAAGTTCTTCCCTGTAAGCACAACAGAAGTTTCTATCTGCTGAATATTCCCGGATATATTTTCCAGTTCAACTTCCACTTCTACCGTTGCTCCTTTCTTCAAAAGAGCAGGCTTAACGTAAACATCCGTGATTCGTGACAGCCCTGTAGCGACCAGCTTTACCGGTTGCCATATCCCAGTTGGTACAATATTCTGATTATAATCTCCATGCCAGCGATATTTGCGTCCGTTTGCTAGACTTATGTTACGTACCGCAGGTTGTAGACGCACTGCCAGATAGTTATTGTCCTTCGGATCCTGTTTGGTAGTCAGTTTCACCAATTGGGTAATGTCAAATGAAAAATCAGAAAACATTCCCTCATGGTTGCCTAAGTAAGTTCCGTTCAGATAGACATCACACGCAAAATCCACCCCGTCGAACTGAAGCCGGATTTGCTTGCCCACCATAGCTTTGGGAATGTCAAACTCTTTAAAATACCACCATTCATAGTCATTCACCCATTTGGCTTTCATCGCATTGCTTCCCATATTCATCTCGTCAATGCGTCCTATACGCCACAAATCCGTAAACACGTCACCCGGCACTTTAGCATAATTGCAGTCAGGCAAATGTTTATGGAATAAGTTTTTTATTCCCTGTTCAGGCAAAGCCCCCTCTATTTTCCAGTCTGTTCCACTTAGATCAAGAATCAATTTTCTGTTTTCTTGTGCAGATAATGAGGTAGTCACCCATACTATCAACAACAGTAATACTTTTTTCATTGGCTATTAAATTTATTAGTTATTCTTATTTATCAACTGCTCGTTTTCTTTACATATTCGTTCTGATTGTGCTTTAGTCAGCTTCTGCCGCATATATTCTTCCCGTGAGAAATTCACCACTTGCGCCTTCATTTGTCTGTCGTCAATATCCAGGTTAAGGTCGCAGTCAAAACGGTCTAATACCGAATAATTCTTCCGCTCGCCCATGTTTGTGAAGTGGCACAATCCCCAACTGATTCCTCTTCCATCTTTCGAATCATCAAAAGCATCGGGAATAAATCCCGCCGGCGCGTTAGGCATCAGATTAACAAAAGAAGCAATACGGAAATTCACCCAGTCTTCGGCATACTGTATTGTATTATGCTCATTCCCGGCTTTTATCACCATGGCAGCCACCCCTTTACGGAAAGGAAACAAAGAAACTTCATGTCCCGAGTTTAATACCGGATTCAAAGGATGTTTTCTGAAAGGCCCCTCCGGATGATCGGCTATGGCCAATCCACCGGCATCCCGATGGTTGAAACCGGATTTGTAATATAAATAAATCTTTCCGTCGTGCACCAGAGGGAACGGGTCGTGAATCAGTTTCTCATCCCATTCGCCCTTCTTTCCTGTTTCCACGACAGATTTTCCACATGGACGCCACGGTCCGTCGGGACTGTCCGCTTCCGACATGGAAACAGGACAAAAATCACCACTTTTGCCACTAGGCTCATTAAAACTCTGATAATAGAGATAATATTTTCCCTTGAACTTCAAGATATCGGCTGTAGAAACAGAACGATGCCCTACTTCCGGTTTAGGCGGACGGGGAATGGCTACGCCTTGTTCTTCCCATGTAAATCCGTCTTTACTAGTGGCATACCATATTTCCGCCAAATCCCAATCTGTAGAGGGTATCTCATCTGTATAGTTTTTCTTGTCAGGGGGCGAAATAGTCTTTCTATATGTATACCAAACATAATATTTCCCATTCTCAAAAAGCACTTTGGAAGGATCTCTCCGTGATACTGTACCATCCCCACCGTTGTAGTCAAACCCTTTCAGCTCTGTATATTTGAAAGTCGTATATAACTCATTTTCCATCGGATATTCCGACTCATATTCATTATTACGTCTCATCGCCTCACTCATATACTCACCACTTTGCGGATAATTGGAATGTAATCCCGGAGTTGCATTTGTTTTGAATTCTCCATTCAGATTTCCTTCTCCATCTGCCGCGCATAAGAACAACCCGCCTCCTATGACAAGACAAGAAAACCCCAATAGTATTTTCTCACTGTTTTTCATTCGTTCTCCTATTTGTAGATTCAGCAGTCATCCATTCTTTCCATCATAAAACTTTGTCATCTCTCTGCCTAGTAACAGAAACGCACCGGAAGCGTACATTTGCCAGTCATCCTGTCCGAAAGGAGTCGGAGAAGCCGCCACTCTTTGAACATAACCCAGACAACCGGACTGCATCACTCTTCCACATAAGGCACTCCATGCCTTCTCCAATTGTGGAGAAAAACATGTATCAATCAAACCGTTGTTGATACCCCATGCCAATGCATAAGCATTGAATACAGTAGCACTAGTCTCTCCCAACGACAAATAGTCTTTATCGAGCAAATTCGAGGTCCACAACCCATCTTCTGTTTGCAGAGAAAGGAGTTTACCGATCATCTCTTTGTATTGAGCAATAAACCGCGGCCTATAAGGACTATCCGAAGGAAGAATATCAAGTATTTGTGTCAATCCACCGATAACCCAGCCATTTCCACGTCCCCAGAATACCTTCTTCCCGTTTTCTGTCCGTTGACTAAAAAAACGGTCGTCCCGATAATAAAGCGAATCAGTTTTTGAATACAGATAATCTGAGGTTTTCCACCATTGCGTATTCATATAATCCAAATACGCATCTTCACCTGTCACTTCCCAGACGGAAGCAAACGCCGTAGGAGCCATGTACAACGCATCACACCACGACCACCATTCTCCTCTGCGCGGATTGTCAGCAAATCTTACATCCGTACCTTTTTTATAATTACTGGCATATAAATGAGCATTCAATACCCATTTGGAGCGTTCCAACATTTCAGGCTGCTTATATAATCCATAAAGGTAAGCCCATACATTAATAATAGCTACCCGGTCAGCATGAAAAAAATTGTCACCTGTACCATATTTATGATGCGCTCCCAAATTAAGTAATTCATTCACATAACGCTCTTCACCGGTGACGTCATGTAATGCGCAAAGTCCACGCCAAAAAGTTGCATATACCCAGTTCAATATTTCTTCATCCTGTTTCCATTCTCCTCCGGTAAACGGATTTTCAAGTTGCCAGTCCGCCACCCTACGCATCAAATTCAAAATACCTTCACGTTTGGTATACTCTTCTGTTTCCGGCAGGATACGGTCCAGCTTGATAGCTGTCTGATAACGTTCTTCGAAACTCCAGAAATTTTCGCGAATCTTCTCGTGATAACCAAAGTTTATATAGCGGGTATTCTGCATCCACATCACTTGATGTGGATTCCCTTCTTGAGCACCTTTCACCGCAAAAGGCCTGACATTGTCTTTGTTGGAACCCGAGGTTATAGCTTCTACTTTCCACGAACCGGGAGTTTTGTTCATTGTCCATTTTTCGATTTCAAAAACCGAATCCCGATTGATAGACAAATACAGAATATCTGTATTCTCCTTGTCAATACTCATCCCCCCGGAATAATTATCTTCATATTCCTTTCTTCCGGTAACCGTCTGTGGAAACCACTTGCCCGAATGTACTAAGTCACATTTCTTCCATCCGCCTTTTTCTACGCGGGCCAAACAATAAATATGGTCTGTATTCACAGGAAAACGTGCGAAAGCAATTATCGGATTTCCATCTTTATCTTCGGCAATATCCCAATTCCACGCTTTACCGGTTTCTTTATTCCCTTGATAAACAATGTCCACATCATTCAACGTCAGAGGCAAATCTTTTATCTCTTTCGTTTTTGTACCGTCAGCCTTATAGAATGCACCGTTTTTATAACATACATAATATATACTGTTCAGAGGTTCATTACGAGGATGTCCGTCCGTAAATGTAAAATGTATCTTGTCATCCCCTTTCGAATAAACTTTTGTATAAGGCCGCGCTTTCGGACGTGTTTTAAAATAAATCTGTCCCGCACTCCAAGTATCTCCTCCATCATCGGAATACGAAAAGGTAGGTTTATTGTCCATTCCTCTCCAAAACAAATACTGTCGGTTTGCTTCGGCAGAAAGCGATACCACGTTTGTATAACAATGATTGCTACCTTCTTTTTTATCATTCAGATACAGTTTTTTCACCTCACCGAACGAGGTTATACTCTCCGGTTCATTTGACTTAAGAAGAAATAACGGTTGGGAACCGATCATGTGGGTATTATAATAGACCTGCAGATATCCCTTATCATCGAAGTACAAAGATGGAACGTTATGATCATCAATTTCAAGATTATCAGCTACTACAACCGAAGCGATCTCTTTTGTGTCATGATCGAAATATCCGACATGCACATCACCATAATTATCTATCCATCCAGCATAAGTGCGCTTATATTTACCTTCATAATATACCGCACGAGGATCCGAAAACCAACACCATGCACCGTTGTGTGTTATAGACTGATAATTTTCCGAAGCCACTGCCTGCTTCTTTATCAAATACTGCTTTGCTGTTTTCTGCGCTACCATCCTCAACGGAATTTGCACATTAAAAGAGTGCCGCACTTTATAGACATCCGTCGTATCAGCCGCACACAACAATAAAAGTGGTTTACTGTTTTCCATATACACCTGCGGACGTTCCAGATGAGTCAATTTTTGGGATTTGCCATTTTCCCACGTGATTGTTAAGCCGGAAACATTCTCATACTCCGCCAGTTTCCAGTCTAATCCGTCAACTGATTCAAACTGAACTAAAGAGAATTCTCTTCTATCCTTGTTTTTCATACGTTTCACAATAGCTCTATATTTGCCGTCCTGATACCAGATATAAGGGTCTTCCACCGGAAAGCGCTCTCCTTCAAAACAGAAAACCGGCTTTGAGTGCTTTTTAAAAGGTCCTGTAGGTGAATCTGAAAAAGCTACCATGTGTACCACCGGACCACCTCCGGGTAAAGGATATTTTTTTCCAACAGCTTTATACAAAAGCAAGTACTTTCCATCCGGAGTTTCACAAATAGAAGGGTTTGACACCATCAGACAATCAGGTGCCTTGTCATCAGAAGATATATCTATGAGCGGATGATCGTAGCGTTTCCAAGGCCCATTCGGGCTGTCTGCAACTGCCACTCCGATACGCTGATTATTACGATGAGTCCAATTTAAAACTTCTTTTCCCGGTCTTCCCTTTATCTGTCCGTCACCCGTATTACCCATATAATACAGATAATATTTGTTGCCAAACTTATGAACTGTAGGATTATGAGTACACCATCCGTCCCAGTACTGTTTCCCCCGTCTGTGGAAAACCACTTCCTTAAACTTCCACGGACCATACGGACTCACTGATACAGCATGTGCTATTTCCGAATCCGTCACCCACGACCAACCAATATCTTTAGGCCACCGTGAATAGAATATATGATACAAACCATCTTCCCCTTTTACCATCGAAGCCCCCCATACACTATATTTACCGTCATGTCCATCAGTATATACAGCCGTTTCCGGAACTTTGCCCAATGTTATCCTATAATTCTTCGCCTGATTTTTCTGTGCAAAAGCCGGAAGTATAAAAAAAGACAAAACGCTCAATATCATTAAATAAATAGTTCTCATCATCTACTTGCTTTTACGTTAGTTATTTAAATATTCTAATCTATTACGTATTTCATTAGAACTTTGTAAGAGTTCCGTTGGTCTCAATATAAAGTTGTAAGATAATACGTCATGCAAATAGGTCATATCATTCAATATAAGAAGTGACTCTGCACTAGATTTTGACAAAAGCAATGCCTGCTTCATAATATCCTCAACATTAACACTTCTACTTTGACTTCGAATCATTGCAATAACAGCACGACTTCTTACATACCCTCTTGAATCATTCAAAAGTTTATCAAGCTCATCATACAATGAAGATGCTTTGTCTCCAAAAGCTGCACATACTGTCACTCCCCAATAACGTTCCACCGGATCCGTCGAATTTAAGACTTTCCGAAGAATAGTCTCGGCTTCTTCAAAAGAGCCTAATTCTAAATCAGCAATATCCGAATATTTTTTTATGGAAGTCCAACTATTCAATCCAAATTCAGTCGGACTCTGTTTGCCATAATACAACCATTCACATTCGGGAAAAAGCCCCAAATCATGTTCACCTATCATTTTAGATTTCAAAAGCTTTCGCAGCCCTTTCAAAATTGAATCATACGCAGGACTATCAGCAAGATTGCAGGTTTCATAAGGGTCAATAGATAAATCATAAAGTTCTTCCGCTTTCTGAGGTTCAAAAAAACGACTTTGAACTGCATTTAATTTACCAGCTTCATATAACTCGCGCCATTCACAAAAAGCAGCTTGCTTATAACGGTAATTAGAATAGAGTGATTTCGGATGATAAGACAGAAAGTTACGTGAATATTTAAATTTCCCTTGACGCAACGTCCGATTAAACGCATATAGTTCACCAAAGCGATCTCCATAACCATAGACTTCATTCCGTTCATTTAATTGTTTCAAGGAAATATCTGTTCCTAAAAAAGGTATTCCATCCATCTCTTGTCGGGCATCCACGCCTGCCAAATGAAGCAATGTAGGCCCAAAATCTACAAAACTGACAAATCCATCTACTTTAGTTCCTATTTTTAGTGGTATTTTATCTCTCCACCTAGCTGGAACATATACAACCAAAGGTACTTGCATTCCCCCTTCTGTCGTATATCCCTTTGTACCGGGAAGTGCTCCTCCGTTATCACCAAAATAAAAAATGAAAGTATTGTCCAATTCTCCATTTTCCTCTAGCATCCGCATTAATTTTCCTAATTCTTTATCAGAATCCTGAATACAATCATAAAAAGTGGCATAAGTATATCTGAATAATTCTGTATTAGGATGATAGGGATGAACAAACACATTATCAGGCAGATTATTTGTCCTTGTTTCACGAAGCCTTGATTTTGGAAATAATAAATTACTTTCATGAGTCAATACATTTGTCCTAACAAGAAAAAATGGTTTTTTCTTGTTAGGACGATTATGCCATTCACACAGTTTACCTCCTACAACATCCCAGGCTGTCTCATCTAAAATACAATTATAATCTGTTTTAGAAGCGTTGAAAGTGTAATATCCTGCCTTTCTTAAATACGCAGGAAACATATTCACCCCCTTTGGCAAAGGTACTTCTTCCATCCTTCGATGATAACTGCAACCCAAACGCGTAGCATAGCATCCTGTAATCAAAGTTGTACGGGCAGCAGAACTAACAGGTGCATTGCTATAGGCATTATTAAAAATAATCCCTTCAGTTGCAAGTTTCTCTAAATTTGGAGTTACGGCTCCATAACTTCCATCATTATACAAACTCAAATAGTGTTTCGAAACGTCTTCTGCCATAAACCAAACAAAATTAGGCCGAATCTCCTTTAATTCCTGCCCCTTTGCAGGCAAAAAATTCCCTATAACACATAGAGTTGTAAAAGAACAGACTAAAGACTTCATTCTTATAACCTGATTAGCTGTTAAATACTATCAACGGAACATCATTTCTTGATCTCTGATTCAGCCATACGCTTTTTCTTCAAACCTCCCAAACCTTGTCTAAAGTAGACATCGGGAGTATGATATATTGTCGTTTGCTTAAACACCTTATCATTGCAATCACGACTTAAATCACAGTCAAAACGTGCTATGATAGAGTGTCTTTTACCTTCCTCACCGGCGTTTGTAAAATGACAAACACCCCAAGTAATACCCCGCCCGTCATTTGTGTCGGTAAATGCGTCAGGAGTAAATGTTCCCGCTGCCGTAGGCGCAAGAGAAACCACAGAGGCAACATGAAAATTCACACCGTCTTCGGCATACTGAATAGTCTCTCTTTCGTTACCGTCTCTAATAGCTAAAGCAGCTACACCATTTTTATAGGGAAAATAAGTTGTTTCGTGACCGGTATTCATTACCGGACTAAGCGGATGCTTCTCAAAAGGTCCGAACGGGTCTTTTGCAATAGCAAGCCCGTGCGCAACAGCATATCTATCTCTTACATCAGGCCATTTGTTATAGGCAGCCTTATAATAAAGGTAAATTTTTCCTTTGTATACAATCGGATGGGGGTCTTGCGCCTGGTCTTGGTCCCAATCTCCTTTCTCCCCAAAAGGAAAAATCATTTTACCCGTATGAGTCCACGGACCCTCCGGAGAATCAGCATAAGCCATCGATATAGGGCACCAGTCACCTTTCAAACCACTCGGTTCGTTAAATGCCTGAAAATACAAATAATACTTGCCTTTCCAAACCAAAATGTCGGGAGTCGCCACCGATCGCCAACCCAAATTGGGTTTCGGGGGGCGCGGCACAGCTACTCCTTGTTCTTCCCATTTAAAACCATCAGTGCTTGTAGCATACCATATATCACAAAGGTCCCAATCGGTAGAAGGTATTTCATCTGTAGCTTCATCAGCGCGAGGAGCTCCGACAGGAAGATGTTTGGTATCTCTTTTGGTATACCACATATAATATTTGCCGCCTACAAGAATAGGTCTTGACGGGTCACGGCGAGTGATTGTTCCATCACCACCATTATAGTCGAACCCTTCTAAAGCCGTATATTTAAATGTCGTATAAAGTTCATTATCTTGTACCCTCGGAGCAGGATAATCGAACATACGTTCCATTGCCGCACTTAACGGGAAATCCGGCTTCTCTGCCGGCATCTTATGCGGAAAAACTTTTCGGGTCTCCTTCAGACTAGATTCTTTAATCTGACAGGACACGATAACTAATAAAAAACAGAATAAAAGCAGCACATGTATCTTTTTCATACCAGTATATAAATTTATAATTAATAGTTAGTCTACTTATGGGCACCGTGTCTTACAGATAAAGTTACAACCTGTTCCGGCAGACTTTCGGAAGATACTTTTATTTTAGCCGTACCAACCGCATTTTTATCAGACTGCACAATAGCCAGACAATGCCCTAGATGTGTCCTGACTTTATTCGTCTGAAAAGACTGGATACTTCTGTTCCACCCGTTATCAACCCCTAGCAAGTTCACATCTCCTTCCACATCAAAAGTGATTTCCTGTTCTTTGGTTCTGACCGGTATTCCATCCTTATCAACTAACTGCACCACAATATGAGCAACATCATAACCATCAGCTTCCAACACTGTCTTATCAACGTCAACAACCAGACAAGCCGCTTCCGATGCAGACTTCAACTCTGCAAGATATTGCTTGCCGTTATCACCGGCCTTTGCAACTAATTCTCCCGCTTCAAACGGTACACACCAACGCATAATATTATCGGGACAATCAGCCAGCTTAACAGCACCTAATGACTTCCCGTTCAAGAATAGTTCGGCTTGAGGAAGATTAGAAACTACTTCCACTACAATTTTTTCATCCGGTTCATAATTCCAATGCTCTACAGAAAGATAGTTCTCCCAATTTGGAACTGTCTTTTTAATATAAACCAACTTTCCTGTTTTATCCAACTTGAATTTTGATTCTTCAAGTTTATGTGTTTGTATAGACAAATGAGGTGTATCGGTCCAGATACTCTTAAAATGATTCCAACCTGCTTTCTCAAATCCTGCCAAGTCAAGCATATCACCCGGCCAGGCTTTTTGCGGCCATGAAAGATTAGACTCACCCATGTAGTCTATTCCCGTCCACATATACATACTGAATACCATCGGATTATCCGTTATAGACTTCCATTCACTTAAATAACCGGCATTCTCATTTCCGGTAAAAAGCATGTGAGGATAATGCTTCTTGCACCAATCATATTGAGCAATCTGGTAACTAAAACCTACAACATCGAGTGCATCGGCATACCCTGTAGCACAACTGGCTACGGGAATAATCAGATTGGCTGTTACCGGGCGTGTAGTATCAATCTCCTTCACCCACTTAGACAATCTTTTTGCGGTTTCTTCCAATTTATATTTTCTGTCGGGCAAAGCCTTATGACGTTCTTTCATTTGCTCCGGTGTCAAATGCGGTATTTTATTCCAATAGCCACCTTTAACCTCCGGATCCCACAAACCACTTATATACTTGTATTCCGGATACGTCCACTCAATCTCATTACCTATGCTATATTGGAAAACAGAGGGATGGTTACGATCTCTTAAAATCACTCTTTTCAAATCGCTTTCTCCCCACTCTTGAAAATGTTCGGTATACCCACGTGTATGATAAAGCACTTCGCGTTCATTCATATTAAAACGCTTGTCCTTAGGATTGTCCATTTCATCAAAAATCTCATTCTGTACAAGAAATCCCATTTCATCACATAGATCCAAGAATTCTTCCGAGAAAGGATTATGGGATGTACGAATCGCATTACAACCAGCTTCCTTCAACTTCTCTAAACGACGTTTCCAAACACCTTTAGGAACGGCTGCTCCAACAAGTCCTCCGTCATGATGCAGACAAACTCCTTTCACATAAGTATTTCTACCATTCAAGAAGAACCCTTTATCCTTATCAAAAACCAGACTTCTGATTCCAAAAGGAGTTGTATACTTATCCACAACACGACCATCAAGTAGTAAAGTTGTCACAGCCTTATACATAGCGGGATTTTCAGTACCCCATAGTTCCGGTTTTTCAACAGCTAAACGCTGTTCGTACACTTCAACTGTATCAGGTCTTGTTTTTAACTCATTCTCCGTAGAAGCCACAGAATTTCCTTTCGCGTCATAAATGGAAGTCATAAGAGTAAACTTACTTTCTTGCGCCAGCTGATTCTCTACTTTCACTTCAATATTTACTAACGCCTTATCGTTAGTGATTTCGGGAGTTGTGACAAAAGTTCCCCAAATGGGAATATGTAATTTATTAAGAATGATCAACTTTACATTACGATAAATGCCGCTACCGGTATACCACCTGCTATCCGCATAACGAGAGTGGTCTACATAAACAGTTAGCACATTCTCCTTGCCTGTTTCATTCAAGTATTCCGACAAATCAAAATACACGGGAGAATAACCATAAGGGTTCTCACCAAGATAATGACCGTTCAGCCAATACTTCGCATTGTTATAAACCCCGTCAAAAAGAAGATAGGTACTCTTTTTGCTTTTGTCATGTGCTGTTTTAAAATGTTTCTGATAAACGCCTACACCACCAGGCAAATAACCGGTACATCCTTCCCATTTTTCTTCAAATCCGGCTTCTACACTCCAGTCATGAGGCAAACGGACTTCTCTCCACCCCGAATCATCCAAAGGTAAATTAGTCAAAGTTGTCGTATCCGCCAATAATTTGAATTTCCAATCAAAGTTGAAATCCGTTTCACGCTCTATCTCTGAATGAGTGCAAGAACTCAAAACGCTAATAAGCATAAAGAACACATAATATGCCACTGTTTGCTTTTTCACCATATAAACTTACTTTACCGGGCGTTTTTTAAGATGTCCGCCCATATTAAACAATTGATTATTTTCGAGTCCCTGCTTCCCTGCCCCTTTCTTCATCAGCTCTTTCAAGTCTGGAAGATACTTCTGATAAACTCTTCGGGGAAGCACTTTATGTTTCTGACAAATGGAAGCCGCCAATCCGACAACCTCTCCCAACATGCCTGTGGTACGCATCACACGAGTAGTTCCTAAAGCAGTATGTGTCACACTGATATTACGTCCCGCCATAAAAAGATTGTCAATATTACGAGAATACAGACAACGGTAAGGAACAGGATACTCATATATCCTCACGTGCTTGGCAATGGATTTAAACTCACGCCCCGGAAAGTAGGTCGTATTTTCAGGATCCGGATAATGCAAATCGATAGACCAGGTGGTAGCAGCAGTAGCATCTTCAAAAACATTATAATCTATTATATCATTACCTGTCAAGATATAATCTCCCAAAAGACGTCGTGACTCACGTTTACCGGCTACGTAGGCTACCCACTCCAATTTACGTTTTTTATATTCGGCTTTGTTTTTTGCCTTATTCTTCAAATAAGACCAATTGGAATAAATCACCAGCATACCATAATCACGGATATATTCAAAATCTTTTATCTGGTCAAAATTCATCCCTGTTTCCCATGTCCATTCTCCCATCGTCACATTTTGCTTGCTTTCTTCATTGAAGTTCACTCCATATTCAAACAAAGGAAATTGGGAAGCATGTGCTTTCTCCTCCGAATACCATTGTACGGAAGCTCCCATTGTCATCTTATCTGCCTTTTCAGGTGCTATTTCTTCATTATGTTGTTCTTTGGATTCACGTCCCATCCGGAAATCTGCACCCGCCAAAGCTCCTACTGTACCATCACCGGTGCAATCAACAAACAAAGGAGCTTTATAAAAGATTTCTTCTCCTGTTTCGATATGCTGACTGACCACCCCCTTTATCTTATTACCGTCCATTTGTACTTTGGTCACCCGGTTGTTGGCAAACAAGGTAATATTTTTTTCTGCTTTAATCCATTCATCTTTACGTTCGTCCATATAATTTTCTGCCGGTTGGGCATTGCCTTTCTTTACATGACCAAACTCTTTAATCAAATTACCCAATTCTTTATAGGGTCCGGCCTCTATTCTTCCTCCTAAATGAACACGTATTTCAGAACTGTTGCAACCTCCTAAAACAGGGCGGTCATTTATCAAAGCGACTTTCATGCCTTGTCGTGCGGCAGCCACCGCAGCACACATTCCAGCAATTCCTCCACCACAAACGACCAAATCGAAATGCATTTGCTTAACCGGCACAGAAGGAAGGTTCAACATCTTGCGCCGGAACTTGTCCAGTGCCGTTAACTCTTCTGGTGGAGTAAGTTGTTCTGTCGAAAAATAAATAGCATCACATCTGCCGTTAAACCCTGTAAGGTCGTGCAATGTCAGAGTGCGTTGTCCTTCTTTAATATCTATATTCCCTAAATATTGCCAGAACCAGGTATTTCCTTCATCACCAATCGTTTTTTTGAGTTTCTTCCCATCAATGGATAAAAGAAATTTTCCCGGACCTCTTCCTGTATACCATGGAGATGTCCAATTATATGTCCTCGCATAAACATAATAACGGGCGGATGCAGGAAATTTTACTTCTGTTGAAGCATCCGTTACCGGTTCTCCCATGCCATGAGCCATCAAATAAGGAGAACCCATCAAATCCATAAACTGCTGATCCACGACCCATCCACCTTTGTTGGAGAAACTTTCAGCTTCTACCAACAAATTGGTAGCTTGTATTGTCGTTAGACTCATTAAAGCAATAAATATCCCCAAACATTTCTTACATTTTATCATCATATAGAATATTAGTTTAATTATACATATGCAAAAATATGCCATTTCATCCAATAGCAAAGGGGAAGATTTTCCATTAAACAAAGGGAGATTTACAATCTTAAGAGAAAACTCCCTCCTCTTCTTTCAAAGATCTATTTATTACTTATTCCGGAACTAATCTGTAAGTGTATATCCAATCCACATACATAGTATTTATTTCGTCATCAAGCAAATCATTTTTAATAGCAATCCCACCTGTCCAGGGTTTGTCGAAAGTCCACAAATCCCAAATTATATTGAGTTCGCGCGTAAAATTCCGTTTTGAAGCTACCTTACCAGCGGGTTCACCGTTCAAGTAAAACTGAATGTTATTCGCGTCTATCCACCACACACCTATTCTTTGAAATTCTTCATTCCATTTAACTCCTCTCAAAGGATTGTCGGCAGATAGATTTCGATTATCAAAATTACCATGAGCACGTTCCGTATCACCATCGACTACCACAAAATATTGTGAACAAAGCATATATGGACGTTCATTTTCCTGCTCTTTGATAGATGGTTTGGAATTATTTTCACACATATCAATTTCATCTCTCTCATGACTATTTCCGTTATTCATCCAAAAGGTATTGAAGGCAGAGATATGAGCGGTACGCATACTACACTCGGTATACATCGGAAACTTTATCCGTTTTTTAGACATAACTCTTGAAGTTTTGAACCAGCGCTCCGCATCTTTATCAAGTGTCGCCTTAATCCATAGCTTACCGTCAGTAACTCCTGAGTTTCCAACACACATCTGCACTGGTACTCCATAATTCCAAAGTGATTTTGTCCATTTCTTTCCATCCCAATCGTCGAATTCATCTGTCAATTCTGATACTATCTCCCACTTCATTCCTTCAGGAGCCTTGGGTGGACGTTGAGCAACCACCGCAATATTTGCAGTTAGCAATAATAAAGCTACTGTCGTAATTACTTTTTTCATTGTTCTAGCATTATTATAATTCAAGTTTTTTACTTCCCTCGACATTCACCCGGCCATTAACATAAGATTGCGTCTGAAAAACAGGTTGACCACCACCTACAGATATTGTAAATTCTCCCGATTCTATCATTCGTTGATTACAATCTGTTATAACAGACATCATATCAGGCTGTACGGTAAGTACAACATTTTTTTCTTCTCCACTTTTGAGGCTTACTCTGGTAAATGCAGCAAGTCTACGTATAGGATTTTGAACAGATGCCACATCGTCAGAAATATACAATTGGACAACCTCGTCTGCATCTGTCATACCCGTATTCTTTACCTTAACAGAAACAATTAATGCCTCACCGGCTTTTATTGTAGATGGCATGTTCAACCCCGTATACTCGAAAGTAGTATATGACAAACCATACCCAAAAGGATAGAGAGGAACCTTTTTCATATATTTATAAGTTCGTCCTTCCATATTATAGTTTTCAAAAGGAGGCAAGTCTTCCAAACTCTTTACAAATGTAATGGGAACGCGTCCGGAAGGAGATTCATTGCCGAATAAAATATCACCCAAAGCCTTTCCACCTGCTTCACCCGGATACCAAGCATAAATCAAAGCATCCGCCAACTCTCTTATCTCCGTCAATATAATTGGACATCCACCGGTTAAAACTACAACTAGTTTCTTTTGATGCTTATCTACATTTTCTTTCAAATCTCTTAAAAAGTTCAGTTGTGCTTCAGGTAGTGATAAATTCAGGACATCTCCTTTCTCATTAGAAGCAATAGCGTCCATACTCTCACCCTCCAGCATATTTGTCAACCCCATACAAGCTATGACAACATCACTTTCGGCCGCTTCTTTCACTGTCCAATTATTAGATGCCACCATATTTAGCATCACGCCCTGTCTATATTGCAATGTCGTTCCGACCGGTACCTTTTGTGCTATTCCTTCGAAGAAAGTAGTTAGACGGTCACTGGCTCCAAAATAATTTCCAATCAAAGCATCCGGATTATTAGCATTCGGTCCTGTAACATACAAATAATTAATATCTTTCTTCAAAGGCAAAAGTCCATTCTTATTTTCAAGCAAAACCATTGATTTTAAAGCAGCCTCATAAGCAATGTCCTGATGAGTTTTGCTATTAACAACATTACGATCTATCTTTCTGTATATTACTTTCTTCGGATTATCAAACAAACCCAGCTTAAAACGAGCCATTAATAAAGTACTCAACAATGAATCGACAGTACTTTCTTTTACTAAACCATCTTGCACTGCTTTAACCAGACTAGCTTTATAGATCCACCCACAGTTTAGGTTTAACCCACTATTGGCGGCTAACGCAGCAGCCTGTTCTTTGTTTTTACAAACTTTATGGTCAGTGACAAAAAGTGACAAAGAATTACAATCCGAAGTCACATAACCTTTAAATCCCCAATCCTTACGTAAAATATCTACCAATAGTTCTCTATTTCCATTACAAGGAATCCCATTGATACGATTATGGGCTCCCATTACACTTCCGACTTTACCTTCTTGTACCAATGCTTTGAATGCTGGTAAATATGTCTCATACATATCTTTCGTTGTAGCACTTGCATTGAAATAGCGTCTTTTACCTTCAGGACCGCTATGTACGGCAAAATGTTTGGCACAAGCTATCGTTTTCATATATTTTTTATCATTGCCTTGAAGTCCTTTCACGAAAGCCACTCCTAACCGGGAAGTTAGATAAGGATCTTCCCCATACGTCTCTTGTCCTCTTCCCCAGCGAGGATCTCTATATAAATTAACATTAGGAGAAAAGAAAGTCAACCCTGTATATTTTCCCCAATTACCTTTCTCCTGCGCTTGTTCATAATAAACTCTAGCCTCACTAGAAATAGCATCTGCCATACGATAAACCAAATCCGGATCAAACGTTGCTCCTAACCCTATAGATTGAGGAAAAACGGTTGTCTTTCCGGCACGAGCTAATCCATGTAGACACTCATTTGACCATTCATATTGAGGGATTTCTAAACGAGGTATAGCTATAGCAGTAGTAGCCATTTGAGAAACTTTTTCTTCCAAGGTCATCCGTGAAAGTACATCTTTAACTCTTTCTTCGAAAGAATACAATTCATTTTTATATATTGGCAAACATTTTTCCTGACATTTTCCAGTTTGAGCCGCAGTTAGCATATTGACAAAAAGCAACTGTATCAGTACCAAACCAAATATAAGATATCTCTTCATAATAAATATATTTTATAGGTTATATATTATTTGATTGTAAAACCAAAGGAGAATTAAGATTTCACCATTATTCCTTATTCTTTTCTTTTTCCATATAATAGTCTTTCATCACATACCATGCACGTTTTCTGTTCCCTTCCGGTGAAATCAATCCCTTCCGATTCCATCCTTGTTGATACATAGCATGTGCCCTGCGGGGAGAACGGAAATCGAACAAATGCCACGGAGAAGTTCCACGTAGATTCGGTATCTTATTAAATGACTTAATATTGTCCTTATAAACCCTTTCCATATAGTTTTCGCTCCATGAATTTATATTGTTACCATCACCATAGTTGGCATAAACAGCTTCCGCACCAAATTCTGTAATGATTAAAGGTTTATCCGGATGGGTAATCCATTGAGTCTTATCGGGCGCATCTTTCCACTTCAAATACCATCCCATATACTTGTTCACTCCTACAATATCCAGATAATCTGCCAATGGATCCTGCAATACCAGTTTAGTACTATCCGTTTCATCATAAAAGAGAGCATTGGTAGCAGCCGATATAGCTCGCGTATTGTCCCATGTCTTACATTGTTTGACTAACTTGATTAAATAATCATTACGTTCTTTTATCCGTGGCAAAGTTTCATTCGACACTGCCCAAATAACAATACCACACCGATTTTTATCACGATGCATCATCTCTTTCATCATATAAGTAATATCATCGCAAACAGCGCTATTCTTAAAGTTTATACTCTGCCAGATTGGTATCTCCTCCCACATCATCAGCCCTTTTTCTTCACATTTTCGTACCATATACTCATTATGCGGATAATGCACGAGACGAACAAAATTACACCCCAACGCTATAACCTCATTTACTAAGAAGTCGGCATCTTCCTCACTAAAAGCACGTCTACGATCATGCGCTATTTCCTCATGTGTCCCTACACCTCTTAAAAACAAAGGCTTACCATTTAAATAAATTTCCGTACCTTTCACCTCAAAACATCGGAAACCAATCTTATCCTCTACCTTGTCGAGGGGGCTTTCAATAGATACATCATACAAATGAGGGTTTTCCGGTGACCAAAGTTCCAAAGATGTCTTGAATGAAATAAAAGCTCTCCCTTCGGTATCTGTTTTTATTTCTTTTATAATATCAGTACCTCCCAACTTAATCTTCACTTTCTGACCGGCACAATTCCGTCCGTTCAACTTCACATCAACAAGTACTTTTTCCATTGTTCCTTCATCAAGCCTGACCCAGTAATCTTCTATAAACGTTTCAGGTGTAGAAATCAAATTAACATCACGTGTAATCCCACCATAATTCCACCAGTCAAATTTTAGTGCAGGTATCGTATTTTCTCCACGAATATTGTCAACACGAACTACCACAATATTATTGCCTTCTTTTAAACGCTCACCTACCTCAAACTGAAATGGAGTAAAACCTCCTTTATGTTTACCAATCAGCTCACCATTCAAAAAGACTTGAGCATTTGTCGATACAGCTGAAAAATGCAAAAAATACCGACGTCCGTTTTCTTTCTTAAAATTGAAAGTACGCTTATACCACATAGGAGCTTCATAATATAAGAATTCAGGTCGCTGAGTATTCCAGTCTCCTGGTACATCTAATGTCATACCACCATCATAATGTAGTTCATTCAACTTTAACGGATCATCATACTTAACCGGATTACCCCATTTTTTTTGTATTCCAGAATTCATAACATCCGTTAATATCGACCATTTTCCATTCAAACTCTGACAGTCTCTCCCTAATACATTCTGCATGGGAGTCTGCGAAAAAGAGAAACATGCGGCTGATGCCATTAATAGAAACATTACTATTCTTTTATATAATACATATTCCATAACTCTACTTCCACTAAACGATTATGTTCTTATCGTTCTATCTGCAATATGGCAGATGTTACATATCCGCCGTCATCCGCAAATTCTACACTCAGATTATTCTTGCCATTGTTTACTATATTTGCAGGAATCGGTATTTCCAATGCTCCAAAAAATTGCTTGCGAGTATGTTGGTCATATCCTTTAATTACATCACTTTTTACGTCGACCACATTACCATTGATTTTTATAGAATCCGGCACAACTGCAAGACCGTGTTTACGGCCTATTCCCAGACGTAGCACAACATCTCCAACTCCGCCTTTTACACCATCAAACGTAAAATTAAGATTCTTACCTGCTTGTATAGGTTGCAAATAGGTCTGAGAATAATATTTCGTACGCACGACTTTACTATCGAACTTTATCTTATTTTTAAACTTATAAGTGATAACCGCTGTTTCTCCATAAGCCAAAGTTATATTCTCAGGCGCATTTTTGGATTTTAAGTTCTTTAAAACAGGTTCCTTATCTGCAAATATCTTCAATGTTTTCACGTTCACATTTTTAACATCTCCTGCAGAACATAAATTAAGTTTCACTTCATTAGCATTGTCATTGAGGTTGTTCAACATAAGGAAAAGTCTATTTCCGTCAACATACCCTAATGCCTGAATATCTACGTTGTCAGATTTAACAACCACTTGTTTACCTTTTATTTCTTTAAGCATTTCAAAGAAATAAATACGATTTGAATATTCGTAGCTTCCATCAGCTTGTTTAACCCAGAGTGACGACTTTGAATACATTGCCGATTGGGGAGCTTTGCCAATAGTAAACGGCACGGTACGTACCAACTCATTTTGTCGGTTCATAAAGCTCATAACCATGTGTAACTGTGAACGTACTGCCTGTGAATTCGTTACCGGATGATAATTGCTAACTTTCGTCGTCACCTTCTTGTCTAGTTTATTACCGACAGCTCCTGTTGCCTTCGCCCACTCGGGTTGATTCGGCACAAGTCGACCATACTCCGTAATAGCAATTGGTAATGGTTTACCCAATTTAATATAGCTATACGTCTGCAAAATATCAAGAATCGCTTCAAGATTAGACCCAGAACGCCGGCCTCCGACATTATTGACTCCAGAACCGTCATAGAGATGAAGCGAAAGAATATCAATATCCTCACCTGCAATATCTATAAACTGTTTGAAACGCGATTTCCAAAGTCCGAAATCGTTGGCCTCGAACTCAGGGAAAGCACTACCAAAGCCCATAATTTCTACATTCTTCAATTCCGGCATACTTTTCACGGCACGTGCCACCTCACGATGATATTTACAAATATAGGTGACAATTGCTTCAATGGCAGCCTTTTTATCAGCCCCTTTCAGTCCTGTTGCAAAATCTCCAGCATGTACCATAGGTTCATTAAACGGTTCGAGAAAACGAGGAACCTGCTCCCATTCATCACGCAAAGCCTTTGCAACATAGTTTGAAACATCTGAGATGTAAGGCATGAAATCGGTCTTTCCGTAGTTTATTTTCTTATCATAGAAAAGTGCGGAAGGCGGAGCAGTAGCAATGTGTTCAAATACTTTACGTTCACCATCATAAGTCTTCTTCACTGCCGGAATTTTACCATTCTTGGCTTTAGCTATCGGATAGTAAAAACGACGTGATCCCATATAATCGGAATCAATATTAAAATCCTTTTTAAACTTCTCAAAATCAGCATCAGGCTCAGTGAATAATGCATGAAACGCAACAAACTTCTCTCGTTTAAAATCTGATTCATCTCCCAAATAGCGCTGTGTAGCAGGGTCGATGGTTATTGCACTCTGTGAGTTTGCAACCATACTACAACATAGCATAATAGCCGAAAAAAGATTTTTTATTTTCATTTTAGTCATCAATTGTTTCATACTCATTTTATTTCAAACACTACTACACTATAATCCGGGAAAGCATTTGGCTTATTTATAACCAACGTTCCATTTGCTTGTTGATAGAATTTTATTTTCTCCTTGTTACCAAGCATCTTTACACTTTTGACTTTTGTCTCCTTTGGCATTGACTTAATTACTAAATCTGCGTCAGGATGCTCCATCGCAAAAGCATAAACGATATTGCCTTTCGTAGTAAACCGTATATCACCGGATTCATAAGAACGGATATCCTTAATACCTTCCTTATGTCCTTTGCCTTGATCTTTATATAGAGAAGGGCCTTCGCCAAAGACATGCCATGGCCGGGTACCATAGATTGCCTTACCATTGATATCCATCCATGTAGCCATCTCTTCTAATATTTGCAAAACATCAGGCTCAAGGTCGCCTTCCGGAGTTTGTACGACATTAAGAAGCAGATTCCCGTTTTTACTAACAATATCCACCAACATTTGGATAATCTTATCTGAAGAAGTATATCCTTGACCTGCTTTATAAAACCAATTTCCTATCGAAGTATCCGTTTGCCAAGGATATGGAGCAATATCTTTTACAATACCACGTTCTAAATCATGTACAAAACGTCCATCGGAAGCCTCTTTACAGTTATATACAACTGTATTCTTTTTATTCCTCTGCAAATCTTGATTATAATAGTGAGCTATCATGCTACGCCCTACTTCATTGTTAAAAGGAATAGAGCCATCAGTGTACAATAAATCAGGATGATACATATCAACTAATTCTTTAATACGGACATACCACTCTTTTTGCAATTCAGGATCTGTTGTATACCAATCATCTGGACTGCCAATAGTAAGTTTTTTATGATACAAATCCTGATACTCAGGATTATTTCCATCATAAGGCACCCCTTTCTTCGGTCCTTTTGTATCCGCCCCTTTTGCTGTCTGATACCATGTATAGCTAGCACCAAGATGTTCCGACACTCCAAACTTCAAGCCTTCTTTTTTAGCAGCTTTCTGCCATTCTAGAACGATATCCCGCTTAGGACCCATATTCACCGAATTCCAACGGTGTAACTTTGAATTCCAAAGGAAAAAATTATCGTGATGTACTCCCATTGACACAAAATATTTTGCACCCACTCTCTTATACAACGTCATCAATGCCTCTGGATCGAATTTTTCAGCTTTCCACAATGGAATAATATCCTTAAATCCAAATTCAGAAGGATGTCCATAATGCTTTGTGTGATAGGTATATGCCGGATTAGGCTTGTTTAGTTTCTGTCCTGTTTTTCTATTATAATCGTCTGCTATATAAAGTTTACGAGCATACCAGTCTCCTTGGCGCGGAACCGCTTGAGGTCCCCAGTGTGACCATATTCCAAATTTAGCATCCCTGAACCATTCCGGAAACTCATACTGTTTTAATGACTCATCAGTCGGTAGGAATTTACCTTTGGCGATAGGTAAATCATTGTTCTGAGCAAAACCAATTTGCGCAAGTAGAAAAATTGCGCATACAATTAATGATAATCTGTTTTTCATATATAAGTTATTTGCGTATTATAATATGCAAATTTAGATACTTCCTTTGACAATACAGAAGGGTATATTTGTCCCAAAAAGCAGGAGATATTCATTAGTTGTAAAATTTGTAATGGCCTTACAAAAACGGCATATACTCCGGTAATTAACTTTGGTATATGCCGTTTCATTACTCTATAGAATTAAAATACCACTATTCTACAGCAGAAGAGCCTGCAGTAGTTTTCCATCCCGGATTTTGATATATGACAGAGTTTTCACCACCAGTCAGAATAAAATGCTTGGCAGCAATAGGAGTCAGATAATGTGCCATCGTCCACCGTAAGCCACCATAATTCATCTGTTTCGGGTTAATCTGATAGGGAAGCAAATAGTCACTTTCACTCCTTGGAGAAACATTCGGGTTATTTCCGAAATCTATCAATTCAGACGTTCCATCTTCTTTCTTATACCACTCTTCCATCGGTCCCCAAAGTTTAAATCCTTTTACAATATAAGGTGTAACAATCATCTGATCCATTGAACGCCATCTTAACAAATCATCTTTACGCATTCCCTCTGAAATAAATTCATTGCGACGTTCTCTGCGAATATTATACATTGTAGCATCCACCAGTTCACCGGCAGTATAAGCCGCCCAATCCCCTTCGGCTTCCTTATTCATATCTGTTAGATTTATGGTATTTTGGTAATTATCATCCACTAACGCACGCGTACGTATTTTTTCCCAATATTTGGCAGCAAAATCATCAATTACTCCATTTTTCATATACGATGCTTCAATATAATTCAGATATGCTTCCACTGTACGGAAAATTGGGCATCCGGTATCACTGCCAAACTGTTGGTTAGTCTGTTTGCCGTCAAAATTGCCATACTTACGCAGTGCATAGCCAGTTGTATATCCCCATGACGGATGAAACAACATAGGATATGTTTCAACAGCAGGACTTATTTCAAAGTCTATATTAGTTACCTTATTTTTCTGTCCTGGAACTTTCAAGAAAAGCTGCAACCGATTATCTCTGTTTTTCACCACATCTGCTATATAATCATCTCCCACATAAGGTTGTTCTTGACTTGCTACGTAATACGGCCTGCCATCCCTCATTAAATAACTATCAACCAATCCCTTTGTAACTCCAACAAAATAATTACCTGTAGTAACACCTACTGTTGTTCCATGAATAATACCTAATGACTGATCATAGTCTCTCCATAAAAGAACTTCATCATATCCAGACAAATCACAATCTCCAAACATGAAAAAATAGGGGTTATTCACATCTGATTCTTCCTGCTTTAATATTCCATTATTCGTTGTCAGTTCAGGATGAGCTTCTGCCACTTGCTTGGCATATTCCATTGCTATATCAAGTAAATCGTCAACCTCTGCTTCTATACTACCTTTTTCAAATTGGAAATCCGGATGTACTTCTTCTCCCGGCCAGCCAATACCATTAGGCACAAATGCCGTACCGGCAAAATTACGTAACCAACTAGCCTCGAACAATGCCACACGAGATTTAAAAAGACGTGCCACATCTTTGCTCAACCGGTTTCTCTTACCATTATCAGGAGATTTATCTTGCATCATAGTTATAGCATCTTCCAAATCTTGTAATATAAAGCGTATCACCTTGGTACGAGGTTCTCTTTTGCTAGATGTCACAAGTGCCTCGTAATCCATACCTTGCACTTCAGTTATGATTGGAAAATCCCCTAGTTTCTTTACTTTATTGAAATATTCATAAGCACGAAAGAAACACATTTCCCCAATGTAGTGTTTAATCAGATTTTCATCTCCTGAAATAGCACCTGCCTTATATTTGGGTAAGACTTCAGCAAAAAAATAGTTACAGTTACGTATATTATCAAAGCTCCATTCTCCTCCCGATTCATCCACGCGCAATTCTCCCGGCTGAAAAAGAGGCATATCTTCATCTTTTGCTTTATCGTCAGTTTCAAAATCGGAAGTTAATAATGTCGCAAAACCACGACCATGATGTCCTTTAATGAGAGCACTATATGTTTTAAGCACATAAGAATCCAAATGCTCCGCATCATTCATATAAACTTCCGGAGTTACCGAACTTTCCGGTTTTCTGTACAAATAATCATCACAAGCTGTCAATACGCATTACAATGAACTTATAAATAATATTATTCTCATATATTAATTCTCCTAACCTTATTAAAATGAAACATTTAAACCAACCGACCATGTACGACTTATCGGGTAAGCTAAACCTCCAACTCCCGCATCAATCGTTTCAGGATCGAAAGTATCAGAAAGTTTTGTAAGAGTAAACAAGTTTTCCCCCGACACATATACTCTTAAATTTGAAATTCCCCATTTAGATACCAAACCAACCGGCAATGTATATCCCAACTGAAGATTTTTTAATCTTACGTATGAAGCATCTTCCAAATAACGTGTCTGCGTTTGCTGATTTTTCAATTTGTTGTCAAATAACGGTCTAGGATAGTAAGCATCAAGATTTTGTCCTAACTCATGGTCTTCAGCATTACGGAAATAATCCAGATGATTTGCCAGTCCTACTGAATTATAGATAGTACCACAGGCACCCCACATCATCCGGGAAAGATACTTATCACTGCTCGAAGATTCAATGAAATAATCTCTTTTCAGCACTCCTTGAAAAAAAGCACGAACATCGACACCTTTCCACGCTGCATCCAACGTCAACCCGAAAGCATAACGAGGAAGGTCGTTGCCTATAATTTTCATATCTCCCGGAGCATCTGCCGTACCTTCACCTTTACTTATTTTTCCATCACCATCCAAATCACGATACATAATGTCTCCTGCCGCCCATTTACTTCCTAAATTATTCTGTCCGCCATTAGGTAATGAAGCAAGGTGCTGATTCATTTCTTCATCTGTTTTTGCTATACCGATTGTTTCAAATCCCCAAATTTCCCCCATCCATTGTCCTGTACGGTAAGTAGACAATGATTTTGTATCGTTGGGATATGCAGTAATCTTCGTTCTTGAATCTGCCAACGTAGCTGTAAGACCATAAGAGAATCCATTTTTAACATCCCTCCATGACAACATCAATTCGAATCCCATAGTACGTAAATTGGTATTGTTTTGCTTAGGAACTCCAAAACCAAATACATCCGGTAATTCCGGTGCAGGCCCCACCATATTCTTCGTGTCACGGATATAGTAATCAAAAGAACCAGTCAGGCGATTGCTCAACATAGAAATATCCACACCAAAGTTCCAGTTCTTTATTGTTTCCCAAGTTAACATCGGGTCTATCAATGCAGGTTCCGAACTTATAGTTGGTTGTGCACCATTCACTAGCCAGTTTCCTGATGTAACCTTAACAGGTACAATACGATAAGTGGGATAATACCCCGAAGTGTTTTGATTACCTAATTCGCCATAAGAAGCACGCAATTTCAGATTTCCCATTACATCTACAAAATTTTCAAAAAATCCTTCACGTGCAATATTCCACCCCAAAGATACCGAAGGGAAAAATCCCCATCGATTACCTTTTCGGAAACGAGAAGTTCCATCGTAGCGCATATTTACTTCTGCTAAATAACGTCCTCGATAATCATAGTTCAAACGTCCAAAGAAACCGGCTATCGCCCAATCGTTATATTTACCGCCGACTGTAGGAACTACCGTTTTACCATCATAAGACAAGCCGCTGGTTACATCCAAGCTTGCGGAAGTATCCATAATCAAACCATCCCTTCGGGCTGTTATATCCCCAAGTTTCTGCTGTTCCAATTGGAAGCCAGCCATTATCTTGAAATTATGCTTCTCTTTAAATGTTTTACTATATTGAGTATAAGCATTAAAGTTTATATAATAATCACTATCTCTTTCTTCTTGCACATAAGCATCAGACGAAGCTGCTTTCGCCAAATATGTAGTTTTATTGTCAACAGCTTTTATATAAAATAATTTCCTTACATCCTTACTTTCGGTATTCGTATATCTATAATTAAAATCAATGAAAGTTTTCCAATTCTTAATAGGCTCCAACTCTATTTGATATTGCTGATAAAACCATTTTTGATTAGTTGTCGAAGTTCCTTCATTTGCCATGTGCGCAGCAGGAGTACCATCCACCATATTTCCATTTGGATCATAAAGAGGATTATTGGGCCACATAGCCAAACGTTTCCAAAAGTTTTTATAAGAATCCTTACCAATAGGTTCTGAAAATTTCTGCGTAGTAAAACGATTGGTTACTTTTAGCGTCACCCAATCTGTAAGTTTCGCACTTAATTTACTGGTCGATGTTATACGGCGACGACTTTCCTGATTAAACCTGAGTAAACCTTTCTCATCAGAGTAATTGACTGATACATAATAATTTACACGTTCATTCCCACCTTTTATGCTAAAATTATGGTCGTGTGAGAAAACATTATCTTTAAACGTCAAATCATAATGGTTCTCATTAGCAATGCCATACCCAATACCATCTCCAAAACGATTTGGATTATCAGGCAATAAAAGCAGAGAAGGTAAATCTTCACCTTCCATACGCCTCTTTATCATATCTATTTTATCCGGAGTAAAAATAGCGGATGCTTTTCCACCATTAGCATCAGCATCTCGCAGATATAATGCATATTCATAAGAATTCATCGGAGTAGGAAGATTATTGGCAGATGCCCATCTGAAGTTATTATTATAGTTCACAACAACTCTTCCAGCCGAACCAGATTTTGTAGTAATCAAGATAACTCCAAAAGGAGCACGCGAGCCATAAATCGAAGAAGATGCAGCATCTTTCAGTACCGATACATTCTCAATATCCTGCGGATTCACCGAGTTCAAATCTCCTTCCATCCCGTCAATCAAGATGAGTGGAGCCCCTGTTGAACCTTCACCGATAGTTGCGATACCACGCACATTAATTTTGTTTGCATCATTCATGCTCGTCCCGTTACCACCTGTTATATTTAATCCGGGAATGGTTCCTTGTAACATCTGTGTAGCATTAGAAACAGGACGAGACGCAAACACTTTGTCATCTACCATTGATACCGAACCTGTCAGGTTCACCTTTTTCTGCGAACCAAAACCAACTACCACCACTTCGTCAAGTGACTGTGTATCTTCTTTTAAAGTAACCTTTAATTGCTTACCCGTACAAACTACTTCCTGTGTGATATAACCGATATAAGAAATTTCAAGAGTAGCTCCTTTAGTGGCTGAAACAGTGAAACCACCGTTGAGATCGGTTATAGTACCAATAGTAGTACCTTTAACCAACACACTCGCTCCGATTATCGGTTCTCCATGCTGATCAGTGACCACACCAGTTTGCCTGACTTCGGAGAGAACGACAGGTGGAACAACCTTTACACCGTCTTTCTTCGATAAAATAATATAATCATTCGAAAACTCATAAGACAAATTATTCTCTTCCAGTATTTCATTCAAGCAATCAGCTACCGTCTGCTTCTTCTCTTTAACAGACACTCTCTCTGCCAAATTCACTTCTTCACTATTATAAACCATCAGATAATTGGTCTGTCGCTCAATAGCTGCAAACAATTCCCCTATATTCAAGGTAGTGTTTTTCAATTTAATTACTGCATCCTGCGCCCTGCCATTGGTTGCCAATAACTGAAAAGCACATAAGAACAGCATCAGTGTCGTTAATTTCATAATTAGAATCGTTCTTTTAAATTGTTTTAAGGATACGATTGGTTTAAACAAAAGACTTTTTTTCATATCTTTGTCCACATTAATGTTAGTAAATACTCATTTAATTCAAAGGGATTATTTACTTCTACCGAATCGGTAAGTGTTCCCGCACTTGCCGATTTTTTATAGAAATAAAAATGCATTCATCGACTGGTCATGGGTCCATAGTTATTATATTTTAAGAATTCAACATCATTTATTTCAAAAATCAAATCATTTATTCACCCTTTTAAGAGACAATATTATTTCTGTATGTTCTTTATTCCTCACAATAGAGAAAGGAGTAGCCCGACGCATCATACGCAGAATTTCCATTACCCCATCATTCGTACGGAACTTCCCGGTAAAACGTTTCTGCGCAAGCATTTCGTCTTCAATAATAATGCGGACATCAAAATAAAGAGCTAATTTATCAGCGATACTCTCCAAAGGTTCATCCGTGAAAGAATATAATCCCTGCCGCCATAAAAGAGCCGATTTATCGGAATTATTTAAAAGCCGGATTTTTCCATTCACTAAAGAAAGTTGTTGGTCAGGAGACAAAGTGGCTTCGTCCGTATCTGCTTGTGGGGCGACCACCTGCACTTTGCCTTCTACCAGAAAAACAGAAGCCTCTGATTTATCGATGTAATCACAAACATTAAAAGAAGTCCCAAGCGCAGTGACATTAACCTGATTCCCGACTACAATAAAAGGATTCTTCGGATCACTCTTTACATCAAAATAACCTTCGCCCGACAATTCAACACGTCGTTCACCATCAAATGCCGTAGGGTAAACTAAACGTGTATTAGCATTCAACCATACTGTAGTCCCGTCAGACAAGGTCACTTGAGCGCGTTGTCCCGGTGGAACATATATTTCTTGCCGAGTTTGTTCATGTAACACTAATGTGGAATATGTCAACCACCAAGTACCTGCTATAAGTAAAAGAGAAACAGCAGACACAGCCATAATAGCACGCAGGCTAAAAAAAGTAGTACGTTTGGACACATGAAGCTTCTGGCTTTCAAAAATGTGATATTGTTTCGCTCCTTCCTGTATATTTTTCAACAAGGGATGCAGATCATACAAATTGTCAATTTGGCAATATTGTTGTAATTCAAATTTTAGTTTGTCATCTTCCCTAACCTCTTCCAAAAGTTGTTTCTTTTCCTCCAGAGAAAGCTCTTTTTTCAAATATTTTAAAATTCGTTCATCCATAATAATGTCTTATAATAGAATAACACATGAATTAAAAAATCCGCCAAATGAATATTATTTTTCTTTTGGAAAAGAGTAAAAGAACAGGGAAATACAGTCCAAACAATTCGTATTGTTTGATCCCGTTCCTGCTTAATAAGATTTTAATTCCTCACGAAGCTTTTTATAAGCGATTGCCATTTGTGATTCTACTGTATTAACAGAAAGATTAAGCAGTGCCGCAATTTGTTTCTGCTTCATTTTCTTTAGTTTACTGAGTATAAAGATCTCTTTGCACTTATCGGGAAGTTTATTCAAAGCCAGATGAAGCACTTCTTCGACAGAATTTTCTTTATCAAGGAAAATATCCATATCCAAATGATCCAATGCATCATAATGTAATTGAAGTTCCAGTTCCTGTTCAGTCCTCAACTTAGTCAGGAACTGTTCTTCCATTACCTTATGACGAAGAAAATTCAAACATTTATTTCTCAAACAAAAGAAAAGATATGCTACTATATTCTGATGAAATTCCAACTGTGTCTGATGTTCATATATATCCAAGAACACATCTTGCACCAAATTATCCGCATCTTCTTCGTGTTCTACATATTTCATTGCAAAACTTTTTGCCCGTGAATACCATGAGATATACAATTCTTTGAAATTCATCATATACAGCAATTCAGATTAAGCAAAAAACATTATCAGAAAACAAGGTTAACAAAGAAAATAAGTACTTATTTATTAAATGCCCTGAAATAACTCCGGATATACAGTCGATAAATCAAATGTGTCACCACTTGCTTTTGATTCCTTCAAATATCCGGTGAGAAGTTTTTTCACTATCTTATTATACTTTGTATCTCCAAACAGATTTTTCATCTCCAAAGGGTCCGATTCCAACTCAAATAGAAGTACTTTTTTAGCATGCGGAATAAAGTACAATTTATAGCGTCCATCCGTTACCATACGCTGTGCATCTTGCAAATAAGCGGCGTACGCAACTTCACGTAAAGATTTCTTTTTAGAATGTTTTAATATGTCCGCTTGAGAGATGAAATCCAAATGAGTCGGCTTTTCGATTCCGACCAAATCATAAACGGTAGGCACAAGATCCTGCAAATAAACCAATTGATTACGAACTTCCCCTTTCGGCAAATTAAGCCCACAAAAAGCTAACGGAACTTTCACACTATGATCATACATACTCTGTTTCCCCAGTAAACCATGATGTCCCATAGCCAGACCGTTATCTGCCGCGAAAACAATCAATGTATTTTTATCCATCCCATTTTTCCGTAAAGCCTCTAGAATACGCCCCACTTGGGCGTCCAAGTGAGTTATCAGCGCATAATATTCCTGAAGATGCTTCCTTACGGCATAAGATGTACGTGGGAAAGGAGCTAATCGTTCGTCTCTAAGTGCCTTTCCCGATTTCATTTCTTCACATAACGGATGTATAGGCATGAAATTTCCAGGAAGTGAGATCTTATCCACATCATACATATTGACATACTCTTCAGGAGACTGACGAGGGTCGTGCGGAGCGTTAAAGGAACAAAACATAAATAAAGGTTCTTTGGAATCTCTGTTCTGCTCCATATAGCTTATAGTCTCATCTGCCAAAATTTCGCTCCAATGTTTTCCTTCACTCCAATATCCACCCTTCGATTTGTCCCAAGGAGTCCAAGCATGATCATCTCTGCTTAACGGACGATTATAAGCATCTTCTGTATCTTGGGGCATTCCTCCTCTCACCTTCACCGCTTTATCAAATAATTGCTGGGATGTGACGGCTGTCATGTGCCATTTACCTGTCTGGAAAGTTTTATATCCCGCCTTTTTCATTACCTGAGGCCACATTTCCTGATTTGCAACCTCTGCCTTGTATTTTGTTTTTTCAGCTTTATGGGTGTTCCAAATATAACGCCCGGTAATCAACTGCGAACGACTGGCGATGCTTATCGCTCCATTCCATCCCCCCATTATATATGTATTGGAAAAACGGACACCGCTTGATACCAGTTTATCCAAATTGGGAGAAATTATTTCACTGTTTCCTAAAACATTCAAACCGTCATACGTCATGTCGTCAACGAAAAGAAAAAGCACATTCGGTTTTTCTTTTCGTTGATGTTCTTCTGTCTGAGCAGCAAATAAAAGTTGCGGCATAGCTATCATCGAAGTAGCAATTGCTCCCGCACACAATACATTTTTCATTTTTACATTCGTGTTTTAACAAATTAGAATACACAAATATAAGTAGTTTCTTTAGAGAAAAAGAGGGGGTATTTACTTCAATATAGCAGGAGATATTTATAAAACATCTATTATCCACCCATACCTAGTTGACTTTCGGAATCAACCTGTCCGGAATGTCAAGCTTTTTATCATCACTTCCCACAGCAAACTGACTGATATTATAGACATTCTTCTCTTGCCATACACTCTCTACCCGGTTATCTCCCAAAACAATGTTAGCCAACTTCTTTCTGAACCACTCGGCCAGTTCTTTATACTCTTTGGTATACGCTACATTATTACGTTCTTTTGAGTCGACCCTCAAATCAAACAAAGCCATTTCGGCTTCTTCAGAGGGGCAATTTAAAGCCCATTTAATATTTGTATTAGGAGCAAATTTTGCTGACGGAGAAGCATTAGTCTGACGAACTCTCATAGAAAAAGCAAAGTCCTTGCCGCGCAAATAGGCACGGGGGCCACATACAACAGTTGTAGCACCTAATACATAGTCACGTGGCTCAACCTTTCCCAAAGCGGTCAACGAAAGTTCACGCCCATCCAGATAATCAAAACGGGAATCGTTTATATCAAAGCCGGCAGCAGAAATAAATGTCGGGGCAAAATCCACATATTCGACAAAATCACTCACAACTTTGCCTGCCGGAAACTTTTTCTTGTCAGAAGATACTACAATAACAGCCGTCTGATTGGATTTGATATAATTTGAAGCTTTGCATGCAACTCCCTGTTCCCCCAGATGCCAACCATGATCACCACAAACTAGTACAATCATATAAGGTTCATTTCTCTCCTTACAATATGCCTTGAATTTATCTACTGCCTGACCTACCAAATGATCTCCCATGGCACAGAAAGCGTAATAGTCACGTATAAACTGCAACTTCTGCTTATCTGTTAGAGATGTTATGCTTGATGATTTATGCCAACGTTTAAGCTGTTCGGGCATCTTGCTAAACTCCTCTCGGTCAAATGCAGGTATATTGTAGTCTTTATCCATAAACTTGGCCCTGTATTCCTTAGAAGGCATCACAGCCGTGTGAGGGAAATGAAATCCCAGGTTAATAAATTGGGGTTGATTATTTTCGGGTCCGTCAACTTCCCGCCCATTCAAGATCTTGTATTTCTGTTCCGGATGATCCAAATATGAACAAAACTCCTCCGCTATCCTTCCATCGAGAGTTTTTTCCGTTGGCATCGGACTTACACCGCTCAATACCTGCCCAAATTTATTACCCGGCAGTGTTATCACTTCATGCTTTTTTCTGAAATCCTTAGCTGTCTTTACGTCCTCTTCGGTCAATTCAGCCTTGTCCCTTTGCAGATAATATGACACAACAGAACCATCAGGATAATACCAGAATTCTTTTGTTCCTTTCGGCTCTCCTTTTGTATATACGCTTCTTTTGCACCAGTCAGTAATCCCTACCCTTTCAAGGTCGTTCTCCATCGAAACACGTTCATCATAAAACCAACCGGTGGTATTAAAACTTAAAGGTTGGGTATATTTAACAATTCTCACTCCCAATTTTCCAAAAAGCATTGTTTTATAACCGGCTTCTTTCATCACTTGTGGTATCAAAGGCCGGGCGTTATCGTTTTCGTTATGGCATAGTTCGAATGCATAAATTCCACTGTGATGTGTATATCGCCCTGTATGCATGGATGCCCGCGAAGGGGCGCTTACCGGACTATTGCAAAACGAATGGGTAAACAAGACCCCTTCGGAAGCGAGTTTGTTAATATTAGGAGATGATACATATCCCAGTTCGCTTTCCGGCGTTCCTCTCGTTGCCATATTCCAGCATTCAAGAGCATCCGCTCTCTGATCATCAGTTATAATCCACAGGATATTAGGCTTATTCTCGGCCAGTGCCAAATTCGACAAACAGGCTAAGGATGCAAACAGTAAATTCTTTTTCATTTGTATATTATCTTTAAGTCATCCATTCTTATTTTAAAGGTTCAATTCCGTCTTTTGTCATTTTCACCTCTTTGATAGTACCATCAGCATTATATTCCAAATAATCCACGCACACTCTGCGCTCGTATGGACTTGGGCCTTGGATATGATAAAACAAATACCATTTTCCTTTTATCTCAATAATAGAATGGTGGGAATTACGAGATTTATTATCAAAAAAAGCTCCCCGGTAAACGAATGGCCCCAACGGACTTGTAGACGTGGAATAAACCAACAACTGCTTTATATTTCCCTCCGCATCTTTATAATGGTTAGGATAAGTAAAATAATAAAGTCCATTACGTTTATGTACCCAAATACCTTCCGCATAATCCTTCAAAGGCAGTTTGATAACTTCACTGTCTTTCTCCAACAGATTATCTTTCAGTCTCACGACAGCTACTGCACCACCGCCACCATAATATAAATAGGGTACACTATCTGTATCTATGAATATACATGGATCGAAAGACCGTCCTCCCGGACATTCATCCGCCTTAATCAAAGGCTTCCCCAATGTATCTTTAAAAGAGCCATTCGGCTTGTCCGACACTGCTACCCCTATCTGAAACTGGGCGGGAAAAAAGAAATAATATTTACCTTTCCATTTCATTGCATCCGGTGCAAAAGCCGCTTCGGAAGCCCAACTCACCTTATCTAGAGAAAATATCTCCCCCTCACACTTCCACTGTGACAAATCTTCTGACGAATAACAATGCCAACGCTTCATTTGCCGCCATGTAGTACTTCCCGGTTCATCCGTCGAAGGATAAATCCAGTATTTTCCATCCCAATAATGTGCGGAAGGGTCCGCGTGGAAATCCGGTAATATTTGTTTTTGAGCATAAGCCGAAAACAAATTTCCCAAACAAACTATCAGTATCCCCACAAATAGATATCTTTTATTTTTCATGTTGTAGATGTATATATAATTAAGTCAAACTAAACTCCTTCAATGTATATATAATATGCCCCGAATGGCTGCCCGTTCTCAACAAAATCCGCTTTCAAGAAAGAGGTCCCCTGTTTCATTTTTACCTCAAAACAGACTTCTTTCATGTTGGCGTTAATTTCCCGGCTATACTTTCTTCCGTCTAATTCAATCACCGCCTTTTCCGGTTTTATTTCTTTGTATGAATACCAACTTTTAGGATTACGTTCGGGAACACCGTGAATCTCTCCCTGACATTCTCTGGGCCAACGTGCTAATGATATATGATAAGTACCTGTGGTTGCAAATTCAATCGCATAACCATTATTCCTGTTTTTTATCCCTTCTGCTACTTGTTCGGCTTTCCACAAGCCGCCATCCTCACCTATAGCATGCTGGATTGTTAATACCACCACTTTTTGTTCCGGACTTCCCGCTACAACCGGAATAAAATTCCGGTATTCCGCCAGCTGTTTGGTCTGTTTGACAAACTCCTTGTTTTCTTCCAACAACTCTTTCACCAATTGCGGATTAGATGCTGCTATATTCTTTTGCTGTAATTTGTCATTCGACAAATTATATAATTTATCACCATCCAACAGACGCCAATTATCTTTAAGTATGCAAGACTCTTTCACATCATACGGTGGTTTGGAATCCTGGCGATGATGTATGAAAACCGTTCTTCCCTGCGGAAGTTTTCCTTTATGCTGCAAAACTGGTGAGAAATCTATTCCATCCAGTTTGTCCTCATCGGAAATTCCGATTCCACATAAAGCCGAAAGAGTAGGCAGCAAATCGACATGTGCCACCATTGCGCTAATATCTTTCCCTCCTTCCAAACCGCCTTTCGGCCAGCGAATAAAGAAAGGTACACGATGTCCACCTTCCAGACGACTTCCTTTAGCTCCCCGATAACCATATACCCAAGTATTATCGGCCATCGCTGCTCCATTGTCTGTCATAAAAATAACAATCGTATTCTCGTCAAGTCCGTTTTTCTTCAGAAAATTATCCAGTTTGCCGAAGTTCTTGTCAAGATTAGCTATCTGTCCGTAAAAACCAGCATCTTTCAATATGCCTTTATCCTGTAACAGCTTATAAGGAGCTGAATATTGCTCTGCTACATAATGAGGACCATGCGGTGCATTTGTCGACAAATAAATAAAAAATGGCTTTTCCGATTCTTTTTGACGGGTAATGAATTTTTCCGCTTCCTGAAACCAAACATCTGTACAATATCCTTTGAATGAGTGCGGTTCATTATTTACCCAATACGTATCATCAAAATAATTGTTCCCCCAATAATCGGAAAGTTCTCCCACTCCACCGGAACGATGCTGCACTGCATATTCAAAACCACAATCTGTAGGGCGTGAAGGATAGTTATCACCTAAATGCCATTTACCAAACAAAGCAGTAGAATAACCGTTATCTCTAAAAACTTCGGCGATAGTCCGACTATTGCGGGAAATAATATCACGCCCCTTAAATGTAGCCCATGCTCCATTACGAATCGGATAACGCCCAGTTATAATTGCCGAACGCGTAGGGGTGCTCATCGGGCTCACATGAAAGTCAGTCATCCGGATACTTTCTTCATAAAACCTGTCAAGACAAGGAGTTTTCAAATAAGGATTGCCGTGGCAACTGAGGCCACCAATCCCCTGGTCGTCCGTCAACACCAAAATGACATTCGGACATTCCCGTCCGGTCACGACCGGTTTAATCTGTGCCGTCAAAACAGCCGGAAACAAACCGATAAGACAAGCAGAATAATTGACTATTTTATTTATCATAATCACATTTATTTAATAACATACAATAAACTACTTACTTACAGTAATAACACTGAAATCCGAGAACCTGCCTTCTGAAGTTGTCGCCCAAATTTTAACGTGTCCTTTGCCTGTCGGAGTGACCATACCATGTTCATCAATCTTCACAATAGCTGCATTTTCGGACTTCCAGAATATTTTTTCATTCTTAAAATCCGGATTCACGATATTTGCCTTCATCTGAAATGGATTCCGTTCTGAAACAGCCACAGCTTTCGGAGTTGTCTTTACAACCTGTATCTGATTCCCATTTTCAATCCTACCCTTATAAAATCCGCATCCTAATGTTGCCATCCATATTTCTTCCGGATTATGAATATCAAATTTAATATCCTCTATTTGATGCGGGATACCTATTGATTTATTACTTTTACTCCACGTCAATCCTCTGTCTCGGCTTATATACACACCTGGATTCTTAGATAAGAATCTGACTGTTACAACAAGCAAATTGTGATCGAACGGAGAAACATCAATACATTCTGCTCCCGGATATCTGAATATCTGATGCCAGGTTTGCCCGAAATCATCAGAATACCAGACTCCGGAACCACCTCCCCGATATCCCGTAGTTATATACATACGGTTCGTATGGTCAATCTTTATAAACTGAACACATTTCACGGAAGGTGGCGTATTAATTTTCACCCAACTCTGTCCTCTGTCTTCGGAATAATATAAACCGCCTTCGGCTACAGGCGAATCCTGACTAAAATCTGATTTCTGCGCAGCGATGAAAAGTGAACGCATGGTATGGTCACGTGGATCGAATTTTATATCATTGACCCTTGCAGGTGATGGCAATCCTGTGTTGCTTTGGTGGAAAGTCTTACCAAAATCATCCGAATAATAAAAACCTCCCTGCTTGCTCTTCGAAGCATCCAGTATTCGGGTGATACCTAAATACATATATCTGTTGTCTATCGGATCGATGATTAAGCCATTGGTATAAAAATCATCCAGCCATTTGTTCGTAGCAGGAGTAGCAATGCCGTAGTCATTCCATGTTTCTCCTCCATCTGTACTTCTGAATATTTTTTGTTTATTCTCCTGGCGATTTGACGTTGAATAAACTATTTCAGCATTATAAGGATCGAAAGCCAGATTACTTACAGTAGCTTGTGCAGAAGGGATATATCTTAAAGCAATCCTTTCATCCGGACTATCATTGGCAGGAATCCATAACCGATGCTCCCCTGAACCGAGCAAGGTTCTCTCGCCGCGAAGATCCTGAGCAATAACCAATCCCGGCATATTACTATTGCCATTTCCTATAACAGCACCGGACGGAGTATAACTTTCATCAACCTGCCGCCAGGTTACCCCATGGTCCGTGCTAAACATCGTACTATGGTCGGAAATAATCATCACGCTACCATCAACACCTACATCCACCCCGCGCATCGAACGCAATGGATAATCTTTCCCAAACCGCATATGAGGAGAGCTGTGCCCTACAACCATATTTTCATGCCAGGGATTTCCCCGTTCATTCCAGTAATCTTTATCTTTCGCCCAACTCTCTTCATACAAACGCGCTGTATTCACCCATGTTTTACCATTGTCTGCAGTCGTCCACAACCGTCCCGGCATAATTGAATTGCTTACTTGCGGATCTGCAAAACCTATATAGAGCGCTCCTTCCCTGCTGGGGTCGGCACTTAGCATATTAAAACACTGTAATGCTCCCGTCGGAAGTTCCGGATAATCAGCCTTAGCCTTCTGATTACTAATTTTGAACCAAGAGGCGATATACTTATAATAATTTGCCGGCACTCCACCTGTAAGACGATTTAAATCTAATCCCAGATTGCCATTCATCTTATTCCATGTCACTCCCCCGTTATCTGAATAAAAAATACCGCCGGTACATTTGGTAGTCGTTCCTGCCGGAATATATTGAACCTGATCTATTGCATAAAGAATAAATTTTCCAGATTGTTTATTATAATAAAAATCCATATCCATAATGATATCATTATCCAATTTACCGGCAGAGATATGCGTCCATGTCTGTCCGCCATCCACTGATTTATAGATACCATAATTAGAGGCTGCATACACTTTGCATGAATCTTGGGGGTCAATAATAATCCTGCCCACCTGAGCTTTAGGATGCAGTCCTTCATTCACCAACTCCCAACTATTGCCCGCATTTATTGTCCGCCAGATTTTACCTTCATTTGCAGCCTTCTCACCTCTCGGATTATCCAGGCTGATATTCTTATAGCAAGATAGCCATTCCTGCCCACGCACATTAGAACCTCCGCCAACAAACCAAATATCTTTATCATTGGGGTCTATTGCCAAAGAAGCGACTTTTTTCTTCCAACTCTCTTTGTCTATCCCTTCATTATCACTGTTATACCAAGGACAATGCTTAACAATCTCCCATTTTTTCCCAAAATCATCCGTTTTCCATAGCAAAGAACTAGACAATGCTAATCCGAATTCGGGAAAAACTGGGGAATAATAGACATCTCTTAAATGATAAAATCTCCCTTCTCCATCCGGATCTGTAATGCTATACCACATCTTACCGTTATTGTCAGACTGATAAGCATTCCACATATCGGGACATAAAAGTACCTTACCCGGAATGGTAGGGTGATAGCGTACTAAATTAGCAAATCCGGCATTACCCGGAGAAACCTGCTCCCATAACACAACATTATCGGATTCCACTTTTTCCGTTTCAAGTTTATCCCAAAACTGTGCATGGCATATCAACACCCTAAACGCAAAGACAATAGTCAAAATAACCACTGCCTTACTCCTGCCCACTATTTGTACACTATCCATCCTCGTCATGTATTCTTCGTTATCTATTTTGATTCCAGAACTTTTAATATCAATATTACATCATTCTTCATATGCCACGGAGAAGCAGGCATCGAAAAGATAACCATCTTATCCTCCTTTATGACATCCGACCAGTCACCTGTATGTGTATTATACCATTGAAAACTGATTTTTTTTGCCTTTTTCATAATCTTGCCCGCCGAAACCTTATAACTCTCTTTCGGCAGATAAAATAGATAAGTACCCCGATCATCTGTCATGCAATAGCCGCTGTTATTATATTCTGGAACCGGTCGAAATTCATGAAAACTATATTTCTCAAAAAAGCCGACCAAATGTTTGAAGTAATCAAACTTAGGGCGATAACTATTTTTCGGCAATTTATCCCAATCATATATCAATACGTTCCACGAACATCCCTGCCAATAGTAGGTTGAATAAGTTCCTGCAAAAGCACACTCATAATTCCGTCTTAAACAAGCTTCGGCGTTTATATAATTACCACAGAAAACCTCATAATCACATTCTTCATAACCACCATGTTCTATATTATAGACAGGACAATCCTTAAATTTCTCATAATTCCGCAACATATCAGCATACAACCCCAATTTCCAGTCCTGATGAGATACAAAATCCACCGCTTCCTTATTTCTGTTACAAAATCCAAAGTCATGAACCGTCATCAACCGTTTGAAAGAATCCATTTTCCGTAAACGGGAAATTCGCTCCAGAATATATGTATCGTCTACGTTACCATATAATATAGCTTCTTTAGAAATATCCCATACGATATTCGAAAAAGCCTGATAACGTTTCACTACATAATCAAAATAAAGATTATCCGCTTCGCTTCCGGCAGCAGGCCAGCGAACATTTTTATTCCATACATAAATCATTAAATGGGAAATAATATTTCGTTCGTTCAAAGCTTCGACCGTACGGTCCAAATGTTTAAAGAAATTCACGTTCAAAGCCGAATAATCCGGCTGTTCATTACTCCCCTGAAAAGGAAATATGGTGGTATCATTTCCAAATTCATACTCCGGTCTGTGCTTCAGTTTTTCATCTTTTTTCCATACCACATCATTGGCATAAACATTCATCACCAAATGATTGAATCCCTGCATCTTTACTCCATCTAAGAAACCGTCCAAACGAGGAGTAGAGCTTTTTGAATGATAATCAAGCGCAAAAAGAAAATCACATTCAAACCCCATCAGGAAATAAGGCGACTTGTCCTCCCAAAAGAAATGACGCGGATATTCTTTATTCAAAGTAACAGCACCTTTACGTTCCATATATTGCTCTGGTACAACATGCACAATACCGTTTTTTTTATCAAATGACTTGTGCCCACTTTCTACCTTATAATTCCAGCTCCCCGTCTCACCAGCAGAAAAACGTACAATCCATTCTCCGTTTCCATTATAAAAAGCGGGAACAGTCTGTTGTTTGCCTGAAGGAGACACAAAGAGAGCATTGAATACTATTTTAAAAGGATTGTCAATCTTTCCCTCTGATTTAAAGACAATATCAATGATTTCATACTTTCTGATACTCGGTTTCTCCGTCCCCGAAGCCACTTTCTTTATAGCGGCTTCGACGGACGTCATGCTCAGGAAAAAAAGCAGTAATATTCCGGAGCGCATATAGTTCTGTAATATTCTACAACCCATATTTGTCTCCGACAATACGCACCAATTCTTGTTCCAACTTTTCTGCGATCTCTTTCTTTTCTTCGTACAGGTTAGTCTGTTCCGACACGTCATCTGTCAGACGGTAGAGCTGATTCTCCTGGCTGTTAGCAAGTTCCGTATTCGTCTGTTTATTAATGGCAGGACCATCACCGGCAGGAATATACTTCCACTCTCCATCTGTAATACCCAAATTATTCTGTACATTCTGAGTAACAACAAAAGAACGTCCTTTGCCTGCTACATCCAACCACGCATCCAAATGATTTTCGCTGTCAGGAGCGACATTTACAGGTACAGTCACTTTCAACATATCAGCAAATGAAGAGAACCAGTCCAACTGGCTCATCAAATTGTCGGAAACTCCCGGAACTATATGACTTTTCCAGCGGACCAGACAAGGCACACGGGTTCCGGCCTCATAATTACTATATTTTCCCCCACGGTAAACTCCAGCAGGTTTATGTTCACCTAATAATTCTACAGCGTTATCTTTATAGCCGTCATCAACCACAGGACCATTATCACTGGACAGTATCACTATTGTATTCTCATCCAATCCCAGCCGTTGTAAAGCACTCATGACCTCTCCTACTCCCCAGTCAAATGAGAGTAATGCATCCCCGCGAGGTCCATGCCCGCTTTTGCCAACAAAACGTTCATGCGGATCACGCGGAACGTGAATGTCATTAGTAGCCAAATAAAGAAAAAACGGTTGTTCCGATTCTGCTTTAGTTTCCAAAAAACGAACTGCATGTGCAATAATACTATCCTGAATATCCTGATCGCGCCACAAAGCAGACTTGCCGCCTTTCATATATCCAATACGTGAGATTCCATTTACAATACTCATATTATGACCGTGTGAGGGATGCACACGAAGCAATTCCGGATTATCCTTACCTGTAGGTTCGCCCGGAAAATTCTTTTTATAACTGACAGACACTGGGTCATCAGGAGAAAGTCCAATAGCTCTTCCATTCTCAACCCACATACAAGGAACACGGTCGGCAGTAGCTGCCATAATATAAGAATAATCAAAACCTATATCGGAAGGATTAGGAGTGATAAAACCATTCCAATCCTGTTTACCGGTTTTTGAGCCTAATCCCAAGTGCCACTTACCTATAACGCCAGTCTCATAGCCGGCTTCTTTAAACATATCCGCTATAGTATAACGTTCGGGAGTGATAATCATTGCTGCATCTCCGGCGGCAATGCCCGTACCTTTTTTGCGCCACGCATATTCTCCGGTCAGCATGGCATAACGGGAAGGAGTACTTGTAGCCGCCCCACAATGTACATTCGTAAAACGAATTCCTTCCGAAGCAAGCTTCTCTACATTAGGTGTTTTAATAGCCTGTCCGCCATTGCAACTCAAATCCCCATAACCAATATCATCAGCATAAATCAGCAGGACATTAGGTTTCTGAACCTTCTCTTTTTTAGCTTCGACACAAGCAGAACCGGTTAAAGATGTCAAAACCGGAATCCACAATAAACTGGATGTTTTCATAAGTTTATTTCTTCTTTTTATTATTCTTATTCTCAATAAAATAAATATAATCCTGTTCTGTAGCCACAGACATATAATTCACCCTTTTTGCTTTACTTTTCTCATTCATCTCATTTAAGGGAAAATCCCACTCCTTATTATGGTCTAATGGAGTATATTGAGGGTTGGCGTCTACAAGAGGAAACGCTTTTATAATGTTTCCCAATTCTTTTTCCGCACGCTTCAGAATCTTCTCATCCTCTACAAGATTGTTCAACTCAAACGGATCCTTTACTATATCATAGACACGATCTATCATGCGTTGTTGGGTTACATATATTTTATAGTTAGTCCCTATAATCACACGGTCCCGAAAATTGACCTGATTCTTTACCTTTCCGTCCGTACCTATTCGAGCCGGATGCGCTCCCATAGCCAATGCCCATTTCCTGACAGAATTTTTCTTTCCATTCAATACCGGAACAAAAGAATGCCCGTCTGTAAGATATCGCTTATCAGCCTTTGTTTTTGTAAGTTCCAGAATTGTAGGATACAAGTCTGTAAAATCAATAAGTGCATCTGATTGATATCTCTTGCTCTGTCCCGGTACACGAACTATAAACGGACAGTTAATTCCATTCTCGCTTAACATGGTTTTTCCTCCACGTATATATTGCTCGTTGCGTTTTCCCACACAAGCTGCACTCGTTCCATTATCGGTAGTAAAAATCACATAAGTTTTATCCTTCAAGGAATTATCTTCCAGACATTTCATTATTTTCCCAATAATATAATCCGTGTATTTTACCATTGCTCTATGCTTTTCATAAGGCGTCTTTGCTGCCATATCATGGGGAGTATGAACAAAAGGAGTATGAGTCAGCGTCATAGGATAATAAATAAACATCGGATGTCTTTTATTTTTAGTTATAAAATCAACAATAAAATCCGAGTAGATGTCCGGTCCGAAGCTTCCTTTATATTGCCTGCTCCCCTCTTTAGTATGAATATACGGATCCCAGTAACGGGACTCGCTAATCTTTTCATTTCCTCCTTCACCTCCTGTCCACATACAGTATTCGTCAAATCCGGCTTGTACCATTGCATCCGGTTGCAAACGGAAGTCATTCAACTGCCATTTTCCCGCAGTACACGTTTTATAGCCATTCTCTTTTATCAAACGCGGAAAACAAGGATTCTGTGAAAAATCATAGTGAGCACCATACCCCCATCGCGGCACATCATAATGATTCACCCAACCATTGTGGTACGGATACTGTCCGGTTAATAACGCAACACGGCTAGGGGTACTCTGAGGCATGGAATATGCCCGTTCAAAAACGTAACTTTCATCAGCCAGCCGCTGCAAATTAGGGAGTTCTATACTTTCAGCACCGTACTGCTGAATCCATTCTTTACCTAAATCATCCACTAATATTAATATTACATTCGGATTTTCTCCTTGAATGTCAGCGGCAAATCCGGAAGCATATAAAGATAATAAACCACTACCCAATAATAGACGTTTGTTATTTTTCATCTCCTATCTCTTTTTGTTTTGTACATTCATTCTTTTATTACCTGGCATAAAAGTTCCTCCGGGACCATTGTGCACTTTCTTATACAAGTCAAATTCAGGAAGAATGCGGTTCAACTTATTTCTTTCCGCACGATGCTCCGCAGAAACATTCTTCCAATCAGTTATGACAGGAAAGCTAATCAAGTCATCCGGATTAATCGATACATCATACCACACTCCTTTTCCGTCACGCAGAACTTTATTTCCACGAATCAACTGCATCCCCGAACGATAAGCATAAACCCAGTCGCGGTGAGTCTCCCGGGAAGTAGTCAGATAAGGAAGCAAACTAACCCCATTCACTTCATAGTTATCGGGCAAACGGACACCGACCAACTCTGCTACAGTAGGTAATACATCCGCCAAATTCATCAGTATGTCTTGTTCGCCTTTCTTTGTCATCTTCAAGCAGGGAGCATATATCAACATAGGTACATGTACTCCTTTCTGACAATCAACACTTGCCTTTCCATATCTGGAAGTTCCATTATCAGCACAAATAATAAAAACAGTATTCTTGTCTATCCCTAAATCTCTAAACTTCTGAAGATACAGCCATATCTGATAATCCAAATAATTAATATGGCTATGTATTCCTTCCTGCGCCAAACTGTTATGAGTATTATAGTGCCCCTTATCACCCGTAATCTTGGGAGTCTGGCGGATGTATTTTCCGTTCTTCCAGGTTACTTTCGGTGTGGCAGGCCAATGCGTTTTTGATTCCGGATCAATAAAGTTATACGCATCATGCCCTAAATGAGACGTGTGATATACAAAAAAAGGTTTACCGGCCTTGTGTTGACGTTCCATAAAATCAAATATAAAGTTCAACTCTACATCCGGTCCATACGTACTGATACCATAATCAGCACGTGCTTTTGAAGTATTAGGCCAGAATTCCATCTTTTGTTTATTCGAAGGATGATTTATCAACACCACCGAAGGTTGCCAATAATAGCTAGTCTGCAGATAAGTTTTCACAGTCAAATCACTATCCACTATTTTAAACTCTCCATCAGAAACTTTCTTCATGGTAAAATCCGTATAAGGAGAAATTGCATTTGTCCCGCCCGGAGTGTAACATCCTTCATTAAAACCATACTTTTCAATATCTTCCGTATAAGGCATTTGAGTTTTTCCTGCCCAAAGAGAAGCATATCCGGCCATTTGAGTTATTTTACCTATAAGCAACGGCGAACTTTCATATACCGGCCAAGTCTCTTCCTTGCCTTTCTCATTACAATAAGTACCAAGGTCTTTATTATGCCACCACTTTTGCACATGTGCATATCGTCCTGTCATCATTTGTGCACGACTCGGCATTGATACAGTAGCAGCCCAACAATTTTTAATCCAGCAACCCTCACGGGCAATTTGTTCCATGACAGGAGTATCAGCCCTAAATTCCGGTTCGGAAGTATTTCCTCCTTCCGGTTTGCTCCACACAGAAGATCCATAAATTGGAAATTCACGGGCACTGATATCATCGGCAAACAGTACCACAATATTAGGTTTATCTTGTGCTGATGATATTATCGGGCACATACTTAACGATACAAAAGCAATGTTATAACTCAAGTAATTCATATTATAAACTTAATTTATTTCACTATGAGAAAAAAACACTTCTCTTTCATGCATAATTTTTACATTTCCGGTCAGTTTTAAAGAAAATAACAAACGTATATCTTCTGATGATGAACCTATTTTCAATTCATAATTACCAGGCAGTAATTGCCATTGTCCTCCTTTGTAAAATGAAAGCAACTCGGGCATCAACCGGAATACCACCTCTTTTTCTTCTCCGGGCTGTAACGAAACTCTCTCGAACCCTTTGAGTTGAATCGGCTTGACAGGAATTTCTTTATCTTGGGGAGAAAGATATAACTGAACAATCTCTGTACCTGCATATTCCCCAGAGTTTTTCAACTTAAAAGACAACCTGACTTCTTCTTTTCCTATTTCCACTTTCTCGGTACAATCAATAGCCGAATATTCAAAGTTAGTATAAGAAAGTCCATAACCAAAAGGATAAGCAACTTTTTTAGAATCTTGCTCTCCATAATTATAACATATAGGAGCTTTCGCCTGAGTAGCCGGATAACTGACACACAACTTTCCGGAAGGATTGACATTCCCCAGCAAAATATCCGCTACGGCATTTCCTCCTTCTTCCCCCGGATACCATGCCTGAAGTATAGCCGCAGCATTATGACGTATATATTCGCTGAGCACTTGAGCCCTTCCTCCAAAAATAACAACAACCACCGGAGTACCGGTAGCTATTAACTCTTCTACAAACTGTTCTTGCTTACCCGGCAGTTTGATGCCCACTCTAGAACGTCCCTCTCCACATAATGTCGGATTTTCACCAACAGCAGCTATAACAACGTCATTCTCTTTCCCTAAGCTTATAGCTTTCTCCCAATCAGTAGAGTCATCAGTACCAAGCATCATCATTTTCAAATGCTGTATGCGTGAATCTCCATTAGTCTTCTTATCTACTTGCGCTTCTTCATCCGTACTCCAGTCACATCCTCGTTCATAACAAATTTCAAAATTACGACAGGCTTTCGCTTCCAAACCTTCTTTCAACGAATATATCTTAGGATTATCGGCGTCAACTTGCCCACTTTGAAAGAAAGCATGTAAAGATTGATAGGTATAATCACCAAGCATACACCAAAAAGTGTTGGCATTAGGACCGACTAAAGCAATGCGGGAAGCCGGTTTCAAAGGTAAAATGCCATTATTCTCGAGAAGAACAACCGATTGAGTCGCCAATTCATACGCAGTCTTGCGATATTCCGGTTTGTCCAAATCCAGATGACCTTTTTCATAAAGTTCAGGTTTCTGATCAAGCAATCCCAAACGAACTTTCATCGCAAGGTTCAACTTGACAGCCTGCTCAAAGCGCTTTTCCGAAACTTTCCCTTCTTTCAGTAATTGAGGAAGAAGCGGATAACATTCACCGTCACATAATTCGAGATCGGCTCCTACATCCATTGCTTTTACAGCTCTGGAAAAAAAATGAGTTGAGTCCTTAGCCAATTTCTTAGCTGCTATTGCGAAATAATCACTTACAACGATTCCGTCAAACCGTAAATAATCCCTCAATAAATTCTGAATAAAATAAGAATTGGTGATTGCAGTTTCTCCCTTATAGCTATGATAACCAGTCATTACAGCCTTACTGTTCCCCATTTTAATGCCAACTTCATGAGGCATCATAATTTCTTCCATCAATTCTTTTTCATCACTATTGATACCGCCGCCATAGCCAAGGAAGTGTTTAGTGCACGTAGCTACTCCCCGACGCATATCCTCCGTTTGCAATCCCTTAATAAAAGACAAAGCTATTCTGGAAGCTAGATAAGCATCTTCCCCATAGCTCTCTTCCACCCGATTAAAATGCTGCGTACGAATCACATCCACCATCGGAGACAGTGCCATAGTAGCGCCACAACTTCTCATCACTTCACGCGTATATTCACTTTTTCTTTCCACTAACTCCGGATTCCATGTACAAGCCACTCCAATTTGCTGAGGAAAAACAGTAGCTCCTTTAGTTGCAAATCCTGTAATGGCTTCTTCATGAAAAATAGCCGGAATACCGGAAGCTGTTTCATGAATCAAGTAATTCTGCAACTCCTTTACAAAATCACGCAGTTCATCAGGAGACAAATCCTGCATACAGGCAAATTGTGACACATGCCCTACGCCATAAGGAATAATCTTACGACACTTTTCTATGGAAAGTTTGCCATTTTCAACAAGATGTTTAGGACGTACTCCATGTAATTGCGCTGCTCTTTCATGTATCGACATCCGTTCATATAAAGAATCAATTTGTGCCTGTATGGTATTATCTATAAAAGAGGTAGTGCAAACCTGACTCACTTCTTTCCTAACTTTGCCACAGGAAGACAAGGAAATTATTAAAACTAGTAGAATTATCTTATTCATAATATTTAGGTTATAACAATTATCAAATGCAAATATAAGGTCTTAAAAGCATATCATGGAGGGATATTTTTTTCTAAATAGGGGGAGAAATAAAATTCGGAGAAAAACAAGAAGCCAAAACATGAAAAAGAATTTTATATTTGTCCATATTTTAATTTATATACATCATGAAACTATACACTACATCTATCTTATTATCAGTTGCCCCCATACATGGCATATATGCCTTGGAAGACAACAATCGACAGACTAAGGAAAACAATCATCCGAATGTCATTATTGTAATCACTGACGACCAGGGCAAGGGAGACTTGGGATGTTTGGGCAACGATATTATTAAAACGCCACATATTGATGAATTTTATAATAATGCCATCCGGTTACACAATTTCCACGTTTCTCCTACGAGTGCGCCGACAAGAGCGGCATTAATGACCGGACGATTTACAGATCGTACCAACACTTTTCACACCGTAGGCGGAAGAGATAAAATATATGAAGACGAACGGCTGATGCCACAAATCTTTGCAGAAAACGGCTATAAGACAGCCATGTTCGGAAAATGGCATTTAGGTGACAATTATCCTTTCCGCCCAGAAGACAGAGGCTTCCAGGAAGTAGTCAGACATGGCGGTGGTGGTATAGGTCAGGCACCGGACTATTGGGGAAATGATTATTTTGACGATACGTATTGGCACAATAGCGTACCACAACCCTACAAAGGCTATTGTACCGATGTGTTTTTCAATGAAGCAATCAAATATATCGAACAAAATAAAAACTCTCCGTTTTTCTGTTATATCTCGACCAACGCACCACATAGTCCTTATAACGTACCTAAAAAATATTACGACCGATATAAAGATACAAAACTCCCCGAGCAGATCAAACGATTCTATGGTATGATATCAAACATTGACGATAATTTCAAACGACTGGAAGACAAACTTGAAGAATTGGGTATAGCTGATAATACCATATTAATTTTTATGACTGATAATGGAACAGCGGGAGGTTACGCAGCCAATAACGGTGGAATGCGAGGTATGAAAAACAGCGAATATGAAGGCGGACACTGTGTACCCTTCTTTTTACGTTGGAAACAAGGCAATCTACAAGGCGGAACTGATATCAATCAATTATGTGCACACGTCGATTTATTACCAACGTTCGTTGATTTATGTAAGCTCAAATTTACCCCCATAAAACCAATAGACGGAAAAAGTATCAAACCTTTATTATATGATCAGATTTGCAACTGGAAGGAACGATGCTTGATTACAGACAGCCAACGCCTGCAAAATCTGGTAAAATGGAGAAAAAGTGCTGTAATGACAGAACAATGGAGATTGATCAACGGCAAAGAATTATATAATATTCCTTCAGATAAAATGCAAAAGAACAATATTGCAGAACAACATCCCGATATCGTAAAATTCCTCCGTTCAGAATATGAAGCTTGGTGGCAATCCATTGATAAAGAAGAATCAAATTCCCGATATGCCTATACCTGGGCGGGCTCCCCTTACGAGAATCCGATGAGACTTAGTGTTCACGAACTCCATACAGCCAATATGAAACATGCATGGGAACAAAAAGGAGCTTTAGAAGCGGAGACAATGAAAGGAGTCTATAAAATTAAATTCATATCAGAAGGACGTTATAAAATTACCCTTTGTCGCTATCCTCTGGAAAGCGGTTATAAAATCAACCAGGAAATTCCGAAAATAAAACAGAGTTTTGAAGTAGAAAAGCCTCTACCTGCATCCAATGGGATTAAAATGGTCGAAGCTCAATTATATGTGGCTGATTTGACAGGAAAAGAGAGTATCAAACCTGTAAGTGACAATGATTACGGAGTATCATTCGAGACTTATATATACGAAGGAAAATATGATCTAGAGGCTTTCTTTACCGATGAGTCCGGACGTTTTTATCCCGCTTATTATCTTTACATTGAGAAATTACCATAAGACCATATGCGAAAGTCTGTCTATATGACAGACTTTCGCATATGGTCTTATGGTAACACTTCTATAAAATGAGTTTTCGACTCTATTCCATCCCCGACAACTTTAATAGCTATTTTCGCCAGCTCCCGTTTAGATTGAATCAAATAGGTTGCCCGTCCATGATAACATTTGACTTTCGTACTTTTGAATGGATTAATATTCTCTTGAAAACCGTTATCCACACCTAAGCCGATACAATTTCCATCAATTACAAACTCAATCCCTGTAGAATGATCGTCCAATACATCACGTCCTTTTGAATCTGTCAATTGAGCAACGCAATGAATAACATCACGACCGTTGGCAGTTATCACATTCTTATCCAACTCCAAACGTACACCTGCTACTTTACCCGTAGTTACAACGTCATATCGAGCCACTACTTTGCCATGATTATAAGCTCTTGCCTCTAATTTACCAGCTTTAAACGGCAAAAACCATTTCATACGTTTATCCGCAATAAACTCTTCTGCTAATTTACGTCCCAACGACTTGCCGTTAAGAAATAACTCTACCTCCTGACAATTAGTATACACCTCTACTATGACCTCTTCTCCATCTTTATAATTCCACCCTCTGCGTAAAAGTGAAGTATTCGGCGAAACTGTTGCCGGATCTCCATTCTTGTTTTTTCTGACAAACTCTCCATCTTTACCGATTTTATAATCGGCCACATCCGCACTCCATGAGTATAAGCGTACCATAGGTTTATCGCTCCACATTGATTGCATATAATAATAAGTAGGTTTTTCATTGCCTGTTAAATCCAAAAGACCTGATATCGTCGAAATTTTAGGAAACGGTCCCCGATTATTGGCTTCGCCTAAGTAATCCACCCCTGTCCATATAAATATCCCTGCTATATAGTCCCGTTCTAATGCAGCCCGCCATTCGTACCAGGAAGGGCGATTTTCCGTACCCATAATAGGTTTATCAGGCATTCGTTTATGAGCACGGTCATATAGCGAGGCGCGATAACTGAATCCTGCCACATCCAACGGAGCTATAGCACCAGATTCCAGACTTGCACTCGGAAGAATGTAATTGGCAGTTACAAAACGCGTAGTATCCATCTCACGTGTCCAACGGGCAAGTTTCTTTGCCGTTTTTGCCTGATCGTAGATCTGTGGTATCAAATCAAAATATAATTCCTTAATCTTATCCTGAGTATATGGAGGTTCATTAAAAAACCACCCTTTCTTTTGATCCTTACTAAACTGTCCGGATGCCAAAATGCTGTTCAAATAGCACCATTCAATCTCGTTGCCAATACTCCATTGGAATATCGACGGATGATTACGTCCTCGTTTCATTACGGTTTTAATATCACGCTCAGCCCATTCCTGGAAGTGTTCGGTATAGCCGGTTGTAGGGTAGTCACCCTTTATCAATGCCAGATTCGTACGCTTATCCTTCGGGTTATCCCATTCATCGAAAAATTCCTCCTGCACCAAAAAGCCTAACTCATCACACAAGTCCAACAATTCATCCGAGGCTGGATTATGAGCTATACGTATGGCATTTGCCCCAGAAGCTTTTAGTTTTATTAATCGCCTACGCCACACATCTTTTGGCACTGCTGCTCCTACTATACCTCCATCATGATGCAAACACACTCCCTTGATTTTCAAGCTTTCACCATTAAGAAAGAATCCCTTGTCAACATCAAACCGAATAGAACGGATTCCAAATTTTGTATGATAACTCTCCAGTAACTTGCCATTCATAGAAAGTGTGGTACAAGCCGTATAAAGATTAGGAGATGATATATCCCATAATTCAGGATTAGCTATAGAAACTGCTTGCTTCACCTTCTCTTCGTCACATGAATTAACAATCCTCACAGTAGCACACTCTGCCACCTTCTTCCCTGCCGGATCAAAAAATTCTGTAAGTAACACAGCCTCAGCATCGGTATCATAACAATTCTTCAATTCTATTTCTATCTGTACTTCAGCCTGTTTATTACTCACTTGAGGCGTTGTCACAAAGGTACCCCAAATCGGGATATGAAGATTATCAACTACCACCAAACGGACATTACGATAAATACCTGAACCGGTATACCAACGGCTGTCTATATGACGTTGCCTGTCAACCTTTACTGCCAAAATATTCCGATGAGTATTCATAGCTGTTCGGTATATTGCAGCCAGATGTTCGTTCGAATTGGTATTCGTAATATAACGTCCACCACGTTCGTATGGCAGTAAATAATCAGTTATATCCACAACAAACGGAGAATAGCCATACGGGTGAGTAGTTGCCAGTTTACCGTTAATCCAAACCTCCGAGTTATTATACACACCATCAAAAACCACGTATGCCCGCTGATTTTTTTTTTGCGGTGTCACAAAAGATTTACGGTACCATCCCAAACCTCCGGGCAAATATGCTGTAGCCCCATCCCCATTGACAGAATCCACTACATGCTCAATGCTCCAGTCATGCGGCAGATTCACACTACGCCAGTCATTATCATCGTATGCCACAAAATATGCTTCAGGATTCTGATTATTTAATGAGAATTTCCAATTCCGATTAAAATCCCGTTCTCCGCTTCTGGACAAACGAACAGGTTTAAAATGATTGTACTTCACAAAAGTTATCTCCGCTATTTTCGGCGTACGCTTAAACTTAGTTATCGTGAGTTTAAATTTGCGAGCTGTAATATCTTCAAAACTTTGTTCAAAATGAAATCCCATTTTTGTACCTTTTACAATGGTTATCCATTCTGTTCCCCTTAATGCCGCAAATTCAAATACCTCTACATCTTTACATTTATGTCCTTCTCCACATATAATCTTATTAAAAGTTACCGATTCTCCGAAATCAAGAACTATTTCAGGTTTTTCATCACCTTCTTTCGCCTGCCATACTGTATAAAGATCCGCATCCAGCACATTGGACGGAACAAAGCTTTTATTGTATACTGCCACTGCCTTAACCTTTGCATTCGGCTTCGTCTCTTTCACCAACTTTGCCATAGGCGCAGGTTTTATCCAAGCTTCACCAATCTCAGCCAGCCGGCGCATCACATTATCATCCATTTTCCCAAAATCATTTGGTGCGGCATTAAGTAAATAATTCACAAAATGAGAATTACAAAAATCCAGTTCACTTAGTATCTCTTCCAAAGGTTTTAAGCTGAGCTTTTCAAATCCTTTTTCCCAAAACCATCTCGGTTGCATCGTAGGACCTTGCTGGGAAGGAATTGTATTATCATAAGGACAATGCTGCCCATGAGTTGCTTCATAATGCACTATTTGGGTATAGGCTCTGTCGGTTTTGCAACTATGATTTATAACTAAACAGTTGGGTTGAATGGAATGAATATGATCCGCCAGTATTTCAAACGGTATTTCTTCAAAAGTGGGACTCTGCCCCCAAATAGATCCCCATCCGTCAATCACCAGGCAAATTATCTCACCATAGTTAGTCAGTAGCTCAGTAAGTTGCTTTTTGGTATATTCAATACCCGCCGAAGTTACTTTTCCCTTCTCAATACCATGCTGGCGATCCCATACAGAAAAATATAATCCGACACTCAATCCTTTCCGACGAAAAGCATCGACATATTGCTTCACAATATCCCCTTTATATGAACTGCTTGCGACATCATAGTCAGTCACCTGACTATCCCAAAGACAAAAACCATCATGATGCTTGGTTGTCAATACCCCGTAGGCCATGCCGGCTGACAAAGCTCCTTCTGCCCACTGATTGCAATCCAAGAAACGTGGATTGAAAGATTTAGGGTCATGCCCGGGTTTTGCCCATTGTTCGCCATGAAATGTTCCCATATTAAAATGGATAAACATTCCAAAACGATGATTCAGGAAATCTTCTACAATCCCTTTCCCTTGAGCATATCCACTTAGCACATTGGTCGACGTAACCCAAACAAACAACAACCATATTACATTTTTCAAGATAGTATCTTTCATCATTATACACTCATAATTTTCTAACCAATTCAAAGCCATTCAGCCAAACTCCTATATTTTTATCCGCACTCCGATAAATAACTTTTACAGCCTGTCCATCGGTTTTGACGGAGAAAGTAACTACAGATGTTCCGGCAGCTTCATACTGCCTTTCCTTGCCATCCGTCACAGTAATATCCTCAATCAGGTTATCTCCATCAACTGAAACATTCAATACTTTTGCATAAGGTAACTTGTGAACTGACTCTTGTTTCAATTTCTCCAAATTAGGATCCATAGAATCCGTATTCGAGGAAGGAGCATGATGATAACTCTTTAATATATAATTGCCTGCCGGTAATTGCTTTAATTCAAGTGTAACTCCCTTTTTATCCAACCCCAGCACTCCGTCACCATAAACAAAACCGTTTTTCCCTATCACATTCATCTCTCCAAGCCAACGCAACATTCCATCAGACGAATTTGTATGAATAGTAAAAGAATAAGCTTCCTTCTCATCTTTATCTACAACGGAGGCATATTCATAAGACGGAGGCGTATCGCCAGCCACATAATTGTTTAATTTGGCAGGAAGCACAGTTATATTGGCTTCTTTTTCCTCGACGCCATTCCATGGAGTCCATCCGAATTGCAAAAGTTGTCCACTTCCACCCATATCTATCATTAGTTTCTCACTATCATAAATAGGATATGCCTCTGCCAACATACAATCCGTTTCTGAAGCTACTGTTTCCACTGTTGCCGAAACCTGTCTCAATCCCTTTGCCGAAGCCGTAATCTTTATCTGACCCGGAGTTTTCCCAGCACGAACCAATGCGCTTCCTACCCCCCTCTTGATACGAACAGGATTTGCACCGATTCCTTGACCGTCACCAACAATTGCAGCATCACCGGTTAACTGATATTCTACCTCTCCTTGATAATCATGCAAACGCATTCCATTTTTATCAACCACCTCTGCATGAACAACTAAAATGTCGTTTCCATCCGCCTTAAAATCTCTATCGTATTTGTCTACAATCAGTCGTAGAGCTGTTGCTTCACCCGGCGTAAAAATATCTTTCTCTAAGAATATCTCACCATCACGATATCCGCGAATAGTCAATTTCCCGTCTTCATAAGGTAATTCGGATATTTCATAAGGCGGATGAGACAAACCTTGATATTTCAATGCATGAGAAGGCTGGAAACGTCCCAGACTTTTATCGTTCAGCAATAATTCAATTTCCGTTGCATTACTATATATTGTCAGCATCTTTAATTCTTTTGTCCAGTCATTTTTAACATGGATATAAGGTTTCTGTTTCATCTCCGAAGGATACCAATAAAGATTATCATCTATCGGATAACGGAATGCATTCATCATACCCAAACGCGTACGATCTTCCCAATCACCAATATCATGAAATGTATAATAAGCATGAGCCGTCCACGATATAATGCCCGGCATCATTGGGTCCCTTTTATAAGATGCAACAACTTCCGGTCCACTGTTCCCTTCCATGGCAAACAATGGCTCCTGACGATTCCAAATACCCGGTCCATAATTCATATTCGCGAAAATATCCGTCCAACCGCTACACTGCCACCCTGTCCAACGGCTACTCTGTGAAGCAGTCAAACGAGTAGGATCTTCCTGTTTAACAAGAAAATGCATTTCCGGCACAGGACCACGATGATTGATTCCAGCTCCCCAAATTATGATTGAAGGTGAGTTTTTATGGTTACGAATCATCATACGAATTGCCTGTTTCTCATTTACATACCATTCTTTCTCAGTCGAAACGGATACCCAGGTAGGTGCTTCTTCATATACTAATATGCCCAATTCGTCACAAGCACGGATTATTTCATCATCCTGCGGATAGTGCGCTGTCCGCATACAATTAAAGCCCCATTGCTTAAATTGAATCATATCCTTATAATGTAGTGAATTGGGTAAGGCATCCCCTATATAAGCATAATGCTGATGACGGTTAAATCCGATAAGTTCAATCGGCTTTCCGTTCAGTCGAAACCCTGTTTCATAATCATACTCCACCTTACGAAGTCCGAGGCGATTGTCTACTACATCAATAGCTCTTCCTGACGCATCATAAAGTACAGTATTTACCTTGTAAAGATATGGATGCTCAACACTCCAGAACATAACGCCATCTTCCATCCCGCCGATTTGATAAAAACGATGTGTTTGTCCTGGCTGAATCTCTGCCATATCTTCTAACTTTAACACTACATTACCGCCCGCATCTACCACACGCTGCACCAAAGTTACTTTTTGAGCTTTCGAAGTTTCATTGCGTACTTCCGACCGGATATCAACTGTAGCATTACCATTCACGTAATCGACCGAAGGAGTAGTAATAGTTACACCGCTGTTCATCGATTCTAAATTAGAAGTTATGTGAACCGGATTCATTTCGACCAAATAAACATCACGATACAAACCACTAAATTTTATATAATCAAATGGTCCTGGATCGGGAGGAGTAATCTGGCTGCGACGGTTATCAACCAGCAAAGTCACCTGATTATCCGCATTGCATTTCACATAGTTCGTTATATCAAAACGGAACGGAGTGTAACCACCAGTCTTATGAATGCCTACCTTTTTTCCATTTACCCAAAGAGTAGTTATCTGGTGTGCACCTTCAAATTCCAAGAACACTTTTTTCTTTCCGCCACTTACATAAATATTCTTTCTATACCAACCGACTTCACGTTGGAAAGTCGGTTGTGTTTTGTCATCCTTACAACCGTCCAGTCCGATAGAAGTCAGTTTCAATGTGTGTGGTACGGAAACAGTTTCCCATTCACCATCATCTACACCAGGTAAAAATAATCTAGCATCCGCATCGCCAAGATGAAATTTCCAATCAGCATTGATACACTCTTTACTCCGGTCAGTTTGAGGATATCCATAAGGATAATTTCTTTTACTTCCAGCAATTCCATCACTTGCCGACATACTCACGGATAATAGGGCTAATATCCCAATTAAAAACGAAAATAACATTCTACGCATAATTTATTCAGTTTATAGATTTTAATCTCTTTATTATACTTTGATTATTTGTTTAAAAGACAAAAAGAGACTACGTCTATTGATTTAGAACGTAATCTCTTCTTACAGTTATTATTTATCTTTTAAACAGGTCATTACCAATAGATTTAAAATTACCTTACAAAGGTAGAGCTTTAAATCTTCACATAAGAGGGAGAAAAATAGAAGAAATAGGGGAGTAAATTACTTTCCTCACCCTATTTAACTCCCAGAACCAATATTTCTATATTTTTTATACAATTGAAATCACCTTGTCTTGAAACTGATCTTATTGATTCACTTCATCGGGATATTCTGTTAAAGAACCACCGGAATTCGTAATTTCGATAGAACCAATTGGCAAATAATTAAACTTCTTATCCCATTGTGTAATACCATATTTTTCTCTAAGAATTGGCATCATCACTTCTTCCGCACGTCCCGTACGTACTAGGTCAAACCAACGGTCACCTTCACCGGCCAACTCACATCGACGTTCATACCAAAGAACATCCATCACATTATGGAACCTATCTGGATGTTCCCTCAATAAGTCATCCACTTTACGATAAGTATCACTTCCTCCACCAACATGATATTTCCTTAATTCATCAATATAATATTTAGCCTTATCTTCATTCACATTCGTTCCACGTAAATATGCTTCCGCCAACATTAGATATACTTCACCGTAACGGAGCAACCGTTCATTACCCGGTTGATTGAAATTCTGATTTCCTGTAATTGTATAACTCAAAAACTGCGGATATTTCCGCTGGGCGAACCCCTCAAAGTCAGGGCCATACGAGCTAATATCCCATTTAACCTTTTTAGCCGGTTCAGTTATTTGTTCATTTGGTTTTGTAACCAAATCATCATAAGTAAACACGACGGCATCCCTACGTTTTGTATCATCAGCTAGGAAATATTTATACAATTCTTCGGTAGGAAGAAGAAAACCATAGCCAGCTTTATAATCCGGGTTCTTACTTAACGAACGAGGTCCCAGGAATCTTGCATAAAAATTGCCCTCTGAACCATCCTTGTTATTACCATCTGTCCAACCACCGGTGGTGCAACGTTGCACCTCAAATATTGATTCTGAATTATTTTCATTGTAAGCTGCAAATAATTTGGAGAAATCATTATAAAGAGAATACAAACCACTTTTCATGACACCTTCCTCACCCTCCAGCAACGGGATTACTTTATCAAACATATCTTTATCGTCATTCGTCCAATCCGCCCAGTATAGATATACCTTAGCCAATAAAGCCTGTGCCGCACTTTTCCGTATTCGTCCGGTCATATCTGCCGGAAACGTTTCTTCCAAAACAGGAATCGCTTCCAGTAAATCTTTTTCTATTTGCTTGTTTACTTCCAATCTGGTATTACGTACAAATTTATGTCCTGCTGGATAAAGTGTCTGAGTGCTAACCACACAAGGTCCATAATAACGCATCAAATCAAAATGATACCAAGCACGCAAAAACTTGGCTTCAGCCTTATATATTTTAGCCAAATCGCTGTCATATTCCGAATTAATAACCAAATTACAACGATATATCCCCTTATATCTATATTTCCATGCAACCTCTGAGATAGAATTAACACTTGTATTTCTAAATGCTTCTATATCTTGCATATCCGGTTGATCCTGGTCCGACCCTCCCCCCGTTCTGGCATTATCCGAACGTATTTCTCCAAAAGGAACAACGGGACTTAAAGGTGCATCAGCAGAATATTGCAAAGGATCATAGCACGCTACCAATGCTTTAAACATTTGTTCATCATTTACATAGAATGATTCTTCCGTTTCTGACATGACGGGAGTACTTTCTAAGAAACTATCACTACAACTTACAAATAGTATCAATACAGCAAAAGATATTATTATATTTTTCATCTTACTCATACTTTATTCATTAATTAAAAAGCTAGACTTACACCGAACCGGAATGTGCGAGCCTGCGGATATGTACCATAATCCATACCATTTTCCAACACATTATTACCACTTCCTCTCATATCCCCTATTTCCGGATCCATAAAAGGATAGCTAGTAAATGTAGCTACATTGTCTACCGTCACATAAACGCGTGCTTTAGTAAGTAAAACCTTTTCAATCCATTTTTGAGGGAATGAATATCCTAATTCTATAGAACCTATCTTCAGGAAAGAAGCATCATACAAAAAGAAAGTAGAGGGTTTGATAAAGTTTTCATTAGGGTCTTTAATCGATAAACGAGGAACCCCTTTGTTATCTCCCTCTTTTGTCCAACGATCCAAATAAAACGTGGGTAAATTGGCACGACCGTACCCTTCGGAACGGAACCAGGATGCATATACGTGAAAGCCAGCCTTACCTGTCAGAAACATATTAAAATCAAATCCTCTCCATTCGGCACCCAAATTAAGCCCGTAAGTCCATTTTGGCCAAGGATTACCGCAATCGATCCTATCCGCCTCTTCTATCACACCGTTTCCATCAGTATCCTGCCAAATAAAATCACCGGGAACCGCATTAGGCTGGATAACAACTCCCTTGTCATTCTTATAATTCTGAACCTCTTCCGGTGTCTGGAAAATTCCTAACACCTTATATAAACGAAAATATCCCATAGCATACCCTTCCTGCATTCGTGTGACATTGGTTGTTTCTCTCCATAGTCCACCATCCAGATAGCCGTTAGCATTACCGATGTTCACTACTTTATTTTTCAGATAAGAAGCATTAGCCGATACATTCAGAGCTACTTCTCCGATTTGCTTTCTGAAAGTAAACTGCATTTCCAAACCTTTATTGGAAATCTTACCCATATTTTTATAAGCCGAATCATTGCCACGTATACTTTCAAGAGTAGGTTGGAACAGGAGGTCTTTCGTGTCTTTTTTAAACCAGTCGATACTACCCCGTAGCATACCGCCAAAGAAAGTCATGTCTGCACCAACATTAAACTGTTCTGATGTTTCCCAACGCACATCGGGGTTAAGCAGGCTGTTTGGAGCGGAACCAACATAGATAGTAGGAGATGCTCCAAAAGTATAGTTGTATTTATTACCTATTATAGAAGTATATGAAAAAGCGGATATACGTTCATTGCCATTCTGCCCCCATGAGAAACGCAATTTCAAAGAATCAAAATTTTTCACGTTCCAGAACTTCTCATTTGAGACGTTCCATCCTAGGGAAAATCCGGGGAAAGTGGCATACTTGTTACTTGGTCCGAAATTAGAGGAGCCATCGCGGCGTACCACTACTTCCGCCATATAACGTTCGGCAAAGTTATAACTCAGACGGCCAAAGTAAGAAAACATGGAATGCCGCGGATTAGCACTGCCTTTATTAGTAGCAGTCATTACGTCACCCGCATCCAAATACCAATACCACTCGTTACCTATTGCTTCCGACGGGAGGTTATTTCTGCTTCCTGACAGGGTTTCATACAAATCTTCCGAAGCTGATGTACCCAATAAGATAGATAAGTTATGGTTTGCAAATTGTTTTTTATAACGCAATATGTTCTCCCATTGCCAGCTACTATTACTATTGGAACCTTGATTAACGGTCGTTTTATCCGAACTATTTTGACCGTCATGATAGTAACTTGGAGAATAAGAACGAGTGCGGATATTTTTGTGATTTATTCCAAAATCAGTCCGTATGACCAAATCTTTCAGTAAGGTTACTTCCGCATAAGTATTTCCGAATATATGTTGAGTTACATTTTTGCCTGTCGAGCTTTGTTCCATAAAAGCTAACGGATTCCACATTCTACCATATCCGGTGTTTGCAACTCCATATCCTAAATTATCACCACTATTTTCATCATAAACAGGAGTTGTAGGATCTATATTATAAGCATATTGGATAGGATTCCAACCATTAGTACCTGTATTTATACCTGACCGGTCTCTATAAGTATAGTTTATATTTCCACCTACTGTGATATGTTTATTGATAGTATATGAGCCGTTAAAACGAGCTGTATATCTCTTAAAAAATGATTTACTTTCTCCAATGATACCCTCTTGATTCAGATAGTTCAGAGAAATCAAGCTGGAACCTTTATCACTTCCAAAAGTAGCCGTCAAGTTATGTTCGGTAACCGGAGCCGTATTGAAAATCTCGTCAAACCAATCAGTATCATGTCCCGTGGGTTCCACATGAATTCCATTTCCCACTTCCGCCTTATCATTGGCTGCAAATTCTTTCATCAACATCATATATTCTTCGGCATTACACATATCAGGGACCTTCTGTACAGAAGAAAAACCGTAATATCCGTCATACGACAATGATGTCTTTCCTTTTTTTCCTTTCTTTGTGGTAATAAGAACAACACCATTAGAAGCTCGCGCACCATAAATAGCAGCCGAGGTAGCATCTTTCAAAATTTCCATAGATTCGATATCGTTGGGATTAAGACTATTCATATCATCCATAGGCAAACCATCTATTACATAAAGAGGATTGGAGTTACCATTAGTTCCAACACCGCGAATCACTAATTTGGGAGCAGATCCTGGTTGCCCGGAATTAGTAACTACATTGACACCACTCACACGACCATTCAAAGCATTAACCGCATTGGCTGGTCTGGCTTTCAAAAGTTCATCCGAATTAAGACTACTGATAGCACCAGTTACCACACTTTTCTTTTTCACTTCGTAACCAATAGCTACCACTTCATTTAAAAGTAAGGAAGAGCTCTCCAAAACAACATGAAGTTTACTTTCCCCTTTATAAATAACTTCTTTAGAGTCATAACCTACATAACTAAATACAAGTACAGCACCTTTCGATACGGAACTTAAAATGAAATTACCATCAAAATCTGTAATTCCCCCATTAGTAGTACCCTTTACCAAAACATTTACTCCTATTAAAGGAAAACCTTCCGAATCCTGTACCAACCCTGTCACTTTAGCAGTCTGCGCATATAACAGCACAGGTACAAAAATGAAAAATAAAAGGATTAATAACCACCTTGATAAAAAACATGTTTTCATAACGATTAAATTAATAATTCAACGATCAAATTTAGAAATTCTTTTTTTAAGAGTGAGTAGACAAAATTACCAAAAACAGAAGGGTAAATGCATATCTCGATATAGTAGTTTATAATACAACCTTAACAATTGCCCTGAAAGTTCTCTCTTAGTTTCGTAAATAGAATCCCCTTATTATTCATACACACAATATTTACTTAATTTTTGGAATAATCTTATCTGGGATTTCTATAACCTTATCATCACTCCCTCTAGCAAAAGAACTCAAATTATAAAGGTTCTTCTCAGTCCAAACCACATCCATGCGGTCATCACCCAACACAATATTGCCAAGTTTATTTCTAAACCATTCAGAGAGTTTTCTATAACTTTCATCATAAGCCACATTATTTCTTTCCATAGGATCTATCCTTAAATCGTAAAGCCCCATCTCAGCTTCTTCAGGAGTACATTCCAAAGCCCACTTTACATTAAGATTTTTAATACTCTTTATCGTAGGAACCGCAGCTTCCTTACGACTCCTCATAGAAAAAGAGAAATCCTTTGTACGAATAAGAGCCCTGTTACCCCCAACAGTCTGTACCTCAGCTATCACATAATCTCTGCTCTTTATCTTTTTATTCGCAGTCAAATACAAGTCACGCCCGTCCAGAAAGTCAAATCGTTTATCGTCAAGGTTATATCCGGCAGCAGAATAAAATGTAGGAGCCAGATCAACATACTCTGCAAAATCGGGAACCACTTTCCCTGCTGGAAATTTCTTCTTGTCTGAAGAAACAACAATCATTGCTGTTTCATTTGATTTAAGGAAACCTGACATTTTGAATATTGAGCCTTGTTCACCAAGATGCCACCCATGGTCTCCACATACCAAGACAATCAAATATGGCTGTTCATTAGCTTCACAATACAATTTAAATCGTTCGACAGCTTTACCTATTAGTTCATCACCCATTGCGCAAAAAGCATAATAATCTCTCACGTGTTGCTGCATTTGTTCGGGCGTCAATGAAAAAATAGAAAACTGCCTGTGCCAAGCTTGAACCTGTGGTGACATTTTATTATATTCCCACTGTTCAAAAACTGGAATTTTATACTCACGTCCAGCAAATTTATCTCTGTATTCCTTAGATGGCATAACTGGTGTATGAGGAAAATGAAATCCAAGGTGAATAAACTGAGGTTTATCAGTATCAGGTCCCTGCATTTGTGTTCCAACGATACTTTTATACGATGAATTTGCATTCTGTAGATATTCACTGAACACTTCAAGAATCCTACCATCTTCAGTTTTTTCCGTAGGCATAGTGCTCGCCCCTCCTATTATCTCACCATTAGATCGTGTCAGGACTTCTTGTTCTCTATAAAACTTTTCACGTATAGCTTTATTCTCTGGAGTATCCTGTACATCCTTCCCACATATATCATAGGAAACACTTCTTCTGTCAGGATAGAACCATACTTCCTTTTTTACACCAGTATTAGCTTTTCCTTCATTAGGCCATGTAAAATCAGCTATACGGGTAGCTTCAATCTTACGTTCTGAAATCATTTGTTCGTAATGACTGTCCGGATATGTAAAAGTCATCTTAGGAGCATACCGATAAATGTAATACCCCAATTTTCCAAAAGCGGAAGTTGAATATCCAGCCTCTCTCATTAATTCCGGAATCATAGGTTGAGCTCTATCGTGTTCATTATGCTTGAGTTGGAAGTTAAACATACCAGTGTGATGAGGATACATACCAGTATGCATAGAAGCTCTGGATGGACCACTCAGCGGACTGTTACAAAACGCACTTGTAAACAAAACACCTTCCGAAGCCAATTTATTTATATAAGGAGAACAGACATACCCTAATTTACTCTCTTTGTTGCCTGTCTTAGCTAAATTCCAGCATTCCAAAGCATCAGCTCTTTGGTCATCTGTAACAATCCACAAAATATTAGGTTTCTTTTCGGCAAATAATACTTGCGGCAAACACACAAGTGACAATAATAAATAACTTTTCATACTTAAATTTGCATTATGTTCCCCACTAAAAAAGAACGTTTTTATTCCATAAATAATTGATCCGTTAAATTTAAACTAAATAAAAGATAGCACTTGTTATTTTGCATATAACGGCATTTCCATAAGCCTTCTAATAACATCTGGTGTAGCTCTATCGTCTCCTGTGAGAAGAAATACTATCATTCCAGTATCGGAAACATCAAAGTATGTTCCATTCTTCACTGCACAAGATTCCAAGCGAATATACAACCAGTCCCAACTTCCATGCTTATAGTATGAACATGAACGTGCAGCTGACAATCTCAACCAGTCGAACTCTTTTCTGTCGCACTGAAGATTATAATTCTGGTCAGGTATCTTCACGAATTTACATTTTCCCCCCTTAGAAGAAGAGAATGCATCCACCATCTCATCAAAAGTCCATCCTGAGTGATTATCCCAGCTAAAATTCTTCTGAGGATTATCACTATGAATATTATTCCATTTCGAATGAGATATAATAGTAACAAAACGGCGTTTTTCTCTGGAAGCTCTATTGATACCCTCACCTACCACCTGCATCGGACCAGCTGCAATAATAAACAAAGGATTTTCCAAAGATGACTTGTTTATCTCATCGCGCAAAGCATTATAAGCCACTTCTGGATTATCAACAGCACATACAAGCCTTGTGTTGTTAAAACCAAAATTAGCAGCACCATTAATTGCACTTTCACGCATGTGATTGTATGCACACATACCTTTTACATTACTCCTTTCCTGATTACTTCCCCAAATATGATCGGAATATATATATAAAGGAAGCTTGTCCTGCAGACGCTGCGATGCTAATACGGCAAAGTTCATCGATGTAGCCGCCCAGTCATCCCAATCGTGCTCATTTCCGTCACAACTCACAACTATACGCCCTCTACCATTCCACAATGGCTCTGCATTGACAGCTACTGGTATTGAAATCAAGGAACAAATAATTAATACAATTACCTTCATGCCATTCAATATTAAAGATTTAAAGCATAATATCAGCTACTCAAAAAAAACATATTTTTTGTATAAAAGCGATTATCTATCAGGGTGAACAACAAAAGAAGGCTTATTTCCCGGTGGTAAAATTAAGATAGACTCAATCTTCATATCACCTTTTAAAACCTTTGCGACAATATTCACATTTTTGCCGTACTCAGGTGGAATAGGTATCTTTATTGCCAGCTTAGTGGTACTACCACTCCCCTTCTTCACCTTATAAGTATCAATTTCATTATCAAGCATCTGCAATTTAAGAACAGCCTCTTCCGAATTGAGCCGACAATTGACAACCGCATCCCAAGCAGGTACATAAAAACCAGGATCAGTAAACAAGACAGTAAAACGAGTACTAGTATCCGCATTTTGAGAAGCGTATCCTGTCTTTGTCTTTAGAAATGACAAATCATCATAAATATCATACCACTTTTTATTACGATTAGGGTGATTTGCATCGAACCATGCCGATTTATGTTCTACATCGACAGGCGGTATCATACCATCCGCAACTTTAAGACGCTTTTTCACCTGGATGTCAGCCGACGAATTACCAACCTGAATTTCAAAGTCCCCCTCTTCTACTTTAAAACCACGATTAGCCATAGAATAATGGCTGAATGCTTCATAAGGAATTTCCATTGTCACCTCACGTGTCTGTCCGGCAGGAACATGAATACGCTTAAACCCTTTCAAGGCTTTGGCAGGAACAGGTTCAGACGATTTTACATCATGAATATATAACTGTACGACCTCGTCACCATCCATGTCTCCGGTATTAGAAACTTGAACGGATACTTTCAAACGTTCGTGACTTTTCAAAATCTTCCGATCGAACTTGAGATTAGAAATCTTAAACGTTGTATAACTCAGCCCATACCCAAACGGATATAAAGGTTGTCCTTTATAATACATATAGGTACGTCCATGATGAATATTATAATCATACATATCGGGCATATCATCATCATTCTTAAACCAAGTGGAATTCAACTTACCACCGGGATTATACTTCCCCCATAGAATATCGGCAATAGCATGTCCCTGTTCTTGCCCGTTGGCCCAGGCACAAACAATAGCCCGCGCCTTATCTTGTGAAGGTCCGATGGTAGTAGGTCCACTTGGAATCAAAACAACAATCGTGTTTTTATTAACCTTCAACACCTCCTCAATCAGTTGCTGCTGCCCCCCCGGCAAACCAAGTGACTCACGATCATTATTTTCTGTAGCGGTAGAAGCATCATTACCCACAAAAACAATTGCTACCTCAGATTTCCGCGCTGCCTCTACCGCTTCGTCCATTTTAAGCCGGTTTATAGCATCAGTTACCCCACACCCTTCGGCATAATTGATTTGAGCGGATGTTATCTGCTTAATGCCATCAAGCGGAGTAACTTTACTTTGGGGATAACCTGAATAAATCCCCAACCAACAGCGATTGGCAAACGGACCAATAACAGCCACCGAGTTTACATCTTGCTTGAGTGGCAGGATATTCTCATTTTTAAGCAAGACTATTGATTTACGAGCGGCTTTTAAAGCCAGTTTTTTGTGAGCATCACATTCTAACACATTCTCTGTGATATCATGCCATGGGGTTTGCTCTATCGGATCAAAATCTCCTGTCAAAAAACGTATCCGAAGCAGTCTGGCGACCGATTGGTCCAACTCTTCCTCCTTAATTAATCCTTTCTCAATCGCCGTTTTCAGATGCTTCACCATAAGCGACGCTTTAGGACGGAAGCACTCCTGATCACACGTTGCCTTGATAGCCAATGCAGATGCCTCAGGAAAAGAATGAACATATTTCATATTATTGTACATACCTGAAACAGCATGCCAGTCTGCTACAACATACCCTTTAAATCCCCATTCTCCGCGTAACACATCTTTTATTAACCAACTATGTCCCGAACAGGGAATTCCATTCAAGCCGTTTAAAGCTGTCATTACACCGGCAGCTTCTTCATCAGCCAAACAAACTTTATAGGCAGGCATATAATATTCGCGTAAGTCCTTCTCATTGATATATGACTGGATAAACTCACGACGTTGTTCCACATTATTGGCTATGAAATGTTTCACCGTACAAACCGTTTTCAGATATTTTTTATCATTCCCCTGCATTCCCCGCACATACATTCTAGCCATTTCGGAGAGCAGAAACGGATCTTCACTATAACATTCTTCATTACGTCCCCATCGAGGATCACGAGCAATATTAACTGTAGGCGAAAACATCATAACCTCCCGCTGTCCGCTATTTTTTAGCGCACGCGCCTCATTGGAGATAGCAGTAGCGACGTCAAACATTAAGTCAGGGTCCCATGTCGCTCCCATAGCTATATTTTGAGGAAACGAAGTACACTTCCATGCCAACACTCCATGCAAAGCTTCCGTATACCACATATAAGCAGGAATTCCCAAACGCTCAATAGCAGGAATATCAGAACTACATTGACTGATTTTTTCATCCAAAGTCATTTTCGATAGTAAATCCGCCACACGTGCGTCAACCTGAGCATTCGGATTTCTCCAGATTTGAGCCTGAGCCCCGACAATGAATACAAGTAAAAAAACGATTAACCAAACTCTTTTTCTCATATTTATTTTTCCAATTTCAAAATTTCACATTCTATTTAAAATACTCCAACCTCCGTTCCACTCCATCGCATAGATGAGGAATATCCCTGCTATTTAAATTAAAGTTGTGCCCTAAACCGCTCTCTTGCAAATAAGCGATGTCATTCATAACGAGAAGAGTCTCGGCATCGGTATGAGCTAGTTTCAGTGCTTCTCTCATCTTCTCCTCCGGTTTTACCTCCCCCATTCTACACAAAGCGACAACAGCACGACTTCTCACATAAGCCTGCGAGTCATTCAGCAGCTTTTTGAGATCACGCGACAAGGAAGACGCTTTTCTTGCGAAAGAAGCACATACCGTACTTCCCCAATATCGTTCAACAGGATCTGAAGACAACAGTGCATTTCGTATAGCATCCCTCACTTGTGTGAAAGGATAAAGTTCCAAATCAGCTATATCCGAATACTTCCTGATAGAAGCCGCATTTTCTATTCCGAATTCCACCGGGTTTTGTCTGCCATGTTCCAACCATTCACATTCCGGTAAATACCCCAAATCATGCTTCTTCAACATATTTTCTTTTAGTAATCCCCGCAACTCCTTCAATTTAGAAAGATACTTGGGATGATTTGCCAAATTATGAGTTTCATAAGGATCGACAGATAAGTCATAAAGCTCTTCAGCACCCTGCGCTTCAAAGAAATGTTTCTGAACATCATTCAAATCACCTGACTTATACAAATCATTCCATTCTCTAAAAGCTGCCTGCCTATACCGATAATAAGCATAAAGAGACTTAGGATGATAAGATTGAAAATTACGGGAATACTTGAAATTACCTTTACGGAGCGTACGATTAAAAGCATAAAGCTCGTCAAAACGATCACCGTATCCATAAACCTCATCACGTGCTTCCAGTTTTTGTAGACTGATATCTTCTCCCAGAAACGGGATACCATCCATTTCTTTCGGTACACTAATACCTGCCAAATGAAGCAGTGTCGGTCCAAAATCCATAAAACTAACAAATCCATTGGTCCTCGTTCCTATTTTCAACGACAGCTTATTTCTCCATTTCTCCGGAACATAGATTACTAAAGGCACATTCAGCCCTGTTTCCGTTGTATAGCCTTTCGAGCCCGGAAGCGACCCGCCATTATCACCAAAATAAAAGATAAAAGTATTATCCAGTTCTCCGTCAGCCTCCAGCATATTCATCAATTCACCTAATTCCTTATCAGAATCCTGTATGCGGTCATAAAAAGTAGCATAAGTATAACGGAAAAGTTTTGTATTCGGATGATTAGGATGAATAAATACATCCGACTGTTTATTCCTTGTAGGAATCTCAAGCATCGCATTTTCCTTAAAATGCAGTTTACCTTCATGTGTCACAGCATTGGTACGCACGTGCAAGAAAGGCATATTCTTGTCCGGACGGTTACGCCAGTCTCCCATTTTTCCATTTACAACATCCCAAGCCTCTTTGTCAAGAAAACAATTATAATCAGTTTTTGCCGCGTTAGAAGTGTAATACCCTGCTTTCCTCAAATAGGCAGGAAACATATTCAGTTCTTCAGGCATCGGAACCTGTTCCAGTTTCCGATGAAAACTTATTCCCAAGCGAGGAGCGTAACACCCTGTAATAAGAGTAGAACGAGCTGCAGAACTTACCGGTGCATTGCAATAGGCATTTTCAAAAACAATCCCTTCTCCGGCCAATTTATCCACATTAGGAGTGTCAGCACCATATTTCCCGTCATTATACAAACTTAAATAATGCTTGGATACATCCTCTGCCATAAACCATACAAAATTAGGTCGTTCGCCCAATGTCTCTTGCGCATATACAAAAACAGGATTGCCAACTGCATATAATGCAACTATAATACCACATTGTTTCTTCATACAGCTTCTTTATTTTTTATCTTCACCGGATTTTTTATAGTATTCCCAAAAATCAATTTTCACCCGCTTGCCATCCGCTGTATCCCCCAGCTCCATAGCTTTTGATTTCATCTCCGCCTGCATAGTACCGAGAAGTTCCTTATACTCAGGAAAATAAGCCAGATTGAAGACTTCCCATGGGTCTTTAGTTACGTTAAACAACTGAGTGACATACGATCCACGAATTGTTTTATTACCTTTCACATCAATTTCCGGAGCACGTACATACTCTATCAATTTATAATCCCCTTTACGATAGGCACGTTGATACTGAAGATAAGCATGATATGTATAATCTCTGATTTGTTCTTTTTCACGCTCAATAACAGGCAACAAACTTTTTCCTGTCACAGATGCCGGTACAGGGATATTTGCCAAATCACAAGCTGTAGGCATTATATCGTGAATATAACAAAAAGCATCCTCCCGCCTGCCTTTATCCTCCTCCTTAATCAATCCACCCGATATTATAAACGGGACATGAATACCATCTTCATCATAAAGGTTCTGTTTACCTAATAAGCCATGATTACCAACAGCCAGTCCGCTGTCACCTGCAAAGAGGATTACAGTGTTTTCATACTCACCGCTTCTTTTCAACTCTTTAATGACACGCCCTATCTGATCATCCAAGTGTGTAATAATTGCATAATAATCGGACAAATGTTTCCGAGCTATTTCTTCCGTTCGGGGCCACTCGCCCAACATCTCGTCACGAAGTACATAATGCCCATTATCAAACGGATGTTGCGGCATATAAGACGGTAGAAGCTGGATCTGTTCTTCAGGATACATATCCTTATATTTTTGAGGAGCCTGCCGAGGGTCATGAGGGCAAGGAAAAGCCAAATACATGAAAAACGGCTGTTTCTTATCATATTTCCCGATAAACTCAACAGCATCATCTGCCAACACCTCCGAAACATGAGGTCCGGTATTCTCCGTACCCACAGGTCCTCTCTTATCAGTTTTACTAAACGGACGGCGAATCACCTTTCCTTCCTTGTCATATTCCAGCAAATAACTATTTTCAGGCTTATAAATGCCTTCAGGATTCCAGTCACTGTAAGGCATCCGATACTGGTCTGTCAAATAAGCCGGTTTCCCCGACACTTTACCTCCACCATCAAAAGAACGTGCCAAAGAAGCAAAATCCTGGTGCCATTTGCCCACATGGTAAGCATAATATCCTGCCTGCCTGAAAGCTTCTCCCAATGTCGTATTCTCTTTCTGAATCGTATGCCCTACCCCATCCTGCTGAAACAAATTACGTCCGGTCATTAACATAGCCCTGCTGGCCACAGATGTCGCCCCAGTAAAAGCCCCCATTAAAAAAGTGTTCGTAAAAGCAATCCCGTCATTAGCCAACTGGTCCATGTAAGGAGTCCGAACGACCTGACCACCTAAAGCATGAACTCCGGTATATCGATGATCATCCGTGTAAATGACCAGTACATTAGGCTTCTTGCCTTTCTTCGCATACATTTGGCTTACAAATGAAACGGCCCATACACAAGCAAATAGAAGTGATTTATTCAGTTTCATCATAAAAAAATTAATAAGTTACTTTTTCTACGTCTATAAGTTTTCTTTCCGGGCGACTATCCGGTATACGGCTCCTCACCACCACATTCTTTAAAGTCAAGTTTTCGATATGCCTGGCAGTTATTCCGTAAGCCGGAGTAATTCCAAAAGAAACATATTCGGGATACATCTTCTCATTCTCCGGCATTGCATTAACCGCCATATCGGACGTACCGCCGCCCGGAACTTCTATATCTAGATTTTCCAAAGTTATTTCTGATATCTTATGTTCAGGAGTACCGGTAAGCAGTATGGCCGAGCCCGGCTCTACTCTACCGTCGACAGAAGAAGTGATTACCGCCTTTATGTTATATAACCTAAGCTCACTGATTGAACCGACCGGACGTTTTTCGGCATCACGATACGTTCGCAGCCGTTCGCCCAAACGTACGAAAACAGGCATATCAACATTTACCATACTTATATTGCTTATACAGACACGGCTTATATTTGAACCATCTACACTCAATATCTTAATTCCTCCGCCTTTAGTATGAAATATCCGGCAGGAATCAAATGTTATATCACGAAAATCCCCCATAGACTCGGTTCCCAATTTTATAGCTCCCCAATTACTTTTCAAAATACAATTTGTCACACTGACATGTTCTACGGGAAGCGGTGAAGTCGCTTTCACACAGACCGCATCATCCCCCGAATCAATATAGCAACCATTGATCCGAATGTTTGAACTGGAATCAATATCAATGCCGTCATTATTACGATGCGCGTGACTGTAAATCGTAATAGATTCAATATCAACATTCATACATTGATAGAGGTGGCAAGTCCAGGCAGCAGGTTGTCTCAGCGTTATATCAGTTAATCTCACATTCTTACAACGAACGAACCTAAGCAGGAACGGCCGATTGCGCACCGCCCTTTCCCACAATTCCTTATCTACATCCAATGTTTTGCGTAATTGCACAATATTATATTGCAGAAAAGACTCTCCACGCCCATCAATTGTCCCTTCTCCCGTTACAGCTATATTCGTTGCATCCACCGCACCAATCAAGCAACTTCCTCTTTGCTGACCAGTCGCATCTACAAAAGAATCAATCACATGATAGTCCAACGGATTCATACTTCCCAGCAAGGTTGCTTTTTCCGCTATTTTCAAAGTTACATTATCTTTCAGTATCAACGTGCCGGAAACAAATACCCCTTCTTCTATCAATACTATGCCGCCGCCCGCAGAAGCACACCTGTCAATCGTACGTTGTATAGCATTAGTGTTAAGGGTTACCGCATCTCCTTTTGCTCCATAATCGACTACATTCCACACATCAGCCTGCAAGCCAGACGGAAAGATCAATATGAAACAACTTAATAGTTGCAGTTTGCTCTTTATCAAAAGCAAAGGAGTCAAGTTTTTCATAACCAGATTATTTTAAAGCTTCTCAATATACGATTTACTCAGCAGCAGAATACTGCTTTTCTAAATTAAACGTCTTCAATCCTGAGACATTTTCCTCTTTTACAAGAGGGCGCACTTCTTTTTCTTTGGTCTTGACAATCACATTAGAAAAATTGATGCCACGCACATGACGCAAATAAAAGCCGGAAGCCGGCAAAACTCCACCAAGACATCTATATTCTGGCCAATGATTCTTCATTGAATTCAAGTCAAATTCCGGTATATTCTTTCTTTCGGCCTCTTCTTCAGTACCACCACCGGCTATATTAAAATAAATGCCATTCAAATAAACATCTTCAATGTAATGTCCCGGAATTCCGGAAAACAGGAAAACAGAGTTTTTATCGAGCCCATCATTATTCACTATAAAATTAGTGAAAAAGAAACGTTTCATATAATTCAAAGAGTCTAATTGTTCTTTCGGAGCATCGACACATGCCCTCTGCTTGCAGAATGTCATAAAGACAGGGCGAGGAACATTTTTCATTACCAGATTGCTGAATATCATATCAGACATACATCCTCCCTCATTTTGCTGTATCTTCAATCCGGCATCGTCGATATCATTAAAGGTGCAATTGCTAACTGTGACAGAACTTATTTCCGCTCTGGAAAGCAGTCCTATCCGTATCCCCGCCCATTTACTGGTAAAGGTACAATTGTTTACTACTACATTCCTGCATGGGGAATCCGGTTTAGAGGTTTGCAAACAAATACAATCATCACTTGTATCAAACGAACTATTCGTTACCCGTACATTGGTGCACCCGTCGAAATCAAGTCCGTCACCATTCCTGTTCACACGACTAACAATCCGGATACCGCTCACCGTTATATCGTCACAATAAAGCCATGCTGAAACCCATGCGGCAGGATTCACCAGCGACAAATCTTTCAAGGTTATCCTCCGGCAATCTTTGAAACGAATCATCATAGGACGCTGCCGCGGAAAATTGGAGACGAAACCGTTTCCGTCAATAGTTCCATATCCATCTAAAACAATAGAATTTGCATTCTCCGCATAAATAAAGCAACGGTCCATGTGGGACTCGCTCTTATACATATTTTTATGGGTGTCCTCCGAATAGTCTTCTATACGGGGACTGGCTAAAAGAGTAGTCCCATTGCCAATACGCAAAGTGACGTAACTTTTAAGAAACAATGTCCCCGACAAATATTTCCCTCCTCCCGACAATAGCACAACACCCCCTCCTTTCTTATGACATTCATCTATAGCGTCCTGGATGCACAAGGTGTTATCCGTTAGTCCATCGTTTTTCGCCCCCCTCTGGGCTATGTCAATAACATTTGCCCAAAGATAGAATGGAAATAATATAATTAAAGCAAATAAGCTAAATACTTTCATCATAAATACATATATTTCTTCATTTAATACTCTGATACTTCCTTCTTATATTCCGGCGTAAGCACTTTATTACCTGAATGTATCAAATTATCCTGTCTTACCCCATTTTTAATGCGAAATAGTCCCGTAGTATAAAATCCTCTGTTTTCCACATTTTTTCGTTTATCCGTTACTGGCATACAAAATGGTACAGACTGATTATTATATATTATATTGTCTTTCCAAACATTTGTCGATGGTGTTCTCCTATTCCAATAGTTAACAATCCTCCCTTCTTTATCTTTCTTTAAATGATATGTAAAATCTTTCACTTCCGGTCTTTCCTCTTCATCATCAAAGTAATGATTTAATTCCGGATAAAATCGATAATAAACTTTTGGTGCTTCTTTCAAGGCTTTTTCCCAACGCTGCAATAATCCTTCAAAATTATCTGCAGCATATCCATTCAAACGTAAAGATATGCAAAAAGGATAACTACAATCAACGAATAAATTACTCCTAACAACATTATCCGCACCTCCATGTATCATAACAGACCAACCGTTTTCCTGTGCACCATTTCTATAAAAATAATTTCCTTCGATCAACACTCCTGAAGTCTCATTATCAAGGTATACCCCTGCACTCTGTTTCCAGCTACCTTGAACATCATGAAATTCGTTACGACGTATTACGGTCCCTCTCATCAATGGATAATTGCCCGTATTCATATAAACAGCCAACATGTCAGAATACTCTTGGGGGCAATTATGAAAATCAGAATACTCGATTAAATGATTATTTCCACTGATAATCATTCCCATATGTGGTCCATTATATATTTCCGTACTACGTACCACATGCCCCACTCCACGCAAAGCAATACCGGGATTATAGACTCTCCTTTCTTGAGAGAAATCATGTATTTTACAATTTTCTATTATATTTCTTGCAGGTTTTAATGTTTCCTCATCCCCACCCAACAAAACGACGCCATTAGCGCCCACGTGATGAATGTGGCAATTTTCTATCTTATTATTTTCACCATTCACTATAATTCCATCTAATCCACATGAATGAATTTCACAGTCTTTTATTATAATATTCTTTGCATTTTCAATTAACTCAATTGCCGTATTCCTTGTACCCTCAAAACAAATATCCTCAAATGTTATATATTGTGCTCCTTTCAATCGTATCAATTGATTTTCAGACTGTGTTATGCGAATATCACTTTTCACATTTACTGTATCCGGCAAATAAATATACATTTTTGCGTTTTTTCTATCAATATAAAACTCACCGGGATAATCCAATTCTTCTATTATATTAAAATAAAACATTTTAGGCTTCTGAATAGCTATTTTATCATGATAATCCCATGTCATAGTTACGGTTCCATTTTCATCAATTTCCTTAATCTTATTCTTCTTCCACTCCCATGGTTTACTAACGGCACCGTCTATCCATATATCTTCTTTATTTTTCCATAAACAAACTCTCTTCGACTTTGAGACAAATCGATTCTTTTCTACAGGCATCTCTATATCGTCGAAATTATCAATGTTAGGATAACGGGACAAATGCAGACTCTCTCCATCAATATAGACCATAGCTGATGGCAACGGTTTATTATTAACAACATAACCTACATGATCGATAATTCCATATTGCATCAGCCCGTATTTTTTAAGATCAAGCATTTTTATTTTATTCCGGGCTTCCCTCTCCAATATCAATCCTGTCACCTTTTTCGGTGCTTTTTCAAACCAATTAAAATCTATTTTCTTAGCACCTATAAATCGTACAGACTCGCCATTATATGCTTTATATCGTATATAAGCTCCTAAATCCCCGGAATCTTCTTTTTCAAATAAAGTAGCATTATTCATAAAATACTCTCCTTCCCTAAAGTATACTATGGCTCCATTGCGATTTAGTTTACCCCCTTCTTTCAACTTACGCACATAATTTCTCGCTCCTTCTATCGTTTTCAACGGTGAATCCAAACTTCCTTTGTTTTTGTCATTTCCTTTAGAAGAGACATATATAGCAGTAGGCGTTGTCATACTATCTTCTTTGTTTATTATCATTTCATAAATTTCAGAAGAAGCAAAACCATCAGAAACTCTCACCGGAACTTTAACAGCTTTCAGTTTGCTATCTAATATTTCAATTTGATTATTCGGACCAATCTTATATCCTTCTCCTTCCTGAATCTCTATCTCAAACTTCACATTTTCAAGGCCATCCAAGTCATTTATGATCAACTGTTCTGGTGACAAATTTACAAACTTCGTTTTATACAACGTTACTTCATGCTGCCCGAGTATCATTGGCGGATGATTACAATCACTAACTTGTGCAAATAACACATTATTCAGCGATACGAAAATCATCAAAACAAATAACACATTTTTCAACTTCTTCATAATAAAAGACTTTTATTTTCTTCCCCATTCACTAAGCAAGTTAAAGAATTGTCGTTTTCGTACTGTTCCTAACGACCAATCGACAGGCACACATTGAAAGCCAACTTCATATGCTTCACCAGATTTGCGATAGTCAAAATATCCCCAAGAAGCCCCTACACTTGTTGCCGCAATAAAATTATTCATTGGCTTATCAAAATCAAAATGATCATCCTCATTGAATATAATTGGCTTTGGAGTATATTCCTCCATTGTTCGAATTCTGTTTACCAAATCAACAATTCGTTGAGGATTGTGCATACCGTTGCCATGCAATAAAATAAAATCAGCCTCTTTTACCATCTCAGGAGATGGGCACCTGCCTCCACCATTACTTGTACTAACAAATAAACGTTTGCCATCCACTGTTATGCTTTTTGCGTATGCGATTGCCTCATGAACACGTTTCGGTTTCAAAATATCATGTTTCTTATAAAAATCACATTCATTATTTATCTCGAGCAACACATTCGTATATCCATTTTTTAATACCCATTCTACAACATTTTTTAATCCTGCTTTTATTGCCGTCTCATCATCAATATATTTTTCCTGACCAAAATAATAAACACCCAGAATAACCACCATTCCTAATTCGTCGGCCTTATCAAGAACCCCTCTTAATCGTTCCATATAAGCTGATTTTAATTCACCTTTCGAATTAACAGCCGTATTACACCATGGCTGTGATTTTGAATATCCCTGTGGACTTCCGCCTTGCAAATTTACAGTGAAAGCCAGTAATCCCTTCTTTCTATATATCGGCATATTAGCTAAAAATTCTTGAGTGTTACGCTCCGCATCCCAGCTTTTAGTATCCGGATATACCCAACGATATCGAGTACTGTCTGTTTCATCATCAAATATCGCATTCACCATTCTACTATTGGGCAATAATCCCTCAATGGAAAATCCACGCCAAAACTTATCCTTGAATGTTTCCGTTCCATTGATACAAAACTTTTCACCATTAATGGAAACTACTGTTTGCGAATTCCCGTTCGTATAAGATATAAACAATAATAGTAATAAATATAAAATGACTTTCATGATTATTGCACACATTATTAGATTTATCGTTACATTCACAAAATGTATTCAAGAAACACAATTGCACCATCCGCAACGATTATTGTTTAAAGTTCCAGTTCCTTATCTCCTTTTAGCAAAATTTTTTTTGTTACATACGATTTCGTCTTGGAAACAGGCTGACCTCCACCAACCGAAATCGTAAAATATCCACTCTCAATCTTACGCCTATTTTTATCAGTTATCAAAGAAAACTTTTCAACGGGAATTGTCAAAGACATCCTTTTACTTTCTCCAGGATTCAAAAAGACACGCTTAAATGCAGCTAACTGTCTCACTGGAACAGGTACGCTAGCGTCATCATCTGTAAGATATAATTGTACGACTTCTTCACCAGCTATACAGGATGTATTGCTCACTGTTACGCCAACCACTATTTCTTCACCAGCCTTTGCTTTATCGGGTACATAAAGTTCATCATATTCAAAGTTACTATACGATAAACCATACCCAAACGGATATAAAGGCTCTTCGGTCATATATCTATAAGTTCTATTTTTCATAGAATAGTCTTCAAAATCCGGTAACTGTTTCAATGATTTCACAAATGTAACAGGAGTACGTCCCGAAGGATTCGCATTTCCTAACACTATATCTGCTATCGCATTTCCTCCTGCTTCTCCCGGATACCAGGCAAGAATCAACGCATCCGCAATCTCACGAATGAGATTCAACTGCACCGGACATCCTCCACTGACAATTACAATCAATGGTTTATTTTGAGAAGCCAATTTCTTTTTTAAAGTTACCAAAAAATCTATTTGAGCTTTTGGTACAGAATTATCTATCATATCTCCCCGTTGCGCAGAAGCAATAGCTTCTCCTTCTTCTCCTTCAAGTAACCATGTCAATCCTATGCACGCTATGACTGCATCGGCTTTTGCTCCCTCCCCTGTAGTCCAATCAATCGGATTTGTATTGGATTTATCAATCATTACTCCCTGCTTATATTGAATAGACACACCAGCAGGCACACGATTCACAAATCCCTCCAAAAAAGTAGTCAATTTATCACTTACTCCAAAATAGTTGCCAATTAAAGCATCAGCATTATTAGCGTTTGGCCCTGTCAAATATAAATAATTCAATTCTTTGCAAAGAGGCAAAACATTATTTTTATTTTCAAGCAACACGCAAGATTTAAGTGCTGCCTCATAAGCCAGATCTTTATGTTTCTTACTATCCACCACAGATATATCGATATTATTATACGGCACTTTCTCCTCATCATCAAAAAGTCCAAGCTGAAACCGTGTAAGCATCAAAGGATATAACAATTCATCTATCTCTTTCTCTGTCACCATTCCTTTTCTTACAGCTTTAATCAGTGCATAACTATACAACGATCCACAATTAAGATTCATGCCTGCCTTTGCAGCCATAGCAGCTGCCTCCTCATCTGTTTCACATAACTTATGATATTTATAAATATCTACCAACGCTCCGCAATCTGATGTTAAAAAGCCATTAAATCCCCATTTTTTCTTCAGTACATCCACTAAAAGATATTTACTGGCACAACAAGCTTCACCATTAGTACGATTATAAGCTCCCATCACACTTCTCACATTGGCATCTTTCACCAATGCTTTAAATGCGGGAAGATATGTTTCATGCATATCCCTGAAATCGACTACCGCATCAAACGAATGTCGTAGCTCTTCCGGTCCGCTATGTGCAGCATAATGCTTTGCACAAGCCGCAGTTTTCAAATATTTACCATCATTACCTTGCAAACCTTTCACAAAGGCTGTCCCCAATAAAGAAGTCAAATAAGGATCTTCTCCATAAGTTTCCTGCCCACGTCCCCATCTTGGATCACGATAAATATTAATATTGGGAGAGTAAAAAGTCAAGCCTGTATACAATCCTCTATTCCCTCGTTTCGACGCATGAATATAAAAAGCACGAGCTTCGTCAGAAATAGCGTCAGCAATACGATAAACTAAATCTGTATCGAAAGTTGCTCCTAACCCAATAGATTGAGGAAACACAGTTGCTTTACCCGCTCTTGCCAATCCGTGCAAACATTCGTTCCACCAATTATATTCTGGTATTCCCAAACGAGGTATAGCAACAGCATCATTTACCATTTGCGAGATTTTTTCTTCTAAAGTCATCACGGAAATTATTTTTCGGGCACGCTCTTCGAACGAAACGTCCTGATTGTCATAAACCGTTTGGGCCATAGATATATTTCCCTTACCGATAAACACAAAAATATACAACAACAGTTTCTTACTAAATCTCATTATTCATTCGTTTTACCTATATTTATACAAAAAAGATATTGACCTATACTGTTAAAGTTTTTACTTTGTCTTATACTTTTCCTGCTTCGAAACACTCACTTCATATTCTTCAATGAGAGTTGAGTCTCCAGTTTCTTCACTATCAACCTGTTTCTGTTCATAAACAGTCAATGTCCCAATACCTGTAGCCTTTGTTGCTTTTAAAACATACGTTCTTACATAAACAACTTTTTTCTCAATTTCATTAATCGTACCTTCATTTTCAGTTTCTACTTTCTCTATAGTTTCTGCTATTATTTTAAAATTAATATGATAATCTTCATCAGTAGATGAATCGCTATATTCTTCGATTTCTTCTCCCGAACTAGTAATATACTGCGTTTGCCATAGAATTAGAGAGTTCAGTTCATAATATACGGAAAAGCCATAAACTTCATCGCTACTTTTTTCCGTTGTATTCAGAAGAAACAATACAGGAGTTTTTCCCAGTTCCACTTCTTCCCAAGCATCTTTTTGACAAGAAGTAGAAGTTAACAATGAGAAACATAAAGCTAATAAAATAAATATATTTTTCATACAATTCTATTTATTAATATCTTGCAAAAGTCCAATGATATAAAACCACAAACTAAACATACACTGAACTCTTGCAAGAATAAATTACAGAAAATTATTAATTACGGGGACGAACCTCTTCATTTCCAAAATAGAAATCATCAAAATAAACCTCACCATTGAAAGCATTAAAACGCAAAGACATACGTAGATTTTCCAATTCAGATAGTCCTTTCACCGTATATTGAATTTGTTTCCAAACAAGAGAAGTGTTATTAATAGTTTCCCAATTCTGAACTCCCGTCCAAGTTTTATCTTGTGTTCCTTTATCTAACAGAACAAAGAAAGTAGTTAATCCACTTGCAGCTCCTGAAGTAACCTTATATTTATAACGAAATGTATAGGTGCTGGTTCCTCCATTAAATTCTTTAGACAACAAAGCATCCGTTATTTTCTTCCCCCCTAAATCATTAGTCGAAGCATTTACGTAAAAACACTTATCCGAAACATTAAGTCCTGTTTTATCCGGATTGTTTGCTCCAAACTGATATTCACAAGCCACATCTGTCACAACTCCAGTTCCAGGAACCATATACCAATCATCTTTGGTTGCCATATCTTCAAAATCTTCGTTGAAATACTCAGCGTATGTTGTTACCACATTCGGTTCGACAGGCTCAGCTATTTCCAATCCCCGCCCATCAATAGTAATATTCTCAAGCATATCGCAATAAAAAAACAAACGGTCTGTATTATAAATATTCTCAGCTAAAGTGATATTCAATATACTTGAATTTTTAGTATCTACAGCAATAGAAGATATATCAACTGTCCCCTCAATCAAGCTCATATTTTTATAATCATTCACATACCTTAAATGTAATTTTTCTATTGTCTCTTCAGCGACTTTAGCAGGAACAAATTCAGCATTCCCCAGTAATATCTGAATGGTAGTCTGATTCAATTGCTTAATATCATAAGATAACGGTTTAGTACTTGGAGTAACTATTATATCCAAAGGCAAAATAATATCTTGCGCTACAGCAGTAGGGATATATTTATTATTAGGAACAGCTTCTCTCTGTATTTTCAACGTTACATTCAAAGGAGTAGCTGCATCAGACATTTTCTTAAATTCCAGGGCTGCATTTTCTCCTTCAGCAGTTGCACCGGTCTGCTTGCATGTCCAATTCCAGACGTTGGGTCTGTCATAAGAAGCATCCTTAAAATAAAGCTTATCACCATACTCTATAGTCACTTGTTTATTTGAGCCATCTTCATTGATTCCGGTCTCTACCTCCTGCGTACATTCCGGATCCAGATAAACTTTTGCCATAGGCACAAGAATAGGGTCGTATACATCTATCATAAAAGTTGTATCTACCACAAAAACACCATTTTCTTCTTTGCCGTAAACCGTATTCTTTGCTTTCACTCCGTTCACAGTTTCCTCATAAGTATAGGATACCTGCTTTGCAAATGTATTTCTTAACCGTACTTGATGCTGTCCCGGCTTTGTGAAATAAAGATGAATCGTTTTATTGTCTGTCACATTAGAAGCGGAATGGTCTATCAACGGGCCATAATCTACCGCTCCATACCCCATTTCTCCTTTTAAAAAATAAATCCCCTCACCAGTCACTTCCCATATATGAGACAACTCACCCTGTGAAATATCCATTAAGGATAAATGTTTATTTAATGGTACAATAATAGGATTTCTATTGTTATGTTCGGAACTCAGATGCCAAGATACATCTGCCAAAGAATTGATTGGATATTTATCATCCTGACAAGCAGATATTATCAGAAACATCCATAAAAGAATAAATACACTATGTTTTTTCATAACTATCAATCAATATAAGGATTAGACATTATTTCTGTATTTGGAATAGGCCAATAAGCAACATTATCATCGTAATTGGCGGCAGCATGAGCATAGTCTACCCACGGAGTCTTCGTCGGATTATAACTCGCACGATACTGTTTACCCCAATTTTGTCCCAAAACCAATTCTAAAGAGCCGACAGTTTTCGGCTTCCAATAATAAGTGGTTTCTAATATAAATTTCTGCTGTGACAAATATGTAAAGCGTCCCTTCACCGAAAACTTATTACCACTCGTACCAGCAACTCCTGTTGAAACTTCCACCCCATTGTCTTCCCAACGACGTAAATCATTCACCCGCAAAGCATGACCTTCCACGCAAAGTTCCAACGGGCGTTCCACATACATTAAGTGTTCCATCAATTCACTTGCAGTACTCATCGTCCCATTCGGGTCGGCAGGTTCGCCAGTCTCTTCATTAATCACCGTATTCTGATAAGTAGCATTACCTTTAAATTCAGCCTTCGCATTATCCTCGCTACCCATCAACATCGTACCAGCACGTTGACGTACCTTATTGACATACATCAATGCTTCATCAAAACCCGTTTCATCTGTACCACCTTTTATCAAACATTCGGCATACATCAGATAGATATCTGCCAAACGAATCAAACGTAGATTAATATCCGAAGAATTCACAGGTGTTCCTTCATTCTCTTTTGTACGAATATCCCAATTACATAATTTACGGAAATAACCGGATTCCTGATTATGGAAAATAGCCGTTAATTGTGGTATCTGCTGATAAAAGTTCACTGTTTCATCTCCATTAATAGCTATTGAATAAGAAGCGCGACGAGAATACTCTCTTAATCTATACATTTTTTCGCCAACCTGCTTAAATTTAAAATTCTTATAATTGAAGACACCGGCAAGTTTGAAGTATTGTGGATTAACATGTTTTGCATCCGGTATATAATCTTTCCCATTCAAGTTCTTCTTTACCACCCTACGATATACTCTCGGTTCATAGTCATATTTTTGGGGAAATTGATGGAATACATAAGAACTTACCAATATGGTATCTCCATTCGCACTCATTGTTTCATATCCATATTCTTTTCCAGCCTGATTATAAATGATATCTGGCTTATAATCGTATTCTTCATTCTCGGCATTATCATCTGACTGATAACGGTATGAATCATAATTAACTATCTCCCAGTTATTATCGTTTTTGGGATCTACATACTCTTCTTCATACTCTTCCACTAACCAAAACGGAACTATAACAGTATTCCAACCTTTCTTTGAAAATCCCATCCCCCACTGATTATATAATTGCGAATCACCGGCAAACTCCGTATTATATGCTGTAGTATAAGACACTTCCAATATAGACTCCGAATTAAATTCACCCTTAGTAGTCATGTTATCGCTCACATCTGCTAACTGATATCCACCATTGTCTATAATATCTTTAAAATAGCCTTTCGCTGTTGCATAATCCCCTGCGTAGAGGAAGCTCTTCCCTAATATAGCCTTTGCAGCATAAGATGTTGCTCTACCTGCATTATCCGCATCCCAACTATCATTCAATCCAAGCTCCAACGCTTTCTTCAAGTCCGAACGATAAAACTCTATCACTTGGTCACTTTCCGAAACCGGTCGATAAAATTCGGCCTCACTCTTTGGTACATAATCTATTATAGGTACACGACCGTGATTGAAGGAAGTGTTCAAATAGAAATAGAATAAGCCACGAAAGAAAAAAGCCTGTGCCTTAATCTGTTGAAATTCTGTCCTTTGAGATTCCGTCAAAGTTGGTTCCACCTTATCCAGTCCCTCAATCAACTGATTGGCACGAAATACTGCTTTATATAATGCCGCCCATTTATTATTAGGAGCTGGCGCTGCATCATTAAAATTCTGCAGATACGCCGTATTATCAAATGCGGAACGGAACTTATTCCCTTGCACACCCACATCAGAACGCAAATTCTCCTCAACAGGCATATAAATATTCGGTTGTTTGAAAGCATTGTAAACAGCGGTCAAACCTGATTTACAATCGCTAAATTTTGTATAATAAATATCCGTTGTTAAGACATTCGGATTAGTCTCGGTCAAAAAGTCTTCACACGAAGGGAACGTAAATATGCATATGCTCCCGAGAAAAAATATTGATAGTATTTTTTTTATTTTCATAACTTCTATCTATATCAGTAATTAAAATTCTAATTGAAAACCACCACGCATTTGTACACTTATAGGATAAGTACCCAAATCCAGCCCGCGTTTCGATAATCCATTGCTTCCTACTTCAGGATCGTAACCTGTATATTTGGTTAATGTCAACAAATTATCTGCCGCCAAATAGAAACGGCATTTGTTTAGCCCAATACGCATTATTGCTTTTTTAGGTAAAGAATAACCTAAAATAATATTTTTCAAACGAACAAATGAACCATCCTCTACCCATCTGTCAGCATAAGCACGATAGTTATCGTGCGAACTACCTTTATAAGTTGGAATCATAGATGTAGGATTAACATAACTCCACTGATATATCAAGTCCTTATGTGTATGACTCTGATAAGCATATATTTTGGAGCCATTAATAATTTCATTGCCAATCGAAGCATACCAATTCATCGAAAAGTCAAAACCATTATAAGAAGCCCCCATATTAAGTCCAACCTCACATTCCGGCATACCACTTCCGCCATATACTCTATCATCATCACTAATCTTTCCATCTCCGTTTCTATCAACATAAATCAAATCCCCCATACGCGCATTCGACTTCAATTTCTGATATTCCACCAGTTTTTGTTCTGTATTAATAATACCATCAGTAGGCATTACAAAAAAAGCACCCGCTTCATATCCTTCTTTAATTACAGTTACTAAATCCGAACTACCGGTAGTTACAGGCTTGCCGTCCGAGAAATAATACATATTGCTCGCCCCACCCATCTCAGTCACTTTATTCTCGTTCTTAGAAAAAGTCATATTCACATTATAATTTACTTTCCCTACCCTGTTTCGATGTCCCAAGGTAAGTTCTACGCCTCTATTGCGCATATTGCCGGCATTAAGTACTACTGTAGCCGAAGAGCCAGCCCCATTTATAGGTGGAATTACCATTGGAAATAACATATTTTTCTTATTACTTTCGTAAAAATCAAGTCCTAGCGTAAACTTATTCGAAAATAAGCCTAAATCAATACCAGCATTAATTTGTTGAGTCGTTTCCCATACGACATTAGCATTTGAATAACCTGTTTGAGCAGATCCAAGCACTAACGTTTCATTACCGGTTCCTCCAAATGAATAATCATAATTTTTATCAATTCCGGCAGCATAAGAATAATCTGCAAAATTTTGATTACCTGTAGTACCCAAACTTGCTCTCAATTTAAAAGAATTGACTGCTTTTCGATATTTCTTCCAAAATTTTTCTTCGGAAATATTCCATCCTGCAGATACTGAGGGAAACATCCCCCAACGATTAGCCGAAGAAAATCGGGAAGAGCCATCTCGTCTTAAACTGGCGCTAAACATATATTTACCCGCATAATTGTACTGCACACGTCCCAACATACCAACTAAAGAAGTTGTACGATCTTGTCCCCATTGTCCTGAACCAGTCCCCACAAGCATATCTGCCGAGCCCGCATTCAAAGAAAGAATATCATTCGTTGTCAAGTCTTTAATGGAAGCATAAAAATAATTGTACTTATATTGCTCCGTGCTAAACACCGCAGTCAGTTTGAAATCATGTTTTCCAATTTTCTTGCTCCAATTCAACATATTTTCCCACGTCATGCTGGTAGTACGCCCATGTGCATTGCGAATACCCGAACGCACACTTTCTGGACGTAAAGTTCCATTGTCATCATAAAGTTCAAACATTGGATTTACTTTAATCTCTTTCAAATTGGTATAATTGATACCCAAACGGGTTGATATATTCAATCCCTTTATTATATCATAGGCTACATAGAAGTTTCCATTAAAATTATCTGTAGTTTTGGTAGTGTACTCTTTCACACGTGCCATCGTAGTGCTCAAATTATTTAACTCGGATTCCGCACCGGATGATTGAGAAATGCTTGCGTTCGGATCAATCTGCGATTGGGTAGGTTTTTGTGTATAACTTTGAGCCAATAGTCCATATCCGGGTGCACGCTGATCTCCCAGCATAAATCCAAGTGTTGAGTTGATAGTCCAGCGTCCACGTTTAAATGTGGAATTCGCACGAACATTATATTTCTTATATTCGGAATTGATAACGACACCTTCCTGATCAAAATAATTCGCCACCAAGCTATAAGTCAAATCCTTTTTCCCCCCACTCAACAAAACTGAATAATTCTGTATCGGAGCATAATTATTAATAATGACATCATATAGATTTGAATCATTAAAGAAGTTATTCGCATACTGTTGTAGGGAAGTCCAAGCATTATCATCTGTATTATTTACCCCAGATTCATCTCTTCTGTTCTCAAGCACATGTACATAAGTAAATTCTGAAGCATTCATCAAATCTATGGTAGAAGTAATTTTTTGGACACCATAGTATCCATTTACTGAGACTTTCATTTCTCCTTCTTTTCCTTGTTTGGTAGTAATCAAAATAACTCCTGCCGCACCACGCGTACCATATATGGCAGCCGAAGCTGCATCTTTAAGCACATCAATACTCTCTATTTCGCTACTGCTCAATCCCGGGTCACTTTCATAGGGAACACCGTCTACTACAAACAAAGGAGAGTTGCTCCCTGATATGGAATTAAGTCCTCGAATCTGTATATTCGAAGCTGCTCCGGGCTCGCCCGAACTAGCTTGCACATTCACACCGGCAACCAATCCTTGCATGGCTGTCCCTAAATCGGAAGTACTAATCTTTGACAAATCATCAGATACGACTCTAGCCACCGCACCTGTAACTTCTTTCTTACGCATGGTACCATATCCAACTACTACTATTTCATCCAAAGTCTCCGTATCTTCTCGCAATGAAATATTGTAGAATTTCTTAGAAGGAGTCATAGGTACTTTTACAGTCTTGTATCCTACATAACTAACAACAAGAACTCCTTTTTGCACTGGAGACTGTAACATAAAGTTACCCTCCAGATCAGTAACAGTTCCAACTGTCTGCCCTTCCAGCCGCACGCTAGCCCCAATAGCTTCTGATTTATCGGAATCTAAAATAACCTTTCCCCTTATTGCCATTTTTTGGGCAAACAAAGCATTAGATAATAATAAAAAGGAAAATACAAATAAATAAAATAATAAACACTGCCTGTGTTTATTCACAGCGCCATAATGAATAATATCATCCATCAGTTATTAGTTTTTAGTTAAACAAAAAAGACTATAAGAGTTTCGTTTCAAAACTCATATAAAGCTATGACACAAATGTAGATGAAAAAGAGATAGTACAAGGGGAGAAAAATCCTCAAAAAAGAGGGGGAAATTCTAGGAAAACAAGAATCCACCCTCACTATGAAATTTCCGGATATTAGTTCGTGTTCATAAAGCTGCAAGAACATTAATATCGAAGTTTGAGCACATAAGCAAAATCACAGGGACGTTTCTCGGGGAATGTCACCTCCAATCCCTTGTCTGTCTGTTTCCACATCAACTTTTCTTTCGCACCTAACATGGAAACTCCTTTAATTCTTTTTTTCAGATACGAATTGCCGGACGACAACGAACGGATAACCAGTTTACGGTCTGCCGGCCAGTCCAGTGCTATAGCATACAGATTTCCGTCACGAGTAGTAAAACGGATATCTTCGGCAACTGCATCTGCGTTTTTATTCTCACTCAAATGCCCTTCAACTATACGTTGAGGTCCTTCACCGTAGATTTCCCAGGGACGTGTATCATAGATTGCTTCACCGTTCAGTTTCAGCCATTCTCCCATTTCCAGCAGACGAGTCACTACGCCTTTCGGCATGACTCCCTCGGCAGTCGGTGTCACATTCAGCAATACAGCACCGTTTTTGCTTACTACATCTACCAAAAAATCAATCAGGCGATTGGTCGTCTTGTAATTAGGGTCACTTACATTACACCATGCTCCCCAATCAATGGAATCGTCAGTCAACCAGCAGAAAGGACGCTTGTCGCTCATCCGGGAACGTTCCAAATCAAGAACTGCCGTACCTTCAGCCATATCTTTCGATTTATACGTACAAACCACTTCTTTTCCCCACTGCTGCGCTTTGTTATAATAGTCAGCCAGGAATTGCTTACGATATTTTTCACCAATGATATCCATGCGGTTGTCAAACCAAATTATATCCGGCTCGTAATTGCCCATCAATTCCTCCAAGCGTGCCAGCCAGTCTTTATTAAATTCATCATCCGGATACTTCACCGGATTATCTTCCGCCATCTTAAACGTTCCCTTCGGAGTATATGGTCCATATAGTCCTGCGTATTTCGGATCACCCGCATCCGTATTCTTGTTCCATGTGGGATACCAAGCATAAATCCAATGACGGTGATAGGTAACGACAAACTTCATGCCCTGTTTTTTCACCGCTTGCTGCATTAAGCGTACAATATCACGTTTAGGCCCCATCTTCACCGCATTCCACGGGGTAAGCTTACTGTCCCACATTGCAAAACCGTCCGAGTGTTCCGCCACCGGTCCGGCAAACTGTGCACCCGCTTTTTTAAACAATTCCGCCCATGCGTCCGCATCAAACTTCTCTGCTTTAAACATCGGGATAAAATCTTTATAGCCAAACTTCCACAAAGGTCCATACGTGCTCTCATGATGTTTACGTATCGGATGCCCGTCTTCATACATCCAATGGGAGTACCATTCCGTTTTATAAGCTGGTACGGAATACGGTCCCCAATGGAAATAAATTCCGAATTTTGTATTTTTCCACCATTCGGGTACTTTATACTGTTTCAACGATTCCCACGTAGGTTCATACTTTGTCTGTGCCTGCAAGGTAAGAGTTCCCCCCAGCAGCAGGCAAACTAAAAAAACTTTCTTCATCATTCTGTTCATTATAGGTTATTTATTGTCAGATTTATTACTAAATAGTTTCAACCCCATTTGAAACTATTTGTTTCACACCGAGAAACAAAGTGTTTCAAAGCAAGAAACAAATTCCGCAACACCGGAATATAAAATTCTTATAGCACGTAATCAATATTTAATGCTACGGTGCTCACCGTTCCGCCCTCAGTATCAAAGATTAACGATACCTCATTGTCATTTTTCAAGTCCTCGATGGCAACAGGTATATCAACCACGCCAAAGAATCCCTCTTTTATACGGTCGGCCTGATCATAACCTTTCCAATTATCAGGAATTATATACTTTTTTCCATTCAAGCACAACTGCGCCGGAAGGATGCTTTTCTTATGCGGACGGGCAATGCCGACCTGTAGAAGTGCACGTTTTTTCTTGCCGGAATCAATCTTGACACAAAACGAATTAGCTTCCCCTGCTTTCACCGCTTTCAGATATTCAGTGGCATAATACTTACGATTGTCCAGCGTGGAAGAAGGGTGCAATGCCTGATTATATTCAAAGCTGACAATCACCGTTTCATCACGGCGCAACGTCAACCGCACCTGTTCTCCGCTATAGTCCGTATCTTCCAAAACAGGTATCCCTTCGCGCTCATACAAACGACGCAACTTTACGGATTTTATTTTCCGACCATGCGCATTACACAAGTTCAACTCAAGGTTCTTGTCATCTTCCAGGTTATTGAGTACTACCGACAATCTTTTCTTATCAAGAAAGGCCAGCGACAAAATGTCTGGATCGGAACTTTGCGCATCAACATACTTTCCGGAAAGGTCTTTCCAAAACTGGAAGTACTTTATCAAATGCGTCCACTCCCAATCTCCGTCCTTGTTCTTACGTGATATAACCCATGGATAAGGATTCGGATCTTTGCGCCACGTTGCCTTTCCGCTAAAAAAGGGGATACATTTCAGGATATTTCCCGGACGCTGCATAAATTGCATAGTCTGATGATTGACAGAACGCAGGATTTTCCAGTCGCGTTCTTCGGAATACGCCTGCGTCAACCAGTCTTTCCGGGTCATTCCATGTTCCGAAATTAACAAAGGCAAAGGTTTCCCGAATTTAATCGCACAATATCCTTCAATGATATCCATGATAGCTTCCATATTGCTTCCGCTCCGGAAACAGTCTTCTCCTTTTACATTCATTCCATCATATATATGGAAAGAAACAAAATCCAACTCCTTCCCCACCGTGTCGATGAACATCTTCATACGCGAATTCCAATGTTCAAAGTCCGAGTTGAATCCCTCCAGATATGGCCAGGCGGAAGCAAATCCGCCGACTTTGACATTCGGGAATTGCTTATGCAACTCTTGTGCCATCATTTTGTGATAACGTGCCATTTCGACACGCACGTCACTATCCTTAGCCCACACATTTTTGTAATCGTTTGCATGGACATACGGTTCGTTCATCGGTTCGATATACCGGGGAAGAGAAATTCCGTTTTCCACAAAGTAGTATTTCAGGAAGTCAGCCATAATTTTAGCTTCCGGCGAATAGTCTGCACCTAGTCCTTTCCAATGAAAAGCATAGTTCTTAGACCCTCCTTTTCCCGGAGTGGGATGAGATGTGAGTATGATTTCCTCCATTGCTGAAGAGTTATACATCGGCAATTTCTTAAACGAAGCACCCCAGCGTTCACCTTTCTTCCTGATTTCATCTCCGGTCACTCCGCACGCGACGGAACTTCCCGGATTGGGTGACATGAAGCAGCGCCCCATTCCAAATTTAATACTCTTCAAAAAATCCCATTCCTGCGCGGTGAACTCTCCTCCGGGAGAATTATGAGAGTTGAAAAATTTCTCACGCTCAAGGGCAGATGTCGCACCGTAAGTTTTAAACGAGGAAAGATCGATGTCGATTTTCACCTCCTGAGCTTTCACAGATACGCATCCCAATAAACAGAAAAATAATAATAACCTCATATTTTTCACTTTATTCCGTTAATACTCCTTTATACCATCCGCTTCCCCATAACGCACACCAGAAAACGTTACGATCGTGAATATCAGGCTTGATATCTACTATTTTGTCGGGTTGCCCGAGATTCTTATTGACTTTCGTCCAGTGTCTGCCACTATCTTTTGACAGATAAGCTCCTGGATTCAGTATCGGTTGTCGTTCATTAAATCCCGGACAACCGGCAGAACTGACAATAATAATGTCTGAATCAACCGGAGAGGTCTCCGCCTGCCATACATAAGGCATTTCAAAAATTTTCTGCCATGTTTTTCCTTTGTTCTTACTCCGCCACACACCGCCTTCCCGGGCAGTTCCGGTTTTCGTTCCGCATGAGATATAAATATACCCGGTATTCTTATCTACAAAAACATGATTCACCGAGGTAATAATATCCGGTATGTCCATTTGTTGCCATTCTTCTCCATGATTGTCCGTACGGTATAGTCCGCCATTTACTTTCCCGCTTTTGTTGAGAGCGGCATATAAGACCTCGGGACGATGCGGGTCCATCGTAATCCGGTTTACACTACACTTGTCGGGCAGACCTTCATTACTCAACGCCCATGTTTTTCCGCCATTCGAACTGGCATAAACGCCATACGCATCAAAATCCTTCGTTTTTTTACCTTCTCCGACTTCCGTCACAGACGTACGCATCACACAAAAGTAGACACGTTCCGGATTTTGATAATCCACCGTCAGCGAATACTGGTACAGGTGTGCTCCCGACAAATTCTTATTGTCGTAAGGAACAGCTACCGAACGGTTTTTCCAAGTCTTTCCACCGTCCGCGGAACACCGGAATGCGCCGCGGTGTTCCTGACGAAACACCAATGTATAAATCTCCTGCGGATTCTTGGGATTGACAGCAACCGTTGCTATAGAATGAGCTCCTTTTCTGATACACTGTCCATCCAGTTGTTCCACTGCTACGGCATCTTTATCGGGATAACCGCCCAAATCCGCGGTCTGCCATAACCCATGCTCGCCGCAACAAAGAAGGATACGGTTTTTCACTCCTGTATCTAGCAACATAAAGCGTCCCGGCAGATTGCTGTCGCCCCGGCCTACCCATTTCCGACTTCCGGGTGCTGTTTCATTATCATCTATCTGTTGCCAACTCTCACCGCCGTCGTTGCTCCGCAGCACTTGCTGGTCTACACAGATAAACACGTCTCCTTTAGCATTGATAGTCAAAAAACGATTGCCCGACGAATAATCTTTATCATCCATTTCACGCTGCAAATGGGCAAATTTCATATTTCCGCCAACCGGATTATTGCGGGATTTCCAATAAGCTTCATCTCTTTTCTCGTTCCAGTATTTCCCTTCACGGGCACATACTATCCAGTGTTTTCCGCCGTCGACGGTTTTCATTACTTCACCTACGGGAAAGGTAAAATCATGTTTCGCATTTTGAGTGATGTAGATTTCATCTTTGTTCATGGGATTCACAACGATCCGGTTGAATACAGGAAGAATGGATGTCGGACGTGCCGGAAATTGTTTCTTGACTTCATTCTGTTCAATGCCGAACCAGTGTGCTAACGCTCTCGTATACTGAAATCCCGTGAGGCTGCCACCAGTAATTTGAGTCATATCAACAGGGATATTGCCAGTTATATCTGTCCAGTTTTCCGCTCCGTCTTTACTCACATATACTCCACCACGGGAAGTCAGACTGCCTTTCCGGTCTTTTTCATAAAAAGTCTGCTCCAACAGATAAAGAATAAATTCACCCGTACGCTTGTCATAGTATGAGGTCAAGTCACGGGGAAGGTTATTGGGAAGCCCTTTGGCGGCAACTATCCAGTTCTTTCCACCGTCCTTACTTTTGTATATGCCATGTCCTCCGACCAGATAAATGACAGAAGAATTACGTGGATCGACTATTATTTTACCAATATCCATCTTTTCCGGCAATCCGTTCGAATATTTCTTCCAGGTACGCCCTTTATCCGTACTTTTCCACACGCATCCGTAGGCAGCAAAAGGAAGCTGAATCCCGTGCAAATGCTCCAAACTTCTATGATTGGCTTTCACATTCCAGAAATCACCCGCTCCCACATACCATACAGAGTCGTCATTGGGATCTACCGCCAAAGCAGAATGGCGTTTGCCTAATTTATAAATACATTCCCAACGATGTCCCCTATCCCGGGTCTCATACACTTCGCCATTCCAATCCAAAGCCAGACCGAAATCCGGGTTCTGACGCGAGAAATCCATTTCTATCACGCGTTTCATATCCTGCCCCGTTCCATCGCAATCTTTCAGTGTATGCCAGGAATGTCCGTCATCCCATGTACCATAACTTACGTGCATATCCGGTCCCATAAACATGACACCGGCATCCGTAGGATGACACCAGAATTCTTCACAGTATCCGGACATACCCGGTCCGAATTGCTTCCATACAAGTGCGTCGGACGACTCTACTTTTTCCTTTCTTAGTTTCTCAAAATATTCCTTGTCCAACTGTGCCGCAACGTGAATCGAAACAAGCAACGAAATGCAATATACAATATTTCTCCTTATCATGCTATTTCTGTTTTATATGTTTTCAACACTTTCGTTTTTTTAGAACAACACAAATATAGGCACTATACCCTAAAAAAAAGAGGAGAAATTCTTTAATAATAGAGGGGGAATTTTATCTAGTCTGACATAGGCTATATTATCAGCACTTCTCCTTCAATCAAATTCCTCCAGTAAAAAAAGTGTTGCAAAAGTCTCATGATACAATCAAATTACCCTTGCAACACTTTCATTATTATAAATCAAGCTCTTCTAACTTCTTCATAAGAGCATCTACCCCAAAAGACTAGTTCGTATCATCCAAATAACGAGTCCTTTCCAATATACCGATGTTCTCATATTTGCTTATCAAACCACCATTGCTATCGGTTATGGTCATTGAACTTTCAAGATAAAAAAGCTCTCCTGTCAACGGATCGGTTTTCGGAGTCCGGTCTTTATAGCTCATAACCACATAATGATGTAAAATCGGAGAGGCAGCATCATCGACTCCCACAATACGGTCAAAAGAAAATTGATATACTTGCTCGTTGCTGGTATCAACATAATTAAGTATTGTCTCTACACTACATTGCGCATATTCCGGTGCTCCGTAAATCGTCAATTGAGGAACTTCACGATAAACATACATCTCATATGCTTCATCCGTCAACTTGGAAGTATAAACTGGATTGTAAAGTCTATATGTTAATGTAGGTTCAATATCTGCAGGTTTATAAGCTTCTTTCTCACAAGCCGAAAGAACCAATCCCACAACCAAACACTTGAATACAAATATTATATTTTTCATAATCTTCTTTTTTTATCTGTCCACACTTTATTATTCCACCTTTATCTTTAAAGGTAATACTTCTGACTTCTGCGTAATTGGCAATTTCGGAATCTCCGGATTTTCATCACGTTTAACAGTCAAATTCACTCTAAAGTGACCTTTATCTGTAAAAGTGAATTTTGCAACGGGATCTGTAGATATACTAGGCTCTACAGATGGAAAAGATGTCGGTGGAATTTCATCTATAGCAGAGTAATAACTCCAGCTCCATTGTCGGCTCGTTCCACTATTATATTTTGTAGTTCCCGTAGCATCTTTGAAATAAAGTACCTTCCCTTGTTGAACCGTCAAAATAGAATCACGTTTAAAAACACTTTCCAAATCAACTTCCATCCTACATTCTTCATCTTCATAAACTCGAAAATCAATCGCTAAAGTATCATAAATTTCGAATACATAATCACGCTCTACCAAATACTTTCCACTTTCCATAAGCTCCGCTTTATGATATGTATTTACATTGTCGTTGAAAACAGGGTCTGTTTCATGAATCATATATTCTATTTGAGTATCATACACATTCTTTATTTTTACAGAATAGCGACCACCTTTCTCAAAGTAAAACACAAGATTATCTTGGTTGTTAGTCGGTTGTAAACTTAGATCTAAATATGGTGTATAATCAGGTATGCTTCCCCAACCTAAATCTGCATTTTTCTTGATAAACTTTACTCCATCATCCATCTTTATCCAAACAGGGTCACCTTCACCACCTTTCTGATCTTTCCAAAAACTCCATTCATGAGACTGAAATCCTTGGGAAATATCCATCATAGCTTCCAACTTAAATGTCTGTTGATATGTAGGATTGACATTAGGACCTCCTTGCCCGTGTGCAAAAAAACTAGCGTAAACACCAAAAGTCTTAATTTTGAATTCAGGTTCAACATAATCTTTAGTACAAGCCACCACAAATACAGTGGCAAGCAAGCATACAATATTTGTCAATTTATTCATCATTGTCATTTTTTATATAAATATTATTCTAACACTCTTACTACTTCCGGATTAGATATCGTTTCATCAGACGGTATAGGATAGTATGCTTTATCATCACTGTAATTAATAGCAGCCTGCTCATATTGATAATTAGCACCGGTATTACCCGTAGTATATGAAAGAGTAGACAAATTATAATCAAATGCCCACCCCCAACAAGTTGCAGGCTTCAAATACGAAGCGTCCTTCTTTAACTTTACATATGGTATTCCCCATGTAGTGAACGGTTGCTTGGACAGTTTTTCAAAACGTTCTTTCAGAATTCCCCAGCGCCGTAAATCCATGAAGCGGATAGCATGTCCTTCCATTGATAGTTCCAACGGACGTTCTTTATACATAAGGTGTTCCATCACTTGCTTCGCTGTAGATATAACCTGCGGGTCATCACTGTGATGATAAAAGGAATTATCCACCTCCCCCGTCTCCAAATCCGGTGTATCCTGATATGTATAAACATGTTTATATTCCGCAAGAGCATCATTCTCACTTCCGATTAATATTGTACCACCACGCTGACGCACCCTATTTATATATTTCAATGCCTCTGATACTCCTGCTTCATTCGTTCCACCTTCTATCAAGCATTCAGCATACATTAAATAAATATCAGCCAAACGAATTACCCGATAATTAATCTCGGAATCCATATTTTTAGGACTATCTTTTTCTGTTTTACGAGTATCCCAATTAGAGTATTTTCTGAATGCAGCATAACTATTACTATACGCCCAAACCTCCATAGACTGATTGTATGTATAATAATCTAAATCTTCTTCTGTAGGCATAATTATAGAATAAGATGAACGGATAGAGTGGTTTCTATAACGATAAGGTTTTCCTTCCTCATCATAATATACCTCCCATGTTCCGTCAACAGGCTGGGCTTTAAACGCTTTTGCCTGACCGATTCCCATGCTAAGAGCAGTATAAGTATTAGCCGGTAAGTCTTCCTTGTCAGCTATCACCGGATTTCCATTTTGATCGACCTCTATCTTTTTTAAATAGTAACACATATCATCTACATTGAGAATTGGATAAGAATAGAAGGTTTTTCCATTCGAGATAGTCTGCTCCATATTCATTTGATTACGATGCAAAATATCACCATGAGAATCTGTTTTCAAATAGACTTTATTTCTTGAGTCACGTTTATCCACCGGCTCGTAAGTATATTCCCTCATTAGCCAATAACTCGGAAAAACAGTCGGTCCCCATCCTCCGCACGTTCCGGGAGCAATATACATATTCAAGATGTTCGAAAGTATAGTCTGCGAATATACATCATACTCTGTATTGAACTCATGAGTATAATTAATCTCAAGTATGGACTCCGAATTAAACTCATTTTGAGTCGTAAAATTATCCGCACAATCAGCCAGTCGATAAGAAGTATTATCAACTATCTTCTGGAAATATTCTTTTGCCTTAGCATACTCACTATCATATAAATAACTCATGCCTAAAACAGCAGATGCAGCACCGGAAGTGACACGCCCCAAATCTCCATTTTTAGACAGCCAATCTTCACGAGTACTTCCTTCCGTTGCCCCTTTGACAGGAAGAATGGATTCAGCATATTCCAAATCAATACGATAAAATTCTTTTACTTTACCCGAACTACTACAAGGAATAAAGAACTCACTTTCATTTTTGGGTACAATATCCAATATAGGTATATTACCTTTATTAAATGAGGTATTTAAATAAAAATGAAATAGTCCCCGAAAGAAACGAGCCTGCCCCATAATGAGCTGCCATTTCTTGATATCATTCTCACTAGTACATTTACTCTTTATTCCTTCTAATCCTTCTATTACTTGATTAGCCCGGAAAATACCAGTATACAATGCAGCCCATTTGGCTCCGATTTCGGATGTGGCATCATTGAAAGTGTGCAAATAAAAAACATTTGATGTCTGTGGATATTTAGGCCAAACTCCGGGCCACGTCAAATCCGAACGATTATTCTCCGCACAAAACTGATATATCGCCTGATTTTTAAAAGAATTATATACAGCTGTCAGTCCCTTGTTACAATCCGACAGATTATCCCAAAAAACATCTGTTGTCACTTCATTTGGATTCTCCTGAGTTAGAAATCCATCCAACAAGTCATCACAAGAAGACAGAGATAAGAACATTAAACTGCCTACCAAAAAATAAGAAATATACTTTAGATTCATTTTATTCATTTTTTATTTTAAAATTCTATTTGAATGCCACCACGCATCTGAACTGCAATAGGATAAGTACCCATATCCAGCCCCCTTGTCGACAGACCATCATTACCGACTTCCGGATCATATCCATCATATTTCGTAAGAGTTAACAAATTGTCCGCAGCTAAATAAAAACGTAATTTAGTCAGGCCGCATTTCCTGACAATATGCTTAGGTAAAGCATACCCCAACACTATATTTTTCAAACGCAGGAACGAACCGTCTTCTACCCAAATATCGGCATAAGTCCTTGCATTAAAATGAGATGTCGTTCTATAGGAAGGGATAGTAGAGGTGGGGTTATCTAAACTCCATTGATACAGCATATCCCGGTTCACATTATGCTGATATGACGCAACTTTCGATCCATTCACTATTTCATTTCCAATCGAAGCGTACCAATTCATCGAAAAATCGAAACCTTTCCAATCAAGTCCTGCATTGAACCCAATTTCGGCTTCGGGAGCTCCGCTACCACAAAATATGCGATCATCATCATTCAACAAACCATCCTTATTACGATCTACGTAAACAAGATCTCCCAGCTTTGCATCCGGTCGCAATTTCTGATACTCCGCCAATTTTGCGTCTGTATTAGCAATACCATTAGTGGGCATCATCAAAAAAGCACCTGCTTCCATACCTTCACACAAAAATGTAATATCATCCGTACTATTACCTGTTGAAACAGAACCTAGAGGAGAACGTTTATTAGTACCTGCCATTCTGGTAATTTCATTTACATTTCTAGCATAAGTAGCACTTACCCGATAATTAACTTCACCGACCTTATCTCTCCATCCTAAAGCAAATTCAATTCCCTTGTTTTGCATGTCACCAACATTAAGTACAACGCTCCCTGATGTACCGGTTCCTGCAATTGGAGGAATCTTTAAAGGAAATAACATATTTTTTTTCTTGCTCAAATAAATATCTGAAGTGAATGTCAACCGATTATTCCAAAACGCAAAATCGACTCCCCAATTATATTGTTCTGTAGTTTCCCATTTTACATCAGCATTGGCATAACTTGTTTGTATAGATCCTAAATTCAACACGCCCCCCGAAACTCCTTGAAATGCATAATCATATAGAGTACTCAGCGTAGCTGCCGATGTATAATCTCCAAAATTTTGATTTCCCGTAGTACCATAACTTGCACGTAATTTAAACATGTTCACTGTTTTTTTCATTTTCTGCCAAAATGCTTCTTCGGATATATTCCAGCCTGCTGAAACTGAAGGAAAATATCCCCAACGATTATGCTTGGTAAACCGTGAAGATCCATCTTTGCGAATACTGGCACTCAATAAATATTTCCCTGCGTAATTGTATTGAAATCGCCCTAACATTCCAACCAAGGTCGTTGTTCTATCCTGTCCCCATGTGCCCGTACCAACACCTATCAATGATTCACCTGTAGCGGCTCCCAAAGAGGGCAACTCATTACTTATTAAATCCTTCTTATCGGCATAATAAGATTCAAACGTATATTTCTCCAAACTGAAAACCATAGTAGCTTTAAAGGCATGTTTACCAACCGTCAAATTATAGTTTAACACATTTTCCCAAGAAAGATTGGTACTAATCTGTGTTGTCTTCCTTATTCCGGAACGTGTATTCGCATTTTTTATTTCATTTCCCTCGTCATCAAAGACTTGGAATAAGGGATTTACTTTTATAATACGATCTATATTATATCCTGTTCCTAAACGAGTATTGAAAGATAAACCTTTCATTATATCATAATTAACCGAAAAATTAACATTAAATCCCTTGCCATTACTAACATTCGTTTCTTTAAACTTTGCCATTACGTTGCCAAAAGCTAGCTTTTGATTGTCATCTCCAGCAACAGAACCCGTAGGTTTATCGGGATCCACCTGAATTGACGTAGGCTTATATGAATATATCTGCTGATATAATCCCCATGCAGGCGATTCCTTTTTATCAAATTTTGCGCTTAAATTAGTATAAACAGTCCAACGGCTTTTCTTAAAAGTAGAATTTGCACGGATATTATATCGTTCATATCCGGAGTTAAGCAAAATACCATCTTGTTTAAAAAAGTTTCCAATCAAACTATAGGTTATATTATTCTTGCCGCCTGACAAGGTTAAAGAAACATTTGACATAGGTTGATTGTCACATTCTACCACTGGTAATACATTAGAATCATTTGCGAATAAATTCGTATTTTGCCATAAAGAGTTCCAAACATAGTTTGGAGCAATCTGTTCTCCTTTTGCAGCAAAAAGACATGCTAAATATATAGACTCGGACGCATTAACCAGATCTAATCCTGAGGTAATTTTCTGAATACCATAATTAGCATCTACTGAGATTCTCATTTCCCCTTCTTTCCCGGATTTTGTGGTAACCAAAATAACACCACCTGCCCCACGCGTTCCGTAAATAGCAGCAGAAGCTGCATCTTTCAATACATCAATGCTTTCTATCTCATTCGGGCTCAATCCCGGATCACCATCAAAAGGTACTCCATCCACAACATAAAGCGGATTATTACTTCCATTAATAGAAGAAATACCACGTATTTGAATATTTGCGGAAGAACCTGGTTGCCCGGTACTTGCTTGTACATTAACTCCCGCAATCTGCCCTTGCAAAGCAGAGCCGACATCAGATGTACTAATTTTCGCAAGTTCTTCCGAAACAACACGGCTCACAGCCCCTGTCAATTCCTTCTTGCGCATGGTCCCATATCCGACAACTACAACTTCGTCCAGCACCTTAGAGTCCTCTTCCATTTTTATCAAATAAGTCTTATCTTTCGTTATAGTTACTCTCACTGTTTTATACCCTACATAACTAAAACTTAAGACTCCTTTAGCAGGAACATTCTGCAAAACAAAATGACCCTCAACATCTGTTATACCACCAATATTAGTCCCCTCAACACGAACCGCAGCACCGATAATCCCTAAATCATCAATAGCAGAAACAACCCTTCCTTTTACTGTTACATTCTGCGCAAACATAGGATTACTTAAAAGCAGAAAAATCAGACTCGTCATTACACAATTGCCAAAGTAATGCAAAGTCAACCGTTTTTGTCTTTTCATTGTAACAAAATTTAAATTAGTATTAGATAAACGAATAAATACAAGTTCTTTAATCCTCTCAAGAACTCTTCTCATTGAACAAAATAAACTAATTCAACATTAAACAAACAGTGGTAAATCAAGTCATTAAACAAAGAGTTTTTTTATTATAACAGGTATTTGAAAACCAACATAGGTAAAAGCAAACCGGATAATATCAAATACATAATTAGGTGCATTTTCAAACAGGGATAAATGCATTAATAAAAGAAGGGATATTTGTTTATATACTATTCAAATAATACAAATGTCCTGTTTTTATTTTATATTTGTATACGTTAAATCTAAAAATCGTTGTACCATGAATTATAATGTAAAGTACTTATTTATCATTTCATTGCTATTATCAGCATTAAACAGCAATGCCAACGACCAACTTTCCATGTATAAGATTACACTTATTGATAATATCCCTCAAAGCGAAATAAATGACATACATCAAGATTCCCAAGGCTTCATTTGGTTAGCAACATTAGACGGATTATATCGTTATGATGGATATGATTACAAATATTACCAGTCAGACCATAAAAAGAACTCCATTGGCAGCAATATGATTCTCAATATCTGTGAAGATAGCCACAATAACCTATGGTTAGGAACGTATGGAAGAGGATTATCAAAATTAGATACAAGAACCAATACATTCACTAATTATTCTCTGGCCACATTAGCCCACCAACTAATTAGCGGTGATATCATTGCTTTGGAGATAGACAAAAATAACAATATATGGATTGGTAACCATCATGGTATCATTCGGGTAAAATTAGACTCTGATTTCAATGTATCATACACACAATTTTTCCCAATCAGTGAAGAAAACAGAAAGAAAAAAAACTTCATTGCTACTCTATATGAAGATACACAAGGGTATATATGGATAGGCAACAACAATACAGTTGAAAGAATTGTCGATATCAAAAACGACAAATTAATAACAGAAAAGTACTTCATACAATGTACTTGTTTAACAGGAGATAAAGACGGAATCATTGTAGGCGGAAAATCCATATACAATATCCCTTATGATTCCCAAACACACACATATCAGCGTCCTGTTATTATTTCTAAAGAATCAGCCACCTCAATCCTCAAAAGAAAGAACGAGATATGGTTAGGGAGCCGGCAAGGTATTAAAAGGATAACACAAGATGAAAAAAAAATATGGCAGAAAACATTAACCCTGCATAAGGATAATCTACCTTTTAAATTCAACAGCAATGTGATTACTTGCCTAATGAATAATTCCTCTGAACAAATTTGGGTCGGAACACGAGGCGGCGGAGCTTTCCATATCAGTACAAAAAGAAAAATGTTCCATAACCATATTCCATCAGCACAGGGAGGAAAACTGGCAAGTAATCTAACCCGCAGTATTTTCGAAGATTCAAAAAAAAATCTATGGATTGGCGATGAAGAAGAAGGAGTCTTCTTCCTGAAAAGCGGACACAAATATGATGATGAATACCATAATATATCTGTCAATACAAATGAAAACAATAGAGCCTACACGTTTGAAGAAACCTTTCACTCAACTAGAAATAAAGAAAAAAAAAGCATAATATGGATCGGAACATGTTACCCGACATGTCTGACAGCTGTCGACCCGGAAACGCTAAAAACAATTCCTTTAAATAATAAAATCGTAGCTAATATTGGCTTTGTTTTCACCCTCAAAAAAACAGATGAAAATACGTTATGGGCAGGTACATATAATGAAGGATTATGGCGTTTACTATTAAATAATAAAGGAGAAATTATTGATGGCAAACAATTTCTAACCTCTAATTCTAATTTATCTTCAAATATTATCCGTTCTATCTTTCAAGATAAAAAAGGCACTTTATGGATAGGGACAGATGCAGGAATCAATAAATTAGCCCCCGCAGAACTGCATAAAAATACTCTCACGTTTTCTCATGACATAGACCCGGCAATCCATCTGGATTTAAGTGATTATTATATTTTAGAAATCACACAAAGCAAAACCAATCAAATTTTATTTGGTACCATGGGAAGCGGACTTATCGTCTATGATCCTATTTACAAAAAAGCATCTATAATTACAACAAAATGCGGATTAGGAAATAATTCCGTAAAAACTATTCTTGAAGACACTGAAACAAACAAATTATGGCTATCCACTAACAGGGGGCTATCACAATATAATTTAGAGAACGGACACATCATTAATTATAGGAAAGAAAGCGGACTACTGGAAAGTGAATTCAGCGAAATTTGCGGTGTGCGTAGAAAAGACAGCACACTCATTTTTGGGAATCGTAACGGATTCGTCACATTTATCCCTAAAGAAATCAAACAAAACATGACTGTTCCCAAAGTCTTTCTTACTAAAATGTATATAAATAATCAGCTCATAGAAGTAAACAGTGAACAAAATAAAAAGCATATCTTACAGACCTCAATAGAGTATGTAAAAGAAATATCATTAAAGTATGAAGAACGCAATTTTTCTTTTGAGTTTGCAGGACTTCAGTATGATGCTCCACAAGAGATTCAATACGCATATAAACTTGAGGGATTTGACAAAGAATGGAATCACATCCAAGCCAACCAACGAAAGGTAACTTACACAAACTTGCCCGAAGGAGATTATATATTTAAGGTGAAAGCAGCTAATGGAGATGGCATTTGGGCGGACCATTCTACTGAGCTATTCATTTCAATAGCGCCTCCGTTCTCTAGAAGCTACACTGCATATATTCTTTATACGCTTGCGCTAATCTGCGTGGCCTATTTGATTTACATTTTTTTAAGCATATTATATAAACGAAAAAAAGAACTGTATACCGTACAATTGGAAAAGCAAAAAGCAGAAGAAATCACGCAATATCGTTTCCAATTTTTCACGAATATTTCACATGAATTCAGGACACCGCTCACATTAATTAATATCCCACTGGAAACACTTATGGAAAAGGCACTCAAACAAAAAAACGAAGAACTACGCAAAGACTTGTCAATCATCAAGCAAAACACAAATGTATTAATGAAATTAATAGACCAATTACTAGATTTCAGAAAAATTGAATGTGGCAAAGAAGTATTAAACACACAAGCTATTTACATAAACGACTATCTGAAATTATTCTACAATCAATTCATACAATTAGCTTTAAAACAAAACATTGATTTTAAATTCATCCCTACCCCGGAAAATTTAATAATCGAAATAGACGACAGATTATTTGAAAAAGTTATATTCAACATCCTATCCAACGCCTTCAAATATACTCCTTCCGGTCAACAAATCATAATGGGCACAACCTATGAAAATGAGAAAGTAAAAATCTATGTAAAAGATACAGGCAACGGAATTGCACTCAATGAATTGCCTTATGTATTCAATCGTTACTATCAAGGTAAAGAAGATAATTATCTGAAACAAGAAGGTAGCGGAATTGGATTGGCACTCTGCAAAAACATTATAGAATTGCATCATGGTGAAATTATAATAGACAGCGAACAACATAAAGGCACTATCTGCTCTATTATTCTCAATAAGTCAACTACAATTCCACACAAAAACGATTATAAGATTCGAAACAACACTGATTCACTCATATCAACTCATGCAGCAGAACCAGACAAGAACCCGGAACAGTTCACTGAAGATACAGCTAATACAAATTCGCAAGATGGTAGAAGTGCCCCTACTATACTCATTGTTGAAGATAACGATGAACTTAGAAAGCTGCTTTATAATAAACTAAAATACGAATTTGAGATAGCTACCGCCAAAAACGGACAAGAAGGATTGGACATTTGTATAGAAAAGTCTCCTCAATTAATTGTAACAGATATAAAAATGCCAATAATAAATGGTATAGAAATGTGTGCAAGAATCAAAGGGAATGAAGAAATCAGCCATATTCCTGTTATTGTACTGACAGCAAATAATACGATACAGAATCATTTAGATAGTTTCAATATCGGCAACGCAGATGCTTATATAGAAAAACCATTTAGTATTGATATACTGAAAAGCCAGATATATGCTATATTGAAAAACCGGGAGTTGCTAAAAGAAAAATTCAGAAAAGATTCTATCATCAATCCCGAAGATATAGCACACACTGATACAGACTTAAGATTCATCACAGAAATAATTAAAATAATCAAAAAAAACATGAGCGACTCCGAACTGAGTATCGAAATGATAGCCCAAGAATACGGAGTATCCAGAACCTATCTAAATAGAAAAATAAAAGCTCTCACGGGAGAAACGTCTAACCAATTCCTTAGAAATATTCGTCTAAAATATGCAGCTAAACTTATATTACAAAAAAAACTAAATATCAATGAAGTAGCCAGGGAAATTGGATATAATGATATCAACACATTTCGAATACGATTTAAAGAAAAGTTTGGAGTTGCCCCCACATTATACAAAAACGTAAACGATGAAAATTTAGAGTTAAGCTAAAACTTATAATAAACAATAAAGGGAGTGTAGAGAAAAACAACGAGAGCAAGAAATAAAGAAACTTGCTCTCCCGGGAGAAATACTTGTATCATTCTAACGGCGCCCCCTTTTTCATCGATTCTATAAGCTCATTGAGATATTTTTTATATACATCCCTCGGCTCGGCATTGTGTTTGATGCATATATTTGCAGCCATTCCAATAACCTCACCAGCCATACCAAGAGTCCCTTGTACCCGAACTGTACCTAAAGCAACATGCGTTACGCTCATGTTTCTTCCTCCAATGAAGAGATTGTCAATATTGCGCGAATAAAGTACTCTGTAAGGAACATCGTAAGGAGGTTTCACCCATGAAGATTTCTTATCGTTGTCACATTTTGTAATCCACTCCCATCCTGGAAAATACTTTGCATTATCTTCTGTGGCATAGTGCAAATCAAGCGGCCATGTTGTGGTAAAGCTTGCATCAGGATATTTCACTCTGTTTCTTATATCATTCTCATTGAGAATGATATCCCCCAATAATCTTCTTGATTCGCGTTTCATGCCAATATAACTGGTTATATTCAATTCTTCGTTTAAATGTTCCTCATTTTTATGTTCTTTGATATATGCCCAGTTTCCATATATTGCCCTAAAGAGATTATCTCTGACAAGTTCCATTTCGAGTGCATTGTCGCGAGTCATACCTGTTTCCCAAAACCATCCACCTTTACACACATCATGAAAGTATTCATCAGAACATTGCATAGCCCATGGCATTTCTTTCAATGTAGGAAAAGATACTTTTTCATCCTTCTTTTTTACATTCCACCATAATGTGGAGCCCATTTTCTTCTGATCAGCAACTTCCGGTGCCAATGATTCATTTGCAACTGTTCTTGCTTCTCTTCCTATTCTGTAATCAGCTCCAACAAGGTATCCTACAACCCCATCCCCCGTACAATCGGCAAACAACCTTCCATTAAACACAATAGGTTCACCAGTTATAAGACTCTTACCTTGCACCGACTTGATTTTTCCTTTATTTGCAACCGCCTCATATACATGAGTACTCTGAAAAAGTTTAACTCCGGCACTTTCAAGTACTTTTTTCCTGAAAAGAGCAAGTTCGACGCTAGTTCTTTGTTTTAGAATCACATTTCCAGCCCCATTAAAGTGCTCTACATGTTTCTCATTAGCATATTCTTCGGGGGATGGAATAACCAAATCAGAAAGCTGTCTCAACATATTACCCACATTAGGATAAAGATTCTTATTTAATAATCCATTCATTTTAACAGACAGATAATGGTTTCCTCCTACTCCCGGAAGATTATCGACCAATGCTACATTCAAGCCATATCTTGCAGCTGTAAGTGCTGTACAACATCCTGCTACACCTCCGCCAACGACAACTAAATCATATTCTCCTCCGTTCTTAGGCTTGAAGTATCCCAATGATTTATTTCTAAAACTCTCAAGTTCCTTAATACCCGTTGGCGGAGTTTTCTTCACCTTCGAGAAGTAAATTGCGTCAACTCTTCCCTCAAATCCGGTCAAATCCCTTAGCACTAACTTTACAGAAGATGAAGATATATTTGTTTTTCCGGCATATTGCCATTCCCATTTATCTCCTTTCGAGCCCAAAGTATTCTCTAATGGCTTTCCATTAACTATTATCTTGAACTTCCCCGGTCCTTCACCTTTGTACCATGGAGACGTCCAATTATACGTACTTACATAAACATGATAGTCGCCTTTTTCTTTAAAATCGACAATAGTCTGTGCATCAGCCACTACTCTTCCTGAACCATGTGCCAACAAATATGCCGAACCGATCTGAGGAAAAGCCTGATGGTCAAGCTTCCACCCTCCTTTTGTTTTAAAGCTTTCCGCTTCTACCAACACCTGTGAAAATACATTCAAAGGCATAATAGCTATAAATGCTAATAACAGAAAATGATTAAGTTGTTTCATCCTATCTTTTATTTATTCTTACTGTCCCAACACTACTACACTTAGTGCTTTTTATTACATTTATCAACAAGATTGTATACTCTAACCCAATCAACAATAAATGCATTGTTTTGACAATTCTTAAGTTCTTCCTTGGTTGGTGACATACCTGCAACAGCTCGCCAACTTTGGTCTTCCATATTGATGATAATATTCATCCCTTTTGCCAATCCCGTTCCTGCTGTATAATTTTTAGGATCAATAATATCTTTTCCCTTAACAGTTCTAACCAACTTTCCGTCGACATAATATTCCAAATGATAAGGATCTTTCCAATATACTCCCACTCTATGGAAGTCGTTTCTCCATATCGTACCTTTTACATCTTTATACCATGTACCCAGACCTTGAGGCTGATAATCACTAAAAGGCTTTCTTATAAAGACATGATGGCTTAAGTGAATTCTGTCAGGTCCATAAAATGTCCTACCATTATCTCCTTTTATCCGATCACTTCCATAAGCTTCAATGATATCAATCTCTTGCGTGGCATCAGGACTCAACATCCAAACATCCGAAGCCATAGTTGAATTGGCTATTTTTGCTCTTGCTTCAACATAAACAGGATATTTTACAAGAGCAAGCGAAGAGATACATCCGGAATATGTGGCTGGAATATCTTTCGTTACATTTCCACTTGTCGTCTTTTTTGTTTCAACTTTCTCCGGACGAGTAGTCCTTATCTGAAGACATCCATCTGATACAGAAATATGGTCGTATTGCCAAATGGTGGGAGCTGGACCTGACCATTTGGAATGATAATAATTTCTCCACTTTGAAGCAAACTCTGTTAATTTATTCGATGCCTCAAACTTATAATTAAAATCATCGGATTGCAAATTTAACCTCCATTCCTTATTATCTTCAATATTTACCGGTATCGGATAACCGTCCCATTCATAATCAGATTCTATATCGGATTTATCCGACAATTCATTAGCGATAATATTACTATTACTACATCCTATTAAGGCAACACCGCAAAACAGTAACAATTGTTTTTTCATTTTTTCTTCTTTTGATTATCATAATTCAATAGCTATGCGTCGATTCTCTATTTCAAAACTAAAAATTCTCTCATCACCAGCAAATATGAACTATTTTATTAGAATTTATCCAAGGTAAAAATGACATTTAAGCACTCGTATTTAAAACACACTCATGTTTTCTGTCCACATACATTTGAAACAAATTTACCACTCTTCTAACTTTAACTCCAAATTACTAAATATCAATTCATCTTTCACTACATGTTTATACCCGTCGCCATCCGTATACGAATATTCAACAGCAAATATATTTTTTCCCTCATCATACGTTCCGGCACCCGCAACTTCTTTTATGCTTGACTTAATGTCTCCTACCAGTTTTACCTCTCCAGCATTGTCGACTTTCAACATCATAGAATAGCCGTCACTATTAAACCGTCCGATATATGGAATAGAGAGAGTATTCCTGCCTTTACTAACTAAAGTAGCACGACGATTAGTCACCAAATCTGCGGAAGAATACGTTTCCGTGTCGATTAACGTACCAGAAGAGTCGTATTTCGAATCCTCTCCTTTCACCCAGTAATGCCCATGATACTTGTTTACATATTTCACGGCTATAATGGTATAGTCCGCATTTTCAAGAATTGAGTCGGTTTCAGAATGTACAATACGTATCGGGAGGGCATACACTCCGGTCAATGCCAAAGGGTCATTCATAAACTTCTCTTTATCCATCTTCACTTCTATCTCACCCAAAATCTTTCCGGCAGGTATCACGATATTCCGATTATCGGAAAGTGAATAATAATCTTCCGGCAATAACTTCATCTCCGAATAATCATCCAATAACTCCGGAGCTATTTCAAACTCCACCTTCCAATCTTTCTCGTTCGAATAGACTCCGGATAATACCACGCCAAACGTAAAACACATATTCTTTCCTTCTTCTTCCACCAAAGTACGCAACGGTTTCTGACGGGCGAAATAAGCTGTAGTATGTGTATAATCAAATTTATACTCTTCATAACAAGACTGTAACCACATGAATGAGCAGACAGCCAATAACAGTTTAAATGATGTTTTCATAATTTGCTTTCCTTTTCTAAAATTTACCAACCTTGATTCTGAGTAATGGCAGGACACTTCATTCTTTCCGCATTTGGTATAGGTCCATAGATCATATAATCCCTGTAAACAGGAGTCTGAACCACTGTCACCCGGCCTTCTTTATCATCGGGTCCGGAGAAAGTGATGCCTTTCACCGATTCGTTCATCCCCTCTTTCCAACGACGAAGATCAAAGAAACGATGGTTTTCAAAACAAAGTTCTATTCTTCTTTCGTTCTTGATCAATCCCTCCAGCTCATCTTTTGTATTCAAACTGTACAAGTAAGGATCACCTGCCGACGCCAGCCCAGCTCTGCGCCGCACTTCTGCAATGGCTTCACGAGCAGACATTCCTAATGTTTTGTCATCTGGTCCGTAAGCAAAATTAGCTGCTTCGGCAAAATTAAGAAATGCTTCCACTTTACGGAACATGGCATAATAATGATAATCAGTAATTGTATTACCGGAAATCAGATTAACCTTTGAGCTTATCCATTTACGTAAAAAATATCCGGTACGAGTAGAATTCTGGTCTGTTACCCCCGTCGCACCCGGCATACAATTGCCACCACTATATGTTTGAATTTCCACTCCTTTGAATACCGAACCATTATGAAGTATGGTCATTGCCAAACGAGGATCCCGTTCAGCATACATATCCGCCGGACGTTGTGCATCCGGATGATCGATAGGATACCCGTTCGCCATAGGAAAGGCGTCAACCAAATTCTGTGACGGATTACATTTTCCTGCTCCTATCAGCCCGACAGCCGGTGCGAAATGACGTGTCTCCATTCCCAAATCACCTGTTTCATTTCCTGCTACACGTCTCAATATCAACTCGTCGCAATCATCATTATTATAAAATATCGCAGAAATATTATCCACTTTATAAATGTCCGGCAAAGTAGTTCCAATCATGTCTATGACATCTTTGGCAGCTTGAGCTGCTTGTTTATAGCGCTCGGCATCTTCGTGCAAATTATATGCAGGACTAGCCGCATACAACAAGACTCGTGACTTCAATGCTTTACAGGCAACAGTAGTGGGACGTCCCAAGTTAGTAGCTCCCCAAATGGCATTGTCACCTTCGTATTTATCTTTCAGGCCCGCCGATAAAGCCACTGTTATATCATCCAATATCTGTTTCACGCATTCGTCAAATGTGTTTCGCGGTCGCATTTCAATTTTTTCAACCGACATCGTTTGCGTTATAATCGGAAAGCCCATTAGTTTCCCTTCTGTATCTATGCCCGAAAAACGTCGTAATAAATCAAACTGAATCCATGCACGCAAGAAATACACTTCACCTTTCAAACGATTCCGGTAATCCGCATTTTCCTGAGCATTGGAACGAATATACACGATATCTTCTCCCAATCCCCGTTCTATAAAATCGTTCAGACTTCTTATATTCTCATAAGAGGCATTCCAATTATCCAATGGATTGGATATATTGGTCCAATAACCATTTTGGCCGCTCATCAGATTCATACTTCCACTCAGATTATTAGTTAATGCGTTATCTGTGGCACAATCAAGAAAGTCACTGCCAAACGCATCATAATTCAACGGTATGGAACGATAAGCAAAAGTGATAAAACCACGAATTATATTCGGATCGTCAATCAACTGTTGTTCCCCTTTATTATTGGTCAGTTTTGGATCGAAAAAGCTGTCGCAGGCACTCAACAAAGCCATCAGGCAGCATAATATAGTCACTATTTTTCTCATAATCATCTTATGTAATTAGTTCTGTAAATCAATCAGTAATTCAAAACAATCCCTACTGAAAATGTCCGAAACATCGGATTTCCCGTCAATCCCGCATTGATATTCTCAGGGTCAAGGTCTTTTATTGTAGAAAGAGTAAACAGATTATCTCCTTTCACAAACACTTTCAAGTTGTCCGCACCTATTTTCGAACAAATACTAGCAGGAATTGTATATGCCAACTCTGCTGTTCTCAACTTAAAATACGAACCTTTCTCTATCCAATAAGTTGAAGCACGATAACTATGCCCGTTATCCAGACTGGTCAGACGCGGATAAGTAGCTCCTTGTTGAATATTACCCGTTTCAGGATTAACAATAGCCGTACCGAGTACCTTTTCAGAATACTTGGACTGTCCTGTACAGAAATAATAACTGTTGGACATCATTCGGTCAAATCCAGCTACTCCCTGTCCGAGCAGGTATAAAGAAATCCCCTTATACTCCAAATTCAAATTCAAAGCGTAGTTTACACGTGGAAAAGAATTACCAATAAATACTTTATCATAATCATCTATAATATTATCTCCTCTATCATTGATTACATCCAACAGTTTAATATCACCGGGCTTAATGTTACCGTATTTTGATATCACCCCGTGTTCCTGAACTTCGGCTTCATTCTGATAAAGTCCATCAGCCAGCCATCCCATGATAGCATCCGTTTCTCTTCCGGCACGGTTCTGATGAGTATACATATTTTTCTCGTCTATTTTCTCATGGATAGCTTTCGTATACATAAAGTTTGCTCCCACCTGGTATTTCAAAGCACCGGTACGGTCACCCCACGACACACTCAATTCAAAACCACGATTACTTATTTCATTATAATTCATATTAGGATATGTAGCATTGAATCCGACATAAGACGGAATCTGATATTTCAACTCCGTGGGTATATCATAACGATATTCATAAAAATAATTAGCGTCTAAAGCAAGCCTGTCCTTCAGAAAGCGTCCCTCAAGACCGATATTCAACTCACGAGATTTCTCAAAAGTGAAATCCTTATTACCAATCTGGCTAATCTTATGACCATATTCTATCATGCTGTTTTTATTTCCTGTACGGAAATTACCATTCGATGAATAAAAACTTTCATACATCAGATAATCATAGGCATTGTCATATCCCATAACTCCAAAGCTTCCTTTCACTCTCAATACATCTAGCCAGTCCAGCTCCCGCATGAAGTTCTCCCTTGAAATATTCCATGCCAGACCTACCGCACCAAACATCCCCCAACGATTTTCTTTTATGAATTTGTCAGACCCCATCAACGAAGCATCCAATTCGACAATGTACTTTCTATCATAGGCATAATTCATACGAAGGCCCACATTCATACTTTTATCATCTTGAATAGTTGAAGGCCCGTTCAATATAGTTTTCACAGACTTGCGTTGTACATTATAAACCATATTGGCCAATAATTCATGCTTTTGCCATGAAGTACTGTAATCAACCTGACCATTCAGCCCGAGATTCCGGTAAGTATCATCACTGAATTTTGATTCGGTCCCCTTCAGGTTGTCTTCGCCCACACGAACGTAGCTTCCGTCTTCTTCTAAACGAACGCGCGAATAAGTATAAGTTTTTCCCTTAGATATAGCGTTATAAGCATCATAAGACAAAGATACTTTGGCCGTCAGTCCACGTACCAGATGATTCAAATTAAATTTCAATCCCATGTTTGTCTGTGCAAATGAGTTTTCATCATCGGCATACCCTTTACGGGTCAGTTCTCCATAAAGATTGGTAGACTGGTTAACTCCCCATCCTAATGAATTTTCATCTCCATACTCTCCCATAAACAAGGGATAATCATTAGGACGATGTGTGGATAATGAATTGAAAAAAACGGAATAAGAAAGATTCGGACGAGACCATAAATCCCAACGGGCAGCAATATCCAAATAAGAGGAAATATAATCATTTATCTGATAATCCAAATTACTACGCACATTCAAACGGGTATATTTGGTCCCGTCTCCTACCGCTTCCAGACCATTCTCGCCATAATAACCTAAATTCAAAAAATAACCAATCTTATTCCTGCTGCCTTCTACCTGCAAATTAGCACGATAGAACTGTGTATTTTCTTTTAAGAAAATATCATAAAAGTCTACATCTGGATATTTTTCAGGATTATTCGCCGCCGCATATCCCGCTATATCTTCTGCGGAATATAAAGAAGCCAGCCCGTCATTCTTCAAAGCTTGATTATATAGACGCGTATAATCTTTAGAATTAATAAACTCCGGGATATGAACCGCCTGCTTCAATCCGAACTCTCCTGTTGCATGATAACGTGTTTTACCTTTTCCCCGTTTGGTTGTAATCATTATAACTCCATTAGCAGCTTTACTTCCATACAGCATTTTTGCCGTAATATCTTTCAAAACTTGCACTGATTCGACCTCTTCGATAGTAATGCTTGACAATGAACGATTATTTTGCCCATCTATCACAATCAGCGGTCCGTCACCGTCATTGCCCCTTGAGAGCCCGCGAATCTTCCATGTAGCAGCCTCAGACCCCGGGTTAGTGGAACCACCCAGCACAAACAGTCCGGAAGCCAACCCGGTCATAGCTGTATTAATTCCATAACGCGTACTATGTGATAACTGCTCTCCGGTCACTGTACTGACAGCTCCCACAGATCGCTCCTTATCTATTTGCATGTAAGGAAGAGCAACTACACTATCCTGTTGTCCATCAAAACGGATAATGTTATTGCCCTGAGCCAATAAAGCAACTCCCCCACAATATATTGACATTATAAGTAATACTATTTTTTTCATACCCTATTCGTTATTTAGTTACCATCCGGGATTCTGTTTAAAAGTTAACATCATATTCATAGTAGCCCTATCAAAAGGATACCAATAATGACGGTCTTCGAAGACACGTACTGCATTGTCCAAGGTTTGTTCTTCAAATTTCAATTCACCATTAACCTTATGTATATAAGCTCCCTTTATACACTTCTGACCTGCAAACAGCTCCTTAGCCAGTCTCCAGCGCCGTATATCCGTCCAACGATGAAATTCCATATACAACTCCACCGCACGTTCATTATAAATACGTTCCCGAAAAGTTTGCTTGTCAACAGTATATTCAGCACGTACCGGCGGCATTCCGACACGTTTACGCACTTCATAAAGAGCCGTCGCAGCTGTAAGTTGTGTTCCAGGAACTGCCCCATTAGGACCATAAACTTCATTGGCTGCTTCTGCAAAATCCAGATAAAGTTGAGGGAAACGTATGAATGGAAAAATCCGATAATAACCAACTACCTTCTCAAAATTATTATTTCCTGGCCAACGAAACTTACGATGAATATATCCCGTAAAAATCAATCCTCCTGCAGTATTCTTAAATTTCTTCCAATGCCAGGAATTTTCACTGGCATCCCAGTACTTCGGATGTTCCTTATTTGTTGTCTCTTTTGTAGGATACATGTCATCACCATGACAATATATAAACATTCGCAGACGAGGATCTCTTCGCATATAAGGATTATCTTCATCAAAATCGGTAGCTCTGAAATCTTTAATATCCCACCCTGATATTGTTTCAAATCTGTTTACCGCATTCTGGGTAGGTGTATTGAATATAGTCCATCCTCCGTCTAACATCGGCAAATACCAGCCCGGACCGGTTCCCTGATGTCTCATAGGAGCCTGGTCAATCGTCATTGGTGGCTGGAAAATAGCCTCATCACTTATGCCACTGACACGTGAATAGAAATTATTCGTATAATCGGCCAAATCATACATTTTATAACGCGTATCAGGCGATTCCGCACTTTTTATTGCTTCAACAGATGCAGCCACCGCCTTTTTAGCAATTTCTATATTATACTCCCTATTATCCGAACCATAAGGATTCAAATCAGGATTCATATTCGGACTGGCAGCATACAATAGCATCATAGCTTTTAAAGCTTTGGCACTCGTTTTCGTCACACGTCCTAAATCACGTGCCCCCCATTTTTCAGGCAAATACTTTACAGCAGAATCCATGTCAGCAACCATCCATTTCGCAGATTCCAAATAAGTCGGACGCTCCACGTCAAACGTTTCCGTACTTTTATATACCCTATCCATTATAGGCATCCCACCATAACGGTTAATTATCTGAAAATAATGCCATCCTCTTAAGAAATAGCATTGTCCTAACAACTGTGCTTTCAATTCTCCAGGAGTATATCCTATTTCATCAGGGAAAATATGCAATAAATGAAAATTCTCCAAACACTGATTTACAGCACGGATAGCAGCAACAGCTTCTCCGGCTGGTTCGCGATTATATCCACGGTTAGCAACATTTGTAGCCGTTGACTCATTTTGATTCTTGAAACCAAATTCACGTCCGGAATAATCCTGCCACAAACCCGTATTTACAGATAACATAGTAGGAGCGCTTTTCACACTTTGCGCCTCGTCGGAAAGACCACCAACCTCACAATCCCAGTCATAACGATCAAACACATAATTATGAATCAGATTCGTAGCCCTGTCAACAGCTCCTTTAAAATTATAATAGTCACTATATATCTCTTCTGCCGTAATCCCCATTTCCGGATTAACATCCAAGTAATCTTCACATGCTACCAATCCCGATATCAATAATACACCTGCTAATTTAATATATCGTTTCATATATCATCCTCCTTTTTCACAATGAAATCCTAAAACCAAAATTAAATCTCTTAGATATTGGATATACTTCCAATTTCTGAGCTTCCGGATCAAAAGAATCCGGCAAAGGCGACCATGTAAACAAGTTTTGTCCGTTGGCATATATTTCCAGATTCTCCAACATATTTGATTTTCGTTTTAAAAGTTTGCGAAAACTATATTTCACTTCCAAATTACGTAATCTCAGGAATGAGCTATTACGTGTACTATATGTACTAGTCTGTTCATTGTGACCATTTTTCGTTGAATGCAGAATAGGATGAGAAGCATTCGGATTATCAGGTGTCCAATAATCTCTCTGTTCGTTATTATGTAACATAAAACCCAAAGAAGTTATTGTATCATACTCCCATAAATAACTGCCGGATACATATTTGGATAATCCGAACATACCATTAAACATAGCCGATACACTAAATCCCTTAAACTCAAATCCAAACGAAAACGCATAGGTTTTAGAAGCATAGCTCGGATTGGCAATAGGAATCCAGTCATCTTTGTCAACTATCCCATCTCCATTATAATCCATAAAAATTAAATCTCCGGGCATCAGACCTGTAGTGTTGTATGAAGATACCGGATAGTTATAAACATCATTCCAATTTTGATAATAGCCTAAATCAACCAGACCTGAACGCCAGCCAATCGGTTTTCCTGCCTGACGCTGGTATTCTGGAGTTGCCGGAGCATCATCCCGATAAACGACCCGATTTTCTGTCAATGAAATATTACCGGTAAACCAATAATTAAACTGTTTTATTCTATCATTCCATTTTAACTCAATATCAATACCATGATTCTTAGTCTTTCCTAAATTTACTTTCGGAGAAGAATTTCCGTACCAATAAGGTACTGTATTACGTTGCATCAAAATTCCCTTACGCCTTTCATCAAAAAAGTCTACGCTACCACGTAAACGTCCTTTCAAAAAAGTCATTTCTAGTCCTATATTTTGTTTAATGGCAGTCTCCCATGTATTCTCTACGTTGGCAGGAGTACCTTCCATATATACAGTTCCCAATGCCGTTTTCGGATCTCCATAATAGGTGTTTCCATTATAAGAAGAATATGTTGATATATAAGAATAACGTTGTCCACCCAATCCTCTGTCCGAACCTACCTCACCATAAGAATATCGTATTTTCAGAAATTCAATTGTCGGTAAATGCTCTTTCATGAACTTCTCCTGTGAAACAACCCATCCAAGAGCAGCCGAAGGGAAGAAACCGAAACGTTTGCCTGGTGCAAAATTCTCATTCCCGTTATAAGCGCCATTAAATTCGAATAAATATTTATCTGCATAAGCATATGTCGCACGTCCTACCCAAGACTCTTCATAATTTGGGAAAGCAACCTTATTCTGATATTTTCTACGATTAAAAACCCCTAAAACACTGAAATCATGAACTCCTATTTTCTTCTTATATAATAACGATAATTCATAATACAAGCTTTTATTATAAGCCGACAACGATTCAGCTGTCACTTGAGGTGCGGTTACCTGTTGATTAGGATCCAACTGAACAAAACCGGTGTTATCTGCATTCGGATAATAATAAATGGGCTTATTCTGAATAGAACTATCGTATTGCCGATATTGATTGAACGATAACTTTGCGGTAAGTTCAAGACCTTTTAATAATTGTTGTTTCAATACAAAATCCGCATAGAACCGGTTACTTCTTCTCATAAATTGTCCTTCTCGTTCCAACCGGCCTAAATAATTTGGATTAAGGCTTGAACCTTGTTCTGTACCTAATAAGCCGTCACTTGTCACCGGTGGTGGTCCAATCATCACTACCTGATATAAACGAGCCAGATCAGCTCCTCCCTCCGCTATGCCGCCATTCGCATTTTTCGTGACATAATTTCCATTCCAGTCTTTCACATCCCCGGAAAGTCTTACTGAAAATTTCGTCGTCTTTGTAAGAGTAAAGTCTATATTGCTTCGCCAATTATAACGTTTTTGATAAGTACGCGGATCAAAATCGCGTTGCTTTTCCAGCCTGAATATATCTCCATCATAGTTATAACCGAAAGAAGTAAAAAAACGTACAAAATCATTACCACCAGAAAGATTTAAATTATAAGTTTGAGATTGTCCGGTTCCCAATAAGGTATTGATATAATTAGTATACGAATAATAGTCCATATCACGATTCGGATCTTCCCACTGCGCTATCGTATTCTCAGAAATAAGTTTAGAGTATATATGATCATTCATTAAAGCAATATTATAATGGCGCAAGCTCGTAGGATAGTCAGTTATATAATTTGTATCAATAGTCGGTTGTTTTACTCCGAAATTGGCAGAAAAGTTTATTTTTATCTTCCCTTTCATTCCTTGTTTCGTAGTTATCAGAATAACTCCATTTGCAGCTTTAACACCGTAAACAGCCGTAGCTGAAGCATCTTTCAATACAGAAATAGATTCTATTTCATTGGGATCAAGATCATTAAAATCCCTCTCTACTCCATCTACCATATAGAGCGGAGTATTATCCGTCCAAGTAGATTGTCCTCGAATAAGTATATTAGCGGAAGTAGCCCCAGGCTGACCAGCCGCTTGCATGGTAGATACTCCCGGCAGAATCCCGGTCAAAGCCTCGGAAACAGTTGTCACATTGCCGGACCTTAACAAATCGTCACCTTTAGCTTGAGTGATAGAACCTACAACACTTTCTTTTTTCTGTTGACCATAACCGACTACTACAACTTCCGTCAATATCTGAGCGTCTTCCTCCATAGTGACTTTATGCGTCTTTTGCCCTTTATAAACAAAAGTTTGAGTAATCATACCTATATAACTAAACTCAATAGTAACCCCTTTTTGCAAACCGCTAAGTACATAATTCCCCTTGGAGTCCGTAATAGTACCTGTACCGCTTCCTTTTATAGATACCGAAACACCAGGAAGCCCTACATGTTCAGAATCAACAACCACACCTTTCAACACTTGCGCATCTACATGGAGTGAAATGCTAAAGCCGATCACTATCAATAATATACATTTATGCACATATTTTCTAAACAGCATAGATTTGAAATTTAAAGTTAAAACAAAAGTTAAGAAATCGTTTTTTTTTCACCAACATTCACACAATAGATTTAATGTTCTTCCATTACTATTAGATTTTAAGATTCAAAAACAAAGTGCTATTCCATAACTGCAATTACGACGATACAAATGTAAGCCTAATAAGCAACTACAGGCAGAGGGATTTCATGCCCAAAAAGAGGGGTATATTTAACTAAAACATGTTCGTTAACACATTAATATTTTTTCACCCAAGTGCAAGGCTAAATAATGAAATTGTGTAAGATTATTATGCTACTTAAAAAGTATATCTGCACAAGTTTACGACTGTTCAACTTTATTTTTGCTATTTTTTAACAAATCCTCCTATCAGCTATCTCCTAAGTTTGTCGGCATAAAATACAGTCTATCAATCTTATCTTTATAACCTTTACTCACGATTTCTTATACTCAATAGTTTAAAATCATACCTATAATATTTATGCAAAGCATTTTTCAAATAAGTTAGTATATCTATGCTACACAAAGTAATATATAAATATTCTGTAGTCCTTTTCACCCTCGACAAGCATTAATGACATTATTTCCATCCCCGCATCTTGCGCCATCAAGTAATAGTTATATTCGATACGTGTTGTTGATAAACCAAGAAGCTCATCAAATTTGATAATCATTGGGGTAAAACCGGATGCGGGAGCGTTTACCTGCCCCGAATAACACTCATTGGTTTCCGTATTCACATAAATGATCGCTTTTGCTCTACGACTACCGGCAGATGTCCTCACCTTGAACAGGCTTTCAATCATCAAGTCAAGTTGCATCTCTGCCTTGAATTCCTTAGCCTCGTTCAAGGAAGTACGAGCAAGTCTATGCAGTCGACAATCTCCATTTTAAACGGCTTCTCCATTTCTTCAGTGGCAGGAGGTATAAACTCCAACTTCCATCCCTCGCCTACCGATGTACACCAGGCGGTCAAGTGATGACAGGTCATGGGATTTTATTTGATGCACTTTCGCCCATTCATTGAATACCCTATTCCCCCAATGGTCCAGGAGAGAGTCGGCTATAAGGGTAGCCCACCAAAGATCTTATCATCCTCAGCATAGACAGGCAACCCACGTTGAGTGGACACACCATTTATTGGAGCTTGCAGCGGAGCGATGTCATAGCTGCCCTTTATAAAGTCATTGTCGAAATAGAAGCATACTTTTTCTGTGTATCTCTCCTTATAGGCTACCAATGTACCTACTTTCCGATTCCATAAAAACACATCAAGATTTTGTATCATCACCGTTCCTCCTTACTCTTTTGGGAATGAATTTATTTATTTGTTTCAGTGTCAGCGGCGGCATGGGCAATTCAGGCAGTAAATCACTGACACGTTGTTACATGCCGACTATCCGCAACAATGATATGAAATTTGTTCTGATTGACACCCTGTTCAAAATGGCTTATTGTTGCAAGGTTCACACCGGATTTCTCCGCCATTTCCTTTTGGCTCATCCGTGCAGCGAGCCTGTAGTCCTCTATGCGCTTCGCTAACAGTAGCATAATATCTTGGTTAGTTACATAATCTATATTACTCATACATGGTAGGATATTACTATTTAATTGCAAAAATTATAAATAATATCCATATATTACTACTATCATGGGGGTTTCTTCTTGTTTCGTAAGAAGTCATTCAAATCCTTATAAAGCGGATAAGGCGCAAACATATCCTGAACCTTATCACCCAATAGCTCTTGCAAGGAGTCCACAACTCGTCTACCGGCATCATCATTGTCAAGATAGCAATGAATGACCTTGTATTTTTTAATGGGTTCGATAGCCTTACTGACATTGCTGACCGAGTTCAGAACAATATAATCCATAAATTCGTCGCCCTTGGTTATTCTTCCCAATTTTACTAATGTCAGATAGGAGAGATAATCCATAAAACCTTCAAACAGACAACAGTTATGTACTTTTGACCTGTCTGATTTTCGGATAATAGATATATCCTTTGGCGCAATACCCCCTTTGAAATAAGGATTACGAATCTCATAACCATTGGCTACATTGGGAAAAGCAATAGCAAAATATCCTTTTTTATTGCAGATATAATGAACCTCCTTACATTCACACTCCCCAATGCCCAAATCAATTCCACGGGATTGTAGATATGATTTCAATGCTTCATGATTCAAGTCCATCACTTTTACATCTCTAAACTGATTTGTTAGCCGTTCTCCGTCCTGGGATATAGGTGTTCTTATTCGGAGAGCCAGTGCTGGTGCTGCGCCCTTTATGAGCTTGAGTAATCGGGCTACATCTTTTGTTTGGTAGAGTAGTTCTGCCAAATCAATGATGTCACCACTTTGGGCAGTTCCAAAGTCATACCATATTTTTTTGTCTTTATTGACTTTGAATGACGGTGTTCTGTCTTCTCGATAAGGAGCGTGATACCAAGCTGACTTATCCGACTCCTTAGCAGGTGAAAAGCCGATGGCCCTCAGATAGTCCACCAAATCTATTTGCTTTATTTGAGCGATGTTCATCCTATTTCTTGGGTATTTTATAGAGGTTCAACATTGATTTACCATATATAATCCCGGAGTAAACTAAACTTCTTTCCTGTCTATATAGGTTCCTCATTCTCAAAGGCTTTTGGTTCGTAAGAGTAAGTCTTGTCCTTTTTGGTTATTACCCCTTTTCCCATCAGGAATTTATTCAGTTCCACGCACACGTTCCGTCCCCGTTTATAACCGATAGTCTCATAACCTTTTTGCAGGGATTTGAGCATGTTCTCGTACCCTACAATAGGTCCTTCTGAAAACACATTTTCCAATGCGCTCACATGCTGCTCATCCGTCAATACTTCAAAGAGAGGTTTACGTTCTGCCTCAAACGCATAATTATCCACTAGCTCCGGTAATGCTTCACTATTGATTTTAAATGCGAACGGAGTAAACTCTTTCTCCCGGATGTGCATGGCCTTCACTTGACTTATGCTGCTATCAAACGGGCTTTTCGTGACTTGAAGTATTGTTTCAGCCTTATTATTTAGTTCTGTGCCTATGTGCCCACGGGTATTATCATCACCTTTATTCAGATGCAGTACCGTATGGATATGCAGGTCGTGCATACTGGACCACCGCATCAGATCATTGATAAGTTCCACCGACTCGCTGGGATTGTTGATGTCGTACATAAGATCACGAATCCCGTCAATCACCACGAACCCGATATTCGAATCTGTTTCTAGTGCAAGGTTAATTATCTGCCTCCTGTGTTTGGGTGAATACTCCCGTAGCATAAAGAACTCCAGCCGTTCATTCTCACGGTCAGTGGGCATTCCGGCCAGTACCAGTATTCTTTCCAGCACCTTGTGGCAATGGCATTTACTCTGTTCTGTATCTACATACAGCACCTTATGTTTTTCTTTCGGCAAGATTGCCTTGTAACGTAGTACCTCCTTACCGGATAATGCGGAAGCCACGATTGCCGACACGTTGAAAGTTTTCTTGCTCTTCGGCTTTCCGGTAGATGCGCTGAAGTTTCCCAACGTGGCAATGGTGATACCATCCACTTGTACGATCTCCGGTGGATAAGCATAAACATCCGTAACTCTGAGTCGGATAAATTTCAAAATCTGCTCAAAGGCACTTTCGTCTATATCTTCACCCAAACTTATCTTTTTATTCTCAATCATGATTTGAAGTCTTTCTTTTGGTATCTTTTTGAATCAACCGTTTGATTTATCATCGTGACCAACACCAGCCTTTTCTATCTCAGTAATTATACCTTCACATTCTACATTCTCATCCGAATGATTCTGACAGACCCATTCATCCAGTTCTTGCTTGTTGAAATAGATCAATTTACCGGTCGGTTTATAATACGGTATATCTCCATTCCTTGTCAACTTGTAAAGCTGACTATTGGACAGGTCGAGATATTCGCGTGCTTCCTTGAAGTTAAGTGTGTCTTTGATACAATAAAGGGCACTCTCTATTTTTTCCATTCGTGCGATGATATAGCTTAACTTCAACAGACAGGTTGAACACATGGTAGTATCATTCTCTATATTTTTCTTTGTCATCAGTTTTTTGTTTAATAATTACACATGAGAGGTATTTTCCCTCTGTTCACTCTGAAACCGGTTCCGAGGGACAAAGTTAGTTGGAACATAAAAGCCAAAGACATATATCACCTTGATACTATGCCGATATCAAGCTAACTATCAGGGTGGGATGTTCTATTTCTTATTTTTCTCTCTATTTCTTCTCCGGAAATGTCATCAATAGAGCAATACAACTTACATTGTTGTACTGACAGCCTTGACTATGATTCTCCGCAGAATAATTCTGTTATCGCTCATAGACCTCACCTTTTTGTATTCTTTCCACATCGGACAATTTGTAGCGAACCTTACTACCCACTTTGGTAGAGACAAGATAGCCCTCTTTGTTCCAACGCCATAGGGTAGACCGGTCAACTTTCAACCGTTTGGCAGTTTCCTCAGCCGTCAGATATGTTTCCGGCTTGTTCTCCCGTTGCTCAAGTAACTTTCCAATGGCTTTTTGAACTACACATTCCAAATCATCTTGAGACACAATCATGAGCATTTGTGTACTTTGATTTCTAAATTCATCCATTATACTTTTACGGCAGGTCTGTTGGCAGCCATCATTGGCGAGACATTCACCGCTGCACCCGCACCAGTCTCCACACGTTACATGATGAGATAACGGCTTTGACGGATGCAAAACTAATGTAGAAAAACAAAATTGCAAAGGCTTAAAACACAGCTTAACAAACTGATTTTTTGATATTCCACATTCACTTATACACTTACGGGTATGTACAAATAGACGGGCAAAAGTTCACTTCTTTTGACCTCCGAAAAAACAAAGAAATAGACAGAAGAGACATCTCATTATACGTTGTGTATCCACATAATAGATAAGTGGTTTCCTTTTATCTGTGGCAGTCAGTAGAGGAGCCGATTAAATGCCACATTGCCACATTTATAGACAGTCAGAAAAGGAATCAGGTGTACAGATAAAACAAAAATCAGGCTAACAATCTTTAACGCAAGTGTTTAACCTGATTTTATTTTTAGTGCAGAATGTGGCTTCAGATGCTATTCAAGATGGATGATACTTATCACCATATCCATCCTTGTATCGTAATTATAATTGGCTACCAAAAGTCTAATAGACTTTGAAAACAGTTATTGTATTTCCCACACACATATTATTCACCGATTATATTCAACTCTTTATCCACCTTATATATCGGTTGATCAAAAGCTACGCACATCAACATGAAATGATCTTTCATTTCCATTTTCGTATAGCGGTTTACAGCCTTGCTACCCTCCTTGTGCAGACCAGCGGCATACATATTGACTTGTACCTTATTCATAATATCCACATGTGTCTTCCGGCAAAGTTTGCTGCTGCCAAATGTATACAACGGTTTATATACATTATCATTCAATGCGTCATCAAAAATCTTACACTCACGGTCAATTCCGCAATATTGCAGTAGCAGCTTTATCTTAGCGTTATATCCGCTTTTACCTGTAACATATTTCAAAATAGGAAAATTGAACTGCCATTTCTTAATCAAATCAAGAGCATACCACAGAATAGGAGTCTCAATTTCCGTATTCTCTACATTTTCGCGTAAGGTTTTCTTCGGTAGATAATGTATGAAGGGAATACCATTATCTGTTACTTTGATTTTACTCATAGACAATGCCTGAAAATCCGCGATACGGCAACCAAAAGCGCATTGCAGTAAAAAGCATTCTTTGGTTTCCTGTAGCGTGGCTGGAACTTCCGTCTGCATAATCTTCAATAATTCATCTTTATAAAGATATACCGGTTCGTCATAACGTTCTTTCAGAACAACAGCCTTTCTTTTCTTCCCTAACTTCCGGAATGGAGAAGCCATGATTTCCTCTTTATCTTCCAACTCATTGAAAAACGCTTGCAGTTTTTTTAGCCTAGTGATGGTTGTGTTCATATCTCTGGGCTGAGTAGGTATATCACGTTCCCTTTTATCATTATACAAGTAGGAATATTTTTCCACATACTCATATTCATTCGTGAAAAAGTAACGTAGATCCATCAGCATATCAGCAGTAAATTCAATGGGAGTTATACTTTTAAGATTCTTTATTGCCAGAAATCGCTCCAACGCACCATATACAACACGATAATGCTTCATACGTCCTTCGGCAAATATACCATCCCGATAACCATCCGCAATGAATCTGTCAAACCGTTCAAGCATCGTCATCTCTGCTTTTTTTTGGCTCCGAGTATCAGGGTTAAGTATTAAATCAATTGCAGCCTCAAATATCTCGCCATTGATATGCTCTTTCTGCATCTTCTCACACAAAGAATGATAGGCGGCATGTATGGCATCCATTTCATGGTCAATGGCCAGTTTAAGCTCCTTATTAAAAACTGAAACTTTTGGTTTTATATTACCATTTTCATCAAACTTAGCCATATCTTTCAGAGCGGCCCTGATCTCACTTTTATGATACAGGTCAACTTCCCTGCCATCGCGCAAACGGAAACGCAACTTGATATCGCCTTCCGTTTTTGTTGTCCTTAAAAAGATGGTAACTCGTTCCATAACTTATTGAATTTTGAGTGTTTCTATCGTGGTGCAAATATAGCAATTTTGCACCACAGAATTGCAAAACTGCACCACAAAAATTCAATATCACAAAACAAACAAGCACATAAACAACTGATTATCAATTCAAATACTTACATTTTCATTTTATAGGATTTCAATTCACAAGCCCCAGGCGGATCACGAAACATAAAATTAATCCCTTGATAATCAGTCGTTATCAAGGGATTTTTATTTTAATATTCTTCACATATACTTATTCTACAAGCATAGAGCGACACGGTAATTCGATTATAAAAGTAGTACCTATCCCCAGTTGGGAATCGACTAATATCCGCCCGTTCATCTTCTCGACGATCAGTTTGCAGATAGGTAAGCCCAGACCGGCCCCTTGAGCAAAGGAATCCAATTTCTCAAACCTTTCGAATATCTTTTCAAGCATATTCTGTGGGATGCCCCGACCGGTATCTTTAACACCGATTCTGACAGATTGGTGATCTACCTCATAGAAGACTTCCACGTGTCCGGTGGTAGTGTTCTTTAAGGCATTCGAAAGGAAATTACTCAAGATCTGTTTGATACGCAGTCTATCCAGTTCTACCAGAGAATCATGTGCCGGATAGTTAGTCAGAAGTTCAACGCCGGATGGTACTTGATGAACATACTCCGCTACACTCTCGTCAAGAAGCTCGGTAAGGTTAACCCAGTCCGGACGCAATTCCAGATAACCGGATTCTATTTTAGAAAGATCAATTACATCATTAATCAGATTTAATAATAGTTTGTTGTTATGTCCAATCAGAGAATTATATAGTTCCTTTTCCGCTGCATTTTCCGTACTAGTCAACAGGCTTGAAAAGCCGACAATAGCATTTAAAGGAGTACGGATTTCGTGACTCATATTAGCCAGGAAAGCAGACTTTAACCGATCGGACGCTTCAGCTTTATCACGTGCCTTGACAAGCATTTCTTCTGTCCTTTTCAGTTCTGTGATATCATAATTGATGCTGATAATTTCGATAATCCGGTCTTGCGGGGCATATTTTTTTACTAACAGATTGACATGCGTCCATGTGTATGTGCCATCCTCCCTAAGGACACGCATCTCTTTGCTAAGTTGGGTAGTAAGTCCCTTTCGTGCGTCGTCCAAAAACCGAATCAACAAGGCACGGTCATCGGGATGGAAATGCCGGTATGTGCCAAAGATGTCGGACAACGGAGTTTCATCCGCTTCACCCACATTTCTGTACCAGCTTTTTTGGGCATAGCCGTGTCCACTCAAAATATTGAAGTGGGCATAACCGACCTTGGCATAATCACCGACCAGTTCAAAAAACTCCTCAAACTCCTGAATCTTATTATAGGCTACCGTTGTTTCTGTCTTATCCGCATTAATCAATAGATAGTTTATTGGCTGATGCTCACTATTATATAATGTAGTCACTTTAGTCATCAGATCAATCGTACCCTGTTTTTGGGTATTCTGATAATACGATCCGACCTTCGAGAAGTCATAACGGAAAGTAAAGTCGGCGTCTTCATTTTTCTTCAGCCGTTCTTTCATTTCTTTCGGAAAAATAGGATTATCAAAAATATTGATACCCAATACGTCTTCTTTCTTCTCTATATGAAACATTTCTAATTCCTTATCGTTCAGATCCACCAATACCCCATCCATATCGTATAATTCGATACCAATAGGCAAATACTTGAAAATGTTAGATAAGAGACGCTCACTGTATTGCAAAGCTTGGTAAGCAGATGCCATATCAGGACCATCTTGCACTTCAGATATACCATAGACGATTTCGTTTCCGTCTTCATCCGTTTCTTGAAAGCATACCTTGCTACGTACCCAAACAGATCCTTTCACCGTATCAAGCAAATACACCACCTCCGGCCGTTGATACACACCATAAGAATGAACAGTTGTAGAAAGTTGTTCCTCTTTCTGAATACGTTTATTGAAATCTTCAAAACTAATAACTCCGGTCTGATCCAGACCTAATAACTCTACTATAAAGTCAGAACATTCATAATTCGCAGTTGATAAATTGGCTTTCCACCATCCCATATTAGCGTTAGCCATCAACTGCGAGAAAAAGGTAAAATCTTGTAGTCTATTCATAACGCTATTTATCATTTTATTATTTTTCGGGCGCAAAATACAGATTGGTAACAAATCTAACTTTCAGAAAGACACTTTTTTAGCATATTATAAGAAGATTATTTGTGATTAAACTAAAAAATTTCCGGTTAAAACTTTCTCTAAAAGAGATTATTTCAACCGGAAATTTTACAATCGTCAAGTTCCTTATTTTACTTTTTCAAGGACTGATAAACAGCTTTTGCCATCACTTTAGCCCCTTCTTCATTCGGATGGATCTTATCCGGAAACAACTGGGGCATTCCGTCCATTGCTGCGTGAAGATCGATGACAGACAAGTTATTTTTCTTGGCAACCTTCTTTATCATCGGAATGATTTGTTTAGAGATGATATCATCGTTGATATTATCACCGGTCTGATAGGCTTTAGAAGGATAACAAAGATAAATCTTCGGTTGAGCTGGCAATGCTTTGAAAGCATCGACCATCGTTTGCAGATCTTTCGTGAAGTCGGCCTTATATTTCCAGTTGAATGATTTACTGTCATTCGTACCCAACTTGATAACAACGATATTAGGATTGAAAGCCAGCGCATCCTGATAAGCCTTTTCATTCATATAAGGATGATCGCCCTTGTTCAGCAGAGTGCGGGCACTGACTCCGAAATTCTTTACCCAATAAGCCTCTCCCAACATACGACTCAACACAGCCGGATAACTGTCACGATCACGATTCTTGATACGTGCTCCATACGTAATACTATTTCCAATGCAAGCTACACGGATAGCATCTTTATGAGGTACTTTGAAACTACGGAGCCAAGACGTCAGTTCGTCCAACATTTCATTCTTATAGAGGAAACCCTCGCGAATTCCCCATCCATGTCCACCGGAAGGATAAATATGAAGCACTGAAGGAACATTGTTCTTGTTCAGCGCCAAATAATAATTAACTCCGTTAGCAGGCGGAACGACTTTATCATCATCACTATATACGATAAAAGCACGTGGTGTATCTTTCGTCACTTGCTTTTCATTAGAATATTCAAGTTCCAATTCAGCAGAAGCATCTTTTCCCAAAAGGTTGTCGTGAGAGCCCCTATGGGTATAAGATTTATCCATCGTAATCACAGGATAGAAAAGAATCTGAAAATTCGGACGAAGTTCGGGCTTAGCATGAGTGGCAATGGTAGAAGCCAGATGTCCACCGGCAGAAGAGCCCATGATACCAATGTCATTCGGGTTCAAATTCCAGACATCAGCACTGTCACGCACCAATTTCATTGCTGCTTCAGCATCCGAAATGGGTAATGTACGATCACCGTTCGGCATCCGGTATTTTAGCACAATCAATGCAATACCTTGTTTATTGAAATAGGGCGCCCAATCACAGCCTTCGTGTTCGAATGCCAAATGTGAATATCCACCTCCCGGACACGCAACCACAGCACGCCCTGTAGCCAGTTCCGGCGCAGGAAGAAATACGCGAAGTGAAGGTTGTTCAATATCAAAAGGTTTCGGAGCATTTTGCGCTACCACTCGTGAACCAGCAAAAAAGAGAAGCAGCAAGATAAAAATAGTAGAAAATTTCTGTTTCATAGTATCTATGTACTTTGATTAATGAATAATTAGATGCGCGAAGATAGTAATTTTGCGTATCTTTGCAGCCCATTTTGATTAGAAAAATTATATGCAAGGAATAAAGAATCTGACACAAGGCCCTATCAATCGTCAACTGTTTAATCTGGCAATGCCGATCATGGCAACGTCGTTTATCCAAATGGCATATAGCCTCACAGATATGGCGTGGGTAGGACGACTGGGAAGTGAAGCCGTAGCCGCCATCGGTTCTGTCGGAATCCTGACCTGGATGTCCGGTTCTATCTCCTTATTAAATAAGGTGGGATCTGAAGTGAGTGTCGGACAATCCATCGGTGCGCAAAGCCAGGAAGATGCCCGCAGTTTCGCGTCTCATAACATCACGATTGCTTTGATTATTTCCATCTGTTGGGGCACACTCCTTTTTATATTTGCAGAACCTATCATACGCATCTATGAACTCGAAGATCATATTACGGCCAATGCCATCCAATACCTGCGGATTATTTCTACCGGATTGCCTTTTATTTTCCTTTCCGCTGCCTTCACCGGAATTTATAATGCAGCAGGGCGCAGTAAAGTCCCGTTCTTTATCAGCGGCACAGGATTGATACTGAACATCATTCTGGACCCACTCTTCATTTTCGGTTTCGGGCTGGGAACCAATGGTGCGGCATACGCTACCTGGATTGCGGAAGCAAGCGTTTTCCTGATTTTCGTCTATCAGTTGCGTTGCCGGGATGCCCTGCTTGGCGGTTTCCCTTTCTTCACGCGGCTAAAGAAAAAATATACACGGAGAATCTTTAAACTGGGATTGCCCGTGGCTACTTTGAATACGCTATTTGCCTTCGTCAACATGTTCCTTTGCCGCACCGCCTCGGAACAGGGAGGACACATCGGCCTGATGACTTTCACCACCGGAGGACAAATTGAAGCAATTACCTGGAATACCTCACAGGGATTCTCCACCGCACTAAGTGCCTTCATCGCCCAAAACTACGCCGCCGGACGAGTGGAACGGGTACTTAGAGCCTGGTATACGACTTTATGGATGACGGGAATCTTCGGAACATTCTGTACATTGCTATTCGTTTTCTTCGGGAATGAAGTTTTTGCCATATTCGTCCCCGAACAGGCGGCCTACGAAGCCGGAGGTGTATTCCTCCGTATCGACGGATATTCGCAGCTTTTTATGATGCTCGAAATCACCATGCAGGGAGTATTCTACGGCATCGGACGCACCATCCCTCCTGCCATTATCAGCATCAGTTGCAACTATATGCGTATTCCGCTTGCCATCCTGTTTGTACGGATGGGCATGGGAGTGGAAGGAATCTGGTGGGCAGTCTGCATCACCACGGTTGCCAAAGGGTTAATTCTTTTGAGTTGGTTCATTATTATTAAAAAGAAGTGTTTGAGTGTTCCTTCAACGATAAAAGGATAATTATCATTTCCCTTTATTAACAAACAAAGGGGCTCTTCCGAGTTATTTTAACTTAAAAAGTACACGCTTGCCAAATAATATGTATCTTTGCATTGTTATTAATAATGCGAAGTGATTCGTATAAAAACATTTTTTATAAACCAATTAAAAAACATCAACATTATGAACAAGATGAAATTTATGGTTCTCTTCATGAGTATTGCCATGATATTTGGTAGCTGTGGAAGTATGAACAACACTGGTAAAGGTGCTGCTATCGGTGGTGGTTCGGGCGCTGCACTAGGTGCGATCCTGGGAGGTGTTATCGGCAAAGGTAAAGGTGCTGCTATCGGTGCTGCTATTGGTACGGCAGTAGGTGCAGGTACAGGTGCTCTTATCGGTAAGAAGATGGACAAAGCAGCAGCAGAAGCAAAACAAATTGAAGGCGCACAAGTAGAACAGATAACAGACAACAACGGATTGCAAGCCGTGAAAGTAACATTCGACTCGGGTATTCTTTTCACTACCGGTAATGCAAATCTAAGTGCTGCTGCTAAATCTGCTTTAAGCAAGTTTGCCAACAATGTGCTCAACCAGAACCGGGATATGGACGTGTCTATCTACGGATATACCGACAACCAGGGCTGGAAGAACAGTACTGCTGCACAAAGCCAGCAAAAGAACCTGAACTTATCACAAGAACGTGCGCAAAGCGTGTCCAGTTACTTGTTGAGTTGCGGTGTTTCCACCAATCAAATCAAGAGTGTACAAGGAATGGGTGAAAGCGATCCCGTTGCAAGCAATGACACTGCTGCCGGTCGCGAACAAAACCGTCGTGTAGAAGTATACATGTACGCAAGTGAGCAAATGATTAAAGATGCACAAGCAGCTACTCATTAAAAAATTACTGCGCTATACGCGCAACCTGCTGATTTTCTTCTTTGCATCAACACTACTGGCAGTGATTATTTATCGTTTCATGCCGGTTTATGTAACTCCGTTGATGGTTATCCGAAGCGTTCAGCAAGTTTTTTCAGGAGATAAACCCACGTGGAAGCACACGTGGGTTTCTTTTGATAAGATATCTCCCAACCTGCCGATGGCGGTCATAGCCTCCGAAGATAACCGTTTTGCCGAACACAACGGGTTCGACCTCGTAGAAATCAAGAAAGCGATGAAAGAAAACGAAACACGCAAACGGAAACGGGGAGCAAGCACCATCAGTCAGCAGACAGCCAAGAATGTGTTCTTATGGCCGCAATCGTCGTGGGTACGCAAAGGGCTCGAAGTCTACTTTACGTTTCTCATCGAACTCTTCTGGTCGAAAGAGCGAATCATGGAAGTCTATCTCAACTCTATAGAAATGGGAAATGGCATCTACGGCGCACAAGCAACCGCAAAAAATAAGTTCGGAACAACAGCCGACAAACTGACCCGGGGACAATGTGCACTCATCGCCGCCACCCTCCCCAACCCAATACGATTTAACTCGGCGAAACCTTCGTCATACATACTAAAACGACAAAGTCAGA